>Ga0160446_100478_pt1 | contig 17406 bp, 18 predicted proteins | sample HID1973I_E1MG_FD_108200 | JGI IMG/M metagenome (GOLD analysis project Ga0160446, IMG submission 108200) | Enriched mosquito-associated microbial communities from UW Madison campus, WI, USA - HID1973I_E1 MG | ecosystem: Host-associated > Arthropoda: Insects > Digestive system > Unclassified ... | reverse complement strand
CGCCGCGACGCCCATCACGAGTCGGATGTCGTGATCGGCGTACCAGTCCTCCGGGTGCAGGATGACGGCGTCCGCGCCCTCCGTCCCGCCGAGGTACCCCTTCGACAGCGGCGGCCGCTGGTACGGCGGATGCGCCTCACCCGCGACGACCGTGATGTCGCCGTCGAAGCCCTCATCGCGCAGCGCCTCGGCGGCCGTGCCGCCGGCGAGACCTCCGCCGACGATCAGCATATGGGTCATCACGACTCCTCTCGTGCGTGCGGTGCTGTCCGATCATGCCCCGGCGAAGCGGGCCTGCAGCGCCCCGTCACCGGAGAACTCGCCGCGGAAGGCCGTCGTGGTCGTCAGGGCTGACTCCGCCCGCACGCCTCGGACCGACATGCACAGGTGCTCGGCCTCGATCACGACTCCGACCCCGCGCGGGTCGAGTGCGTCGTCCAGCGTGCGCGCGATCTGCATCGTCAGCGACTCCTGGACCTGCAGGGCACGGGCGTGGTGGGCGACGACGCGGGCGAGCTTCGACAGCCCCACGAGGCGCTCTCGGGGGAGGTAGCCGACCGTCGCGGTGCCGCGGAACGGCAGCAGATGGTGGCGGCACAGCGACACGAAGGGGATGCCGCGCACGAGGACAGGCTCGTCGTACCCCTCCTCGTTCGCGAACGTCGTCATCTCGAACGGCTCGGGGGTCAGCAGCTCGATGAACGCGTCGGCGACCCGGCGGGGCGTCTCCATGAGATCGCCGGCGTCTGGATCGTGGCCGAGCGCGATCAGCAGGTCGGCGACGGCCGCCATCGCGCCCTCGCGGTCGGGTGTCTGCTCGTCGGGGAGCGCATGAAGTGCGGTCGTCTGAGCCGTTGTCGTCATGTCGTGCTCCTTCGCGTCCCCGGAACCGCCGTCGCGTTCGCAGTGAACTCTGAGCCCGACGTTAGGACCGGTGGTTTCTTTTGTCAACGTTTATGTTTTTAGAAGTAGACTCCCTGCGTGAGCACATCATCGCCGCTCCCTCCGACACCGAACCGGGCCGAGGCGATCGCGGCGCTCGTCGACCCGCAGCGGCGCGACCTGTACCGCCTCGCCTCCGAACGCGCGGTCAGCCGTGACGACGCCGCCGAAGCTCTCGGAATCCCCCGCAGCACCGCCGCGCTCAATCTCGACAGACTCGTGGATGCCGGCCTCCTGACCGTCTCGCACGTGCGGCGTACCGGCCGCAGCGGCCCCGGCGCCGGCCGGCCCGCCAAGCTCTACCGCGCCACGGCCGCCGAACTCGCCGCCACGATCCCCGAGCGCCACTACGAACTCGTCGGAGACCTGCTGGCCGCGGCCGTCGAGCAGGCGGACGAGACCGGCATCCCCGTCCGCGACGCGCTCGCGACCGAGGCGTTCGCCACCGGCGCGGCGATCGGGGCGCGTGCCGAGAGACTCGAAGAAGCCCTCGCGGCGTGCGGGTACGCGCCTCGCCACCCGGCGCCCGGCGGTGCGGCTCCCGCCGATCTGGTGCTCGAGAACTGTCCCTTCCACGTGCTCGCAAGCCGTCACACGGCGCTCATCTGCGGGGCGAACCTGGAGCTCGTGCGAGGGCTCGTGGCCGGCACCGACGACGAGCGCACGCCGGTCCTCGCGCCGGCCGACGGCCGCTGCTGCGTCGAGATCCGCACGTCAGCGCCCTGATCGATTTCGAGGGCGTGTCGCCGATATCCAGCCACGGCATGGCTTCCGCCGACATAATGAGGGCATGACCGCACCGCGCATCCTCGTCGTGGACGACGAACCGAACATCCGCGACCTGCTGATCACCAGCCTGCGATTCGCCGGGTTCCAGGTCCGGGCCGTCTCCAACGGCGCCCAGACGATCTCGGCGGTGCTCGAGGAGGAACCAGACCTCATCATCCTCGACGTGATGCTGCCCGACATGAACGGGTTCAGCGTCACCAAGCGGCTCCGCGGCGCCGGATACACCGCCCCCATCCTCTTCCTCACCGCGAAGGACGAGACCGAAGACAAGATCACCGGCCTCAACGCCGGCGGCGACGACTACGTCACCAAGCCCTTCAGCCTCGACGAGATCGTCGCCCGCATCCAGGCCATCCTGCGCCGCACGATGCAGGCCGACGAGGAGTCGGTCATCCGCGCCGGAGAGCTCACGATGGACCAGGACACCCACGACGTGCAGGTCGGCGACGTCAGCATCGACCTGAGCCCCACCGAGTTCAAGCTGCTGCGCTACCTCATGCTCAACCCCAACCGCGTGCTGTCGAAGGCGCAGATCCTCGACCACGTGTGGGAGTACGACTTCAACGGCGACGCCGGCATCGTCGAGAGCTACATCTCGTACCTCCGTCGCAAGATCGACCCGCACTCGACCGAGCCGCTCATCCAGACCAAGCGCGGCTTCGGCTACATGCTGAAGGCCGGCAAGACCGCCTAATCGGTCGCCGGCACGACGAGCGGGGGAACGACCTGGCGCAGAAGCCTGACGCGATCACCCGGTGGTGGCGCGGAACCAGTCTTCGCGCGAAGGTCACCGGGGTCACTGTCGCGCTCCTGGCGATCGGGCTCATTGCGGCGGGCGTCGGCACGGCGGTGTTCCTGCGCAACTCACTGACGGACGGCGTCGACGCGCAGCTCAAGGCGCTCGCTGGCACCGAGGCTGCCGCGCCGCTGCTGGACTTCTCGTCGGTCGAGGGCCACCTGGTCGTGACAGAGAAGGAGAACCCGGTCGGCGTCGATTATTTCGTTGCCGTCTACGACCCCAACCAGGGCGACAAGATGCTCGCACTCGTCGGCGGGCGCGGCGGATCACCGCCCGTCGTGCCCGCGACCCTGTCGCTGACCGAGGCGCAGACCGACGAGCTGCAGATCAAGGAGCTGACCTCGGCCGACGGGGAGGTGGCGTTCCGCGCGACGGTGTCGGTGCAGCCGTTCGAGGACGGCGGGCTCCTGTACTCACAGATGGTCGCGCTTCCGCTCAACACGGTCAACCGCACGATCGCGCAGTACCTCGGTATCTATTCGATCCTCGCGCTCGTGATCCTCATCGCGGGGGCCTTCGCAACCCGATTCCTGGTGACGCTGACCTTCCGCAGCCTCGGCCAGGTCGAGGCCACCGCCGATCTCATCGCCGCGGGAGACCTCACCCAGCGCATGACCGACATCGAGCCGAAGTCCACCGAGGTCGGGCGCCTCAAGACCGCGATCAACGCGATGCTCGACCGCGTCGACGGAGCGCTCTCGCAGCGCGACGCGACGGTGCGGCAGATGCGGCGCTTCATCGGCGACGCGAGCCACGAGCTGCGCACGCCGCTCGTGACCGTGCGCGGCTACGCGGAGCTGTACCGCATGGGCGCCGTGCGCGGCGACGAACAGGTGGCGCAGTCCATGGATCGCATCGAGAAGGAGGCGATCCGCATGGGCGTGCTCGTGGAGGACCTTCTCGCCCTCGCCCGCCTGGACGAGCGCCGTGACGTCGTGATCGTCCCTGTCGACCTGCGCCCCGTCGCGAGGGATGCCGCACTCGATGTCCGCGCGGCGTCGCCCATGCGCCCCGTCACGGTGCTCGACACGACCCTCATGGACCCCGAGCCCGCGCGCGAGTCCGAGGTCACGACGGCGTCCGAGGCGAAGCGCCGCGGCACGCCGCCGTCGGCGATCTCCCGCGCCGGGGCGACGCTCTCCATGCTGCGCCGTCGCCCGAAGCCGATGCCGGCGACGCAGGCGAACGGCGGCGCGGCCGAGCTTCCGCCGATCGTGCCCGAGCCTGAGCCGGAGGGGCCGGTGGGCGCCCTCGTGCCGATCGTGCTGGGCGACGAGAACCGGATCCGCCAGGTGGTGACGAACCTCCTGGGCAACGCCCGTCGCTACTCCGGCGATGACTCCCCCATCGATCTGCGGATCGGCGTCGACTCGGCGAGCCGCCAAGGCTGGATCGAGGTCGTCGACCACGGCGAAGGCGTGCCCGACCAGATCAAGGAGAAGATCTTCCAGCGCTTCTGGCGCGCCGACACGTCGCGCACACGCGAGACCGGCGGATCGGGGCTGGGACTGTCGATCGTCGCCTCGATCGTCGAGGCACTGCACGGCACGGTCGGAGTCGTCGACACGCCGGGCGGCGGGGCGACGTTCCGGGTGTCGTTCCCGCTCGCCGATGCGCGGGAGGCCGCCGAGCACGCGTCCATCCCGACCCAGCCGATCCAGCGCCTCACCGGCCTGTCCGGCTGAGCGGCGCCCCTTCCTCCCCAGCACCACGCCGCTCTCGCGTTCTGCACAGATGCGGCCGGACAGGAGGGATGCCGCCGCCCCGCGTCCGCACCGGCCCTAACGTGGCGGGCACAGAGCGGGTTCGGCATCCGGCCCCCGCGTGCATCCTCAGGAGTCCCCATGGCCGTCTTCACCGTCGACAGCGATTCGATCCTCACCTCCACAGCCTCGGTGCGCGGCACGATCGACCGGCTGCAGGCCGAGTCGAACGCGATGCTCGCGCAGCTGACCCAGCTGCAGTCCTCGTGGACGGGCTCGGCGTCCGTCGCGTTCGCGGGGGTGGTCGAGCAGTGGCGCGGCACGCAGCGTCAGGTCGAGGAGTCGCTCGCGAACATCAACGCGGCCCTCGCCGCCGCCGGCCGCCAGTATGCCGACACCGAACTGGCGGCGACGAGCCTGTTCCGCTGAGCGCCCGGCAGGTGGATCTTCCAAAACAGCGGATGCCCCGACCCAGAAGGGCCGGGGCATCCGCGGATCGCGTCAGCGAAGTGGCTGGATCAGAAGTCCATGCCACCGGTCGGGTCGCCGGCCGGAGCCGCGACCTTCTCGGGCTTGTCGGCGACGACGGCCTCGGTCGTGAGGAACAGGCCGGCGATCGACGCGGCGTTCTGCAGCGCCGAGCGGGTCACCTTCGCGGGGTCGATGATGCCCTGTGCGAACAGGTCACCGTACTCGCCCGTGGCGGCGTTGAGGCCGTGGCCCGCGGGCAGCTCCGAGACCTTGTTCGCCACGACGCCGGGCTCGAGGCCGGCGTTGAGGGCGATCTGCTTGAGCGGAGCCTCGATCGCGACGCGCACGATGTTGGCACCGGTCGCCTCGTCGCCCGTGAGCTCGAGCGCGTCGAGAGCCTTGCGGCCCGACTGGATGAGCGCGACGCCACCACCGGGGACGATGCCCTCCTCGACGGCCGCCTTCGCGTTGCGGACGGCGTCCTCGATGCGGTGCTTGCGCTCCTTGAGCTCGACCTCGGTCGCCGCGCCCGCCTTGATGACGGCGACGCCGCCGGCGAGCTTCGCGAGGCGCTCCTGGAGCTTCTCGCGGTCGTAGTCGCTGTCGGTGTTGTCGATCTCGCGACGGATCTGGGTCACGCGACCCTCGATCTGCGCGGCCTCGCCGGCACCCTCGACGATCGTGGTCTCGTCCTTGGTGACGATGACCTTGCGCGCACGGCCGAGCAGGTCGAGGGTGGCGTTCTCGAGCTTGAGACCGACCTCCTCGGTGATGACCTGGCCGCCGGTGAGGATCGCGATGTCCTGCAGCTGCGCCTTGCGACGGTCGCCGAAGCCGGGGGCCTTGACGGCGACCGACTTGAAGATGCCGCGGATCTTGTTGAGCACGAGCGTCGCGAGCGCCTCGCCCTCGACGTCCTCGGCGATGATGACGAGCTCCTTGCCGTCCTGGATCACCTTGTCGACGACGGGCAGAAGGTCCTTGATGTTCGAGATCTTCTGGTTCGCGATGAGGATGTACGGGTCCTCGAAGACAGCCTCCTGGCGGTCCGGGTCCGTGACGAAGTAAGGGTTGATGTAGCCCTTGTCGAAGCGCATGCCCTCGGTGAGCTCGAGCTCGGTGCCGAAGGTCTGCGACTCCTCGACGGTGACGACGCCTTCCTTGCCCACCTTGTCGATGGCCTCGGCGATGAGCGCGCCGATCTCGGGGTCGGCTGCGGAGATCGATGCCGTGGCGGCGATCTGCTCCTTGGACTCGACCTCCTTGGCCGACTCGAGCAGCTCGGCGGTGATGGCGGCGACGGCCTTCTCGATGCCCTTCTTGAGCGAGATGGGGTCGGCGCCGGCTGCGACGTTGCGCAGGCCCTCGCGCACGAGCGCCTGAGCCAGGACGGTGGCGGTGGTGGTGCCGTCACCGGCGACGTCGTCGGTCTTCTTGGCGACCTCCTTGACGAGCTCCGCACCGATCTTCTCGTACGGGTCGTCCAGCTCGATCTCCTTGGCGATGGAGACACCGTCGTTCGTGATCGTGGGGGCGCCCCACTTCTTCTCGAGCACGACGTTGCGACCGCGCGGGCCGAGCGTCACCTTGACGGCGTCGGCGAGGATGTTCAGGCCGCGCTCGAGGCCACGACGGGCCTCCTCGTCGAAAGCGATGATCTTTGCCATGTGTGTGTCGTCCCTCCGGAACGTTGGCTTCTGGGTATTAGCACTCCACAAACACGAGTGCTAACTCATTCTGGCACTCGACCCTATCGAGTGCAAGCCACGGTGAAGGACGCCGAAACGCACGGAAACGGGATGCCGCGGCATCCCGTTTCCGGATGGTTCAGCGCGTCGCGCGCTCAGAGGGCGTCAGACGACGCGCACCGACTCGGCCTGCGGGCCCTTCTGGCCGGTGCCGACCGTGAACTCCACGGTCTGTCCTTCTTCGAGCACGCGGAAGCCCGACATGTCGATGTTCGAATAGTGGACGAAGACGTCCTGGCCGTCGGCGACGGTGATGAAGCCGAATCCCTTCTCGGCGTTGAACCATTTCACGGTGCCCTGGGTCATGCGTGTCTCCTGTAGCCGGCGGTGCAGGGCTTCATCGTATGCAGGCGCCCGCAGGCGTCCGATCCGATTCGTCACTTGTTGACACGCAGGCACACAAGTGTTTACCGGCGCGAAACACGACGTCGCGGGGGCTACGGAGTGGGGGTCGGCGAGCCGGCCGCGGTGCGGTCGAGGCCGATCACGATGGTGAGCTGCTTGACATCCGGCGAGGAGGCCACGTAGGCGTCGCTCTGTTCGGTCGCCGCACCGCCGATCGCCTCGGCGAGGCCCTTCGCGGCGGCCTCGTCGGCGGCCGTGCTGTAGAAGACGGTCGTCGTCGGGAAGTCCTGTGAACCCGCCTCGCCGGCGGTCACGGTGTCCTCGGTCCAGCCGGCGGCGACGACGTCGTCCTTGAGCCGGGTGGCGAGGCCTTCCTCGGGCGTCGCGTTGAGGATCTGCACCTGGTAGCTCGTGTCCTTCACGGGCGTGACCTCGGGCGGCACAGAGACCGTGGGGGTGGGCGTGGGCGCCAGCTCGATACGCCCCGATGCGATCAGCGTGCCGAAGATGCCGACGGCGATGAGCACGACCGTCGCGAGCGCCGCCCACAGCAGTACGACCCAGCCGCGCATGCGGGGGTTCTCGGCCCGGTGGGCTCCGACGCGATCCGTGTCCGGCAGGTCGTCGAAGCGATCCTGGGGGTAGCGGGAGGTCGGCACCCGTCGATGTTACCGGGCCGAGCCTGTGCGTCCGTTCCGACAGTCCGGTCGGCGCAACCTGCCCGCGAGGTGATTCTCAGCGGGCGGCGCGCACGCTGCGCTCGTGCACGCGGGCATCGCGCAGACGCCGCAGGCGCTTGACGAGCATGGGGTCGTGCTGCTGCGCGTCAGTCGTGTCGATGAGGCGCCCGAGCAGCTGGTAGTACCGCGCCGGTGACAGGCCGAGCCCGGCGCGGATGGCTTCTTCCTTGGCGCCCGCGTGGCCTCGCCACTGCGCTGCCCACCACTGCGCCTCGAAGTCGAGGAGCGCGCGGTCGCGGTCGGTCAGAGGCACGTTGCAACGCTAGCTGGCGGCATCCACTGATCCGTCGTCCGACGCGCGCCAGCGCACGAATCCGCCGAGCGGATCGACCTCCGCGAGCGCCTCGCCGTCACGCGCGAGCACGAAGCCGCCCCACCCGTCCGGGTCGGCCGGCCGATGCCGCCACTCGTGCAGCCGGGGCGGGTCGATCGTGATCCACACGGCGTCGAGCTCGCGGATCGTCGCGGTGAGCCGCTCCCGGCCCTCGCGCGCGATGTGCGGCAGCACGCCCGGGGTCGTGACGACGAGCGTCGCGTCGCGGGGTGCACGCGCGGCGAGGCCCTGGAGGACGGCCGGGTCGGTGGCGTCCCCGGCCACGAGCAGCGGAGGCTCGGCGGCGGCGATGTCGAGCGCGGCGCGGATGCGGTCGGCCCTCCCCTCCTCGCCCGGCCACACCAGGCTCGTGAGAAACCGGCGCTCGCCCGGGTCGGCGGCATCGAGCGGGTGCAGGTCGATGCCGGCGCGCCACACCACCTGCGGCAGCCGCAGCGGCGGGTCGCCCTGCACGTCGCACTCGAGCACGACCGTCGAGACGCCGTCGTCCGGGTCGAGCGCCGCCGTGCCCGCGGCACCGCGATACCGATACGAATAGCGGTCGGGGTAGAGGCACAGGCCGGCGCTCGCGCCCACCTCCAGCAGCGCGATGGGCCCGTCGACCCCGGCGAGCGCGGGCAGCAGCGCCGCGCACCGCTGCGGTTCGTTGGTCTGCAGGCGGCGAAGGGATGCCTCGGCCACGAGTTCATCGGCATGCCCACGCACCCATGACGCCCAGACCGGGAACGACCGCTCCGGCGCGCCGAGCATGCGGCTGACGGCGAACACCAACGGCGGCTGGCGGCGCGTGGCCGGGATGCGAGCGAGGATGCCGGCGATCCCGGTGTCGTGGGAGACCCCCGCAGCCCACTCGGCGTAGAGCGCCGAGCGTCCGGGCGCCTCGTCGCGGGCGAACCGCGCGTAGCGCGCCCGGACGCCCTCGGTCTCGTCGTCCTCGGCCTGGCTCACCCGCCCATCCTCCCCCCTCTGCCCCCCGCGCCACTCCCGCGCGGCAACGGGCGCGACACACGCAGCGACCGAGACAACATGCCACACGTGGTTCAGGACGCGAATGCGGTACCTGAGCCGAGGCCGCCGGCATCCCTCGTCGCCGACAATCGTCGCGCGCGCCCACGACCGCGCGCGCTGAGGTTGAATGGATGTGCCCGATCAGCGGGCCGAGGAGGATCCCATGACGTACGCCGTTGACAAGAGCGACGAGCAGTGGCGCGCCGACCTGACGCCCGAGCAGTACGCGGTGCTGCGCGAGGCGGGCACCGAACGGCCGTGGACCGGTGAGCTGCTCGACGAGAGCCGCGCCGGCCTGTACACCTGTGCGGCGTGCGGGGCGGAGCTGTTCCAGAGCGGCACGAAGTTCGACTCCCACTGCGGCTGGCCGAGCTTCTACGAGTCGGTGCGCCCCGAAGCAGTGCAGCTGATCGAAGACGACAGCCACGGCATGGTGCGCACCGAGGTGCGCTGCGCGAACTGCGGCTCGCACCTGGGCCACGTGTTCCCCGACGGCTTCGGCACGCCCACCGGCGACCGCTACTGCATGAACTCGCTGTCGCTGCAGTTCACGCCGGACGAGGCGCGATGACCGCCGCGATGGAGGCGGCGCTCGCGCGCCGCTCGTGGTCGAAGGTCACCGACGAGGCGCCCACGCACGATGAGCTGCTGCGATTCGTCGCGGCCGCCGGCCGGGTGGCCGACCATTCCTCACTGCGCCCGTGGCGGCTGATCGAGCTGCGCGGCGACGACCGTGAGCGACTGGGCCGCGCCATCAACAAGGCGAACGGCGACAAAGGGTCATCGTCCAAGCCGCTGCGCGCGCCGCTGCTGATCGCGGTGGTCGCCAGCTACCGCAAGAGCCACAAGGTCCCGCGCTGGGAGCAGGAGGCCGTCGCGTCCGGTGTCGCGCACCTGCTGAGCCTGCTGCTGGACGAGGCCGGGTGGGGCGTCATCTGGCGCACCGGCCACTACACGCGCGCCAAGGCGGTCGCCAAGGCGCACGGGCTCAAGAAGAACGAGGAGCTGCTCGGCTGGCTGTACGTCGGCGGAAAGCCGAAGAACTCCCGGCCCGGGCGGCGCAAGACCGTCGACGCGCGGGAGTTGCTCGGCCAGATGCCCTGACCCGGGAATCAGCGGCCGCCTAGGAGTCCCCGCCGGCGCTGCCGGTGGTGCCGGCCGTGACGTCCAGCAGCCGGTACCGGGCGATCGCCTGGGCGGCGGCATCCTGAGCCACATCACCACGACGAGCGAGCAGTTCGAGCGTGCGCACCACGATGGAGTGCACGTCGTTCTTGAAGTACCGACGGGCGGCGGCGCGCGTGTCGGAGAAGCCGAAGCCGTCGGCGCCGAGCGACGCGAAGTCGTTCGGCAGGAACTGGCGAATCTGGTCGGGCAGCGCCTTCGTGTAATCGCTGACCGCGACGATCGGACCTGTCGACCCGGCGAGCTTCGCCGTCACATAGGGCGTGCGGGCCGGCGCCTCGGGGTGCAGGAAGCCGTCCTCTTCGGCGGCGACCGCGTCGCGTCGCAACTCGATCCACGACGTCACCGACCACACATCGGCATCGACGCCCCACTCCTCGGCGAGGATCCGCTGCGCCTCGATCGCCCACGGCACCGACACCCCCGACGCGAGGATGTGCGACGGGATGCCGGACCCTGAGCGCGGCGAGACGCGATGGATGCCGCGCACGATGCCGTCGACGTCCACGTCACTGGGCTCGGCGGGCTGCACGATGGGCTCGTTGTAGAGCGTGAGGTAGTACATGACGTTGGGGTCGGGGTGCGCGCCGCCGTACATGCGCTCCAGGCCCGACCGGACGATGTGCCCGATCTCGTACCCGTACGCCGGGTCGTACGTGACGACGGCGGGGTTCGTGGACGCGAGGATCGGCGAGTGGCCGTCGGCGTGCTGCAAGCCCTCGCCGGTGAGCGTCGTGCGCCCCGCCGTGGCACCGATGATGAAGCCCCGCGTCATCTGGTCGGCGGCGGCCCAGAACGAGTCGCCGGTGCGCTGGAACCCGAACATCGAATAGAACACGTACACCGGGATGAGCGGCTCGCCGTGGGTCGCGTAGGCCGTGCCCGTCGAGGTGAACGCGGCGACGGAGCCGGCCTCGTTGATGCCGGCGTGCAGGATCTGCCCCGCGGGGCTCTCTTTGTACGCCAGCAGCAGCTCGCGGTCGACCGACGTGTAGTGCTGCCCGTTGGGGTTGTAGATCTTCGCCGACGGGAAGAACGAGTCCATGCCGAACGTGCGCGCTTCGTCGGGGATGATCGGCACGATGCGCGAGCCGATGCCCTTGTCTCTCATGAGGTCGCGCAGCAGCCGCACGAACGACATCGTGGTGGCCGCCTGCTGCGCGCCCGAGCCGCGGCGGGCGACCTGGTACGCGGCGTCACCGGGCAGCTCCAGCGCGGTGTGCGCCGTGCGCCGTTGGGGCACCGGACCGCCGAGCGCACGGCGGCGGTCGAGCAGGTACCGGATCTCGGGGGCGTCGGCTCCGGGGTGGTAGTACGGCGGGCGGTACGGGTCGGCCTCGAGCTGCTCGTCGGACACCGGGATGCGCAGCAGGTCGCGGAAGGACTTCAGGTCCGCGAGCGTCAGCTTCTTCATCTGGTGGGTCGCGTTGCGGCCCTCGAAGTTGGCGCCGAGTCCGTAGCCCTTGACCGTCTTGACGAGGATCACGGTCGGCCGGCCCTTGTGCTCGGTGGCCGCCTGGTAGGCGGCGTAGACCTTGCGGTAGTCGTGGCCGCCGCGTTTGAGGTTCCAGATCTGCTCGTCGCTGTGGTCGGCGACCAGATGCGCGGTGCGCTCGTCGCGACCGAAGAAGTGCTCGCGGATGTACGCGCCGTTCTCGGCCTTGTAGGTCTGGTAGTCGCCGTCCGGTGTCACGTTCATGAGGTCGACGAGGGCGCCGTCGCGGTCTCGCGCGAGCAGATCGTCCCACTCGCGGCCCCAGATGACCTTGATGACGTTCCACCCGGCGCCGCGGAAGAACGCCTCCAGCTCCTGCACGATCTTGCCGTTGCCGCGGACCGGACCGTCCAGGCGCTGCAGATTGCAGTTGACGACGAACGTGAGGTTGTCGAGCCGGTCGTTCGCGGCCAGCTGCAGCAGGCCGCGGCTCTCAGGCTCGTCCATCTCGCCGTCGCCCAGGAACGCCCAGACGTGCTGATCGGCGGTGTCCTTGATGCCACGGTTGTGCAGGTACCGGTTGGTCTGCGCCTGGTAGATCGCGTTCATCGGTCCGATGCCCATCGACACCGTCGGGAACTCCCAGAACTCCGGCATCAGGCGCGGGTGCGGGTACGACGAGAGCGCGTGCCCCTCCTTCGACTTCTCCTGGCGGAAGCCGTCGAGGTCTTGTTCGCTGAGGCGCCCCTCCAGGAACGCGCGGGCGTACATGCCGGGCGACGCGTGACCCTGGAAGAACACCTGGTCGCCGCCGCCGGGGTGGTCCTTGCCCCGGAAGAAGTGGTTGAAGCCGACCTCGTACAGCGTGGCGGCGCCCGCGAAGGTCGAGATGTGGCCGCCCACGCCGATCTCGGGACGCTGCGCGCGGTGCACCATGACCGCGGCGTTCCAGCGCATGAAGGCGCGATACCGGCGCTCGACCTGCTCGTCGCCGGGGAACTCCGGCTCCTGGTCGGCCGGGATCGTGTTGACGTAATCGGTCGTGGTGACCGGCGGCAGACCCGCGCTGCGTGCCCCGGCGCGCTGCACGATGCTGCGGACGATCTGCTGACCGCGGGCGGTGCCGCGCGCGTCGATCAGCGCGTCGAGCGATTCGACCCACTCCGCGGTCTCTTCGGGGTCGATGTCGAAGCTGCCGTCGACGCTCGCGTCGGCTGCGGTGGTGGCGGTGACCGCGGCATCCGCGGTTCGGGTGGTGGCGGCGCTCACGGCGCTCCTTCCTGCGGGGCGGGGGCGGGATCCGTTCCGGATCCCGCCCCCGCGTGAGATCTGTTCAGTGCTCGCCGGCGGCGTTCTGCTTGTGCGCCGCGGCGCGTGCCGGCCGGATCACCGGCTGCGCGCCGGTCGGGATGATCTGCACCTCGTTGCCGTCGGCCGCGATCAGCTTGCCGCCCAGGTAGTGGTCGCCGTCCTCCAGCGCGACCAGCTCCTCTTCGCGCACCATCCGGGGTGGGGCGGCGACGAAGACCGACTGCCCCTTCGAGTTTCCCCACGTGATGTGGTTGAACAGGATGTTGAGCAGGATCGCGACGATGGCCGCCGAGCTGATGCCCGAGTGGAAGATCGTGATGAACCAGGTGGGGAACGCGTCGTAGATGGCGGGGGCCACGACCGGCAGCATCCCGACTCCGATCGAGGCGGCGACGATGATGAGGTTCATGTTGTCGCGGTACTCGACCTTGGACAGCGTCCGGATGCCGGAGGCCGCGACCGTGCCGAACAGCACGATGCCCGCACCGCCGAGCACCGACATCGGCACCGCGGCGACGACGCGGCCGAGCACCGGAAGCAGACCCAGGATGACGAGGATGCCGCCGCCCGCCGTCACCACGAACCGGCTCCTGACCTTCGTGATGGCCACGAGGCCGACGTTCTGCGCGAAGGCGCTCTGGGTGAACGAGTTGAACACCGGCGAGATGAGGCTCGACAGCATGTCGGCGCGCAGCCCGTTGCCGATGCGCTTGGAGTCGACCTTGGCGCCGACGATCTCACCGACGGCGAGGATGTCGGCGGTGGTCTCGGTGAGGATGACCAGCACGACGATCATCATCGAGACGATGCCGGCGATGTCGAAGGTCGGCATGCCGAACGCGAACGGCGTCGGGAAGGCGAAGATCGGGCCTTCGAGCACCTTCGAGAAGTCGGCCATGCCGAACGGGATGGCGACGATCGTGCCGATGACGATCGCGAGCAGGATCGACAGACGCGAGATCGCGGCGTTGCCCACCTTCGAGAGGATCAGCACGATCAGCAGGGTCGCGAACGCGAGCCCGATGTGCGCCATGCTGCCGTAGTCCTCGGCGGTGCGGTTGCCGCCCATGATCCAGTTCGCCGCGACGGGGAGCAGCGACAGACCGATCATCGTGATGACCGAGCCGGTGACCACGGGCGGGAAGAACCGGATGATCTTCGAGAACACCGGTGTGATGAGCAGGCCTATCGCGGCCGAGACGATCACCGCGCCGAAGACGGCCTGGATACCCCCTCCCCCGGTGACGATGGCGGTCATCGTCGCGACGCTCGCGAACGACACGCCCTGCACGAGCGGCAGCTGCGCCCCGAACCACGGGATGCCGATCGTCTGCAGCAGCGTGGCGAGGCCGCCGACGAACAGGCACGAGGCGATGAGCAGGCCGATGTCGTTCGAGCTCATGCCGGCGGCGGCGCCGATGATCAGCGGCGGGGCGATGATGCCGCCGTACATGGTGAGGACGTGCTGGAACCCGAACGCGATGGACGTCCCGATCGGCAGCTTCTCGTCCTCGGGACGGATCTCGGTGGCGGACGCCTTCGTGGCGTCCTTGTGTGCGGTTTTGCGCGCAGCAGTCATTCGCTGACCTCCTCGTCAGGCAATGAAGAAAAGTGGATGCCGCGGGCCGAGCTGCATCGCCCGGCCCGCGTGCCGGTCACGTGCGGATCAGCAGAACCCGGCGATGCCGTTCCAGGCGGGGTGGTTGCCTTCGATGCCGTCGCGCAGCACGGTCGCCTCGATGAGGCCGTACGGGCGGTCGGCGGCGAAGAAGACCTCGTTGGGGTTGTCGAGGCCGAACGGCGCGAGGTCGACGACGAAGTGATGCAGGTTGGGCATCGAGAACTTGATCTCGTCGATCTCGGGGTGGGCCTGCAGCACCCGCTTGCCCATCTCGAACAGCGTCTGCTGCAGGGCGAGCGAGTGGGTCTGCGCGAAGGCCTCCAGCAGCAGGCGGCGCACGTCTGCGAACGTGTCGTCGAAGTCGAGGTCGTTGCGGTTGTAGCGCCACTTGGTGGTGACACTGGTCGCGAGGATGCGGTCGTTGGTCTCTCCGAGCGTCGTGTACCGGTCGCGCGGGAACCCGTGGAACTCCGAGCCGGTCGACTTCAGGACCGCGAGGTCGTGCAGACCCGAGATGACGGTGGCGTCGTCGCCGTCGAAGGTGACGACGGTCGAGCGGGTCTCGGTGCCGCCGCGGACGAACGAATGGTCGTGCTCCTGGCCGTCGACCGGGATGCGGCTCCACGTGTACTGCTCCGCCTCCCAGCGCCCGCCGGTGACCCAGTCGAACTCGCCGGTGAAGTGGCGCCCGAGGCGCAGCAGGAAGTCCTCGGGGGCGCCGACGCCGTCGCGCGCGAACGCGTAGACCGTATTCTTCTGCGTGTCGGTCGCGACCACCTTGGAGTTGTCGCCCTCGGTGTGGGCCGACGTGAAGTCGCCGCGCAGCTGCGAGGTGACGTTGAGATCGGTGATCTCGTGACGGGGCGTGTCCCGGTCGATCCGGACGAGGCGGACCTCGGCCTTGCCGTACTGGTTCGCCCCGAGGACGATCGTGCTCTCTGACATCATCAATTCCCTCTGTATGTGGAGTATGAGAACGGACTGATGAGTAGCGGTACGTGATAGTGCTGCTCGGAGTCGGCGACCGAGAAGTCGATCGACACGACGGGGTAGAAGGTGTCGCGGCCCGTGCCGGCGAAGTACTCGCCGACGGCGAAGGTGAGCCGGTAGGTCCCTGCCTCGAGGTGCTCGGGGCCGAGGTCCTTGACGCGGCCGGCGTCGTCGGTGACACCGGTCGCGATCGCGGCGCCGTCCCCCCGGGTGAGTTCGACGGCGACCCCGCGGGCGGGGCTTCCGAGGGCGGCATCCAGGATGTGCGTCGTGATCTGGCTCATGAGCCGAGGATTCCTTCCAGTCGGAGGACGGCGATCTGTCGCAGCTGGTCTGCCACGACGGGGATCTCCTCCTCGTCGGTGTGCGTCAGCCGCAGGCGCAGGTCGTCGAGGATCTCCTCGGCGCTGCGACCGGCGGCACGGATCAGGAAGACGCGCTCGAACTTCTCTTCGTAGGCGCGGTTCCCGGCGGCGAGGGCCGTGGCGACGTCGTCGCCGCGGACCCCGAGTCCCGCCTGCTCCGAACGCGACAGCGTCGCCTCAGCGCTTCCTCCGCTCGCGCGCTCCCCGATTCGGGGATGGTGCGCGAGTGCACCGTCGATCTCGGTGACCGTCCAGGGTGACGCGGCTGTGCGTGCCACCTCGACTGCCTCCTCCACGTTGGAGTAGGGACGGCCCTCGACCACGGCGTCGATCCAGCGATCGATGTCGACACAGGGGCGCACGAGTGCTCTCGCGGCATCTGCGTCGATCCGGTTGAATGCTTCAAGCTTCACTGCTTGTCCTTCGCTCTTCCGTAATGTGAAATTTCGTTTCCATTACATGAGATATCGTCTCCCGCAGAACGGCTGTTGTCAACCCATCGGAAGGAAATCGGATGCCTCCCACCGCGGATTCACCCGTCGGCGTGGCCGTCGTGACCGGCGCCGGCACCGGCACCGGGCGCGCGGTCGCTCGCGCGTTCCTCGACGCCGGCTGGGCCGTCGTGCTCGCCGGGCGCACACCCGCGACGCTGGAGGAGGCCGCAGGACGGCATCCCATCTCGCACTCCGTCGTGACGGACGTGACCGATCCTGCCGACGTGGAGGCGCTGTTCGCGGCGGCCGTGGAACGGTTCGGGCGGGTCGACGTCGTGTTCAACAACGCCGGCGTCCCCGGTCCGCAGGGCGGCGTCGACGAGGTCGACCTCCCGGCGTGGCAGCACACCCTCGACGTCAACGTCACCGGCGCGATGCTCGTCGCGGGAGCAGCGGTGCGCACCATGAAAGCGCAGCGACCGCAGGGTGGCCGCATCATCAACAACGGCTCGATCGCCGCCCACCGGCCGCGGCCGCGCACTGTCGCGTACGCCGTCTCGAAGCATGCCGTGACCGGCCTCACGCGCGCGATCGCCCTCGACGGGCGCCCCTACGGCATCACGTGCGGTCAGATCGACATCGGCAACGCGGCCACGAGGCTGCTGAGCGACCTCGACCACGGCGGCGGCCACGTGCAGCCCGACGGCTCACTGAAGGTCGAGCCGACCTTCGACGTCGCCGAGGCGGCGCGCACCGTGGTGTTCATGGCGTCGCTGCCGTTCGACGTCGCGATCGGTGACGTGACGCTGACCGCGGCAGGGATGCCGTGGGATGGGCGCGGTTGACGGCTGTGGCTGACGGCCGTGGCTGACGGCTGTGGCGGCTCGGGCTCGCTCGACACGTGTCCGCGTCAGACGAGTTCGTCCGCGCACGACGCCGTTCGCACTGAGTCATCGTTATGGTTCTGTGATCCGTGCGGGTTCATCGATGCTTCGAATCAAGGTGCGAATGTCGGAGGTGGTGGAGAAGATGAGTCATGGCATTCTTCTCCGATCTGCAGGCCGCGCTCGACGCGCTGCGTGGACTGATCGGGGACGACGTGGACGCGATCGACGTGCCCGCCGCGGTGGCCAGGTTGGCCGACGACGGGGTGGTCGAAGTCATCGCTCAAGCGACCGTGCTGGTG
>Ga0160446_100477_pt1 | contig 17410 bp, 15 predicted proteins | sample HID1973I_E1MG_FD_108200 | JGI IMG/M metagenome (GOLD analysis project Ga0160446, IMG submission 108200) | Enriched mosquito-associated microbial communities from UW Madison campus, WI, USA - HID1973I_E1 MG | ecosystem: Host-associated > Arthropoda: Insects > Digestive system > Unclassified ... | reverse complement strand
GTGGTCGACCCGCTCATCTCCACCGAGACGGCGGTCGCGGCGGTCGGGCTGTACCGCACGCATCGCGGCGATCGCCCGATCCGTGCCGTCATCCACACGCACAGCCACATCGACCACTTCGGCGGGGTGCTGGGCATCGTCACGCCGGAGCAGGTGGATGCCGGCGACGTGCAGATCATCGTCCCCGAGGGCTTCCTCGAGCATGCGGTGGCCGAGAACGTCTACGCGGGCACCGCGATGGGACGACGGGCGGGGTACATGTACGGCGCCGCGCTCGCACGCGGGCCGCAGGGGGCCGTCGGCGCCGGTCTGGGGCAGACGACCTCCACCGGCGACGCGACCATCCTGCCGCCGACGCTGGAGGTGACCACCACCGGTGAGAAGCACACGATCGACGGCGTCGAGTTCGAGTTCCAGATGGCGCCGGGCACCGAGGCGCCGTCTGAGATGCACTTCTACATCCCGCGCTACCGAGCGCTGTGCATGGCCGAGAACGCCACCCACACGCTGCACAACCTGCTGACGCTGCGCGGTGCGCTCGTGCGCGACCCGCACGTGTGGTCGCATTACCTCACCGAGGCGATCGAGCGCTTCGGGGGCGAGGCCGAGGTCGTCTTCACGTCGCACCACTGGCCGACGTGGGGCAACGCCGAGATCAACAAGTTCCTCAGGATCCAGCGCGACCTGTACGGCTACCTGCACGATCAGACCCTGCGCCTGCTGAACCAGGGGTACACCGGCGACGAGATCGCCGAGAAGATCGAGCTGCCGCCGGCGCTGGTCGCGTCCTGGAGCACCCACGGCTACTACGGCTCGGTGAGCCACAACGTGAAGGCGATCTACCAGCGCTACATGGGCTGGTTCGACGGCAACCCCGCCCGGCTGTGGCCGCACCCGCCGCAGCCGCAGGCCGAGCGGTACGTCGCCGCGATCGGCGGCATCGACCGGGTGGTCGAGCTCGCTCAGGCCGCCTTCGACGAGGGTGACTACCGCTGGGCGGCGACGCTGCTCGACCACGCGGTGTTCACCGACGAGAACCATTCCGCGGCCCGCGCGCTGTACGCCGACACGCTGGAGCAACTGGCCTACGGCTCGGAGAACGGCACCTGGCGCAACTTCTTCCTGTCGGGTGCGACGGAGCTGCGAGAGGGCAACTTCGGCACGCCGACGGTGACCAACGCGCCGCTGATCGTCGCTCAGCTCACGCCCGAGCAGCTGTTCGATGCGGTGGCGATCCAGGTGAACGGCCCGAAGGCGTGGGATCTGTCGCTCGCGTTCTACGTCACCCTCACCGATCTCGGTCGCAGCTTCCACGTGTCGCTCGGCAACGGCGTGCTCGTCTACGTCGAACGTGAGCCCGACGCGGCCACGCCCCTGGCGCTCACGCTGTCGAAGGCGCGCCTGATCCGGCTCGCGGGCGGCGACACCGACTCCGACGGCATCGAGGTGCGCGGTGACATCACCGTGCTGAAGCAGCTGCTCGAGGTGCTCGACCCCGGCGACCCGAACTTCAACATCGTCACGCCCTGACACGCAGCGTCGGTGGGGAGAGGGGATGCCGCGAGCCGAGGCTGCGGCATCCCCTCCCTCAATGCCCCAGCACGGGCGGACCGCCGTCCGACCAGACGGCCTCAGGTTCGAGTTCGTCGATGTCGGTGATGTCGTCGGGGATCGGGACGATCGCCACGGGAACGCCGGGGGCGAGCAGAAGGTATGCGGTGCGCATCCTGCCTTCGCCGTCGTTGACCTCGAGCCAGTACATCCCCGCGGACAGCCCCGCCTCGACCTCTTCGCGGAGATCGTCGAATCGGCGGCCGCCGACGCTGTAGTGGTCTCCGCCGTAGTAGATGTCGATGCGCTTCATGATCACTCCCGTCGCTGTGCTGTCATCTCACAGGCTGCGCGGCGCGACGTGAAGCGTCTTGACAAACGGGATCCGCTTATGGCTGGTTCACGGGACTTCATGCTCCGACGGGGTGCCCGGTGCCGGCGTCGCCGGTTCCGGCACGAGATACAGACCTGTCTGCGAGTTCGCGGTGTACGCCAGCGCGTCGATCCACGCCGGGTTCAACTGCGGCTTCCGGCCGCCGTAGAACTTGTACACGAGGGCGCAGGCCGGGTGGACCCAGATGGTGGTGCGCCCGTCACCGATGCTGGCGTCGTCGCGCCACGTGAAGTGGAACGGCTCACCGCGCCGAAGCTTGTTGCCGATCACCAGCTGCAGATGCGCCAGTGTACGGTCGTCGAAGTCCACCTTGACGGTTCCTTCGTAGATCAATTTGCCCATCGCACGCCTCCGCCGAGTCCTGCGGGCCATATTCCTCCGCGCCGGGCCGCGGGGCCACCCCATCGGCTCTCGGCGACGAAACGCTCCGGCGTCCGCGTGGCCGGCCGGCGGCATCCGCTCATTCGCTGGAAACGGACGACGTGCGATGCGGTGTTCCGACCGGCTTCGACTCGCTGGAACCGCGCTGCCGCAAGAAGATCGACAGCGCGATCATGCAGCCGACGGCGAGGAACTCGGACTGCCAGTTCTGCAGCGTCCGGTTCCAGAAGTCCGGCGTTGCGAGGTACTCCAGCCACGTCACCGGGGGCTGCCCGTGCTCGGCGTTCTCAGAGCTCATGACCACAGCGCCGGCGAGGGACTGCGCGAGCCACGACAACACGAAGACGGCGCCCATGACCAGCAGCAGCGAGTTCGAGAAAAGCGTCTGGCGGATGCCGCCCACCCGCGCCCACGCCGGCGAATCCGGCCGCGCGTGGTCGCCGACGAGTTGCTCCTCGTCGGTGCCGGTGCCCTCGTCTCCGGGCTTCTTGGACTCGGGCGAGCCGCGCTGGATGAACCAGATCGTCGCGGCGATGAAGAGGAAGAACTGCAGGAACTCCGACTGCCAGTTCTCGGCCACGTCGACGACGAACTCGGACGAGGTGAGGAACGTGCCGAAGCTGAGGATCGGCTGGCCGTGCTCCTGCAGCTTCTCGTTGGTGTCGAAGAATCCCGCGACCGACTGTCCCGCGAGCGCCAGGACGAACAGGGCGCCGAAGAGGATGCTGAGCGAGTGATCGCGGAATGCGCGCATGCCTCACCGCCCGATCAGCGGGATGACGATCATGTACGCCAGTCCGCCCGCGAGGACGGCGATCCACGCCCAGAACACCATGACCTGCCCGAGCGTGTGGCCCTTCTCCGACGTCTGAGGCATTTCGTCTCCTTCCGGCCGAGGCCCGTTCGACTCCATGATGGCCGCCACGCGCCGCAGCCGGAATCGGCTTGACAAGCGCACGTCGTTGCGGTCCGCAGGACGCGGCGGGGTCACCGGGGCCGAGATGGTAATCTCGACCGGTACGCCTCCGTAGCTCAGGGGATAGAGCGTTGGTTTCCGGTACCAAAGGTCGCTGGTTCGATTCCAGTCGGGGGCACCAGACGGGACAAGGGATCGCGGGTCTTCAGGACTCGCGATCCCTTTCTCGTGACAACACTTTGACAACACTTGAAGAGCGCCCCGGCTGATCGAGTACAGCCCTGAAAGCTGTCGCTGACGTGGCAGCAGCGGCTCGCACGAGATCGATCGCCGCGAGCTCGCTGTCTGCGTAGACACCTTTCCGCGTGACGGTCCGGCGTCCGCGGATGAACGAGAGCGATTTTCGGGCACGAAGACCGTGCAGACCTACGCCGCAATCGATCGCCTCGTCGAGGCGGGGGTGATTCGCGAGATCACCGGGCGGAAGAGGGATCGCGTCTGGATGGCATCCGGCCTTCTCGGAGAGCTCGATGACCACGACCGCCGCATCCAAGCCGCGATGCGCTGAGCAGAGCGGGTTCTGAATGCGGATCCCTCAGCCTGTCGAGTCCAGAACTCACGACGGGAGTACGCCTTAGGTGGGGGTGTCCGGGCGGCTCGATCGGGAGAGCGCGGTGGCGATCACCGCGGCGATCTGTTGCGGGGCCTCGTCGGGGAGGAAGAACACTGCTCCGGGAATCGTCACCAGCGTCACGTTCGGTGCCGCCTCGAGCGTCGCGCGCTCAGAATCGGTGAGGCCACCGTCCCCCTTCTCCGCGTGGACCACCCAGGCCGGATTGCGCGACGCCGCCAGCTCGGCGGCGAAGTCTCGGCCTTCGGCGATGTGGTCCAGGTACGGAATGGTCACCCGAACCGAATCCGCTGCCCTGTTTGCCTTGAGGTCGTCGATCAGTTCGCTCTTGTGATGCTCCGGCGTGTTGGCAGACCGGGCAATCCTCGGCAACAGCCGCAGCAGGCCGGCGAAGGGCCAACTGCCTACTCTCTGCGACGCGCGTACAACTGTTCGGAAGAACCTGTCCTCGTCCGCGGTACTCAGGCTGATGCCGAGGAGCACGACCGGGCCTGAGAAGTGCCCGCCCACTACCATTTCCAGCGCGACCGTTGCACCGTGCGAAAAGCCCGCGACCACGTCGCATTTGTATTCTTCGGCCAGCGCGGTGACGCGACCGGCCAGGGCGGGAATGGACACGTCTTCGGACACAGGCGCACCGGCCATGCCAGGCAGCGTGGTGGCCATCAGCCGAACACCAGAGAGGGCTGGCTCAGCCATCACCAGATCAAACGACCGCGCCGCGCTCGCTCCACCAGGCAGGAGCAGAACCGAACGATCCGCATCTGACGGGCCTGCACTGAGAAGCTCCCAGGATTCCCTCATGGCTTCCTCCACACGCCCCACCACGAAAACGGTACCGCGACATGTCTCTCAGCGGTCCACGCGGACCGAGGATCTTGCAGCCGGCACGCCCGCTGCTGATCGTCAGGCTTTCGGCGTGTCTGAGAGACACGACTCTTGCTTGCGCTGCGGACTCGAGTGCTCGCCTCACGTGCGCAGTCGACGGCGATGAGCGCGCGCGGCGCGTAGCACCGAGTCGGCGGGCGGCCCCGGATGCCGCGATCTCTTTCGCCATGACAAAAACCTTCTGCTAGACGAATATCTATGGCGCGTTGGGTGCGTCAGCGGTTGGAACCGAGGTGACGCTCACGGAGCTCGAATCAGAGTCCGGGCGCCTGGATGGGCTACGCCGGCCTTACGCGTTCAGGGGGCGTCGGCGGCGACGGCGGGCTGCTGTTCGAGGCGTTCCAGGTCATCGGCGAGACGGCCGGCCAGGTAGGCGTGACCGGCGGTCGAGGGGTGATCGTTGCCGACGTCGGTGGTGTCGATCACGTCGAGGTAGTTCACGTCGGTGATCCAGTCCTCGGCGATCGGCGAGACGTACCACCAGCCGCGGGCGGCGGCCAGCTCCGCCAGGTCGGAATCGATCGCCCGTGTCGCCCTCTGAACGGGCAGCACTTGCGGCGCAGGCCCCAGGATCACGATCTCGGCGTCGGGGTAGCGGGTCTGCAGGGCATCCCACGCGGACGTGACGGCATCCCGGTACCCGGTCGGATACAGTCTGCGGTCGTTGATCGACCCCTCGACGATGATCACGTCGGGGTCGAGGGTCTCATCGAGCTGGGCGATGCGCTCGCCGTAGGCGGGGCCGTCGATGCCCGGCTTGAGGTAGCCGCTGCCGCGTACGCCGTCGACGACCGTCTCGACGCCCAGTTCGCCGGCCAGCAGGTACGCGAAGCCGAGGGTCGGCTCGCTGGCGGCGGACCCGTACACCCACGAGTCGCCGAACACGAGCACGCGGGCGTCGTCATCGATCACCAGGGGCGCCGGCGGGGAGGATGCCGCCACCCCGGCCCCCTCGTCCGCCGCGGTCGCAGGGGCGGCCGGTGGGGCGGCGCCCCAGGGGCGGATGACGGCCACCGTGCACACCGCGGCGACGGCCAGCGCGGCGACCGCGAGCGGGACCCCCAGCCGCCGTGCGCGGGAGCGACCGGGCGTGTGCATGCGAAGAGGGTACGTCAAGACCGGATGAACTCCGTCATCGGCCCGTCGTCAGGCGAAAACCCCTGATCGGGGATGCCGCCCGGGAACGCTTCCAGCAGACTCCCGGCGGACCCCTGGGCGCCCCGCATGAAGCGGCCTTCGCGGCGTGCGAGGATACTTCGGTGCAACGCGTCGTGACCGCTGAGATGGACCTCGAACTGGGGGCCTCCGTCGACCTCATCCTGCAGCTGGCGACCGCCCAGGGCGTGCCGGTGTCGAACGAGTCGCTGACGTTCACGCAGGGCGATCGCGTGTACACGCCGACCGAGATCGTGGACCAGCAGGGGAGTCGTCTGCACCGCGTCACGGGCGAGTCCGGACGCCTCGAGATCCGCTACGAGGCGACCGTCGACGGACGGGCCGCGACGGGGCGCACGAGCGATCTCGAAGCGATCACGTATCTGCGCCCGAGTCGCTATGCGCAGTCCGACGAGGTGTTCCAGCAGGCGCGCCGCCAGTTCAAGGGCTTGTCGGGCCATGACCTCATCGCCGCGGTGTCGGAGTTCGTGTCGACGAGCACGACATACACGCCGGGGCTCAGCCACGGCACGGACAGCGCCGTCACGACGCTCATGACCGGTCAGGGGGTGTGCCGCGACTACGCGCACGTCGTCATCGCCCTGCTGCGCGCCATGGACATGCCCGCGCGCTACACCGCCTGCTATGCGCCGGGGCTGCGTCCGATGGACTTCCACGCGGTCGCCGAGGCCTACCTCGACGGCGCCTGGTACGTCATCGACGCGACGCGACTCGCGAACCGCGGCGGCCTCGTCCGCATCGCGACGGGGCGGGATGCCGCCGACTGCGCGTTCCTCAGCTACTACGGCGGCTACGTCGGGCTCCAGCGCATGCGCGTGGACGCCTGGGTCGTCCCCGACACGGTGACGGACGGTCTGGAGTCGCTGCCGGGCCTGACGGACGACGCGCTGCCGTCGGCAACCGATCCCTCGCTCGATGACTTCGGCGCCCTCGTCCAGATCGCCTGATGACCGGTCGTCGAGCGAGCGAGGATCGAGCGAGACGAAACGCCAGGGGCCGCGAACTAGACTTGTCGGTCTATGAATCCTGAAGCCCTCTCCGCCGCCCTGCTCGCCGTCGTCGCCCCGCTCGCCGAGGCGCGACGACCCGGTGCGGCCGACGGGCTGACCGCTGCCGACCTCGTGCTGGAGCGGCCGAAGAACCGCGACCACGGCGACTGGGCCTCCAACGCCGCCCTCAAACTGGCCAAGGCCGTGGGTGCCAACCCGCGCGAGTTCGCCGCCGAGATCGCCGACGGCCTCGCCCGGGTGGACGGCGTCGCGGGGGTCGAAGTCGCAGGTCCCGGATTCATCAACATCCGACTGGATGCCGCGGCCGCGGGTGCGCTGGCCAAGACCATCGTCGATGCGGGTGCGGCATTCGGCACGAACGACTCGCAGCGCGGCAACACGATCAACCTCGAGTTCGTGAGCGCCAACCCGACGGGGCCGATGCACATCGGTCACACCCGCTGGGCGGCTCTCGGCGACTCGATGGCGCGCCTGCTGCTGGCCAGCGGCGCGACGCTCGTGCGCGAGTTCTACGTCAACGACGCCGGTGCGCAGATGGAGCGGTTCGGCCGTTCCGTGCTGGCCGCGGCCAAGGGCGAGCCGACGCCGGAGGACGGCTACCCGGGGTCGTACATCGACGACCTCGCACAGCGCGTGCTCGCCGCACAGCCCGACCTGCTGTCGCTGCCGGTCGACGAGCAGATCGTGGTCGCACGCGATCGGGCGTACGAGTTCCAGCTCGGCGACCTGCAGGCGTCGCTGGAGAAGTTCAACGTGCACTTCGACGTGTTCTTCAGCGAGCGGGTGCTCCACGCCAAGGGGGCCGACGGCGAGCCGAGCCTCGTCGACGAGGCGGTCGACCGCCTGCGCGAGCAGGGCCACGTGTTCGACGACGAGGGCGCGGTGTGGGTGCGCACCACCGACTTCGGGGACGACAAGGACCGCGTCATCCGCCGCTCCAACGGCGAGTACACCTACTTCGCCGCGGACGCCGCGTACTACCTCAACAAGGGCGACCGCGGTTTCGCGCACAAGATCTACCTGCTGGGCGCCGACCACCACGGCTACGTGCACCGCCTGAAGGCGCTCGCGGGCGCGGCCGGCGACGACCCCGAGAAGGACATCGAGGTGCTCATCGGGCAGCTGGTGTCGGTCAACGGCGCGCGCCTGTCCAAGCGTGCGGGCAACATCATCGAGCTGGACGACCTGCGCGAGTGGATCGGCACCGATGCGCTGCGCTACTCGCTGGCGCGTTACCCGGCCGATTCGCCGCTGACGCTCGACCCCGAGATCCTGCGCAAGCGCACGAACGACAACCCGGTGTTCTACGTGCAGTACGCACACGCCCGCACCCACAACGTCGCGCGCAACGCGGCGGCGTCCGGCGTCGACCGGTCCGAGTTCGCGCCCGAGCTGCTGACGCACGAGACCGAGTCGGCGCTGCTGGGGGCGCTGCAGGAGTTCCCGCGGATCGTGGCGTTCGCCGCCGAGGTGCGCGAGCCGCACCGCGTCGCGCGCTACCTCGAGGAGCTTGCGGGCCTGTACCACCGCTGGTACGACAACTGCCGCGTCATCCCGCTCGGCGACGAGCCCGTCGAGGCCGTGCACCATACGCGGCTGTGGCTCAACGACGCCACCGGCCAGGTGTTGCGCAACGGGCTCGACCTGCTCGGTGTCGCCGCTCCGGAGCGGATGTAGCGCATGAGCGGCGCCGACGCGCAGCCGACCCTTCCCCTGCCGGACGGCATGGTGCCCGCCACCGGTTCGACCGAGCCCGCGCGCCGCCGTGTCTGGCCGTGGATCGTGGGCTTCGCGATCGTCGCGGTGCTGGCTGTCGCGGCGTGGTTCGCCGCCGAGGCCATCGCGCGGCAGATCGTGACCGGTGTGGTGCAGGATCAGGTGCGCACGCAGCTGTCGCTGCCCGAAGACCAGCAGATCGACGTCGAGGTCGCCGGCGCCGTTCTGCCGCAGCTGATCGGCGGCACGATCGACGAGCTGACGATCTCGTCGGACGACGTGCCCCTCGGCGACACCGGGGTCACCGGCGACGTCACCGTGAACGCGCGGGGCATCCCGGTGCGCGGCGAATCCGGGCTGAGCGGCGCCACCGCCAAGGTGTCGCTCGACGAGCAGCAGCTGCAGGCGCTGATGTCGTCGATCGACGGCTTCCCGGCCGATACGGTCGGGCTCGCCGCCCCGGATGTCACGATGACGCTCGAGCTGACGCTGTTCGGCGTGAAGATCCCGATCGGTGTCGCACTGACGCCGTCGGCCGTCGACGGTGACATCGTGCTGACGCCGGCATCGTTCACGCTCGGGCAGTCGGAGGTGACCGCGGACGCGCTGCGCGAGCAGTTCCGCGGGCTGGCGGACGCCGTGCTGCGCGACTGGGACGTCTGCGTCGCGGATCGACTCCCCGCCGGCGCGACGCTGACCGGCGTCGCGGTCGACGGCGGCGCGCTCGTCGCGGACTTCGAGGTGGACGGCCGCATCGCCGTCGATCCGACGCTGCAGGACAACGGCACGTGCGCCTGAGCCCGCTCCGATTCGGCGGTGTGGTCGCGCGGCGTCACGCGGCGCGGGAGCGGGATGCCGCGTGCCCTAGACTTCTACCACTGCCAGGCGCCGGTATCACTGCACACTCGTGACTCTCCGGCCGCGGCACACGCAGGTTCCCCCTCGCCCGACCGGCCGCGACGGATCTGCAAGCGTCGAAGCTCCCACCGATTGGTCCATAGTGTCCGCCGACCCGCATACCCGCTCCGTCGCTCCCGCGTGGCTCCAGCGCCCCGCCGATGCGAACGACCTGGCCCCGGCCGTGTGGCCCTCGGATGCGCAGCGCGCGGCCGACGGCGTGGTCGAAGTGGGCGGCATCCCGGTGACGTCGCTGCGGGAGCGCTTCGGTACGCCGCTGTACGTGCTCGATGAGGACGAGGTGCGTCGCACCGCCCGCCGCACGCTCGACGCGTTCCGCACCGCGGCCGCGCTGCACGGTGCGCAAGCCCGGGTCTACTACGCCGGCAAGGCGTTCCTCAGCACCGAGGTGGTGCGCTGGGTCGCCGAAGAAGGCCTCGCGGTCGACGTGTGCAGCGGCGGCGAGCTCGCCGTCGCCCTCGCCGCGGGCGCCGACCCGTCGCGCCTCGGATTCCACGGCAACAACAAGTCCGTCGCCGAGCTGGAGCGGGCGGTCGAGGTCGGCATCGGGTCGATCGTCATCGACAGCCTGATCGAGATCGAGCGGCTCGCGGCGATCGTCGCGCGACGCGGCGTGACGCAGGCGGTGCTGCTGCGGGTCAACAGCGGCGTGCACGCCGAGACGCACGACTTCCTCGCGACGGCCCACGAGGATCAGAAATTCGGCTTCACGCTCCAGGATGCCCCGGCCGCCGTCGCCCGCATCCGCGAGCTCGTCGGCCTCGAGTTCGTCGGACTGCACTGCCACATCGGCTCGCAGATCTTCGGCACTGCCGGGTTCGAGGAGTCGGCGGCACGCCTCGTCGAGCTGCACGCCGAGCTGCGCGAGGGAGGCGAGCTGCCGGTCCTGAACCTCGGCGGCGGCTTCGGCATCGCGTACACCTCGGTCGACGACCCGACGCCGATCGAGGCGCTCGCCGTCGGCATCGCCGACGCGGTGGCACGGCAGTGCGAGGTGCGCGGCATCCCGATGCCCAACCTGGCGTTCGAACCCGGGCGTGCGATCGTCGGCCGCGCCGGGATCACCCTGTACGAGGTCGGCACGATCAAGCCGGTGGCGCTGGAGACCGGCGACACCCGGCTGTACGTGAGCGTCGACGGCGGTATGAGCGACAACGCGCGCCCCGCCCTGTACGGCGCGCAGTTCTCGGCGCGCATCGCCTCGCGCGTCAGCGACGCTGCGCCGCAGCTCGCTCGCGTCGTGGGCAAGCACTGCGAGTCCGGCGACATCGTGGTGGATGCCGAGTACCTGCCGGGCGACGTCGGCCCGGGCGACCTGCTGGCGGTGCCCGCGACGGGCGCCTACTGCTTCTCGCTCTCCAGCAACTACAACTACGTCCCTCGCCCGCCCGTCGTGGCGTTGCGCGGGGGAGAGGCGCGCGTCATCGTGCGCGGCGAGACGATCGACGATCTGCTCGCCCGCGACGCCGGCCTCGCCGTCGGATCCGTCCTCGCGGGCGCGCCCGGCGATTCACCGACGGAAGGGATTGCATGACCGACTATCGCCGCCTCCGGGTCGCGCTGCTGGGGGCCGGCTCCGTCGGCTCGCAGGTCGCAGCGCTGCTGCTGCAGCATGCCGACGAACTCGCCGACCGCGCGGGCGCTCGGCTGGAGCTGGCCGGCATCGCCGTGCGCAATGTCGATGCCAAGCGCGACACCGAGCTGCCTCGCGAGCTGTTCACGACCGACGCCGAGTCGCTGATCGTGGGCGCTGACATCGTGATCGAGCTGCTGGGTGGCATCGAGCCGGCGCGTGCGTACGTGCTGCAGGCCATCAACTCCGGTGCCGACATCGTCACCGGCAACAAGGCGCTGCTGGCCACGCACGGCCCCGAGATCTTCGACGCGGCCGACCAGGTGGGCGCCGAGGTCTACTATGAGGCGGCCGCAGCCGGCGCGATCCCGATCATCCGGCCGCTGCGGGATTCCCTCGCAGGCGACCGCGTGCAGCGCATCATGGCGATCGTCAACGGCACCACCAACTACATCCTCGACCGCATGGACACCGAGGGCGCCGACTTCGCCGACGTGCTCGCCGACGCGCAGCGCCTGGGTTATGCCGAGGCCGACCCGACGGCCGATGTCGAGGGCTTCGACGCGGCGCAGAAGGCCGCGATCCTGGCGAGCCTCGCATTCCACACCACGGTCCCGCTCGACGTGGTGCACCGCGAGGGCATCACCGCGATCGACAAGTCCATGATGGATGCCGCTCGCCACGCCGGCTACGTCATCAAGCTGCTGGCCGTGTGCGAGCGCCTGGTCGAGGCATCCGGCGAGTCCATCTCGGTGCGGGTGTACCCGGCGCTCGTGGACCGCAAGCACCCGCTCGCGAGCGTCCACGGCGCCAACAATGCGGTGTTCGTGCAGGCTGAGGCAGCCGGGAACCTGATGTTCTACGGCGCCGGCGCCGGTGGCGTGCAGACCGCGTCCGCCGTGCTCGGCGACGTCGTCTCGGCCGCGCGCCGGCACATCGCCGGGGGAGTCGGCGTGGGCGAGTCGACGCTTGCGAACCTGCCGATCGTGCCGATCGGCCGCGTGACGACCCGCTATCAGATCACGCTCGAGGTCGACGATCAGCCCGGCGTGCTCGCGACGGTGGCGGGAACGCTGAGCGAGGGCCGGGTCTCGATCGCGACCGTCGAGCAGACCGTCGTCACGGCGGGCAACGGCGAGCCGGGGGTCGCCCGCCTCGTCATCGGCACGCACAAGGCGGTCGAACAGGATCTCAGCGACACGGTGGCGCGACTGGCCGCCAGCGGTGTCGTGGAACGCGTCGTCTCGGTGCTCCGGGTCGAAGGCGATTGAACTTTTCAGGCAAGTGAGGGTGTGAAGGAGACCGACATGGCTCATGTTTGGCGCGGAGTCCTCCGCGAGTACGCAGATCGACTGGGCGTCACGGACGCGTCGACCGTGATCACGCTGGGCGAAGGCGGCACGCCGCTGCTCCCGGCTCCGGCGCTGTCGCGCCGCACCGGCACCGACGTGTGGGTGAAATTCGAGGGCATGAACCCGACCGGGTCGTTCAAGGACCGCGGCATGACCGTCGCCGTCTCGCGCGCGATCGACCACGGCGCCAAGGCCGTCATCTGCGCGTCGACGGGCAACACGTCGGCCTCGGCCGCCGCGTACGCCGCGCACGCCGGCATCACCGCCGCCGTGCTGGTGCCCGAGGGCAAGATCGCGATGGGCAAGCTCAGCCAGGCCGTCGCGCACAACGGACGCCTGATCCAGATCCGCGGCAACTTCGACGACTGCCTCGAGATCGCTCGCGAGCTCGCCGACAACTACGCAGTGCACCTGGTCAACTCCGTCAACCCCGACCGCATCGACGGCCAGAAGACGGCGGCCTACGAGATCGTCGAGCAGCTGGGCGACGCTCCGGACTTCCACTTCATCCCGGTCGGCAACGCCGGCAACTACACCGCCTATACGCGTGGCTACACCGAAGAGGCGCAGGCCGGCGTGTCGACCCGTGTGCCCCGCATGTTCGGCTTCCAGGCCGCGGGTTCGGCGCCGCTCGTGCGCGGCGAGGTCGTGAAGGACCCCGAGACGGTCGCGAGCGCGATCCGCATCGGAAACCCGGCATCGTGGGATCTCGCGATCGACGCACGTGCGGCGACGGACGGCTACTTCGGCGCCATCGACGACGACCGCATCCTCGCGGCGCAGAAGCTCCTGTCGGGCGAGGTCGGCATCTTCGTCGAGCCGGCGTCGGCGATCAGCGTCGCCGGCCTGCTCGACCGTGTCGAGGCCGGCATCGTGCCGCAGGGTGCGCGCGTCGTGCTCACGGTCACCGGCCACGGTCTCAAGGATCCGCACTGGGCGCTGCGCAACGCCGACGGCTCGCAGGTCGAGCCGACCGTGGTCGACGCGACCACGTCCGAGGTGGCATCCGTCCTCGACCTCGCCCCCGTGGCGGTCGCTGAGCCTGTCGAAGCGCAGGGACCGCACGCGTGAACGCAGCCGTCGTTCCCGCACCGGGACGCCGCGTCCTGGTGCGGGTCCCCGCGACGAGCGCGAACCTCGGTCCGGGCTTCGACACGCTCGGCCTCGCGCTGAGCGTGTACGACGAGCTCGACGTGACGGCGCTGCCTGAGGGGGAGCTCGAGATCGAGGTCGAGGGCGCCGGTGCGGCGGACGTCCCGCGCGACGCCTCGCACCTCGTGGTGCGTGCGATCGCGTACGCCTACGAATCCGTGGGACGACGGATGCCGGGGCTCAGGCTGGTCGCGCGCAACGTGATCCCGCACGGGCGGGGTCTCGGCTCGTCGGGGGCGGCCGTGGTCTCCGGGCTGCTCGCCGCGAAGGGACTTCTGGAGGGCGACGTCGAGTTCGGCCCCGACGCCCTGCTGCGACTCGCGACCGAGCTGGAGGGTCACCCCGACAACGTCGCCCCGGCGCTGTTCGGCGGCCTCACGATTGCGTGGGTGGACGGGGACGGCCCCCAGCACAAGAAGCTGCTGGTGCACCGCGGGGTGTCGCCGCTCGTCTTCGTGCCCGAGTTCACGATGTCGACCGCGCTCGCACGAAGTCTGCAGCCCACGCAGGTTCCGCGTGAGGACGCTGTGTTCAACGTGTCGCGGTCGGCACTGCTGATCGCGGCGCTCACCCAGAGTCCCGAGCTGCTGCAGGCCGCGACGGAAGACAAGCTGCACCAGAACTACCGGGCGAGCGCCATGCCCGAGACCGACAAGCTGGTGCGGGCGCTGCGAGCCGAAGGGTTCGCAGCAGTGGTCTCAGGGGCGGGTCCGAGCGTGCTCGTGCTCGCCGACGGGCCGGGGCGCCGCCTCGAAGCGGCGGCGCTCGCGACGGCGGTTGCCGACACCCCGTGGGACTCGCTCATGCTCGCCGTCGACTTCAAGGGTGGTACAGTGAGGGAGTACGCGGAGGGTTCCACGTAACCCGTGAATCTGGCCTCCGTCGCAATTCTGCGAAACCACCGCACGGCATTCTGACCTGCCGACGTCCGCTGAGCCCCCTCGCGGTCCCTCACCCCGTCGACAGGAACTGAGTCCTGCCATACGGCCGGACAGCTGCTCCGTGCAGCGCCGTGCGATCGTGCACAACCCGTTCGTTTTTCACAAGGGAGAACTCGTGGAGTCCATCTCCGAGATCCACACCGATGTTCCGGCCGACGAGCGCGCCGAGGCGCCCGAGGGCGCCGAGAACGTCGAAACCGCCGGCGACCTGGTCGCCCAGGCACAAGCAGCCGACGTCGTCGCCGAAGCGGCGGTCGCCGAGGCCGAGGTCGCCGAGGCCGTCGCCGAAGAGGCCGTGGCCGAGGCTGCGGCAGAGCCCACCCCGGAGGCCGAGGAGGTCGCCGCGGAGGCGGTCGTCGAGGCCGTCGTGGCCGAGGCCGTCGCCGAAGAGGCCGTGGTCGAGGCCGTCGTGGCCGAGGCTGCGGCGGAGGAGGCCGTCGCCGAGGCCGTCGAGGCCCCGGTCGAGGCTGCGCCGCCCGTCAAGGCACCGCGCAAGCGCGCGCCCCGCCGCGCCAAGAGCACCACCGCTGAGGCGGCGCCGGCAGAGACCGCGCCGGCCGACGCCGCGCCGGCCGACGCCGCGCCGGCCGACGCCGCGCCGGCCGAAGAGACGCCCGTCACCGACGCCGCGCCCGCCGAGGACGCCGCACCGGCGGCCGAAGAGGCGTCCGCCTCCGTCGAGGCCGAGGCATCCACCGACGCCGTCGCCGATGCGCCCGCCGTCGCCGACGCGACCGCCGAGGGCGACGCGCCCGCCGAGGGTGAGACCACCGAGGCGCCCGCCGCCGAGGGCGAGGGTGAGACCCCGTCGCGCAGCCGGAGCCGCAGCCGGAGCCGGAGCCGCAACCGCGGCCAGAACGCGCAGGGCGGCCAGAACGCGCAGGGCGGCCAGCCCGGCCAGGCGCAGAACAGCCAGGCGCAGAACGCGCCGGCCGAGGCGCCCGCCGCTGAGCCGGCCAAGGCCGACGCCGCCGACGAGCAGCAGGGCCAGGCGAACGGCCGGGGCCGTCAGCGCAACAAGCGCCGCGGCACGCAGGCCGTCGGCGACGAGTTCGAGACCGAGATCGGCGAGGACGACGTCCTCATCCCGATCGCGGGCATCCTCGACGTGCTCGACAACTACGCCTTCGTCCGCACCTCCGGGTACCTGCCCGGCCCGAGCGACGTCTACGTCTCGCTCGGCCAGGTGAAGAAGTACAACCTGCGCAAGGGCGACGCGGTCGTCGGCTCGATCAAGCAGCCGCGCGAGGGCGAGCAGTCCAGCCGTCAGAAGTACAACGCGCTGGTCAAGGTCGACGCGGTCAACGGGCTGTCGGTCGACGACGCGGCGACCCGTGTCGAGTTCGGCAAGCTCACGCCGCTGTACCCGCAGGAGCGCCTGCGCCTGGAGACCGGGCCCGAGAAGCTGACGCAACGCATCATCGACCTGGTCGCGCCGATCGGCAAGGGTCAGCGCGGTCTCATCGTGGCGCCGCCGAAGGCCGGCAAGACGATCGTGCTGCAGCAGATCGCCAACGCCATCGCGATCAACAACCCCGAGGTCCACCTCATGGTCGTGCTCGTCGACGAGCGCCCCGAAGAGGTCACCGACATGCAGCGCACGGTCAAGGGCGAGGTCATCGCGTCGACCTTCGATCGTCCCGCCGAGGACCACACCACGGTCGCCGAGCTCGCCATCGAGCGCGCGAAGCGACTGGTGGAGCTGGGCCGCGACGTCGTGGTGCTGCTCGACTCGATCACCCGCCTCGGTCGCGCCTACAACATCTCGGCTCCCACCTCGGGCCGCGTGCTCACCGGTGGCGTCGACGCGTCGGCGCTGTACCCGCCCAAGCGCTTCTTCGGCGCTGCGCGCAACATCGAGAACGGCGGATCGCTCACGATCCTCGCCACGGCTCTCGTCGAGACCGGCTCCAAGATGGACGACGTGATCTTCGAGGAGTTCAAGGGCACCGGCAACAGCGAACTGCGCCTGAGCCGCCAGCTCGCCGACAAGCGCATCTTCCCCGCCGTCGACGTGAACGCGTCGTCCACGCGCCGTGAAGAGATGCTGCTGTCGCCCGACGAGGTGAAGATCACCTGGAAGCTCCGTCGCGCCCTCGCCGGCCTCGACCCCCAGCAGGCGCTGGAAGTCGTCCTCGGCAAGCTCAAGGAGACCCAGTCGAACGTCGAGTTCCTGGTGCAGATGCAGACCATGCAGATGAAGTCGATCCCGGGAGCCGGCAACGGTCACGGCGGTGGCCACAGCCACGCGCACGACAACAGCATCCGCTGACCCGTGTTCGAGTCCGTACGCGGCCTGATCGACGAGCACCGCGCGGTCCAGGAGGAGCTCTCCGACCCCGCGGTGCACGCCGACGCCGCGCGCGCGAAGCGCGTCAACCGGCGCTACGCCGAGCTGTCGCGCATCGTGAAGGCCCACGAGGACTGGGTGGCGGCATCCGATGATCTGGATGCCGCACGGGAGCTCGCGCGGGAGGACGATGCCTTCGCCGACGAGATCCCGGCCCTCGAGGCCGGGCTCGCGGAGGCGCAGGAGAAGCTGCGCCGTCTGCTGATCCCGCGCGATCCCGACGACGCGCGCGACGTGATCATGGAGATCAAGCAGGGTGAGGGCGGCGCGGAGTCCGCGCTGTTCGCCGCCGACCTGCTGCGCATGTACCTGCAGTACGCGGCCTCGAAGGGGTGGAAGACCGAGCTGCTCGAGCGCAACGAGTCCGACCTCGGCGGCTACAAGGACGTCCAGGTCGCGATCAAGGGCTCGACGTCGGACCCCTCGCAGGGCGTGTGGGCGCACCTGAAGTACGAGGGCGG
>Ga0160446_100474_pt1 | contig 17679 bp, 17 predicted proteins | sample HID1973I_E1MG_FD_108200 | JGI IMG/M metagenome (GOLD analysis project Ga0160446, IMG submission 108200) | Enriched mosquito-associated microbial communities from UW Madison campus, WI, USA - HID1973I_E1 MG | ecosystem: Host-associated > Arthropoda: Insects > Digestive system > Unclassified ... | reverse complement strand
GTCCTCATCCTCGGTCTGGCTGGTATCGGCGGTGTTCTTCAACCCCAGGCTGACCTCAAGGTTGAAGCGCAGCAGGTTCTCGCCATTCGGGACATCGACCCACATCCCGACCCGGCTGGAGGAATTGCTGTTGTCGACGACGCTGTCATAGGTCTGCTCGCCATCGTCCACGCTTTGATAGGTCGGCACGATCTGCCCATAGAACTTCACCGTCGCCCCGGACGGATGCGTGAAGGTCAGAACCTCCGAAAACGCGGGAAAAGCCGCAAGACACAGCGCAGGGGCAAGAAGCTGCGGAATGGTCCTCATCGTGATGCACCTCGGTTTCAATCGGGGAAACATGGCTGGGCAGGCGAAGACGGAACCCCGATGACCGGGGAAAAGCAGCAATCCGGGGCGCGCGCGGTGCGGCATTCAACTGCAGGAGAGGCGCGGCGACCAGGACCGGCATATCGACAGTTTCCGCCCGAAGTCGCGATCTGTCCAGAGTTTCCACGACTTGACCCGAAAAGTTGCGGGCGGGATCGACGGTTTTGCAGGCTTCCCGTGACCCGCCCGCCGCAGGATGGCGCGAATACCCTCAATCGGCGGCTGATTCCATGATCTGCGCCGTGCGACTTGTTCGTCAGCGTTGCGTTGGAACGATGCAGATGCGCATCGGGTCGCCGGAATTTCCGGCTCTTGTCCAGCAACCGGCCAAAAGAAAGACGGCCCGGAATCGCGCGATCCCGAGCCGTCCAAGACGTTCATACAGTCAGAGTGACCGGATCATTCCCACTCGATCGTGCCCGGCGGCTTCGAGGTGATGTCATAGGTGCAGCGGTTGATGCCCTTGACCTCGTTGATGATCCGCGTCGCCGTCTCACCCAGGAACTCGTGGGTGAAGGGATAGTAATCCGCCGTCATCCCGTCGACCGAGGTCACGGCCCGCAGCGCGCAGGCAAAATCATAGGTCCGACCATCGCCCATCACGCCAACCGTACGGACCGGCAGGATCGCGACGAAAGCCTGCCAGATATCGTCATACAGTCCGTGCTTGCGGATCTGGTCGATGAAGACCGCATCCGCCTTGCGCAGGATCTCCAGCTTCTCGCGGGTGATCTCGCCCGGGCAACGAATGGCCAGGCCCGGTCCGGGGAAGGGATGGCGGCCGATGAATTTCTCGGGCAGGCCCAGTTCGCGGCCAAGCGCGCGAACCTCGTCCTTGAACAACTCGCGCAGCGGTTCGACCAGTTTCAGGCCCATTTTCTCGGGCAGGCCGCCGACATTGTGGTGCGACTTGATCGTGACCGAAGGGCCCCCGCTGAACGAGACCGATTCGATCACGTCGGGGTAAAGCGTTCCTTGGGCCAGGAATTCCGCGCCCTCGATGGCGTTCGCGTATTTCTGGAACACGTCGATGAACAGCTTGCCGATGGTCTTGCGCTTGACCTCGGGGTCCGAGACGCCTTCCAACGCGCCCAGGAACAATTCGCTTTCGTCGGCATGGATCAGCGGAATGTTGTAGGTGTCACGGAACATCGTGACGACCTCATCTGCCTCGTTCAGGCGCAGAAGCCCGTGATCGACGAAGACGCAGGTCAGTTGGTCGCCGATCGCTTCGTGGATCAGGACTGCCGCGACCGAACTGTCGACGCCGCCGGACAGGCCACAGATCACCTTCTTGTCGCCGACCTGATCGCGGATCTTGCGGATCGCTTCCTGACGGTAGCTGGCCATGGTCCAGTCGCCGGTCAGGCCCGCCATACGGACGAAGTTCTCCAACATGGTCCGGCCATTCGGGGTGTGGTGCACCTCGGGGTGGAACTGGACGGCGAAGAACTTGCGCGTTTCGTCAGCGATCATCGCGTAGGGCGCGTTGGGCGAGGTGCCGATGACCTCGAAGCCGGGGGCAAGCGCGGTCACGCGGTCGCCGTGGCTCATCCAGACTTCCTCGCGCCCGCTGTCGAACAGCCCCGCAAAGATGCCGTCGCCCTTGTGGCCCTCGGCGGGCGCGATGAAGGCGCGGCCATATTCGGCGTGGTGGCCGGATTCAACACGGCCTCCCAGTTGCTCCATCATGACCTGTTGGCCATAGCAGATGCCGAAGACCGGCACCCCAAGGTCGAACAGCCCTTGCGGAGCACGGGGCGAGCCGGCCTCGGTCACCGAGGCGGGGCCGCCTGACAGGATCACCGCCTGCGGCGCGAAACGCTGCAGGAAGGCGTCATCGACCGTATTGAAGGGGTGGATTTCGCAATAGATGCTCAGCTCGCGCAGGCGACGCGCGATAAGCTGCGTGACCTGGGAGCCGAAATCGACGATGAGAAGGCGCTGATGCTGGGTCATGGACAGGCTTTAGGCCGGGTCCGGGACGTTCGCAAGAGGCAGCCTTGCCACGGCTTCACGGTTGCAGGGGTATTTGTGAAACAGTGAAGCCGAAAGCCCCTGGAAGAGGCACCGCGGCGCCGGGTTTCACCGTTTTCAAATACCCATGCGAGGGTGCGACCCGCAGTGTCAGCGCCAGAGCAGGCTCAGCGCCTCGATCGGATCATCCTCGGACCAGATTTCGGGGCCAAGCGCGATGAAATCGCTGATCGGGGCAAGTTGGCCGATCAATGCCGGAGTGAGCGAACCTTCGGCGACCACGGGGACCTCGATCGTCTCGGACCACCATTGGAACAGGTCCAGCTCGGCGATCTCGCCATGGCCAAGGACCGTGGCGCGGCAGGGGCCGAAGCTGACATAGTCTGCGCCTGCCTCGGCAGCGTTCATGCCGTCGTGACGCGACGACCCGCAAAAGGCGCCGACGATGGCATCCGCGCCCAGTTCGCGCCGGGCATAGCGGACGCTGCGTGCGCCATCGGTCAGATGGACGCCGTCAAGCCCGTGGCGCAGCGCGAGCTGGATATGGTCGTCGATGACGACTGCGACATCGCGGGCATGGGCGATCTCGCGTGCGAGATCGGCAAGACGGCCAAGGTCATCCTCGGTTCCGGCGCCGGGGATGCGCAGGCAGGCCACCGGGAAGCGGTCCAGCACATCGGCCAGCAGCGGTCCCACTGTCGAGGCCGTCGCCCCAACCGGGGTCATCAGGTAAAGCTGGGGCGAGTTCGGCTGTTCTGTCATGGCGCTGTCATCCTCGTGTTCGTTCAGCAGATAGCGCAGAGCCGTGCCGCTTGCCAGTAGGTCAAGCTAAGGATATGGCCCCGGCATGGAACCAGCGATCATTCTTGTGCGCCCGCAGATGGGTGAAAATATCGGCGCTGCCGCGCGCGCCATGCTGAATTTCGGGCTGACCGACATGCGGCTTGTCGCGCCGCGTGACGGCTGGCCGAACCCCAAGGCCATCGCCATGGCCTCGGGCGCGGCCGGCAAGGTACTGGATCAGGCCCGCGTCTATCCGACCCTGGCCGAGGCCATGGCGGATATCGATTATGCCTATGCGACCACGGCGCGGGGCAGGGAACTGACCAAGCCTGTGATGACCCCCGCACAGGCGATGGGTGATGCGCGCGAACGGACCGCCACCGGCGGCCGCGTCGCCGTGATCTTCGGACCAGAGCGCGCGGGACTGGAAAATGACGACGTGGCGCGGGCGAACGCGATCATCACCGTTCCGGTCAATCCCGATTTCCCCTCGCTCAATCTCGCTCAGGCGGTGCTTCTGACCGGTTACGAGTGGTCGCGCGACATGCTGCCCGCGCAGCCCGCTCCGCATGGGCGCCGCCCCGATGGCGAAGTGCCCGCGACCCGGATCGAGATCGAGAAGCTGGCGGACCATTGGGAAGAGCGTCTGGATGACGCCGGGTTCTTCTTCCCGTCGGAAAAGGCCCCGGCGATGAAGCTTACATTACGGAACCTGTGGTCGCGCCTGCCGCTGACCAAGGCCGACACCCGCATTTTCCACGGCATGCTGCGGCAACTTGTCCGCCGCGATTGATTGATTTCCCGGCCGAGGCCGGTCAAGGTCAGGGCCACCGACAAGGAAGCTGAGATGGCAAGACGCCCCGTCTTTCAGGATGTTGCCGAGGCAACGCCGCGTACGACGCCGCCCACCGGCGGGATGATCGAGACCGGCCCGCGCGGCGCGCGGACCGCGATCCGCATCTGGCTGGTGCTGCTTTTCGTCATGGTTGCATCCATGATCGCGCTTGGCGGCGCGACGCGGCTGACGGGCTCGGGCCTGTCGATCACCGAATGGAAACCCGTCACCGGAGCGTTGCCGCCGCTGGACGCGGCGACCTGGCAATCCGAGTTCGACAGATACCAGCAGATCCCCCAGTTCCGTGAGGTCAATCCGGACATGGACTTGGCGGGGTTCAAGCAGATCTACTGGTGGGAATGGTCGCACCGTCTGCTGGGGCGCCTGGTCGGGCTGGTCTGGGCCGTGGGGTTCTTCTTTTTCCTTGCCACCCGTCGCATCCCGGTCGGCTGGACCCCGCGCCTGCTGCTTCTGGGGGCACTTGGCGGCGCGCAGGGCGCGATCGGCTGGTGGATGGTCCATTCGGGCCTGTCGGGAGACATGGTCCGCGTGGCCTCATACCGCCTGGCGACGCATCTGGGGTGGGCCTTCGCGATCCTTGGCGTCATCGCCTGGTGGGTGCTGTCCCTTGGGCGGCCGGAATCTGCGCTGATACGAGCGCGGCGCGCCGGCGAACCGCGGCTTTTCCGCATGTCCACCGGGCTGATGCACCTGGCCTTCGTACAGGTGCTGCTTGGCGCGCTGGTCGCGGGGATCGATGCGGGCCGCACCTATACCGGCTGGCCGACCATGGGGGGCGAGTGGATTCCGGCGGAGCTTTGGGATGCTGCCCTGGGCTGGCGTAACTTCTTCGAGAACCCGGCGCTCGTTCAATTCGTGCATCGCATGGTGGCCTATCTGCTGACGATCTTTGCCGTGGTCATCTGGCTGCGCGCGCGCCGCTCTCCGCATCCGGTGACGCGCGGCGCGTTCACGGCGATGATCGCTGCGGTGGCGGTGCAGGTTTTCCTGGGCATCATGAACGTCATGCATGCCTCGCCGCTGCCGCTCGCGCTGTCCCACCAGCTTGGGGCGGTGCTGCTGTTCACGATGATCATCCGCGCGCGGCACCATGCCCGCTATCCTCATGAAACCTCGATACGTGGAACCGTCAGATGAGCGCCTTCGACGACCTCTTCGCCTTCCAGCGCCAGACCGAGGCCCTGAGCTCGATTGCCGAAAGGCTGGGCTGGGATCAGGAGACGGTGATGCCACGCGGTGCCGCCGAACAGCGGGCCGAGGAAATGGCCGCGATCGAGGCCGTCCTGCACGAGCGTCGCACCGACCCCCGGATCGGCGAATGGCTTGAACAGGCGGGGGCCGAGGATGACGAGGATCAGCGCATCCTTGACCTGATCGCCCGCGATTTCCGCCGCGCATCCCGCATTCCGGCGCGATTGGCGACGGAACTGGCGCGCCAGACCTCGCTTGCTCAAGGGGTCTGGGCCGAGGCACGCGCCAACGACGCGCCGCAGGATTTCCTGCCCGTCCTGAACGACATCCTGATGCTGAAGCGCGAAGAGGCGGCGGCGCTGGCCGATGGCGGCGACCTGTACGACGCGCTGCTGGAGGATTACGAACCCGGCGCGACCCAGGCCGAGATCGCGGCCCTGTTCGACGCCATGCGCCCCCGCCTGGTCGCATTGCGCGAAGAGGTGCTGGGTGCCGAATACCAGCCCGCGATGTTGCAGGGCCATTTCGCGCAGGAAACCCAGCTTCGCCTGGCGCGCGCCTGTGCCACCGCTTTCGGCTATGACTGGACCCGCGGGCGAATGGACATTGCGGTGCATCCCTTCAGCTCGGGGCGCTGGCAGGACAGCCGGATCACGACCCGCGTCGTCGAATCCGATCCGTTCAACTGTCTTTACTCGACGATCCACGAAGTCGGCCATTCCAGCTATGAACTGGGTATCGACAGCGATTATGCCTTTACCCCCTTGGGTCGGGGCGTCTCGATGGGTGCTCATGAAAGCCAGAGCCGGATCTATGAAAACCAGATCGGGCGCGGTCGGGCCTTTTCGGGCTGGCTGTATCAGCGCATGTCGGATGCGTTCGACGGCCTGTCCGTCCCCGATGCCGATGCCTTCTATGCGACCGTGAACCGGGTCACGCCGGGCTTCATCCGGACCGAGGCCGATGAGGTCCAGTACAACCTGCACATCATGCTGCGGTTTGATCTGGAGCGTGACCTGATCGCGGGACGACTGGATGTCGAGGATCTGACCGAGGCGTGGAATGCGCGCTTCCTGAAGGATTTCGGCGTCGCCGTGGACCGTCCGGCGAATGGCGTGCTGCAGGACGTGCACTGGTCGGTGGGGCTTTTCGGTTATTTCCCGACCTATGCGCTTGGCAATGTCTATGCCGGTTGCCTGAACCGGTCGATGCGGCAGGCGCTGCCCGATCTGGACCGCTTCCTGGCACAGGGCGACGCCGCCCCCGCGGTCGAATGGCTGCGCGAGAACATGCAGCGCCACGGCGCGCTTTATCCCCCGCGCACGCTGATCGAGAACGCGACCGGCGAGCAGATCAGCGAAGCACCGCTGCTGGATTATCTGGAAGAGAAGTTCGGCGCCATCTATCGGCTTTGACCGTGCCGCATCCGCCTAGCGTGGAGTCAGGCGCAGGCGGATGCCGTTCTTGCCGCGCAGGGTCAGGCGCATGACCGGGACCGGCGGTTCTGCCGGCGGGTCCAGCCGATAGGCACGGACCAGCGCCGACAGGATCAACGGCCCCTCGATCATCGCGAAGCCCGCGCCGGGACAGGCGCGCGCCCCTGCCGAGAAGGGGATATAGGCGTCGCGCTGGCAGATCTTGCCATTCTCGGTCTGCCACCTTCCGGGATCGAACCCGTCGGGATTGTCCCACAGGCGCTGGTGGCGATGCAGGTGCCAGGGCGACAGGACGACCTGCGCGCCCGCAGGGGCCTTGCGGTCGCGCAGGCTGGTCGCATGGCGGCATTCGCGGACCGTCATCGCCACCGGCGGATAAAGCCGCAGCGTCTCGCGGAATACGGCGCGTGAGATTTCAAGCTGCTTGACGCAGGCAAAATCGGGGGTCAGGGCGCGCTCGGCCTCGTCCGCGACCCGGTCCTGCCACTCGGGATACTCGGCGAGCAGGTAAAGCGCCCAGGCCAGGGCCGAGGCGCTGGTCTCATGCCCGGCAAGGAAGAAGGTCGCGACCTCGTCCACCATCTCCTTGTCGGTAAAGCGTTTCTGGGTGACCGGGTCGGGCGTGGTCATGATCTTGGTCGCCAGATCGGCGGGCGCGGTGCCCGCAGCGATCCGCTCGGCCCGCTCGCGGATCAGCGACTGGATAAGTCCCCGGATGCGCCTTGCGCTGGTACGCACGTTCCGACCGTGCAGACGCGCCCAGCGGGGCAAGGTCAGCAGCCCGCCGAGGTTCACCATCGGTTGCGCGGCCTGGTGTTCGCGGAAAGCGTCGAAAACCTGCGAGGCGACCTGATCCTCGATCGGGATCGAGAACAGCGAACGGAAGATGACATCCGCCGCAACATGGCCGGTCTGCGGCTCGATATCCGTTTCGGTTCCGTCGGCCAGCGGCGCCAGACGTGCGACCGCTGCCTCCGAGGCGTCCCACATCGCCGGAAAGGCCTCGCGCAGGCGGCCCCCGGCAAAGGCGATGTCGATGATCCGGCGCTGATGCAACCAGGTCGCGCCGTTCGAGATGAAGCTGGAATTGCCAAGCAGCGGCTGCAACCCCGCCGCCATGCGCGGGGATTTGGGGAAATCCATGGGGCGCCGGCGCAGGACCAGATCCACCAGTTGCGGATCGTTGCAGGTGAAGCTGTGGATGAAGGGGCCGCGGAATTCGGCCATCCACGCCCGGTAAAGACGATCCGACTGCGCGGACAGGATATCGCCGCGAAAATCGCGGATGAAACGCCAGACGGAACCCTTGCCCCGGCGCGACGGTGGTTTCGGCGGGATCATGTCGTGGTCCAGCCGTTCACCGCACGCGCGATCCGGCCGGGCGAATGCTGGCGCCCGGCGAAGCGATCCGCCAGCGTGAGCGGACCGGCGGTGATCGCGAAATAGTCGTACTCACCCGGACGGTCAAAGGCGCAAAGATATTGGAAATGCAGCCGGAACCACCTGCCGCGCAATTCCCGCTGCCGCTCTGGCGACAGGGTCTGGCGGAACGCGGCGGAAAGGATCAGCGGATGTTTGCGGTCCGGCGGCTCGACCCCGGATACCGCGACCGGGTCGCACAGCCCGAACGAACAGGCATCGCCCGGTGCGGTCACGTCGATCCAGGCCAGTTCGTCCCGCGCCGACAGCGCGCGCAAGTCCGCGCGCAAACGACTGGCGCCGGGCAGGAAGGATGCCATCGGCACCACCTGACCAAGCGACAGGAAGGCAAGCTTCGGCCCGTCCGGGCGGACGCGCCCCGACGCGATCAATTCCGCCAGAACCGACACGCCAAGGTAAGCGCCCGAACTGTGGCCGACGACCAGCACCTCGTCCCAATCCTCGGACAGCACCTGCGCGAGGCGGTCGGCAAAGGTGGAAAGCCGATCTTCAAGCGCGGGCGGATAGGCACCAAGATGCTGTGCGGTAAAGGCATAGTCATGCATCAGGTAATAGGCGAAGATCCTGCCGTCGATCCGTTGCCACAGCCGCAGCCCGATCCAAGTGATCGCCAGCGTGGCAGGAACACCCAGCCAGACGCCAAGCCCGGTCAGACGGCCCAGAAGCCAGCCGATCAGCCCACCAACAAGCAGCGCAACGCACAGTTGCGCCAGCAGGACGACGACCGGGTAAAGCGCGGCAAGGACCGGCCCCCGGCGCAGGCGCATCAGCCGAAACAGTGCGCCGGTGCCGATATAGGTCCAGGCGGTCTGCAACAGTTGGGCATAGGTCGCCGGGATCGACTGGCCCATCGAACCCTGGACGATATCGGCCCAGACCAGAACCTCGATTTCGGTTTCGGTCGGAGTTCCGTTGAAATTGCCGTTTACACCCCAGCCGAACCCGGTGCGGTCGCGGCGCGATCCGAATTCCAGGTCGTAGCCCGATATGGCCGCCTGCTTCGCGCCCTCGCGCTTGTAAAGCTCGCGGTAGCGCCGCGGCGGAATGGGATCATAGCCGGGAAGGTAAAGGATGCGGCGGCGAAAGGGTCGGGTCATTGCGGCTCAATTGCTTTGCGGCCGCAGCATAGGCCAATCGCGGTGGTGGACAAGCCTAGCTGACGCCCCAGCGCGCCTCCAGCGCCTCGATGGCGGCAATCCGGGCATCTATGCGCGGATGCGACATCAGCCACGCGGGAGTCGTGTTCCGGTTTCCGCTGAGCCGATCAAGTTTTCGAAACAGGCTTTTCTGCGGCCCGGTGCCCAGTCCGGCCTTGACCATCAGCGCGCTGGCAAAGGCGTCCGCTTCGAATTCGTCCTGCCGGGACAGCCGCGCGGCCATCGCTCCGGTGGCAAGTCCGGCGATCCAGACGCCGATGCCCGGCAGAAACCTGCCCAGCACCCCGGCCAGCACCATCCGCATCACGTTCTGGCCCGCGAAGTCGATCATCCGCCGCCTCGCATGTCCGTGCGCGACATGGCCCAACTCATGGGCGATGACCGAGGCAAGCTCGGCCTCGGTCACGTCGCCGCTGTCCAAGCGATCGATGAAGCCGCGGGTCAGGAAGATGCGGCCATCCGGCGCGGCCAGCCCGTTTACGGGCGCGATCTCATAGACATGGGCCCGGATCGGGGGCAGGTCCATCGCCTTTCCCAGCCGTTGCAGCATCGGCTTCAACCCGGGATGATTCAGTGGTGTCGAGCGTTGGTTCAACTCTGCCTTGAGCCGCAGGAGCGAGAAATACCACATCGCGAGGGCGTAAAGCAGGATCAGCAGGATTGGAGTCAGTTTCAGCATGGCAGGAATATGGGGTACCCGCGCGCGTCAGCCAAGAAGCCGCATCGCCTCGGTCAGGCCTTCCAGCGTCAGGGGGCGCATCCTGCCGTCGAAAATCCCGTCGACCATCTGGACCGAAGGCACATGATGCCACTGGTTGCAGGGCACGGGATTCAGCCAGACATTGTCGGGCCAAGCCTCGCGCAGACGCCTGAGCCATGTCTCGCCCGCTTCGGCGTTCCAATGTTCGTTTGCACCGCCGGGGACCGCGATCTCATAGGGGGACATCGACGCGTCGCCCACGAAGATCGCCTTGTAGTCACGCCCGAAGCGGTTCAGCAGGTCCCATGTCGGCGTCGTTTCGGTCCAGCGGCGGTGGTTGTCCTTCCACAGAGCCTCATAGATGCAATTGTGGAAATAGAAATGTTCCAGATGCTTGAACTCGGATCGCGCGGCCGAAAAAAGTTCATCCACGATCCGCGAATGGTCGTCCATCGAGCCGCCGGCATCCAGAAACAGCAGCACCTTGACCGCGTTGTGGCGTTCGGGGCGGGTCTGGACATCGATATAGCCATGTTCGGCGCTTGCGCGGACGGTGCCCGGCAGGTCCAGTTCCTCGGCCGCGCCGTGGCGGGCCCATTGGCGCAGGCGCTTCAGCGCGACCTTGATGTTGCGAGTGCCGAGTTCGACGGAATCGTCAAAATCGCGGAACTCACGTTTGTCCCAGACCTTGACCGCACGCCGGTGGCGGCTTTCGTCCTGTCCGATGCGCACGCCTTCGGGGTTGTAGCCATAGGCTCCGAAGGGTGAGGTGCCAGCCGTTCCGATCCACTTGTTGCCGCCTTGGTGACGACCCTTCTGTTCTGCCAACCTTTCGCGCAATCGCTTCATCAACTCGTCGAAACTGCCCGGCCCCTGGATTGCGGCGCGCTCTTCGGGGGTCAGCAGCTTCTCGGCCAGCTTTTCCAGCCATTCACGCGGGATCGCGGCGTTACTGACCAGCGCCTCGACCGGAATGTCGTCCAGACCGGCGAAGGTCTGGGCGAAGGCGCGGTCGAAACGGTCAAGATGCGCCTCGTCCTTGACCAGGACGGCGCGGGACAGGTGATAGAATCCTTCGGGCGTCCAGTCCGAAAGCCCTGCCTGAAGCCCCGCCAGCAGATCCAGATATTCCCGCAGGCTTGCAGGGACTCCGTGCTGGCGTAGGTTCTCCAGAAAGGGGCGGAACATCAGGTCATCCGGCTGACCAGCACGGTCAGGAAGATCCCGATGACAGCGAATCCAAGGGCATGGGCCGCGGCATACTGGAATTTGTCGGGTCGGGTTCCGCCCAGTCGGGACGCGCGCCACCAACCGATAAGCGCGCCAAGGATGAGTGCTGCGATAACGATCATGTCATCGCAGATAGCCCTCTGAAGTCCGTCTGTCGAGTGGACTTCCGGGGCAGAGCCCCTTGAACCGCAAAGGGGTGCAGGTTAACTTGATTTCAACTTGTATTCGGAGGGCGTGCAGATGGCGCCCAAGCGTCCCGCGGGTGCGGACGCGTTCCCGAGAAAAACGGTCGAGCCTTTCGTCACCCGCCCGGCCGAGGACGGGCCGCTCTATGCGGCGCTGGATCTTGGCACCAACAGCTGCCGGATGCTGATTGCCCGACCCGCGGGCAGCCAGTTCCAGGTGGTCGACAGCTTCTCGAAACCCGTCCAGCTTGGGCAGGGGCTTGAGGCATCCGGCAGGCTTTCCCGCCCTTCGATGGCGAGGACCGTTCATGCCCTGCAAGTGTGCCGGCGCAAGCTTGAGGCGCATAAGGTCACGCGGATGCGCCTTGTCGCAACCGAGGCTTGTCGTCGTGCCCGCAACAGCCGCGATTTTCTGCGCATGATCCGTCGCGAGACCGGGCTTCCGGTGGAAATCATCGATGCCGAGGAAGAGGCGCGGCTGGCCGTGATCTCTTGTGCGCCATTGGTCAGCCACCGCACGGACCAGCTGCTTGTCGTCGATATCGGTGGCGGATCGACCGAGCTGGTCTGGATCGATCTTGAGGATGTCGAACCGACCGAGCGGCCGCGCGCAATCATGCGGCTGGCCGACGGCTTCCGCAATCCGGTGCCGGGTGGGGCGCGAGTGGTAGACTGGATCAGCGTGCCGCTGGGCGTGGCGACCCTGCGCGACCAGTTCGAGGATGTCGAAGAGGACGAGGGCCGCTTTGCCCTGATGTCCTGGCATTTCGAGGAGATGCTGGCCGATTTCAGCCCCTATTCGCTGACCCAGCGATCGGATGAGAAATTCCAGGTGATTGGCACCTCGGGCACGGTCACGACGGTTGCCGCCAGCCACCTGGGCCTGCGCCGCTATGACCGCACCAAGGTCGATGGTCTGACCATGACCTCGGCCCAGATCGACCGCGTGATTCGCGACTACCTGACGCTTGGCCCCGAGGGGCGGCGCGCCGATCCTCGCATCGGGCGCGAGCGTCATGCGCTGATCATGTCGGGTGCGGCGATCCTGCAGACCCTGATGCGGGTCTGGCCGACGACGCGCCTGTCGGTTGCGGATCGCGGTCTGCGCGAAGGCCTGCTATATGCGCAAATGGTCAAGGACGGGGTGCTGGCCCCCGAAGGATTGAACGGGGTAGCATGAAATGAGTGACGGAAAGAAACCGGGCGGCGAGAAGAAAAGCTCTGGCCGCGGGCAGCGTGATCTGCGGGTGCGGGTGAAATCGGCCAAGGGACGCAGGCTGTCCAGCACGCTGTGGCTGGAACGGCAGTTGAACGACCCCTATGTCGCGCGCGCCAAGCGCGAGGGTTATCGCGGGCGCGCCGCCTACAAGATTATGGAGTTGGACGACAAGTTCCACTTCCTCGTGCCGGGGGCCAGGATCGTCGATCTTGGTTGCGCACCGGGAGGCTGGTGCCAGATCGCCGTGGCGCGGGTGAACGCGCTTGGCGAGAAATCGGGAAAGAAGATCGGGCGGGTGCTGGGTGTCGACCTGCAAGAGGTCGATCCGATTGCCGGGGCCGAGATCCATCAGCTGGATTTCCTGTCCGATGGCGCCGACGACCAGGTCAAGGAATGGCTGGGTGGAACCGCTGATGTGGTGATGTCGGACATGGCCGCTTCCTCCTCGGGCCACAAGGGGACGGACCACCTGCGCATCGTTGCGCTGGTCGAGGCCGCGGCCCAGCTTGCCTTCGACGTGCTCGAGCCGGGGGGAACCTTCGTCGCCAAGGTGCTGGCCGGTGGCGCCGAGACCGAGATGCAGGCCATGCTGAAGCGGAACTTCCGCAAGGTCGCGAATGTGAAGCCGCCCGCCAGCCGATCGGATTCCTCGGAAAAATTCGTGGTGGCGCAAGGCTTCCGTGGCCGCGACGGCGCCGAAGGCGACCGCTTGGCCGAAGATGACGCGCAGGACGAGGGCTGACGATCAGTCCCCTTCGGGACGTTCTGCATGCAGGCAATCGCGAAAGGCCTGGGGTGAGCGTCCGGTCGCCGCCGCGAAGACCCGCATGAAATGGCCAAGCCCGCTATAGCCAAGTTCCCGCGCAATTTGCAGGTCGGACATGCTGCCTTCGCGCAGCATGTCAACGGCCCGGTCAAGGCGCAGGACATAAAGAAGATCCAAGGCTGTCCTGCCGCGGCTTTGCTGGCAAGCTGCTTCAAGCTCCGGCAGGGTGCACCCCAGTTCCCGCGCCAATTCCGCGACGGTGCGATTGTCACGCAGGCTTTCCGCGGCATGGGCCAGGAATTGCTCGGTCAGGGGGCGGGCGTCCAGCAATTGCGGATCGCGAAGGGCAGGAAAGTCGGGATTATGTTCGCATAACCGCGACAGCGCCGTCGCAAGCAGCCCGATCTGGCAGGACGTAGCGCCACGCTCGACACTGTCCTGCGGGTGGCCCTGCCCAAGGGCGCGAAAGGCCGGTTCCAGCAGCGCCATGTCGGCCCCGTCGGGCTGTCCGGTGCGGAAATCCTGTGGCAGCGGCACGGGCAGGTCACGGGCCTGGCCGGCGGGGATCAGAAGCGCCCAGCCCGCCACTTCGGATGGGGGACGCAGCGCAAAGGCGGTACCAACGGGAATGAAGGCAAGGCGACCGTCCTTGACCGACTGCTGACGGCGCGGAAACTCGATGGCCACAGATCCCTGCCGGACCCACAGGATCACATGGTCGCCGCGCACGCGCGGCCCCGGCCCCTTCAGCCCGGGTCCGAAACGGCTGCGCATGGCGCCACCCCAGAAAAAGCCGGAAAGCGGCAGCAGGCGCAGCCCTTGGCCCGGCGCGGGTCGTGGCATGGTTGAGGCGGGCAGGGCAGCGGGGCGCGTGACCTTGCCTTCCGCGGGGATCACATGTCGAATCTGCCTTGGGTCGGTCACCGAGGGTTCCAGGATCATCCCCGCATTGATTGCCGCGGCGTGAAGCCGCGCCTCTGTCCCCGACAGGGAAGAGGCGGGATGGATCAGATCTTTATGCCGCAAGTTCTGATTCATGTTCGCCATCACGATTCGATGCTTCAAGCCTAACGCGCGAGGACGAAATTAGTCTCCCATAGGTTGACGAATTGTTAATCTGTTGCCGTCAAGCGTCAGAATCCACAGGGACTTGGCGCCAATCCCGCATCCTGTTTCGGAAGAAGATGCGCTGCGATTTCGCATATTGTCGGCTGGCGATGATCGCGCGCTGGACAGCGTCTTCAAGGCTGCACCCGCCTTGCAGATAATCGACCAGTTCCGGCGCTCCGATGGCCTTGGCCCAAAGCGCGGCGGGATCCCAGCCGGGCAGCATGGCGCGGACCTCGTCCAGCGCGCCCTGTTCCATCATCAAATGGAAACGGCGCGCGATACGATCCGCCAGCCAGTCGCGGTCACTGGTCAGGACGAGCCGCTCGGATCGTTCGGGGGCGATCAGGGGCGGACCGGTCCGGGCCTGCCAGCAGGTGATGCCCTGTCCGGTGGCGGTCAGCACCTCCCACGCCCTTTGCACGCGCGCGGGATTGCGCAGATCAATCCGGTCGCGCGTCTCGGCGTCCAGCGCCGCGACTGCCTGAGCCAGTCCGTCCGGGCGCGCCATCAATGTGTTCCCCGCCTGCCGGACCTGATCGGGAATGGGCGGGATCACTGCAAGCCCGTTCGCAAGGGCATGCAGATACATCCCGGTGCCGCCCACGACGATCAGCCTTTCGCCCTGCGCAAGAAGTCCGGCAACCTGGTCAAGCCAGATCCCGACCGAAAAGGGCGCACCGGGCTCCATGTGCCCATAAAGGCGATGCGGCGCCAGTGCCTCTTCCTCGACGCTCGGGCGGGCCGAGATGACGCGCCAGCAGGACCAGACCTGCAGCGCGTCGGCATTGACGATGATCCCGCCCTGTCCCCGCGCCAGAGAAAGCGCCAGGGCAGATTTGCCGCTGGCGGTCGGTCCCGCGATCAGCACATGGCGGTCTGGCGGAATGGTTTTTGACAGATTGTGCAGAAGCGTCACCTTGCCTCACGCTGTGGCGGTTGAACACGCGGCCTGTTTGCGACATTTTGCGCGACAATGAAACTCCCTGTGAAAGGTCCCCTCCCGATGCCCGCAACCATTCCGCATGGCGGCAAGTATTCACGCGTTCTGCTGAAGATCTCGGGTGAGGCCCTGATGGGCGACCAGGGCTATGGCCTGCACCCGCCGACCGTCGCGCGCATCGCCCACGAGGTGAAGGCGGTCCATGACATGGGCGTCGAGATCTGTATGGTGATCGGCGGCGGCAACATCTTCCGCGGCCTTCAGGGCAGCGCGCAGGGCATGGAACGCGCGACGGCCGATTATATGGGAATGCTGGCCACGGTGATGAACGCGCTGGCGATGCAGGCCGCGCTTGAGGGCGAGAATATCCATACCCGCGTCATCTCGGCGATCCGCATGGACGAGGTGGCCGAGCCCTATATCCGCCGCCGCGCCGTCCGCCACCTTGAAAAGAAGCGGGTCATCATTTTTGCCGCCGGCACCGGCAACCCCTATTTCACGACCGATACCGCCGCGACGCTGCGCGCCAACGAGATGAACTGCGAGGCGATCTTCAAGGGCACCAAGGTCGATGGCGTCTATGACAAGGACCCCAAGAAGCACGCCGATGCGAAGCGTTATGAGAACGTGACCTATGACGAAGTGCTGCAAAAGCACCTGGGCGTCATGGATGCATCGGCGATTGCGTTGGCACGCGACAACGACCTGCCGATCATTGTATTCTCTCTGGACGAACCGGGGGGTTTCCGCGGCATCCTGGCGGGCGAAGGCACTTATACGCGCGTCCACGGTTAAAATGCGGCATAGGCTTTGCCTTGGCGGCTCCGCTCGGCTAAAAGCGCTGAAAACCACAGCACAGAGGCCATGATCGAGCATGTCCGACGAGATTGAGATCGACACCGACGACCTGGAACGCCGCATGAAGGGGGCGATGGATTCGCTGCGCCACGAATTCGCTTCGCTGCGCACGGGCCGCGCCTCGGCCAGCATGGTCGAACCCATCATGGTGGACGCCTATGGTTCGCCCACGCCGATCAACCAGATCGGTACCGTCAACGTGCCCGAGCCGCGCATGGTCACCATCAACGTCTGGGACAAGGCGCTGGTCGCCAAGGCCGAGAAGGCGATCCGCGATTCGGGCCTGGGGATCAACCCGCAGCTGAACGGCACCATCATCATGCTGCCGATCCCCGAGCTGAACGAAGAACGTCGCCGCGACCTGACCCGCGTCGCGGCGCAATATGCCGAACATGCCCGCGTCGCGATCCGCAACGTGCGCCGCGACGGCATGGACCAGATCAAGAAGGCCAAGTCCTCGGGGATGTCCGAAGATGACCAGAAATTCTGGGAATCCTCGGTCCAGGAACTGACCGACAAGATGATCGCCAACGTGGATCAGGCGCTTGAGGCCAAGCAGGCCGAGATCATGCAGGTCTGACGCAGATGGCCGATCCCGCAGCCAGCTTGCCGCAGTCGGGTAACCCGGCAGACAGGCCCCGCCACGTTGCCATCATCATGGATGGCAACGGTCGTTGGGCCGTGAACAAGGGCTGGCCCCGGCTTGTCGGCCATCGCCGCGGCGCCGAACGCGTCAAGGAGATCGTCCGTGCCTGTCCCGACATGGGGGTGAACTGGCTGACGCTTTACGCCTTCTCGACCGAGAACTGGAAGCGTACGACCGAGGAAGTCCTGGGCCTGATGGCGATCTTCGCCCGCTATATCGAACGCGAGGCCGACGGCATGTCCGCCGAAGGCGTGCGCATGCGTTTCATCGGCGGGCGCGAGCGGCTTGACGGCCGCCTGCAGCGCCTGATGGACAGCATCGAGACGCGGACGATGATGAACACCCGCCTGAACCTGACCGTCGCCATCAACTATGGCGGCAGGGACGAGATAGCACGCGCCTCGCGCCGTATGGCCGAACGGATCGCGCGTGGCGAGATCGTCGAACCGACCGAGGCCGATTTCGCGAATTGCCTGGATACGGCGGGTCATCCCGATCCCGACCTGGTGATCCGCACCTCGGGCGAGACGCGGACCTCGAACTTCCTGCCCTTCCAGGCGGCTTATTCGGAATATGAATTCACCCAGACGCTGTGGCCCGATTTCAGTCCGGCGCATCTGGCCGAGATCCTGGATCGATACGGAATGCGCAACAGGCGTTTCGGCAGCGCATGAGCGAGCCGCAACTTCCCCGCAGGCGATTCCGCGACAAGCTCAAGCCGGGGCGCTGGAACGATCTTCGCAAGCGCTTCGGCTGGGGTGCCCTTCTTCTGGTTCTGGGCGTAGTGCTGCTGCTCTCCTCGGGTCTTTGGATCCG
>Ga0160446_100471_pt1 | contig 17974 bp, 16 predicted proteins | sample HID1973I_E1MG_FD_108200 | JGI IMG/M metagenome (GOLD analysis project Ga0160446, IMG submission 108200) | Enriched mosquito-associated microbial communities from UW Madison campus, WI, USA - HID1973I_E1 MG | ecosystem: Host-associated > Arthropoda: Insects > Digestive system > Unclassified ... | reverse complement strand
TGACGCCGTCGTCGGTTCCGGTTCCGGTTCTGGTGCGGGTGAGGCGCCGGCGGCGCCTGCTCCGTCGCAGGGTGCCTCGGACGGTATCGATGTGGACGCGTCGATCACCGTTCCGGTGGACGTCTCCGACGTCGCGGTCGGTGTGATCGGCGACGCCGTCGTCGGTTCCGGTTCCGGTTCGGGTTCGGGTTCGGGTGAGGCGCCGATGACGCCTGCTCCCTCGCAGGGCAGCTCGGACGGTATCGACGTGGACGCCCCGATCACGGTCCCGGTGGACGTCTCCGACGTCGCGGTCGGTGTGATCGGCGACGCGGTCGTCGGTTCCGGTTCCGGTTCGGGTTCGGGTTCGGGCTCCGGCTCCGGCTCGGGTGTCGGCTCCGGCTCGGGTGACGACGGCGGCCTGCTCGACGACCTGCTCGGCGACGGCGGCCTCGTGGACGACCTCCTCGGCGGCGGCTCCGGCACCGACGGGATCCTCGACGGCGTCGTCGGCGACGGCGGTCTGGTCGACGACCTGCTCGGCGACGGTCTGCTCGGCGAGGACGGCCTCGGTACGGACGGCCTGCTGGACGGCGTCGTCGGTGACGGCGGCCTGCTCGACGGACTGCCCGACATCGACGTCTCGCTCCCGGTGACGGTCCCCGTGGACGTCTCCTGCATCGGCGTGGGCCTGCTGGGCGACGCGACCGCGGGCTGCGCGGCCGCCGTCGTCCCGACGGACCCGACGGACCCGACGGACCCGACGGACCCGACGGACCCCACGGACCCCACGGACCCGACCGACCCCACGGTCCCGGGCGACCCGACGGACCCGACGGTCCCGGGCAACCCGACGGACCCTGCGGGCCCGGGCGTGACGGTCGTCCAGGTCTCGAACCCCGCGACCGGTGCGACCGGTACGACCGGCACGGTGTCGGCGTCGGGCACGTGGATCGCGGCCTCGGCGCCGACGGCCCTCGCCACGACGGGAGCCGGCGGTGACCTCGGCCTGCTCGTCATGGCGGGGCTGCTGACGCTGCTCGGTCTCTCGATGCAGCGCCTGCGCCCGCGCAAGCGGCTGGCCGCCAAGGACGCCTACACCCCGGTGTTCAGCGCCGAGCGTCCGTAGCGGCGGTGACGTCCGGGCCGCCCGTGCGGGCGGCCCGGACGCCCGGGTCCCCGGCCCCCTGTGACCACGGCCGGTTCCCGGGTTCGGTGCGGCGTCGCGCCGCAGGGGGGCGCGACGCCGCGTCGCCGTGCCCCCCTGCGGCGCGGGTCAGACGACCACGAACACCAGGGCCGCGATGGCGAAGCCCATGACGCCGATGGCGGTCTCCATGACCGTCCACGTGCGCAGCGTCGTCTTGACGTCCATGTCGAAGAACCGGCCGACGAGCCAGAACCCGGAGTCGTTCACATGACTGAGCACCACCGAGCCCGCGGCGACCGCGACGACGATCGCGGCCAGCTCCACGGGGTTGTACCCGCCCGCCTCGACGGCGGGGGCGATGAGCCCGGCCGCGGTGGTGAGCGCCACGGTCGCGGAGCCCTGCGCGACGCGCAGGATCGCCGCGATGAGGAAGCCCGCCACGATGACCGGCAGGCCGAGGTCGCTGAGCACGTCGGCGAGCGCGTCCCCGATGCCGGTCGCGCGCAGCACGCCGCCGAACATCCCGCCGGCGCCGGTGATGAGGATGACGGAGCAGACCGGGCCGAGCGCCGAGTCCAGGGTCTTCTCCAGCGCCGTCCCGCTCACGCCGCGGCGGCGGCCGAGCACCCAGGCGGCGACGAGCACGGTGATGAGCAGCGCGACCGGCGTCGCACCGATCGCGCGGAGCGCGAGCACGGCGGGGTTGTCGCGCTCGACGGCACCGGCGGCGCCGAGGGCGTCCAGACCGGTGTTCGCGAAGATGAGCACGAGCGGCAGCAGGAGGATGGCCACGACCGTGCCGAACTTCGGCGGGTTCTCGAGCTGGTCCTCGTCGGCCTTGCCGAGGATGGAGGGGATCGGTAGGTCGATGCGACGCCCGGCCCAGCGCCCGAAGAGGTAGCTCGTGAGGTACCAGGTGGGGATCGCGACGACGAGCCCGAGGAGGATGACGATCCCGACGTTGGCGCCGAGGAACTCCGTCGCGGCGACGGGCCCGGGGTGCGGCGGCACGTAGATGTGCATGACCGAGAACGCGCCCGCGACGGGGAGCCCGTACAGCAGGAGCGACCCGCCGAGCTTGCGGCCGACCGAGAAGACGATCGGCAGCATGACGACGAGGCCGGCGTCGAAGAAGATCGGGAAGCCGAAGATCAGGGAGGCGAGGCCGAGCGCGAACGGCGCGCGCTTCTCGCCGAATCGGTCGATGAGGAAGTCGGCCATCACCTGGGCGCCGCCGCTCGTCTCGACGAGGCGGCCCAGCATCGCGCCGAGGCCGACGAGCAGGGCGACGGTCGCCAGGGTCGAGCCGAACCCGGCCGTGAGCACCTCGATCACGGAGCCGGTCGGGATGCCGGCGACGAGCGCGGTGAGCAGGCTGACGACGATGAGCGCCAGGAAGGCGTGCAGCTTGAGCTTGATGATGAGGAAGAGCAGGAGCGCGATGGCGCCCGCGGCGATCGCGAGCAGCGGGCCCGCGGTCAGGGTCTGGGTCCAGTCCTCGGGGGGCATGGGGTCTCCGTCGACGGTCGGTTTCGGGCGTGGTCGTGCGAGGCGGGTCGCGGACGCGCGGTGCGTCAGCGAGCGCGGGGGCCGCGCGCCTGGGCGCGCGCGAGGATCGTGTCCGCGAGCTCCTGCGGCGGGGTGGTGACGTCGAGCGTGTAGCCGTGCTCGTCGTCGGCCAGGGGCTCGAGCGTGGCGAGCTGGGAGTCGAGGAGCGACGTCGGCATGAAGTGGCCGGTGCGGTGCGCCATGCGCTCGGCGAGCAGCTCGGGGGTCCCCGAGAGGTGGACGAAGCACACCGTCCCGCGCGCCGTGCGCAGCAGGTCGCGGTAGGTGCGCTTGAGCGCCGAGCACGTGACGACGCCCGACCGGCCGGCGTCGGCCTCCGCGCTCAGCCAGTCGCGGATGGCCTCGAGCCAGGGCCAGCGGTCCTCGTCGGTGAGCGGCGTGCCCGCGGTCATCTTGTCGATGTTCGACTGCGGGTGGAACTGGTCGGCCTCGGCGTACGTGACGCCGAGGCGGTCCGCGAGCAGCGTGGCCACGGTGGTCTTGCCCGAGCCCGCGACGCCCATGACGACGAGGTGCTCGGGGGCGGGGACCGCGTCGGCGCGGTCGGTGCTGCCGGTGTTCTCCATCGGGGGATCCTGTCCGTCCGGTGCGGCGCCGACGTCGTCCGGGTGACGTCGGCGTCGTGGCGCGACCGTCGCGCCGTGCGTCCGAGGATGCCTGATTGATAACACCATTGGCAAGTGATTGATAGCACCTTTCGGCCGCACTAGGCTCGGCGCCATGGCGACGACGGCCTTGCACACCACCGTGCTGGACACCCTCGGTCGCCGCATCACCAGCGGCGACGTCGCAGCGGGCACCCCGCTGACGCTCGACGGCATCGGCACGGAGTTCGGGGTGTCGCGCACCGTCGCGCGCGAGGTCATGCGGCTCCTCGAAGGGCTCGGCCTCGTGCGGTCGAAGCGGCGCGTGGGGATCGTCGTGCTCGGGATCGACGCGTGGAACGTGCTCGACCCGCGCGTCATCCGCTGGCGCCTGGAGGGGCCCGGCCGCGACGCGCAGCTGCGCACGCTCACCGAGCTGCGCCACGCCGTCGAGCCGCTCGCCGCCGCGGGCGCGGCGCAGCACGCGTCCCGGGAGGTGCGCGACGAGCTCGTCGCGATCGCCGCGCGCATGCGGATGCTCGGCGAGGCGGGAGACCTCGAGGAGTTCCTCGGGCTCGACGTGCGGATGCACGAGCTCCTGCTGCGCTCGAGCGGGAACGAGATGTTCGGCGCGATGGCCGACGCCGTCGCGGCGGTGCTCTCGGGCCGCACGCACCTCGGCCTCATGCCGCCGTCGCCCGTGCCCGAGGCGCTCGACCAGCACGAGGCGGTCGCGCGGGCGGTCGCCGACGGCGACGCCGACGCCGCCGAGGAGGCGATGGGGCGGATCGTCGGCGAGGTCCGGCGCGCGCTCGTGCACCGCGCGGGCGCGGAGCCCGCGCCCGGCGCCGAGGAGCGACCGGGCGCGGGCTCCGCGCCGTGACGAGCCGTCAGGCCCAGGCGGCCCAGTCGGCCTTGCGGATCATGCAGTGGACGCCCTTGACGGTGTCGACCACCTGGCTCACCTCGAAGTCGCCCGCGGCGGACAAGTAGGCCAGGGCCACCGACCGCGGGACCCCGAAGCGCCCGTCGAGGAACGCGACCGCGTTGCGCACCGCGCGCCGCATCGCCTCGTCGAGGTCCTCGTCCATGCCGGTGGGGATCCAGTGGGTCGGCGTCTCGACGACCGGCCCCCGTGCGCCCCCGAGGACTCCGCCGCGGCGCGCCGCCGGCAGCACCGTGAGCCGGAGCGTCGCGCGCAGCGAGGCCTCGAGCGCGGTGAGCGCGACCTCGCCGTTGCCCTGCGCGAAGTGCGGGTCACCGGCGGAGAAGAGGGCGCCCGCGACGGCGACGGGCAGGTAGAGCGTGGACCCGACGCCGGTGTGCTTGACGTCGATGTTGCCGCCGTGGTCGCCCGGGGGCACCGAGGGCACGGGGTCGTCGGTGTCCGGTGCGACGCCCATGAGGCCGAGGAACGGCGCGAGCGGGAAGCGCGCCGTCCGGCCCAGGCCCGCGTCGATGTGGCCGAGGTCCTCGCCGTCGTGCCGCTCGACCCACGCGAAGTGGCTCACCGTGCCGTCGGACACGATCGCGTCGACGCCGCGCGTCGCGGCAGACGCCGCGTCCTCGGGGAACTCGCCCGCGAGCGCCCCGAACCCGTGCCGGTTCGAGACGAACCCGTACGGCACGCGCCGGGCGAGGTCGAGCACGTCGACGCGCAGCACGTCGCCGGGCCGGGCCCCCTCGACGTGGATCGGGCCCGTGACGACGTGCGGCCCGTCGGCGGGGGTGTTCACGAGACCCGACGCCGCGACCTCCACGGCGTCGTCGAGCACGCCGTCGACGCCGAACTGCGCGAGGTACCGGACGGGGTCGCGGCCCTGGTCGGCGAGGATGCCCTCGTGGCTCAGGGTGTCGACGGTGACCGTCGACCCGTCGGGGACGCCGAGGACGGGCGAGCTCGCGCGGTTCGGCAGCCAGCCCCACGACACCTCGTGCGCGCGGGTCGGCAGGTAGTGGTCGCCGAGGACGGCGCCCTCCCCGGGCTGCAGCAGCTCCTGCGTGGCGGTCGGCGTGACGGTCATCGGGTCGCTCCCTGGGTGGGTCGGTGGTGCGGGGCGTCGTCGCCGTCGGGCAGGGCGACGACGAGGTCGATCTCGACGAGCGCGCCGACGGCGAGGCCGGTCACCCCGACGCACGTGCGCGCCGGCAGGCCGTCGGGGAACCACGTCTCGTACTCGGCGTTGAAGCGCGCGTAGTCGTCGAAGTCGAGGAGGTAGGCGCGGACCATGAGCGTGTCGGCGAGGCGCGCGCCGCTCGCGTGCAGGACGGCCTCGAGGTTGCGCAGGACCTGGCGCGTCTGGTCGGCGACGTCGCCCGGCACGACCGCGCCGGTCGTCGGGTCGGTGGGCATCTGGCCGGTGACCCAGAGCGTGTCGCGCCAGCGCACGGCGTGCGCGAACGGGCCGACGGGGTCGGGGACGCCCGGGCGCCCGGTGTGGACGAGGCGCTCGCGGTGGGGGAGGGCGTGCGGCACGGTCAGACCTCCGCGGCGTCGACGGCGCCGAGGAAGGCGCGGGTGAGCGGGTGGGCGGGGCGGAGCACGACGTCGTCGGCGGGGCCCTCCTCGACGACGACGCCGTCGGCCATGAAGACGGCGCGGTCGGCCACGTCGCGCGCGAAGCGGAGCTGGTGCGTGGCGATGATCATCGTGAGGCCGGAGGTCCGGGCGAGGTCGCGCACGACGTGCAGGACCTCGGCGACCTTCTCGGGGTCGAGGGCGCTCGTCGGCTCGTCGAGCAGGAGCACGCGGGGGTTCGGCGCGAGCGCGCGGGCGATGGCGACGCGCTGCTGCTGGCCGCCGGACAGGTGGCGGGGCAGGGCGTCCGCGCGGTGCTCCATGCCGACCGTCGCGAGCAGCTCGTCGGCGCGGGCGTACGACGCCGCGCGGTCGAGACCCTGCACCCAGCGCAGCGGCGCGGCCACGTTCTCGCGGACGGTCAGGTGCTCGAAGAGGTTGAAGCTCTGGAACACCATGCCGACCTGGGCGTCGGCCCGCTGGCGCGCGGTGCGGCGCTCGGGGAGCTCGTCGCCCTTCCAGTCGTAGCCGATCGGGGTGCCGCCGACGAGGACGGAGCCGCCGTCGAGGCCGTCGAGGTGGTTAATCGTCCGCAGGAGCGTGCTCTTGCCCGACCCGGAGGCGCCGAGCAGCGCGACGACCTCGCCCTCGCGGACGGTGAGGTCGACGCCGCGCAGCACGGGCGTGGCGCCGTACGACTTCTCGAGCCCGCGCGCCTCGATCATCGCGTCGCCGAAGCCGCGCGGGGGCGGGTCGGCGTGGGTGCGCGGCGCGGAGCCGGTCTCGTCGCGCACGGGCTCGTCGACGACGACCGTCCGGGGCTCGGGGGCCGTCGTCGCGGTCGCCGGGGGCCGGCGTCGCAGCACGCGCAGGAGCACGTGGCGCCCGCGCGCGTCGGGGTCGACGAGGGTCTCCACGACGACCTGCACGCCGGTGATCGCCGCGGTGAGCAGCAGGTACATGACGGCGGTCGCGAAGTAGATCTCGAAGTAGTCGAACGTTGCGGAGGCGAGCTGCTGCGTGCGCAGCGTGAGCTCGGGCACGGCGATGATGGACGCGAGCGCCGAGTTCTTCATCGTGGCGACCGTCTCGTTGCCGAGCGCGGGCACCATCGCGCGGAACGCCTGGGGGCCCACGACGCGTCGGAACAGCGAGGCCGGCGCGAGGCCGAGCGCCCGTCCTGCGGCACGCTGCCCGGCCGGCACCTCGCGCACCGCCGAGCGGATGATCTCGGCGAAGAAGGTCGCCTCGTTCATCGCGAGGGCGACCCCGCCGGCGACGACCGGTGCGAGGACGATCCCGGCGTGGGGCAGGACGGTGAAGACGAAGACGAGCTGCAGGATGAGCGGCGTGCCGCGGTAGAGCGTCGTGTAGACGCGCGCGACGGCCGCCACCGCCCGGAACCGGGACAGGAGCATCGCGGCGAGCAGCATGCCCAGGAGCAGGCCGCCGACGGTGCCCATGACGAGCAGCTGGAGCGTCACCGTCATGCCCTGCAGGAGGTAGGGCAGCGTGAGGTAGTGCAGGAAGTCCGACATGTCGTGGGCCCCGGGCTCAGCCGACGCTGAGGACGGTCGGCTCGGCGACGGCGTTCGCGTCCAGCTCCCACCGGTCGGCGAGCTCGGCCTGCAGGCCGCTGTCCTGGACCACGACGAGCGCCGCCTGGAGCGCGTCGCGCAGCGCGTGCTCGCCCTGCGGCACGCCGATGCCGATCTCGTAGTCGAGCATCACGGTCTCGGCGGAGTCGAGGTCGTCCGGGTGCTCGGCGATGAAGCGGTTCACGGTGTTGATGTCGTTCATGTAGGCGTGCGCGCGGCCCGCGAGGATCGCCTGGACGCAGTCGGCGCTGGAGTCGAACAGCGCGACCTCGGGCGCCGGCAGGCCCTCGGCCTCGCAGTCGGGGGCGACGGCCTCGACGAGCGGGACCTCGACGTAGCCCTTGTTGAGCGCGACCGTGAGGCCGCACAGCGACGTGTCGATGCCCGTGATCCCCTCGGGGTTCCCGCTGGTGACGAGGACGCCGTCGAACACCTTGGAGTACGAGATGAAGTCGACGCCGCCCTGGGCGCGCTCCTCGGTCGCGTAGAGGTTCGACAGGATCCAGTCGGCCTGCCCGGACGCGACCGTGGGGATGAGCTCGGAGAACCCGACGGCGACGTAGTCGACCGAGAAGCCGAGGCACGCGCCGAGGGCCTCGCCGAGGTCGATGTCGAAGCCCACGTACTCCTCGGGGTTCTCGGGGTCGATGACCTCGTAGCCGGGGGTGTGCGGGTTGAGGGCGTTGGTGAGCGTCGTGCCGTCGAGGTCGGGGTGCTCCTCGCGCAGCTGCTCGCACTCGGGCGAGGCGGCGAGGTCGGCCCACTCGCCGGACGCCGCGGCGTCGCCCCCGGCGGCGTCGGTGCCCTGGGCGCAGGCGGAGAGGGCGAGCAGGACCGCGGCGGCTGCCGCGGGGGCGATGGTGCGACGGAACGGGGTCATGAGGGTCCTCTCGTCGACGCTCGGGAGCGGTCGTCACGGTGGATTCCGGCCAGATGGTCTGACCAAGTGCGAGTCACGCTAGACCCGCTCCCACGGCGGTTCGGGCGGTGTCGAGAGACCGTTACGACAAGTTCACGGCGGTGAAACATGTGGTCGGATGGTCAGACCAAGTTGGATCCGTGGTAGCGTCCGGGCGTCCGTCAGGAACGAGGAGGGAGCCGCAGCGATGCCACCCGTCGAGATCCCCCCGCTCGGGCGTCGGTCCGAGAACATCTCCGTCGTCCTCGCGGCCCACCTGGAGCGGCTCATCGCCACCGGAGAGCTCGCGCCGGGGGACCGGCTGCCGTCCGAGCGCGACCTCGCGGCGTCCCTCTCCGTGTCCCGGGCGACGCTGCGCGAGGCCATGCACGAGCTCGAGAACAAGCACCTCGTCGAGCGGCGGCCCGGGCGCGGGACCGTGGTCCTGGAGCGCTCCGACGCGGAGCGCGACCTCCTCGACCTCGCCGGGTCGGTCGCCGTCGCCCAGGAGGTCCGCGACGCCGCCGAGCTGCGCGAGATCGTCGAGCCCGCCGTCGCCGGCCTCGCCGCCACCCGCGCGACCGCGGCGAACCTCCTCCAGCTGCGCGAGGTGCTCGAGCGCACGGCCGGGCAGACGCGCGCCGCCGGGTCGCTCGAGTGCGACATCGAGTTCCACCTCCTCGTCGCGCGCGCCGCGGCGAACCCGCTCGTGACCACGCTCCACACGCTCATGACGGAGTGGACGATGGAGGTCCGGCGTCACTCGCACACGACGCGCGAGGGGCGGCGCACGTCCCTGGAGGGGCACCGGGCGATCTACGAGGCGATCGAGCGGCACGACGCGCAGGCCGCGCGGGCCGCCATGGCCGACCACCTCGGCGACGTGCGCGGCATCCTCGTGCGGGCCGCGCGGTGAGGCCCACGACCCCGGGCCTGGCCACCGCCGCCCTGCTCCTCATGACGTGCGCCACGGGCGTCGTCGACGCGGTGAGCTACCTCGCGCTCGACCAGGTCTTCACCGGCAACATGACGGGCAACGTCCTGTTCCTCGGGTTCGCCGCGCTCGGCGTCGACGGCATCCCGTTCCTCAACAACGCCGTGGCGCTCGCGGGCTTCGTCGCGGGCGCCGTGCTCGGCGGGCGGCTCGTGCCGCGCGGCGTGCCGGCCGTCCTCCCGCTCGCGACGCTGTGGACGCTCGTCGTGGGGATCGCGGGAGCGGTCGGCCTGTGCGCGTGGTGGCTCGCGGTGGGCGACCTGCCGCACGGCGCGGTGCTCGTCGTGACCGCCGCGCTCGCCGCGCTCATGGGCGCGCAGACCGTCGTGGTGAAGCCGATCGGCAACACGGACGTCACGACCGTCGTCGTGACGAGCGCGCTCGCCAACCTCGCGCGCGACAGCCGCCTCGCCGGCGCCCCGCGCGGGGCGGGCGCCGCGTGGCGCGACCGGCTCCTCGCGGTCGTCGCGATGGGCGCCGGGGCCGCCCTCGGCGCGGCGCTCGTGCGGCTGGGCGGCGGTGCGCTGGCGCTCGCGGGCGGGCTCGTCGTGCTCGCGTCCGCGGTCGTCGTGCTCGTCGTGGTGCGGCGCCGGCAGCGCGCCGCGCAGGTCGCCCCGGTCTGACGGCGGTCGTCGCGGTCTCCGCCGGACCGCCGGCTCGCCGCCGGCGGTCCCCGCGATCGGGCAGGATGGCGTGATGCTCACTGCCCGGCGCGCCCGTCACGAGGCCGTGTCGACGGCGCTCTCCGCCCGCGACGACGACGAGCTGGTCCCGCTGCTCGACGCCGGGCCCGCCGGTGCGCTGGGCGTGGGCGGCGGGTCGGTGCTGCTCGACGTCGAGGGCGTCCCGGTGTTCGCGAAGCGGGTCCCGATCACCGACCGCGAGCTGGCGCACCCGCACAGCACGGCGAACCTGTACGGCCTGCCGACGTCGTGCCAGTACGGCATGCACCGCCTCGCCGGACCCGGCTTCGGTGCGTGGCGCGAGCTCGCGGCGAACCTCTCCGTCACCGAGGGAGTGCTCGGCGGCGAGGGCGAGTCCTTCGCCCTGCTGCACCACTGGCGGGTGCTCCCGGGGCGCCCGCCCGTCGCGCCCGAGCACCGGGACGTCGAGGCGGTCGTCGCGCAGTTCGGGGGCGACCCCGCGGTGCGGACGCGGCTCGAGGAGCTGGGCACGGCGGGCTCGAGCCTCGTGCTCTTCCTCGAGCACCTGCCCGACCGGCTGGCCGAGCGGCTGGCCGACCCGGTGGGCGAGGCGGAGGCGGTCGCCCGGCAGCTCTTCGAGGCCGTCGCGTTCCTGCGCGGCCGCGAGCTGCTCCACATGGACGGGCACTTCGGGAACATGCGGGCCGACGAGGAGCGGATCTACCTCGTCGACCTCGGGCTCGCGACGTCGCCCCGGTTCGACCTCTCCGACGCCGAGCGCGCGTTCGTCGCGCGCAACGTCGACCACGACGCGGACTACGCGGCGATGCGGCTGGTGAACTGGCTGGTCACGTCGGCGTGCGGCGTGCCGGTCCCGGCCGTCGGTGGTCCTGCCGCCCGCAACGCGTACGTGCGGCGGTGCGCGCAGGGCGACGTGCCGGACGACGTGCCGCCGGTCGTGGCGGACCTCCTCGCCCGGCACGCCCCCGCCGCGGCGCGGATGAACGACTTCTGCTGGCGCCTGTTCGGCGGGGAGCACGACGCGCGGTACCCCGGGGCACCGGCCTGACGGTCGGGTGCGCCGCCGGCGGCGTCAGGCGGGCGCGGGGGCCGGCAGGGCGTGGAGGGCGTCGACGAGGGGCGCGAGCTCCGGCGTCCCGCACGCCTCGCCGAGCGCGGCCTCGAGCGTCGCGTCGTGCGTGGGCCGGGCGGCGAGGAGCAGCGACTCCCCGGCGGGCGTGAGCTCGGTGTAGATGCCGCGGCGGTCGTCCTGGCACAGGATCCGGGTGAGCAGGCCGCGGTCCTCCAGGCGGTTCACGAGGCGCGTCGTGGCGCTGGGCGAGAGGGCGGCGGCGCGTGCGAGCTGCTGCATGCGCATGTGCCAGCCGTCCTGGCGCGAGAGGGCATCGAGCACCGTGTACTCGACGACGGACAGCTCGTGCCCCGCCTGCAGCGCGCGCTCGAGGGCGGCGTCGATGAGGCCGTGCAGCGCGGCGAGCGTCCGCCAGCCCTGCGCGCGGACCTCCACGGCGTCGTCGGCGATGCCCATGCGTCCTCCCCGTCTCGTGTCGTGGTGACGGCCCAACTATAGCGCTTGTGCAACTAATCGGCGTGTGCAACTATCGATATGCCGCGTCTGCAACAAGTGCAGACGCTTGGTGAACGCGTACGCAACGCGATCCCTTCCCTCGATCCCCGGGAGAACCCGTGCCCACCACCCCCATGCCCCGCGTCGCCCTCCGCGGCGGCGCGACGATCCCGCAGCTCGGCTTCGGCGTCTTCCAGGTGCCCGACGACGAGACCACCCGGGCCGTGAGCCTCGCCCTCGAGGCGGGGTACCGCAGCATCGACACCGCCGCCGTGTACGGGAACGAGGCCGGCGTCGGCCGTGCCCTCGCCGACGCGGGCCTCGCGCGCGACGAGGTCTTCGTCACGAGCAAGCTGTGGGTCGACGCGCTCGCCCGCGACGCCGTGCGTCCCGCGCTGGAGCGCTCGCTCGAGCTGCTCGGCCTCGACCGGCTCGACCTCTACCTCGTGCACTGGCCCGCACCCGCGCTCGGCCGCTACGTCGAGGCCTGGGAGGGACTCGTCGCGGCGCGCGACGCGGGCCTCGTCCGCGAGATCGGCGTGTCGAACTTCGAGCCCGAGCACCTGCGCGCCGTGGTCGACGCGACCGGCGAGACCCCGGCGGTCAACCAGGTCGAGCTCCACCCCGCGCTCCAGCAGCGCGACCTGCGCGCGGTGCACGACGAGCTCGGCGTCGTCACCGAGGCGTGGAGCCCGCTCGGCCAGGGCAGCGTCCTCGACGACCCGACCCTCGCCCGGGTCGCCGCCGCCCACGACGCCACGCCCGCGCAGGTGGTGCTCGCCTGGCACCTCCGACGCGGCACCGTGGTCATCCCCAAGTCGGTGACCCCCGCGCGCATCGCGTCGAACCTCGCCGCCGTCGACGTCGCGCTCACGCCCGAGGACGTCGCTGCCGTCGACGCGCTCGACGCCGGACGCCGCGTCGGCCCCCACCCGTCCGCGTTCAACGGCTGACCCGAGGAGCACGCACATGCCTGTCGCCCTGTGGGCCCTCGCGATCGGGGGCTTCGGCATCGGACTCACCGAGTTCGTCATCCTCGGCCTGCTCCCGGAGGTGGCCGCCGACCTCGGCGTCACCGAGACCGTCGCGGGCTACCTCGTCTCCGGCTACGCGCTCTCCGTCGCGGTGGGCGCGATCGGGCTGACCCTGGCCCTGTCGCGCGCCGACCGCAAGCGGGCGCTGCTCGGCCTCATGGTCCTGTTCGTCGCGGGCAACCTCCTCTCCGCGGTCGCACCCACGTACGAGGCCATGCTCCTCGGGCGCGTCGTGGCCGCGCTGTGCCACGGTGCGTTCTTCGGGATCGGGGCCGTCGTCGCGGCCGACCTCGTGCCGCCGAGCCGGCGCGCGGGCGCGATCTCGATCATGTTCGCGGGCCTCACCGTCGCGAACGTCCTCGGGGTGCCGTTCGGCACGTTCCTCGGCCAGGCCGCGGGCTGGCGCGCGACGTTCTGGGCGATCACCGCGATCGGCGTGGTGGCGTTCGTGGGCATCGCGCTGCTCGTGCCGGCGCGCGTCGGCGAAGGCGACGGCACGTCGACGGCCCGGCCGGGCGTGCGGACCGAGCTCGCCGCGTTCCGCGCCCCGCAGGTGTGGTTCTCCGTCGCCGTCACCGTGCTCGGCTTCGGCGGCATGTTCGGCGCGTTCACCTACATCGCCTTCACCCTCACCGAGGTGGGCGGGTTCACGCCGGGCGCGGTGCCGTGGCTCCTCGTGCTGTTCGGCGCGGGCCTCTTCGCGGGCAACCTCGTGGGCGGCCGGGCCGCCGACCGCGACCGCGGCACGACGCTGCTCGTCCTCTTCGCGGCGCTCGCCGTCGTGCTCGCGGTCTTCGCGCTCACCGCGACGAGCCAGGTCGTGACGGTCGTGAGCCTCGTGCTCATGGGCGCCTTCGGCTTCGCGACCGTCCCCGGGCTCCAGATGCGCGTCATGGCGTACGCGGAGCAGGCGCCGACCCTCGCGTCGGGGGCCAACATCGCGGCGTTCAACGTCGGCAACGCGCTCGGCGCGTGGCTCGGCGGCCTGACGATCGCGGCCGGGCTGGGCTTCACGTCCCCGCTGTGGGCGGGGGCGGCGATGACGCTCGTCGGCCTCGTGGTGCTCGTCGTCGCCGTGCGCGCACCAGGCGGCGAGCGGGCGCGCGGCGCGCACCGCGCGACGGTCGCGACCGGCGCTACGGAGGCCGTCGTGCCCGGCGACACGCGCACGACGGTCGCCGCCGAGGACCTGGCGTCCCCCGTCGCGCCGCGGTAGCTGCGCCCGTCAGCGGGCGTGGACCCGCACCTCGGCGGCCTTGACGACGAACCACACCCGCTCGCCCGGCACGAGCCGCAGCTCGGCCGCGGCGCGGGGCGTGAGGTCGGCGGCGAGGCGCGGGCCGGCGGGGCGCGCGTCGCCCGGCGGTGCGCCGGGGTGCCGGGCGGCGTCCGGGGCCCCGGCGTTGCCGTCCTCGTCGACGAGCCGGCCCCACGCGCGCAGCAGCGGGCCGTGCGGCTCGACGCCCGTGAGCTCGACCGCGTACGCGTTGCGCGGGCTGCCCTCGGGCGTCGCGCGGTGCACCCCGACGGCGCGCGGCTCGAACACCGCGACCGCTCGTGCCCCGGTGGTCAGGGGCTCGTCGGTCGTCCCGACCACGACCCGCCCCGTCCCGCCGAGGGCGAGCGTCACCTCGTGCTCGGCCGCGTCGTCGTCCGCGGGGACGTCGAGCGGCGGCTCCTCGCAAGTCCCGACGGCTCCCGCGACCTCGCCCGCGAGGAGGTTCACGCCGGCGAGGCGCGCCGCGAACCGCGACCGGGGCCGCGTGAGCACCTCGGCCGCGGGGCCGTCCTCGACCACCCGGCCGTCCTCCAGCACGACGGCGCGGTCCGCCAGCACCAGCACGTCGAGCAGGTCGTGGGTCACGAGGAGCGTCGTGCGCGGGCGTGCGCGCTGGGCGTCGTGCAGGACGGTGCGCACGTGCTGCGCGACGCCGACGTCGAGCGACGCGAGCGGCTCGTCGAGCAGGAGCACGCGCGGGTCGGTCGCGAGGGCCCGCGCGATCGAGACGCGCTGGGCCTGCCCGCCCGAGAGGTCGGTGGCGGGCCGCGTCGCGAGGGCGTCCGCGCCGACGCGCGCCAGCGCGGACGCCGCCGTGGCGCGCGCGTCGGACGTCGCCGCGCCGCGCGCCCGCGGCCCGAACGCGACGTTGCCCGCGACGGACAGGTGCTCGAACAGCAGCGGGCGCTGGCTCAGCCACGCGACGCGCCGCCGCCGGGCGGGCTCCCGCGTGACGTCGACGCCGTCGACGACGACGCGCGCCTCGTGCGCCGGCACGAGCCCCGCGACCACCTGGAGCAGCGTCGACTTGCCCGCGCCGTTCTCGCCGAGCACGGCGACGACCTCGCCCGGGGCGACCGCGAGGTCGACGTCGAGACCGCGTTCCGGGACGACGGCCCGGACGACGAGCGGCACGGGCGCGCCGGACGGGGCAGTGTCGGACGAGGCGCCGGACGGAGCCGTGTCGGGCGGAGCCGTGTCGGACGAAGCGTCGGTCGGGGCGGCGTCGGTCGGGGCGGCGCCGGACGAGGCGTCGGACGGGGCGGCGTCGAGGGGCGCGACGACGCGAGGCGCGGCCACCACGCGGCCGCGCGCGCGGCGCCGGGCCCGGACCGGGCGCCGTCGGACGTCGGCGCCGCCCGCGCCGTCGAGCACGCGCGGGCCGTGGACCGCGGCCGTGACGAGCACCGCGACGAGCACGAGCACGAACGACAGGGCAACCGCGGCGTCCGGGTCGGCGCTGCGCTGGAGGTAGATCTCGAGCGGGAGCGTCTGCGTCACGCCCTGCAGCGCGCCCGCGAACGTCAGCGTCGCGCCGAACTCGCCCAGCGCGCGGGCGAACGAGAGCACCGCGCCGGACAGCAGCGCGGGCAGCACGCGCGGCAGCGTCACGCGGCGCAGCACCGTCGTGGGGCGCGCGCCGAGCGTCGCCGCGACGTCCTCGAACCGCGTGTCCTGCGTGCGCAGCGCCCCCTCGAGGCTCAGCACGAGGAACGGCAGCGCGACGAACGTCTGCGCCATGACGACCGCCGTCGTCGTGAACGCGACCTCGATCCCGAGCACCTCCAGGTGCTGCCCCACCAGCCCCCGCCGTCCGAACGTGTACAGCAGCGCGATGCCGCCCACGACGGGCGGCAGCACCAGCGGGAGCAGCACGAGGGCCCGGGCCACGCGCTGCCCCGGGAACGCCGTGCGCGCCAGGACGAGTGCCATCGGCGTCCCGAGCAGCACGCAGCACGCGGTCGCCGCGAGCGCGGTGCCGACCGACAGCCGGAGCGCGTCGAGCGCGGCCGGCGACGTGACGAGCGACCACAGCCCGCCCGTCCCGTCGGGGCCCGGCGCGAGGTCGACGCGCGCGACCATCGCCACGAGCGGCACCACGACGAACAGCGCGCCGAGCACCGCTGGGACGAGGAGCCAGCGCGGCAGCGACCGCATCACGCCCCGCCCGTCACGGGGCGCCGAAGCCCGCCCCGGCCAGGGCCGCGCGGCCCGCGTCGCCCGTCACGAGGTCGACCCACTCCTGCGCGAGCGCGGCCTGCTCGGGGCCCGCGTCGGCCGCCGCCGCGACGACGGCGATCGGGTACGTGTTCACCGCGACCGCCGTCTCCGGCACCTCGACCACCTCGACGTCGTCGCCCGCGAGCGTCGCGTCCGTGACGTAGACGAGACCGGCGTCCGCCTCGCCCGCCGTGACCTTGCCGAGCACGTCCGTGACGTTCGCCTCCTCGCTCACGCGGTGGATCGTCACGCCCGCGGCCTCCTCGACCGCGTCCGTCGCGCCCCCGCACGGCACCTCCGGCGCGCACACGACGACCTTGACGTCGTCGCGCGCCAGGTCGGCGAAGCTCTCCACGCCCGCGGGGTTCCCCGCCGGGGTGACGACCGTCAGCGTGTTCGTCGCGAACGCGACCGGGTCGCTCGCGTCGCCCGCCTCGACGACGCGGTCCATGTTCCGCTCGTCCGCCGACGCGAAGACGTCGGCCGGCGCGCCCGCGAGGATCTGGTCCCCGAGGTCCGACGACCCCGCGAACGACAGCGCGACCGTCACCCCGTCGTGCTCGGCCTCGAAGTCCGCCGCGAGATCGGTGAACACGTCCCGCAGCGACGCCGCCGCGAGCACCGTGAGCGTGCGCTCCTCGGCCGGCGCGTCCCCCGTGCCGCCCGACGACGCGGCGTCGCCCCCGGTGCCCGTCCCGCACGCCGCGAGGCCGAGGACCAGCGTCGCGGCGCCCACCGCGGCGAGCGATCGCCCGCGCGGCGTGACGCGACGGACGGCGGTGCGGGCGGCGCGCGCGGTGCTCACGCGGTTCCTCCAGGGGTCTCGACGATGACGGTCGTCGCCTTGACGACCGCGACGGCCAGGCTGCCGGGCTCGAGCCTCAGCTCGCGCACGGCCTCGGTGCTCATGAGCGACACGACGCGCTGCCCGCCGCAGAGCATCTCGACCTGCGACATGACCTGGTCGCTCACGACGTCCGTGACGATGCCGACGAACCGGTTGCGCGCCGACCGCGCGACGCCCGACGGGTCGGGCGTCGGGTGCGACTGCGCGACGGCGAACCGCGCGAGGTCCGCGCCGTCCACGACCTTGCGCCCGGCGTCGTCGACGCTCGCGTCGAGGTCCCCGGCGTCGACCCACCGGCGCACGGTGTCGTCGCTCACCCCGAGCAGGCTCGCGGCCTGGCTGATCCGAAACTGCGGCATGAGACCGATCGTAGACCCGCATCTGCGGTTATGTGCTGCGGTCGCGTGGTGGGTTCGTGGTCGGGTCCGCGGTCGGTGCGCCGTCGGTGCTCGGGCTGCCGCGCCGTCACCTCGTGCGGTCGGCCGTCGGTTCTCGCGCGCGGCTCTGACGCCCTTCGCATCCGACGCCGCACCGCCCGCTCGTCCGTCGGCCCGCCCGGGTCCTCGGCCCGAGCCGACCCAGGGCGCCTGACCCGGGGTCCGCTGGGTGGGCCGGGTGCGAAGGCGGTTCGTCGCGCTCGGGCGTCCGGAGCGGCGCGGGGTGGGCCGGGTGCGCGAGGCTGCGGCGGCATGGGGCGCCGGGAGCGGCGGGAGGTGGGCCGGGCGCGCCAGGTTGCGACGGCATGGGCCGCCGGGAGCGACGTGCGAGGTGGGCCGGGTGCGCGGGGTGGTGGCGGCGTCGGGCGCCGGAAGCGCGGCGGGAAGGTGGGCCGGGTGCGCGGGGTGGGGGCGGCGTCGGGCGCCGGGAGCGACGCGGGAGGTGGGCCGGGCGCGGAGGTGGTGGAGGGGGCGTCGGTGGCGAAGGGCGTGGTGGGCCTGGCGGGAGCACCGCGAGGGACGAGCGGTGCGGATGGTAGCCCGAGCGCCGACGCCCCCTCCGCCGCCGGACCGACTCCGCACGGCACGACCGGAGCCAGACCGCAGACCCCAGACCCCAGACCCCAGACCCCAGA
>Ga0160446_100459_pt1 | contig 18457 bp, 17 predicted proteins | sample HID1973I_E1MG_FD_108200 | JGI IMG/M metagenome (GOLD analysis project Ga0160446, IMG submission 108200) | Enriched mosquito-associated microbial communities from UW Madison campus, WI, USA - HID1973I_E1 MG | ecosystem: Host-associated > Arthropoda: Insects > Digestive system > Unclassified ... | reverse complement strand
GCACAGGATGCCGAACCACGCGAACGGGTACTCGCGGAAGTACCCGCCGGTGTGCGAGCCGGTGACCGCCTCGCGCACGACACTGCGTGAGCCGTCGGCGCCGACCACGAAGTCGGCCTCGATCTCCAGCGGCGACCCGTCGGCGTCGGTGGCGATGAGCCGGGGACGATCGGAAGCCGCGTCCTCGACCCGCACCGCGGTCACTCCGAACCGCAGGTCCTGGCCCTTGCCGAGCCGTACCGCGATGAGATCCTTGAGCACCTCGTGCTGCGGGTACAGCCACACCCCGCGACCGACGAGGCCCGCGAAGTCGATGCGATGGCCGGCGCCCGCGAAGCGCAGCTCGATGCCGTCGTGGCGGTTGCCGACCGTGCGCACGCGGCTCGAGGCACCCGAAGAATCCAGCACCTCGACGGTGCCCTGCTCGAGGATGCCCGCGCGGATCGTCGTCTCGATCTCGTCGCGCGAGCGCTGGTCGATCACGATGGACTCGATGCCGGCGATCCCCAGCAGGTGCGAGAGCAGGAGGCCGGCGGGCCCGGCCCCGACGATGGCGACGCGGGTGCGGATCGTGGACATGAGCGTCTCCTTCGACGTTCCAGGGCGGGTGGATGCCTCGGCCCAGTGTGGCGCCGTCAAGCCGGCGCTGTGCGCGATTCCCGTTCATCGGGAAAGGCTGGTGACGGGGTCAGCGGCGGTCGGCGCGGAGCGCGGCCTCGATGCCCGCCGCGGCTTCTCGCAGGGCGCTGACGGCGGCATCCGGGTCCGTCTCGCGCGGCAGCACGACAGACAGCGCGGCGACCACCTGTCCGGCGTCGCGGAGGGGCACGGCGACACCGGTCGACACCGCCTCGATCGAACCGGGCGCGACGACCACGCCGGTGCGGCGGACCTCGGCGAGCAGACGACGCAGGCGTGCGGCATCCGTCATCGTCTCGGGTGCGAGGGCGCGCAGCGGGCCGGCGAGCACGCGCTCGCGTAGGGCAGCCGGTGCGTGGGCGAGCAGCACCAGGCCCGACGACGACGCGTGCAACGGCAGGCGGCCGGCGATGCGGGTGATGTTCGCGCCGGCGTCGGGGTGCGAGAGGCGCTCGAGAAAGAGGGCTTCGTCCTGCTCGAGCACGGCGAGCTGGGTGTGCTCGCGGATGCCGGCCTGCACCCGCTCCATGAAGGGGAGCGCCGCCTGGCGCAGCCGCAGCGCCGTCGACCCGCGGAGCGCGAGCTCCCACAAGCGCAGCCCGAGGTGCACGCGGCGGTCCTCGTCGCGCTCGAGCAGCCCCGCGTCGACGAGCTCGTCGACGATGCGGTGCGCCGTCGACGACGGCAGCCCCGCGCGCCGGCCGATCTCTGCGGCCGACTGCATCGACCGTTCGGCCGTGAACGTCTCGAGCACGCGCACGATGCGCTCCGTCATCGAGTCGCCGGAGGGCGAGTTGGCCATGCGCACACTCTGCCACGCGGACCGGCCGGGTAACGTCGCTCGGGGAGGTAGCATGGCGGACGGCGAAGGCGTGCTCGAGCGCACGCTGCGGGTGCTCGGATGCTTCACCGATGACGAGCCGGCCATCGCCGCGACGACGCTCGCGGCCCGCACCGGACTCGCGACCTCGACCCTGCACCGGCTGCTCGCGACCCTGGTGGCGGAGGGGCTGCTGACGCGGGGCCCGGGCCATACCTACGCCATCGGCCCGCGGCTGTGGGAGCTCGGCGAGCTCTCGCCCCTGTCGCTGCGCCTGCGTGAGACGGCGCTGCCGCACATGGTGCGGCTGTACGAGGCGACCGGTGAGAACGTGCACCTCGCGGTGCTCGACGGCGCGACTCCCGAGACCACGAGCGCACTGTACGTCGGGCGCCTGACGGGCCGTCAGTCGATCCCCACCCTCAGTCGCATGGGCGGGCGCGGACCGCTGCACACCACGGGCGTCGGCAAGGCGCTGCTCGCGACGCGCGACGAGGGCTGGCTGCGGCAGTACTTCCGGGCGCCGCTCGAGCACGAGACCGTCAACTCGATCACCAGCGAGGCCGATCTGCGTGCCGACATCGCCCGTACACGCGCGCTGGGATACGCCACGACGCGCGAGGAGATGACCCTCGGCAACGTCTCCGTCGCCGCCGCGCTTTCCCGGGTCGAGGGGCTGCCGCCCATCGCGCTCGGCCTCGTCGTGCATCTCGAGCGCGCCGACGAGCGACGCCTCGGACCGCTGGTGGTGCAGGCCGCTGCGGAGCTGCACCGCGATCTGCGCACGCACTGAGCGGGAGGGATGCCGCGGGCCGAGGCATCCATCACTCCCACTGAGTGGGAATCCAAGACGCCGGTACCCGCAGCGGGTGCGAGCCTGGGACGACCCGAGCCGTCGAAGGAGACCTCATGACCGCGACCCAGCCCGATCCGCGGGGCGAGGAGGCGTTCTCGTCGTCCGTGGTCCTGGAGCAGAACGCGGCAGCGCCGGAGTCGCTGCTCGCGTCGCCCGACCAGCTGACGCAGAACGAGATCACGCAGGAGATCGTCGACTACCACGCCGCCGCAGCCCGCCGCGAGGCGGCGGGCGAGCGGCTGAACCGGAGTCTGCACGACTTTCCGCCGTACCGGTCGAGCCTGCTGCGCCACCCCACCAAGAACCCGAAGCTCGTCGACCCCGAGACGATCGAGCTCTGGTCCCCGGCGTTCGGCCAGCGCGATGTCGCGGCGATCGAGTCCGACCTGACGCTGCAGCACATCGGCGAGCCGCAGGGCGAGCGCATGACCGTCCAGGGCCGTGTGCTCGACTCGTGGGGCCGGCCGGTCGCGAACCAGCTCGTCGAGATCTGGCAGGCGAACGCCGCCGGCCGCTACATCCACCAGCGCGATCAGCATCCTGCACCTCTCGACCCGAACTTCACCGGCGCCGGCCGCACCGTCACCGATGACGACGGGTTCTACAAGTTCACGACGATCAAGCCCGGCGCCTACCCGTGGAAGAACCACGTGAACGCGTGGCGTCCCGCGCATATCCATTTCTCGATCTTCGGCTCGGGCTTCACGCAGCGCCTCGTGACGCAGATGTACTTCCCCGGCGACCCGCTGTTCCCGCTCGACCCGATCTACAACACGATCTGGCGACAGCAGGACCGCGACCGGCTCATCGGGCTGTACGACCACGATCTCTCGGTGCCGGAGTTCTCGATGGGCTACCGCTTCGACATCGTCGTCGACGGACCCGACGCCACGTGGTTCGAGCCGGAAGAAGGAGAGCACTGATGGTCGGCACGCGCACCGCCCGCGACCTCGGAGACAAGACCCACGAGCCCACCGGCGGGCAGACGGTCGGCCCGTTCTTCGCGTTCGGCCTGGACTACCCGAAGAAGCACGAGGTCGTCTTCCCCCACAGCCCGGGCGCGATCATCCTCGGCGGCACGGTGTTCGACGGCGCAGGCGCGCCGATCCCCGATGCCGTCGTCGAGATCTGGAGCGCCGACGAGAACGGCGAGATCCCCCGCGCGCACGGCGCGTTCCGCCGCGACGACCACTCGTTCACGGGCTTCGGCCGGGCGGCGACGACGGACGTCGGCCGGTACGAGTTCTGGACCCGCAACCCCGGGCCGCTCGACGGCGGCGCGCCGTTCTACTCGGTCGTGGTCTTCGCCCGGGGACTGCCCGACAAGCTCGTGACCCGCATCTACCTGCCCGAGCATGACGATCTGCTCGCGGCGGATGCGCTCCTGTCCTCGCTCGACGACGACGAGCGCGCTACGCTCATCGCGACGCGCCTGCCGAACGGGCACCTGCACCACGACATCCATCTGCAGGGCGAGAAGGAGACCGTGTTCCTTGCCTTCTGACCGTGACCGGCCCCCGCTCGATGAGGGTCTGCTCTCGCCGGTGACCGTGGGTCACGACGAGACGGTGACGGATGCCGCCTACCTCGACGCCCTGGTGACCGCCGAGGTCGCGCTGGCCCGGGCCTACCGCGAACTCGGTATCGCTCCGGCGGACGCCGTGGACGAGATCGAGACGGAGTTCGGCTGGCAGGGCGGATTGCGTGGATGCCGCGACCACGGCGTCGAGCTGACGGCCCTGGTGGCGGCGTCCGTCGCCGGGGCGAACCCCGTGATCCCGCTCGTGGGACGACTCAAGGCCCGGGTGTCGGACGACGCCCGGGCATGGCTGCATCGCGGCGCGACGAGCCAGGACATCGTCGACACGGCTGTGATGCTGATCGCCCGCAACGCGACCAGCAAGGTCGTCGCCGCGCTCGCACACACCGAGGTCTCGCTGCACTCGCTCGCACGCTCCCGCCGCAATGAGGTGGCCGCTGCCCGCACGCTCACGCAGCACGCGGTGCCGACGACCGTCGGGCTGCGCGCAGCGGCATGGCTGCGCGGCGTCGAACGCGCCAAGGAACGGGTCCGGTCGGTGGAGCAGCAGCTTCCCGCGCAGCTGGGCGGCGCCGCCGGCACGCTGGCGTCGTTCGCCGAGATCGCCGGACCCGGGCCGGCCGCTGCGCTGCCGGCCGCGTTCGCGCGCGAGCTCGAGCTGGCGGTCCCCGATGCGCCGTGGCACAGCACGCGCTGGCCCGTCACCGAACTGGGCGACGCGCTGGTGCAGGCGATCGACGCGGTCGGCAAGATCGCGGCAGATGTCGCGACCCTCAGCCGCACCGAGATCGGTGAGCTCGCGGAGGGCCTGGGCGGCGGATCGTCGGCGATGCCGCAGAAGCGCAACCCCGCGGCATCCGTCCTCATCCGCTCCGCCGCGCTGCGCGCGCCGCAGCTGGGCGCCACACTGCATCTCGCGGCGGCGCTCGCCGCGGACGAGCGACCCGACGGCGCCTGGCACGCGGAGTGGCCGACGCTCAGGGAGCTGCTGCGTCTCGCGCTCGGCGCGACGGCCCATGCGGCCGCACTCGTGACCGACCTGCACGTCGACACCGCTGCCGTCGCGCGCAACCTCGCCGCGACCGGCGGGCTGATCGTGGCCGAGCGGCTCTCGCTCGTGCTCGGCCCCGTGCTGGGGGGCGGCGCCGTGTCGCGACTCGTCACGGACGCGACCGCCGGCGGCGACCTGGCCGCGGCGCTGGCAGCCTCGCCCGACGTGATCGCGTTCGCCGCCGAACGCGGGACGACGCCGGAGGCGTTCGTCGCCGACCTGCTGGATCCGGCGAACTACACCGGCCTGGCCGGAGCGCTGGTCGACGACGCGGTCGCCCCGCGACGCGAAGAGCGCCTGGCCGAGGCATCCGTTCCGGAGGAGGACGCGTGACCATTCCCGCCATCGCCGTAGCCGCACCCGTCGGCCCTTCGACGAGCTCAGGGACCGACGCGCCGACGCTCGTGCTCGGCCCGTCGATCGGAACCTCGACGCTGCTGTGGTCGCGGGTCATCCCGGTGCTCGCCGAGCGCTTTCGCGTCATCGCCTGGGACCTGCCCGGCCACGGCGACGCACCGCCGGCGACCGAGTCGTTCACGGCAGCCGACCTGGCCGATGCCGTGGCCGCGGCCGTCGAAGGTCCGTTCCGCTACGCCGGGGTCTCGTTCGGCGGATGCGTGGGCCTGGAGCTGTTGCTGCGCCACGGCGATCGCATCGAGGCGGCGGCGATCATCGGCTCCGGTGCCGTGATCGGCGCGCCGGAGGCATGGCACGACCGGGCCGCGCAGGTGCGGGCGCAGAGCACGTCGAGCCTCGTCGTCGGTTCGGCGCAGCGGTGGTTCGCTCCGGACACCATCGCGCGCGACCCCGACCTCACCGGACGAATGCTGCACGTCCTGCAGGACGCCGACGACGAGAGTTACGCCCTGTGCTGCGAGGCGCTCGCCTCCTTCGACGTGCGCGACCGGCTGGGCGAGATCACGACGCCGGTGCTCGCGGTGTGGGGTCATCACGACGCCGTCACGCCCGAGGCATCGGCTCGCGGGATCGCCGACGGCGTGCAGCACGGCCGGGCGGTCGGGATCCCGGATGCCTCGCACCTGCCGCCCGCGGACGATCCCGTCGCGACGGCCGAGGTGCTGACCGAGTTCTTCGACGCCGTCGCCCGGGAGCGTGCCGCATGAGCCGCCCCGGGGGCGAGGGCCTCACTGACGAAGAACGGTATGAGCAGGGCATGGTCGTGCGCCGAGAGGTGCTCTCGGACGCGCACGTCGACCGGGCGATCGCCGGCACCACCGCGCTGACCGCCGACTTCCAGGACTTCATCACGCGCGTCGCGTGGGGCGACGTGTGGTCGCGGCCCGGGCTCGACCGGCGATCGCGGTCGGTCGCGGTGCTCACCGCGCTCATCGCCCTCGGCCACCACGAGGAGCTGGCGATGCACCTGCGCGCCGCCCTGCGCAACGGGCTCACCGTCGACGAGATCACCGAAGTGATCCTGCAGGCCGGCGTGTACTGCGGCGTCCCGGCCGCCAACACGGCGTTCCGCATCGCGAAGGACGTGTTCGCCGAGGAGTCCTGACGCTGCGGATGCCGCGGCCTGCGGCATCCGTCCCTTCCGGCTCCCCTGTCACGAAGTGTCGCTGCGGTCGGCACTTCGCGACAGGGGAGCCGGGTGGCGCAGCTCGATGGCCTGCGTTACTCTAGACCGCAGAACGCACATGCGTTCGCACAGCGAACACGAGGGGATCCGGCGTGATCGACAAGACCGTGGGCTCGGTCGCGGACGCCGTGGCCGGCATCCCTGACGGAGCGATCGTCATGATCGGCGGCTTCGGGCGCGCCGGGCAGCCGGTCGAGCTCATCGACGCGCTCATCGCCCAGGGGGCGAAAGACCTCACCGTCGTGAACAACAACGCCGGCAACGGCGATGTCGGGCTCGCCGCGCTCCTCGCGAAGAAGCGGGTGCGCAAGATCCTCTGCTCGTTCCCGCGCCAGCACGACTCGTGGGTCTTCGACGGGCTCTACCGGGCGGGCGAGATCGAGCTCGAGCTGGTGCCGCAGGGCAATCTCGCCGAGCGCATCCGTGCCGCCGGTGCCGGCATCGGCGCGTTCTACTCGCCGACCGGTGTCGGCACCGAGCTGGCCGAGGGCAAGGAACTCCGCGAGATCGACAGGCGCACCTACGCGCTCGAGTACCCCATCCGCGCGGACGTCGCCCTGGTGAGCGCCTACCGCGCCGACCGCTGGGGCAATCTCGTCTACCGCGAGACGGCACGCAACTTCGGCCCGATCATGGCCGCCGCCGCGACCACCACGATCGTGCAGGTCGACGAGGTCGTCGCGCTCGGGTCTCTCGATCCGGAGTCCGTGGTCACGCCGGGCATCTTCGTCGACCGGGTCGTCGCCGTCGGCGAACGCGACTGGCTGAGCGACGGGGCATTCATCGGGGGAGTGGACATCGAAGGCCGTCCGCTCGCGCGCGCTTCGACAGGCTCAGCCACCAGCACGGAGGTGATTCAGTGAGCACCCGCATCAGCCGCGAGCAGCTCGCGGCCCGCATCGCGCAGGACATCCCCGAGGGCTCGTACGTCAACCTCGGCATCGGGGCGCCGACTCTCGTCGCGAACTTCCTGCCCGAGACGCTCGAGATCATCCTGCACACCGAGAACGGGCTGCTCGGCATGGGGCCGGCACCCGAGCCGGACCGGATCGACCCCGACCTCATCAACGCCGGCAAGCAGCCCGTGACCGCGCTGGCGGGGGCGGCGTACTTCCACCACGCCGACTCGTTCGGCATGATGCGGGGTGGCCACCTCGATGTCTGCGTGCTCGGCGCCTTCCAGGTCTCGCAGCGCGGCGACCTGGCCAATTGGTCCACGGGTGCGCCGGGTGCGATCCCCGCCGTCGGCGGCGCCATGGACCTCGCCATCGGCGCGAAGAACGTCTATGTCATGACCGACCTGCTCACCAAGACCGGCGAGTCCAAGCTGGTCGTGGCGTGCACGTATCCGCTGACGGGCGTCGGGTGCGTGACGCGGGTCTACACCGACCACGCGATCTTCGACGTCACGCCCGAAGGCTTCGCGGTGCGCGAGGCGTTCGGCGACAACACCGTCGCCTCGCTCGCCGAGCTCACCGGACTGGAATTCGTGGTCCCCACCCCCACTCCACGCGCCGCTGGCGCGTCGTATGGAGCCTCCGGGCGCGTGGGCCCAGCCGCGGCCCCCGGCATCCAGAAAGGCGAATGATCATGGCGACCTATGTCTATGACGCGGTCCGCACGCCGTTCGGCCGTGCCGGGGGCGCCCTGTCGGGCGTACGACCCGACGATCTGGCTGCCGTCGTGATGAGGGCGACGATCGAGCGCACCGGGCTCGACCCCGCCCGGATCGACGATGTGATCTTCGGCGACGCGAACCAGGCGGGCGAAGACAACCGCAACGTGGCGCGGATGGGTGCGCTGCTCGCCGGATTCTCGACGTCGGTCACCGGCGTCACGGTCAACCGTCTCTGCGCGTCGTCGCTCGAGGCTGTCGTCCAGGGGTCGCGCGCGATCGAGGCGGGCGATGCCGGCCTCGTGCTGGCGGGGGGCGTGGAGTCCATGAGCCGCGCGCCGTACGTCGTCGAGAAGTCGCCACGCCCGTGGCCGAGCGTGGGCAACCAGACGCTGTGGAACACGTCGATCGGCTGGCGCATGATCAACCCGAAGCTGCCGAAGCACTGGACGATCTCGAACGGGGAGTCCGCCGAGAAGATCGCGCGCGAGCAGGGCATCTCGCGCCAGGACCAGGACGAATTCGCGGTGCGCTCGCATCGCCTCGCCGCTGCGGCCTGGGCCGCCGGCGTCTATGACGGCGAGATCGTACAGGTGCCCGGTGCCGAGCTGGCCCGCGACGAGGGCATCCGCGACGACACCTCGGTCGACAAGCTCGCCGGGCTCACGGCGCTGTTCGCCGCCGACGGCGACGGCTCGGTGACCGCGGGCAACTCGTCGCCGATCAACGACGGCGCCTCGGCCGTGCTGCTGGGGCGTGAGGGCGCTCTGCCCGCAGAGCCGCTCGCGCGCATCACCGCGCGGGCCGCGCACGGCGTCGACCCGGATGTGTTCCCGCTGGCTCCCATCGAGGCGGCGAACAAGGCACTGGCGCGAGCCGGTCGCACGTGGGCCGATGTCGATCTCGTCGAGCTGAACGAGGCGTTCGCGGCGCAGTCGCTGGCCGACATCCGCGGCTGGCGCGATCTCGACCCCGAACGCGTCAACATCCACGGCGGAGCCCTCGCGATCGGTCACCCTCTGGGCGCTTCGGGCGGGCGCATCATCGGCCACGCCGCGCACGAGCTCCGCCGCCGGGGCGGAGGCGTCGCGGTCGCGGCGATCTGCATCGGCGTCGGGCAGGGGCTCGCCGTCGTGTTGGAACGGTAGACGTCTACCGTTTCGGCGTCTACCAGGGTAGACTGCGAACCATGAGCTTGAACATCAAGAACGAGCGCACGCACGCGCTCGTGCGCGAGCTCGCAGAGCTGACGGGTATGAGCCAGACGAGTGCCGTGGAAGATGCCGTCCGCCGGCGCCTCGAAGAGGTCCGAACCGACGCCGCCGCCCGCGGTGGCCGGCCCGCACCGAAGTATCCACCCGATGAGGTGGCACGCAGACTCGCCGCCATCGAACGCATCTCGGCGGCCTTTGTCGCGGAAACGACACCCGAGCAGAGGGAGGCCATGCGCAACCACGGTGACTGGCTGTACGACGAACTCGGCCTCCCGAAGTGATCGTCGACTCGTCCGCACTGATCGCCGTACTCGAAGATGAAGCGGAGGCTGACGATCTCGCCCGGCTGCTGGCGGATTTCGGTGGCCGCATCTCTGCAGCGACGCTTGTCGAGGCACGCGTGGTCGCGCTCGGCCGGGGCGGCCCGACCGGCCTGCGGCGGCTCGATGCGCTCGTCGCTCAGACCGGGTTGACCGTCGTGCCGTTCGACGGGACGCAAGCCGACGCTGCCACCGCCGCCTACAGAGACTTCGGGCGGGGCTCTGGGCATCCCGCGAAGCTGAACCTCGGAGATGTGTACAGCTACGCGCTCGCCTACACGAGTGACGAACCGCTGCTGTACGTCGGCGACGACTTCTCACGCACCGACATCCGCTCCGCCCTAGAGGAGTACGGAGAGTGAGCGACGCCGGGGAGTCCCCGCCCACCGATGGGACCTCCCGTTCAGACACCGTCCAATCCCTCGTGCGCGGACTCGCGGTGATCCGCGCGTTCGACGCCGCGCATCCGCGGCTCACGCTGAGCGAGGTGGCGCGAGGTGCCGAGATCACCCGTGCTGCCGCCGGCCGGTTTCTGCGCACGCTCGAAGAGCTCGGCTACGTGCGCGCGACCGACGACGGCTCCGCGAAGCGGTTCGCGCTCACCCCGCGGGTGCTCGAGCTCGGCTTCAGCTACCTGTCGGCCCTGTCCATCCCCGAGATCGTGCAGCCGCACCTTGAGCGGCTCTCCCGCGAGGTCGACGAGAGCGTGTCGGCCGCGGTGCTCGACGGCGCCGACATCGTATACATCGCCCGCGTGCCCACGCGCCGCATCATGAGCGTGCGCATCACGATCGGCACGAGGTTCCCCGCGTTCGCGACCTCGATGGGACGCGTGCTGCTGGCCGGGATGCCGGATGCCGCGCTCGACGGCGTGCTGACGGCATCCCCACTCCCGGCTCTGACCGAGCGCACCGTGACCGATGCGTCCGCGCTGCACGGGGAGTTGGACCGTGTGCGCGCGCAGGGGTGGGCGCTGGTCGACGGGGAACTGGAGCCGGGTCTGCGGTCGGTGGCAGTGCCGCTGCACGGCGGGCGCGGCGACGTGGTCGCGGCCGTCAACGTGTCCACCAGCGCCACGCGCGACAGTGTCGACCGCGTCGTCGCGCAGTACCTGCCGCCGCTGCAGGGTGCGGCGGCCGCCATCGACGCCGAGCTGCGCCTGGTCTGAGGGGACGTTATCGCGCATCGACGGCGCTGATGACGCCAGTCAGAGTCGTGTGCCGAACGTGTCGCACCACACGTTGTCGTTGAAGGTGCCCTGGAACTCCGATAGGCCCTGGATCTTGTCGACCGCCGCCCGGATCGCCTCGCGCGTCGGCGCATGCGCATGGATGACGGTGCCCACCATCGGCACGTCGATCAGGTGGTTCGGCAGCGCCGTGGAGACGAACACCGTCGGCACCTCTGTGGCATACCAGGGGATCTCGGCGGCGAGCGAGGTCGACCACCGGATGCGGATCGTGGCCTCCTGGGCGAACCCGGTCATGTTCGCGACGAGGATCGCGGCGTCGTACTTCTCGGCGTAGCGCGCGTTCGCTTCGTCGCGCATCACGGTGTGCGGGTTCACCGCCGCCTCGCCGCCGTCTCGGCGCTCGGAAGCGCTGCGGAACACATGCACCTCGAATCCGGCATCCTCCAGTTCCTCCCGCATGATGTCGAGATATGCGCGCGGGCTCGCCCCCGTGAAATCCGCGGCACCCGAGACGCCGTAGAGGCGGATCCGCGGATGCGTGCGCGGGGTGAGAGGCAGCGCGCCGCGCGTGTCCTTCACCAGGGTCACGGTCCTGTCGGCGATGTCCGCGGCGATCGCGCGGTGCTCCGCCGACCCGATCACCTCGAGCGCAGAAGGCGGCGGGACGAGTGCGTCGCGGGGCGTGGAATGAAGACCGAGGGATGCCTTCAGCCCGAGGATCCTCTCCAGCGCCTCCTGCAGCCGGGCTTCGGTGATCACGCCGGCGCGCACACCCTCCAGCATGTACGCGAAGTCCTCGCTCGGATTGCGGAAGAAGAGGAACATGTCGCACCCCGCCGCGATCACCGCGGGGACGAGCTCGTGCCGAGGCAGGGTCTGGGTCAGTCCGACCATCGCCGACGCGTCGCTCACCAGGAGCCCGTTGAAGCCGAGCTGCCCTCGGAGCAGGTCCTGCAGAAGTTCGGGGGCGAGGGACGCCGGAAGGATGTCGGCGTCGGCGATCCCGGGACGAAGCGCCCGTGACAGCTCGGGAGCGCCGATGTGGCCGACCATGACCGATTGCACCCCGTGATCGATGAGCTCCCGGTAGACCCGCCCGAAGGTGGCGTGCCATTCGTCGACGCCGAGCGTGTTGTAGCTCGTGACCACGTGCTGGTCGCGCTCGTCCACGCCGTCACCGGGGAAGTGCTTGATCGCGCAGGCCGTCCTGGACTCGGTGATGCCGTCGAAATACTCCTTCGCCCGCGCGATCACCACATCGGGATCGTCGCCGAAGCTCCGCGTCGCCACCACTGTGTTCCGCCAGTTGCGATGGATGTCGACGACCGGGGCGAAGGCCCAGTTGCAGCCCAACGCGGTGGTCTCACGGCCGGCGATCTGTCCGAGAAGACGGGCGATGCCGGCATCCGGATGCGAACCCGCCTGCAGCTGCGTCGCGACGAAAGTCCCGTCGTCACAGCTGCCGAACCCGCCCATCTCAGGGTTCGAGGCGACCAGCAGTGGAACCTTCGACCGCCCCTGGGCGTAGCGGATGTGCTGCTGGATCGCCGTCGACGAATCACTGCGATACCGGATGCCGCCGACGTGGTACCTGTCGATCACCTCGTCCAGGTACCGTTCGTCGAACGACACGTCGAGGTTGATGAACAGCTGGCCGATCTTCTCTTCAAGGCTCAGCGATGCGATCGTCTCGTGCACCCATGCGATGTCGTGGGGGCTGAGGTGGAACGGCTTCGCCGCCAGGTCGACCATCTCAGAGGCCTCGGGCCGTCCGCACCAGCTCGGCGTACAGTGCTGCACTCGGCTTCGCGGTGCGTTCGAAAGTCTCGCGGTCGACGCTGTGCAGGCCGAGCTTGGGGCCGTAGCCGAAGATCCACTCGAAGTTGTCCATGAGCGTCCAGTGGCAGTAGCCGATCACGGGCACACCGTCGGCGATCGCCTGCGCGAGGCCTTCGAGCGACGGTTCGAGGAATCCGGCACGGATGCTGTCATCCTCGGTTCCCACACCGTGCTCGCTGACGAGGATCGGCACGCCGGCGACGGCGTACGCGTACTCGACGGCGCACCGCAGTGAGTCCGGCTCGACAGCGGTGCCCATGCCGTTGACGCTCGCGCCCGGTTCGGGCGGCAGCTGCCCATCAGGGCCGTAGACGATGCGCTCGTAGTTCTGCACACCGACGAAGTCGTCGTCGCGTGCGAGCACGAGCCAGTGCTCGTAGACCTCGGCGCGCTTGCGGTCACGCGTGGCTTCGCCGCCCGGGCCGGCCACGTCGTCGACCATGGCGAGCGACAGTCCGACGGGCAGATCGGCGCGCACGGCCTTGATCGCTGCCTTCGCGGCACGGTGACCGGCGGTCATGCCGGCGCGCATGCCCGCGAAGTCTTCGCGGAGCATGACGTTGCCGGCGCGGTACTTCTCCACGCCGGCCTCGCGGCCGGCCGCCTCCAGAGTCTGGCGCTCGAGCTCGACGACGAACTCCGGCAGGTGGGCCCACGTCAGCATCTCGGGCAGGTCGGGTTCGTTGAACGTCACGGCCAGCGCGATCCGGTCGCCGAAGCGGTCCATGACGACACCGCAGTATCGGGCGAACAGGTCCGGCGCGGCGGGATCCAGCCATGCACCGCGCTGGGCGAACCAATGCGGCGACGTGAAGTGGTTGAACGTCACGATCGGCGCGAGGCCTCGCGCGAGGCATCCGTCGATCACGGACTCGTAGTGCGCCAGCGCCTCGTCCGAGAACTCGCCCTCGGCCGGCTCGATGCGTGCCCATTCCACCGAGAAGCGGTAGGCGTTGAGGTTCATGCCCGCCACGAGGTCGAGGTCGGACTCCCACAGCTCCCAGCCGTTCGTGGCCTTGCCCGAGCGGTCCTGGAAGACCGAGGGGGTCACATTCTCGAGGAACCACGTGTCGCTCGTGACGTTGTCGCCCTCGTTCTGGGGGCCGGCGGTCGCGACGCCCCACAAGAAGTCGGAGGGGAAGCGGGATGCGTGCATGGGGGGATCCTCTCTGAACCCTCAGCAGAAGCGGTGTTCATTCCATGAAAGCATGTTTCACTGTTAGAAGCGAGCGAACACAGCACGTTAGGCGTTCGCTAACACATCGCCGAGTGAATCCGAATGGTCAGGACGGGCCGTACGGGGTCACCCTGGAGCGAAGGATCGCAGCCCGATGGCGATCGATGACACCGAAGTCCTCAGCAGCACACCGATCACAGGAGATCAGGATGCCTCGCATCACCACACCCCGCGGCGCCGCCGTCATTGCGGCACTCGCCGTCTCAGCCCTCGCCTTCACCGGCTGCACCGGATCGGGAGGCGCGACCGAATCCGGCGACGCCGCCGACACGTCGAAGCTCGTGGTCGGCATCGACTCCGACATGGCCGCCCTCGGCTATGACCCGGTGCGCTACGCGGCAGGCCAGCGCTTCTTCTTCGAGGGGATCTACGACTCGCTCTTCGTGCTCGACGAAGACGGTCAGGTCGTGCCCCAGCTGGTCACCTCGTTCGAGTACAACGACGACCAGACGCAGCTGACGCTCGACCTCGACACCAGTGCGACCTTCGACGACGGCACCGCGCTCAGCGCGGAGCTCGTCAAGCAGAACCTCGACTTCCGCGGCGACCCCGATCTGTCGGCCTACAGCGGCTTCGCCGTCGGCGGACAGAACGAGATCTCCGACGTGACCGTAGTCGACGACGACTCCGTCACACTGACGTTCGCGACCGCGCAGCCCGGATTCGAGGCGAACCTCGTGATGCCCGCCGGCGCCATCGTCGGCGCGGCCGGTGTGGCCGATCGATCGAGCCTCGACGCGACGCCGGACGGTTCGGGTCCCCTCACGGTCGACGCCGACGCCACCGTGAAGGGCAACTCATACCTGCTCGTGAAGAAGGATGACCATCCCGCGGCGGACGCCTACCCGTTCGACTCTTACGAGTTCCGCCCCATCCTCGACCCCCAGGCCCGCGTCAACGCAGCCATCTCGGGCGAGGTCGACATGGCGAACATCACCTCCGACACGCAGGCTCAGGTGGAGTCGGCCGGGGTCGGCCTCGTCGCGAACGGCGGCACCGTCCAGAACCTCATCGCCTTCGACAAGGCCGGTGCCACAGCCCCGCAGTGGGGTGACCCCCGCGTGTTCCAGGCGCTGTCGATGGCGATCGATCGTGAGACCTACGTCAAAGCGATCCACGCGGGCGAAGTCCCGACGTCCAACGCGCTGCCGGCCGACAGCCCGGGCTACCTCCCCGAGCTCGAAGAGGAGTACGCCTACGACCCCGACGCGGCCAAGGCGCTCCTGGCCGAAGCCGGCTACGCGGACGGGTTCTCGTTCGACTTCACCATCACCGCCCAGAGCCAGCGCGACCTCGAGGCCATCCAGCCCTATTGGGAGGCAATCGGCGTCGACGTGACACTCAAGAACGCGGCATCCACCGAAGAGGCGTTCGCGGTCGTGCAGACCGAGCCGCTCGGCGGGCCCATCCCGCTGACGTGGACCAACCCGCTCGGCAACGTGTTCGGTGTGCTCTTCGGCTTCGCCAACTTCCACAACGCCCAGAACGATGCGATCCAAGGGGCCGCGGGTGCCTACGGCGCCGCCCAGGGTGACGAGGCCGCGCAGAAGACGGCGCTGCAGGACCTCAACCGTGCGATTGTCGACGCCGGGTGGCTCATCCCGCTCTACGAGCAGCTCGCGCCGTGGGCGTACAACAAGGGGAAGGTCGCCGAGCCGACCTTCCCGGGTGCCGAGTCGTTCCCGATCCTCGCTTCGATCCAGCCCGCCGAGTGATCCGCCGCCGGCATCGGTGAGGACACAGAGCCTCACCGGTGCCGGCCGGATCGGGAGTGAAGATGCTCACCTATGTAACCAAGCGGGTCGCCTTCGCGATCATCACCGTGCTGGTCGCGACGGCGATCGCCTTCGTGCTCGTCCACCTCTCGGGATCCACCCCAGGCGGTGTCGCCCTCGGCAATTCGGCCACGCCCGAGCAGGTGACCGCCTACAACACCGAGATCGGCTGGTACGACCCCTGGGTCGTCCAGTACGTGAACTGGATCGGGCAGGTGCTGCGGGGCGATCTGGGCGTCTCACTGATCGACGGCCGCCCGATCGGGCCCGACATCGCCAAGCGGCTGCCGGTGACGGCGGCACTGGCGGTGTTCGGCACCATCCTGAGCGCGATCGTCGGGATCGTCCTGGGCGTGGTGGCGGCGGTGCGCGGCGGCGCTGTGGACCGGTTCCTCACCGCACTGTCGGGCGTGCTGCTGTCGGTGCCGGCGTTCTGGGTCGGCGTGCTGCTGGTCTACGTCTTCGCGGTGCAGCTGAGGCTGCTTCCGGCCACCGGTTTCGTCCCCTTCGCGGTGAATCCGGAAGCATGGGCGCGATCGCTCGTGCTGCCGGTGGTCACGATCGCCATCACCTCGGCGGCCGGCATCGCACGCCAGACCCGCGCCTCGATGGCCGAGACGCTCACCCAGGAGCACATGCGCACACTGCGCGCGCTGGGGACGCCGACCCACCGGATCATCTATGTGCACGCGCTCCGCGGCGCGAGCCTGCCGATCCTCGCCAGCGTCGCGATCCAGTTCATCGTGCTCTTCGGCGGCTCGGTCATCATCGAGGTCCTCTTCGCCCTTCCCGGCATCGGACAGGCAATGCAGGCCGCCGTCGGCTCGGCCGACCTCCCGTTCGTCCAGGCGCTCGTGCTCGTGGCCACCGCGGTGGTCGTGGTCGTGAACCTGGTGCTCGAACTGCTCACCCGCACTCTCGACCCGAAACTGCGCACCTCATGACCGTCTCGACGACCTCGATCCTCCGCATCCGCCGCCCGCAGCGGAAGCTGCGGGCACGGATCTTCCGCTCTCCGACCGCCGTGGTCTCCCTCGTGTGGCTGATCGGATTGGTGCTCGCCTCGCTGACCGCACCGCTGTGGCTGCGGTACGGGCCGCTCGAGCAGGACCTCGCCGCCGTGCTGCAGGGGCCGTCGCTCGCGCACCTGCTGGGCACCGACGAACTGGGCCGCGACATCCTGTCGCGCCTGGTCACGGCGGCCGCCCCGACGCTGTTCGTCGCCGTCATCACCCCGATCGTGGCCATCGCCGTCACGGTGCCCGTCACCCTGTGGGCGGCGCGCACGCGACGGGGCGAAGGCGTCATGAACCGCGTGAGCGAGATCGTGCTCTCGCTTCCGGGCACCGTGATCATCCTCGCCTTCATCGCCGCCGTCGGCACCAACATGCCGCTCGTGATGACCGCCTTCGGCCTGCTGCTGTTCGGCGCGATGTACAAGGTGTTCTTCGGTCAGGCCAAGTCGCTGCACCAGCAGCTCTACGTCGAGGCGGCCGCCGTGGACGGCGTGCGCCCAATGACCGCCAGCGTGCGCCACGTGCTCCCGAACATGTCGACCACCGTCATCGTGCAATTCGTGCTGCTGTTCGGCGTGGGCATCGGCCTGCAGGCCGGCCTCGCGTTCATCGGTCTCGGCCCGCAGCCCCCGGAGCCGACGTGGGGCGGCATGGTGCAGACGGCGTCGCGCTTCATCTTCCAGCAGCCGTGGATGATGGTGCCCACCGGCGGCATCCTGGCACTCACGCTCATCGCCGCCAACGCGCTGGCCGATGTGCTGGCGGGCGGCACTGCGATGCCGCCGCCGCTCGTGGCGCTGCGGCGCCGCAGGCGACGCACCCCGCAGACCGCGCTGGCCGCATCGGCGGTCGCCGACGATCTGCCGATGCAGGGCGCGGCCGACATCGACGATCCCGCCGAGCTCGCGATCATCGGCGATGCCTCGATCCCCTCCAGCAACATCGACGCGACACGCTCCGCCGTGGACGCCCCGGATGTGATCTCGATCGCCGGGCTCGTGGGCGATGGTGCGACCGCCGCGCACGAAGGGACGGGTCGAGCGGATGCCGCCGCCTCCGTGCCGCCGGCACCGCTGGAGAAGAGCGCAGATCTGGTCGTCGAGGATCTCGTCATCGGGGTCGACGGCGGCCCCGCGCTGGTGACCGGCGTCTCGCTGCGCGTGCGGCCGGGAGCGGTGATGGGTCTGGTCGGCGAATCGGGATGCGGCAAGAGCGTCACGTCGTACGCGCTGCTCGGTCTTCTCTCGCCGGGGCTGTCGGTGCGATCGGGGAGCATCGGGTGGAACGGAACCGATCTCGCCCATGCCGACGAGAAGACTCTCCAGCGGGTGCGCGGGCACGAGATCGCCTTCATCTCGCAGGAGCCCTCGCGGGCGCTCGATCCGATGTTCACCGTCGGGTGGCAGCTCGCCGCGGCGATCAGGCGGCTGCGCGGCGTGCACGCCGCCGAGGCAAAGCGGATCGCCCAGGACCTCCTCACCGACGTGGGGATCGTCGACCCGCCGCGCGTGCTGAAGAGCTTCCCGCACCAGATCTCCGGCGGCATGGCGCAGCGCGTCGCCATCGCCCTCGCCCTGGCGGGACGACCGCGGCTGCTGATCGCCGACGAACCCACGACGGCACTCGACGTGACGATCCAGGCAGAGATCCTCGACCTGCTCCGCGGCCTGATCGCCGACCGTGGGATGTCGATCATCCTCGTGACGCACGACCTCGGCGTGGTCGCCGACATCTGCGACG
>Ga0160446_100458_pt1 | contig 18500 bp, 18 predicted proteins | sample HID1973I_E1MG_FD_108200 | JGI IMG/M metagenome (GOLD analysis project Ga0160446, IMG submission 108200) | Enriched mosquito-associated microbial communities from UW Madison campus, WI, USA - HID1973I_E1 MG | ecosystem: Host-associated > Arthropoda: Insects > Digestive system > Unclassified ... | reverse complement strand
GCGGTCCGCCAGGCCAGCGGATCGCCAGCCGCCGTCCGCCAGCGCAATTCGTCGCTGGTCCCGATGACACCCCGGCGATCGAGTTCATCGAGCCACCAGTTGATCGGTGTCGATTGCAGGCGGACCGCGTGAATGCCGCCTTCCAGCAGGTCCTTCAGCATCTCGCAATAGCCCGCGCCCATGCGGCCATTGGCCAGCGCCGAGACTTGCAGCACCGCCATGCGGCGGCGGCGCTGCGATGCCTGCATCTGGTCGCGCCCGGTCAGGAGCGAGCGCAGCCGGGCGGTGGGCATCACCGATGTCCACTCGCCCCCGATCGCGCCAACGGGCGGCCAGGGAAAGACCTTGATCGGCATGAGCCCCTACCAGTTCTTGGTTTTCTTGTTCATGGCGCTGACCGCCATCACCGAGCGCTGGACGCTTCCGGTCTGCGCCTGGACGATGCGGGCCTGCACCTTGGCCATGATCTTGCCGTCATCGCTCAGCGTCAGCTCGGAAGCCCCCATCGCGATGCCGAGCGCGCCGCCCTGCCCCTTGCTGTGGTCGATAACGGATTCATTGGGGTGCATCATGGCAATGAACCCGCCCTTATTATCCAGACCGCCTGACCGTGCACCGTTTCCGGTATAACCGCCGCCGTCGAAGGACAGGAGCCCGCCCACGGTCGAGATCAGCGACGAGCCCCAGTCGGTGGCACCGAGAACGCCAAGCGCACCCTTGGCGAATTGCACCTTGGCAATCTCGGCCAGCAGGTTCGCGATCGCGTCCTTGGCGGCGTCGGCCCCTTCCAGGACCGAGCCGAAGAGACCGCGGAACGCATCCTGGCCGCGATCGGTCGCATCGCGCAGGCTTTCGAGCTGTTCCTCGGCATCGACATAGGCCTCGGCCATGTCGGTGATGCCCTTGCGGACCTCGGGTGTAATCTCGACACCCGCCTTCTGCGCCGCGGTCAGGAGCTTCTGCTCTTCCTCGATCACCGCGAGCGCATGTTCCCAATCGCCGCCCGCCGCCGTCACCTGGGCAATGGCCTCGGCCTGGCGCTGATAGGCGGCGGTCTCGCCCTGGATATCTGCAACGCTGCGCTGGTATTCGTTCTGGCGTTCCCGACCGCCTGCGCGCCGACCGCGCCGGCCACCGGACCTGCGCGAGCTGCGACGGGTTTCCGTGGTCAGGTCGCGCCATGCGTCCTGCTGACTGGCATCGATGTCGACCTGGTCGAGATGGCCCTGCAGCTCGGTATCCGACATCCCGAAATACTTCGAGTCGACGGTATTGCGACCGTTCAGGATCTCCTGCTTGCGGCCGGCGATGTCGCCGGCGCGGCGGGCCTCGATGGCACTGCCGCCGGCATCGCGCACCGCCTTCGCGGCATTGATCCTGGCATTCATAATCATGCCGCCGCCGATGGCCGAAATCAGCGAATAGGCGCCCTGCAGCTCGGCATTGACCTGCGCCATGGCATCGGCCCAGGCCAGCGTCTGGCTTTCATTGTCATGGAGCGCGGCCAGGGCGTCATAAAGCGCGTCCTTCTGCGCATCGGTGATGTTCAGCCCCTCGATCGCGGCGGCCTGCTTTTCAAACTCGGCGTCCAGCTCGGCCTGGCGCACCTGCAGCGATTCCTTGCCGTGCTCGGCAATCAGCTGGTTCATGGCGAGCTGGCTTTCCAGCGTCGCCAGCAGTTCGTCGGCCTTGGCCGCGTCTGCGGCGCGAATGGCCGCGCGCTTGGCCTCGCCCTCCAGCAAGGCCTGCTGTAGGGGGACCATTTTCTCGTTGATCGCGTTCAGCGCGCCCTCATCTGCGCCCGCCTTCTTCAGCGCATTGAGCTGGGCGCTGTAATCGTCGAGGCGCTGACGCAGCCCGACCAGATAGTCGTCGAGCCCGCCGTCCGGGATCGGTTGCGCAACATAGCCGTAGATCTCGCGCATGGCATTGCCGAGCTTCTCGGCCAAAGCGAGATTCTCCTGGCTGATCCCGCCATAGCCGAAGAGCGTGTCGCTCCAGCTCGACTTGAAGCCGAGGTTGCCGGCCGCCTCGGCGAGGTTCGAGGATTCGATCCGGCCGGCGCCGGTGATGCCGCGCTCACCGAAGGCATCGAAACCCATCTCGCTATAGGCCTTGGACAGGATGCTGGAGATCGAGGACTTGGTCTTCTCCGCCTCGATCGTCATGATCCGGCGCGCGATCTCGGCCCCCTTCCGGGCCTCGTCGCCGTATTTCTTGTCGGCATCGCCGGTATAGAGAAGCGACAGGCTCAGCGCGTCGTTATAGGTCGACATGCTGTCCTTCAGCGCCTCGAAGGCGTCCTTGGTCTTGCCCGCCTCTTCCTGCGCCGGCATCAGCCATTGGATCGCCGCCGCGCCGAAGCCGATGACACCGATCGTGGCCAGCGAGACCGGGTTCAGCATGCCGACGAAGGCTGAACCGAGCGCGCGCAGCGCGCCGACCCCGCCTCCCATCTGGGTCAGCACTTGGCTGATCTGGGTGCCCTGCTGCAGCGCCAGTTGTAGCGGGCTTTGCCCGGCCGCCAGCATGACGCCGATATCGTTGAACTGCGACACCAGGTTGGCATTGGCCCCGGCGGCCGAGCGCAGGTCACGGCTGGCCGTCGCCGCGCTGTCCTTAAGCCCCTTGATCTCTGTCTTGACCTTGTTGGTCCCGGCCGCGAAGGCGCCAGTATCGAGGCTGAGCGTCGCCTTCAGGTTGCCGACATTCGCGGTCATCGCCTTGATCCCTTCTCCGCCCCTTGACGAATGTCTCACGTGGCGATACGTATCACATAATGATACAGAGCACCCAAGGCACCCTGATCGAACAGGTCCTGGCCGGACGACCCGGCAAGGGATTTCCCGCCAACCTCTTCAAGGTCGCGGTGCGCAAGGTCGCGATGCTGCAGGCGGCACGGTTGTTGGACGATCTTCGGGCGCCGCCCGCAAATCGCCTGGAAGCACTGAAGGGCGACAGGGCCGGTCAACATTCGATCAGAATCAACGACCAACGGCGCATCTGTTTCACCTGGACCGAGAACGGTCCGACCGACGTCGAAATCGTGGACTACCACTGAAAGGAGCCGCCATGACCATGCTGCAAGTGCCGGTTCATCCCGGCGAAATCCTGAAACACGAATTCCTGGACGAGATGGGGATCAGCGCCGGGAAACTGGCGCGGCATATCCATGTGCCGCGAACCCGCATCGAGCGCCTGGTCAAGGAAGAGACCGCCATGACCGTGGATACGGCCCAACGCCTCTCCAAGGCCTTCGGCACCTCGGTCGAGTTCTGGATGAACCTTCAACTGAACTACGACCTCATCACCAACCAGCCGGACCCGGAAGTGGCCGGGATCCAGCCGCTGGCCGCAGCCTGAAACCTACGCCGCCTCGGCCCCCTCGGGCGGCAGCGCGCCCCATGACGCGGCCAGGGCGCGCAGTGCCACCTCAAGTTGCTCGGCGGTTTGCGGACCCTTGCTGTCCGCCTCGGCTTCGACGGGAAAGAATTCGTCGTAGCGGGGCAGCTTGCCGGCCATGGCCGCCCCGACCAGGGCGGCGGTGTTCCAGGCCGTGCGGTTGCGCATGGTCATCTCCAGCCGCAACCGCTCCAGCGCGGCATGGATCTCGATCGCATAGAGGCGCGGCGTCAGCCCCCAGAACCTCTCCCCCGCGTAGCCCGCCTTCAGGAAGTTCCGGTAGAGCTGCGCCAGGGTTACGTCTTCGCCCACCGCCTCCGCGGGCGCCTCACCTTTCCCGGCTTTACCTTTGCCGGGGGTGTATTGCCATCGACCGGCATCGCCGCGCCAAGCGCCTTCAGGAGCATGTCCGGGTTGGCGTCGATGATCTCTTCGGCGAGTTCGATCGTCATCCCGGGATCACGGGCTTTGAGCCCGCCATAGAAGAGTGCGCGGATGTCGCGCGCGCTGACCAGGCCGGCCTTGACGCCGCCCTGCGCCAGCAGCCGCAACAGGGTAAAACCGTTCTTGCCGGTCTCGGCCTCATAGGTGCAGATCGCGGCAAAATTGACGGTCATGGCATGGACCTGCCCCTTGTGGGTCAGGCTCACCTCTCCATTCAGGTTCATGACCCCTCCTTACGGCGTCGGGGTGATGGTCGCGAGGACCGGCTTGCCGGATGGCTTGATGGTGACCTGCGCCGTCAGCTTGCCCTCGGGCGAGACCTCGCCGGGCGTGTAATTGGTGACGATACCGGTGAACTGCATCGCCAGCGTGCCGGACGGGAAAATGACCTGGAAATCGCCCTTGCCCGCATCGAAGGCGGTCAGCAGCGGGTCCGAGATCGCCGGGATCCAGTTGATGGTGAAGGTGCAGTCCGAGGCGGTCTTCAGCCCGGCGATGAACTCTGCCCAGCCCTCGGGGCTTTGCAGATGCGTGGCATCGACCGTGTTCCGGGTCCAGCCCGGCAGCGTGATGTTCGTGACCTCGGCGGTGTCGGAATAGCTCGAACCATTCTTGATCCCGAACTTGGAACCGAGGCCGATCTGGGCGGCGGTCGCAGGCATGGTCTGCCCTCCTGATGATGATCGATGGGTCCGTCACCCCTCGGGGGTGATCGGCAGGGTTGCGGGCGGCAGCCACTGGGTCACGCGGAAGCTCATCACCAGGGTGCCGACATTGCGCGCGCCGTCGGTATTGGTGACGACGGTGGTCTCGTCGAGGAAACAGGCCCGGTCCGGACGCCGCAGTGCCGCGATGATCAGCGCCTCGATCACCGCGCTGTCCTGGTCGAGAACATCCTCGACCTCGTCATGGCCGGCGCGGCGCAGCGCGACCTGAAGCAGGGTCCGGCGCGCGGTGCTGGTCATGCTGTCCTGTTCGCAGCGATCCTGCGGCGTCAGCACCCCGAAGACCGGCAGGGTGTCGTGATCGATGGCGCCCGACCAGACCCGCAGGACGGTGAAGCCCGTGAAATGCGGGTGAGCCTGCAGCGCGTCGCGCACCGCAATCCGGCATTCGGTGCGGAAATGTGCCATTGCTCACCCCTCAGCTGCCGACAATCTGCAATTCGCAGATCAGGAACGCGTCCGACGCCGGCGAGCCGGTCGGATGCACGACCATGATCTGGAAGGTCCGACCGTCCGGGACCGTGATGCGGTCGCCGCGCCGGGCTTCCGGGGCCAGGTTGCGCCCGATCCGCCAGGTCGGCGCGTCGATGCGGACGATCTGGCCGTCCGCAGCCTCGACCTCGATCGGGCTTTCGCGAAAGATCGAGCCGAGGTCACGACCGGGGCCACCGGCGGGAAGATAGGTCACCGTCCCGCCCAGAACGCCAGACAAGATGCCGGACATCCCGTCGAAGATCCGGGTCACAGCGTGAACGCCCCCGTCAGCAGAACCGAGCCGATGGTCGCCGCGCTGTCGGCCGCAGCGATGGCCACCCCGATCAGCTTGTTGGTGCTGGCCGTCGCGGTGACCGCCTTGGCGGTGTCGTCCCAGTAGAGCCGCGCCCCCACGGTCCAGGCGGACCCGGAAGCCTTGGTCATGCGATAGGCCCCGGTGAGCGAAATCTCGACATTCGCGCCGGAAGCCGCGTCATGTACGGCAACCCCGAAGAGCGAGCCGACAAGAACGCCCTGCCCCGAGGACACATTGGCAGGTGCCGGGACCGGGATCTGGTGACCCGGCTGGATGAAGTTTTTCATGATCCGATCCTTTCTGATGATCGCAAAAATGGAAAAGGGCGGTCCGTGCCGCCCCTGTTCCGAACCGGTCAATTCGCCGATCAGGCGCCGGCGTTCTTGAAGCCGCCGCGGAAATCGATGCCGCCGCAGCCGAAATCATGCTCCAGCGAGAACTTGGTGCCCTGAACGCCGAAGGGCTCCTCGATGCGGAAGCGCGGCGCGGTATAGCCTTCGAGCAGGCCCCATTCGAAGCAGGGTGCCTCCGACGGCGACGCGAAGACATACCAGGCATTGTCGGTGATCTTGGCGGTGACCCCGAGGCTGAGCGAGCCGTCATTGAAGACGTTCACGTCGCCAGCCTGGCCCGGCATGATGCCCTTGAAGAGCAGCTGCTGCGCTTCCGTTTCCTTGTCGGGGCCGACCAGCAGCAGCGCCGGGGACAGTTCCAGTTCGGTCTTGTCGATGCTCTGGCGCTTGCGCAGCGCCGCCCGTGCCTGGCTGAGCGAGGCGACCGTGATCGCCGCCGCCGTCGCCGCCTTGGTCTTGTCGGTGGTGTTGAAGATCTGGCGCGCGGTTTCGTTCAGGGTGGGACCGTCGCCGTTCGAACCGCTGATCATCATGGCATAGAAGGTGCGGTCCTCGAAGCGCGCGACCGCGGCGCCGCGATCGTTCAGGATCTGGGCGATCCCGTCGAGGCTGTCATTGACCAGGAGCGCGCGCGAGAACAGCACCTGCACACCATAGGCTTTGACCGAGGTCTTTTCCTTCGACTCGCCGAAGGTCCCTGCTTTCAATTCCCCGCTTTCGGGGCTCACCGGCTGGAGGTCGGGGAAATCACCGACCCGCACCGTGGTATGGTCGCGGAAATCCACGAAGGTCCGTTGCCGTGCGAGGCGGCGATAGGTCGGCTGCGCCTGGCGATAGCGGGCGGCCAGCGACCGGTTCATGGCATTTTCCAGCAGGACCGGAAAATCGCTGGTCGACTGGAAGGCCATGCGCAGCACATCCTCGCGTGCCGCGAAATTTCCGGGGACGCGACGCTGCCCGACCCGCTCGGCCGCCATGTCGACGATCGAGAAATCCATGTAGGGCCGTGCCAGGTCCTCGGGCTGCGAAGCGGACAAGCGCGCGGTCAGCGCCCCTTCCATCGCCGCCCGGCGGGTTTCCGTCTCGTCCCGACCGCGCTCGGTGACCCGGGGCGCCGGATTGGTTTCGCGCGACGCCATCACCGCCATGAAGCGGGAACCGGCCATCTCGGCGGCGGTGCCGTCGTCGATCAGGGCGGTCACATCTTCCTCGGTCAGGCGACCGGCGGCCATATAGGGCGAGGCCATGTCGCGCAGCATGCGGATGCGGCCGCGTTCCTGCATCACCGCCACTTGCGGATCGGGGACGGCCGGCGGCTGGACCGCGGGCGGGGTCGGCGTGTTCTCGGGATTCGGGTTCGGCATGACAAGCTCCATGGTTGCGGCCACCGGGGCCGTGAGACCGCCCGGGGCGGCAGGATCGCGGGGCGCGAGGGGAGCGCGACCCGGGGCCTTGTCGCGCATCAGCGCGGCATAGGTGGTGATGTCGTGGCGCATCTGGGCGCGCAGCGTTTCGTCGATGACCGGGACGGGCCGTGTCGCGACCTCTTCGGCGACGGCGTCGACAAAGCCGGTCTCGATCGCGGCCTCGGCGGTATAGAAGGTTTCCGCCGCCATGATCGCGAGGACGGCATCGACGGTCTGGCCGGAACGCTCGGCATAGACCTGGGCATAGACCCGGGCGAGCATGTCGAGGAAGTCGGCCTGCGCCCGCATCCCCTCGGCGCCGTCGTAAACATAGCCCTTGGGGTTGTGCAGCATGATGAACGAGCCGGTCGTCATCTCGCGCTTCGCGCCACCCATCAGGATCAGCGAGGCGGCCGACGATGCCTGGCCTTCAACGATGATGCGGCAACCGCCGGGATGCCCCGCCAGCGTCGCGCGGATGGCTTCACCCGCGACCGGATCGCCGCCGGCCGAATTCAATCGCACCGTCACCTGCCCCTCGCCCATGGCGAGAAGCGCGTCGCGGACCAGGGACGGACAGAAGAATACCTCCTCCTCCCAGGTCCACCCTGCCGCCTCGTCGGACATGACATAGCCCGACAGGACCAGGTCGCCGCCGATGATCAGATCGGCCCCACGTCGTTTCATGCCTGTTTCTCCTGTGTCTTGGCCTTGGCGCGGGCTTCGCGCGCCGACGGCAGGCCCTGCTGCGCGACCGGATCGAGCTTCGCGTCAGCATCCTTGCTCTGGTCTTCGGCGCGCTCGCGCCGGATCTGCTCGGGATCGAGCCCAAGCGTGCGCTGCACGTTCTGGCGGCTGTTCACCCCGGCATCGACGGCTTTGACCATCGCGTCGATCTCGTCATTGGGATCGATCAGCGGCCGACGCGGAGCCGTGTGCGCAAGCGCGAATTCCTCGACGGGCAGCACCTGTTGCAGCGGCCATGCCTCGCGCACCCAGCGTTCGACCCCGGTGCAGAACTGGCCGATGATCAGGCGCTGCCAACGCTCGACATTACGGTCCATTTCCATCCGGCCCATCCGGCCGCTGGAAAAGTTCACCCCCGAGAGATCCCCGGTCAGGGATTCCCGGGTGATGCCGATGCCCATCGAGACCGCGCCGAGGTTTTCGCGGACAAATTCCGGATAACCCTCGACCCGCGGCGGCGTCGTCCAGGTGACCTGCGCCCCTTGCGGCGCCGCAACCACGGCACCGGGCTCCAGCTTCGACAGGCCCCGCAGCTTTTTGACATCCTCCGCCCCCGCATCGTCCTTGTCGTAGGTGACCACCCCGGCGAGCAGCGCTGCCATCTTCTGCTTCAGGATCTCGGCTTCCTGGTAATCGCTGAGATCGCCCATCGTCAGCATGACCGGGGCCAGCCAGGGAATTCCGCGCAGCTGTCCGGGCCGGTCGAGGCGACGGATATGCAGAATGTCGCGCCAGGACACGCGCTCCGATTCAAGGACCGCGCCGCGCAGCCGCGCCGCACCGGGATGTTCCCGGAACAGGTGATAGGCCTCGATATCGCCAATCGGACTGTATTCGACGCCCTCGATGACCTCGTTCATGCCCCAGCTGGTGACCGTGGTGTCGAGGTAGTCGCATTCGAGCAGTTCGATCTGGAACCCCAGCGGCAGCTCACGGGCATATTTGCCGCGGCGGATGCGCCGCCGCGCCAGGACCTCGCCATCGGTGAAGACGGTACCGATGACCACTTCCTGTTGGGCGTAGAGATCGAGTTCGCCCCGCGCATCAAGCGCGGGGGTCAGAAGATGATCCTTCAGGACGGCCCAGATCTTCGCCTGCTTTTCTGCGTCGGTATGCACGACCGAAGGGACGATTCCCGTGCCCACGACGTTCGACACCACGACCTCGCGCGCCCGCGCTGCATAGGGACGGTTTCGCACCATGTCGCGGCTGAGCTGACGCAGCCGTTCACGCGAACCGAAAGCGGCTGCATCGGCATCGGTCCCGGGAGCCTTCCAGCCCTCCGTCCGACGCCCACGCGAGGCCGCGTCATAGTTCATCGCCAGACCCATGGCGCGCCGCGCCAGCATCCGCTTGCTGCCGGCCATCGGCGCGATTTCCCCGATGACCGTATCGATCGCCTTTCCGATCCACCCCATGCTCAAAGCCCCCGGCCAAGCGAGGGATAGATGGTCGCGAAGGGTTCGTCCCTCTGTCCCTGAAGCGCGGCAATCTGGGCATTCAGATCCGCGATCCGGCGCGCGAAGGCGGCGTCATCGACGAACTCGACGCGCTCTCCATTGACCTGGACAGAACGGACGCCCTTGGCGCGGTTCCGGACCAGCTCGTCGCGAAGCTGGATCAGTTCGGCCTGGTCAATCGCCATTTCTTCCTCTCAACGCCGAAGCCATTCGATGACGCCGTCATCGGCATCAGGGTGATCACTGCTGGTCGGGGGCGGCGCCGCCCTCCCCGTCCAGATCGCATAGGGGTTCATCTCACTGAGCGTCGCCCAGTCGGGCGGCGCGTCGGGATTGATCCGGGGCAGTCCCTTGTGTTCGGCCACCGCTTGCGCCTGGACCGACAGGTCGAGCGTTTCGTTTCGACCGGCACCGGGGCGCGGCCTGTAACCGTCCTCGGTGCGACGTTCGGCGAGCAGTTCATCGATCCGGTCTTTCTCGATCGAGCGCGCGAAAAGATAAGCACCCGGCCCCTGGTCCATCCGCGCGGCACCGGCAAGAACGGTGTCCTTCAGACGGTCCGTCGCCATGTTCAGCAACTTGATCGAGCGCGCCTTCTTGTTCTGCGAGCCGCGTTCCGGGACGGAAAGCCAGACCCGGCTTTCCAGCCGGAAACCGCCCCGACCGATCGACAGAAACCACCGATGGCCCTGGCCGTCGCGCCGACGCTGACGCCAGAACTTCTCGGCATTGTCCGCCCAGCCCGCGGGGCCGTTGAAATCGACCGCCGCTGCGCAGGGCGTCAGCGTCCAGTCCTCGCCCTCGACCGCATATTCGCGCTTGAGCAGATCCAGCAGAACCGCCGCATCCTCGACATAGCGCGCCGGGTTGATGGCGCGGTAGCGGCCCTCGGCATCCCGCGCCCGCGGTGCGCTGTCCGGCGGCTGCGTGATGTCGAACCGGTCCAGTGCCATGCGACGCCCATCGAGCCCCCAGGCCGTGACCAGGACGGCGAACCAGCTGCCGTTGACGTCGATCGACACGGTGATGAACCGGGTCCAATGCGGACAGGTCATCGGTGCCAGGTCGCATGCCGCGTCCTTCAGCGCCACCGCCGACAGGTCGCTGTCATCGTCGCTGGGCCGCGCGTAGGGCACGCCGATATCGGTATAATGCACGCGCGAGAACTCGATATCGTCCTTCGACGTCTCGAACGCCCGCCGCGCCGTCTCATAGCGTTCGACCAGCTCGTCCCAGGCCGAGAAGGCGGCCGCCGCGCCATTCAGCGCGTAGCTCGCGATCGGGGTCTGGCGGATAATCGGATCATTGATCCGGCAGAGGATCCGGGCCCCGGTCGCATCGACCAGGCGGGATTCGTGGAACCATCCGCCGCGGCCGGCCAGCGCAAGCGTATTGAGCTGAGCCTTGTGGCGATGGCTGATCAGATGCCCGCAATCGGGACATTGCATCTGGGCCCCGACCCCTGCGGCGCCCGGCTCAAGCGTCTTGTCATAGGCCAGGCGGTCGAAGCGCGGTTCGAAATGCTCGGCGCAGTTCGGGCATTCCCAGTACCAGCGCCCGCGCGTGCCCTCGTTGTAGATCTTCACGATCCCCCCGGTGACGGGCGGCAGGCGATGCGGGGCCGCGCGATCGAACTCCCAGACCTGTTCCGGATCAACCGGAAAGGCAGGCGTGCTTTCGACAAAGACGCAGCCGCGCGACATGAAGGTCCGGATCCGCTGCAGCGCCATACCATGCGGCGTGCCCTCGGGACTGTCCTTCGGACCCAGCCGCTGCGGCATGTGGTCATAATCCGTTTCCAGCACCATGCGCTGGGACCGCGACGACAGCTGGTTGGCCACCGGATAGCCGATGGTCAGCCGCATCCCCTTGAACCGCTTGCGGCTGAAGGTGCTGTCATCGCGACCGTTGCCCATGCGCTCGCGCAGCAACGGGCTGTTCGCAATGGCCGGATCGAGCTTTTCCTCGACCCAGGCATCCGCATCGGTCTTGGTCATGTGGATAATCTGGACCGGCGATGGCGCGCACATGATCGCATGCGCGGACACCGAGAGCAGCATCTGCGATTTGCCGGACTGCGACGGCCCGACAAAGCACACGGTCTTGAACAGCCGGGACTGGCTGATGTCCTGAGGCTCCACGGTATAGGGCGCGACCGTTCGGTCGTAATCGACCCAGTTTCCCTGGACCGGGACGCGCAGGAAGCGTTCCGCCGCATCCGTCACCGTGATCCGGCTGGGAGGATCGAGAAGCGGAAGCGCATCCCCGAGCAGTTCCTCCGGCGTCGTGAAAGGCGGCAGGGGCGGAACTCCACCCTTGGACGCCCAACCAAGCATTACAACCACGTCAGACCCTTGTCAGTGCAATGACCGGCTGGGAGCAAATCCGGCCTCGACCATAGCGGCACGGTGCGCCGAACCCATGGCTGCAAATCGCGTCGCATCCAGAACCTGGTCAGAGCCGGAAAAGCGCGAACGCGGCTCACCTTCGAGATATGGCTCGTGTCGCTGCAGCTTTACGCCGTAATCCGGGTGGCCCTTCCAGCAATCCGCCGCCCAGCAATACCAACCCCAGCCGCCCTTGTGCGGGATGTTCACCCATTCAGCCTTGGGCTGGCCTTCGACAGCGCGCCGCCAGTGCGCCCGACACCAGTGCAATGCCTTAGGGTGGCCCTCCTCCGTCAGGTGGGTGCTAATGGCGCGTTGCCGCCTTCCGATCTTCCAGCTGACCACCGAAAAGGCCATCGCGGCTTTTCCGGTCACTCGCTGAACGGCCTTGCGGTGCGGACGCGACCAGTCAAGACCGGAGGCGGGAGAGGCATCTACGATGCGCGGTTCGTTGATCAGGGAAATGATCAGCGAGATCCTAAGAAGTTCCCGCCAGTGGTTTTTGCCGGTCGATGCTTCCCTGAGATTGGGTGTTCCTGGGAAATAGGAACCAACCGTATAAACTTCACCGTCGCCCACGGCATAGACAACGACCTCCGATTCACGCTGTCTCAGGACAGACACACCGTCGAGATTTTTCTTTTCCGGTTGCGCCGTCAGGACCATCGAAGCTGCGGGAAGACGTCCGCTGGCAGGAAATACCAACTGTCCCCCAGGACCCTGCGCGCGAGCCTCAGCTTTCATCGTCTCTTCGGCGACCCTGACCAAACTGGACGAGACATGAAAATGATGTGGGCCACTCAGTATGGCCTCAATGTCGGTCGGGCCTCTTTTCGCGCGCAGCAGTTCATACTGGCGCAAGGTTTCGGGATGCATCCTGCTCTCCATCGCGCCCGGCCTGCCAAGCCTCAAGCGCATAAGGGTCCACACAAGCGGACACCGGGCGCGATGAAGCTCCCTATCCGCGCTCACCCCCTTGGCACGGGGTAATTTTGAGGTTCTATTCGGTCAGATGTCCAATTCGGACTGGCGCTGCGTGATCGCCACGACCGATGCCGGACGGCGCAGAAGATCCTCGATCCTGCCCTTGATCTCGTCGCGGAGCTGATCGGTCCGCTCGACCACCTGGGCGACCTGTTCCGTGGTCAGGCCAAACTTCATTTCCAGGTAGTCGGGCAGCGTCTCCAGCGAGGTGGCAGTCATGACCAACACCTCCTCCATGACTGCCCGCGTGCGATCGGCCCGGATCAGGTCGCCGCGTTGCTCGGCAAGGCGGTTGCGCTCGTACTCGGCCTGCGACCACTTGCGGACCTCGTCCGCGGTCAGGCCCGCCTCGGCCTCCTCCTGGTCGGCATCGAGGTTGCGGAAGGCCAGCGCCGCCTGGGCGGCCAGCTGGTCGCCACGTTGCTTGCTGGCCCGGAGCTTTTCGTCGCGGGCCTGGCGCCAGGCATAGCAATGCGACAGCTGGAACTCATAAGCGACGCCATTCTGACCCTCGGACAGGGCAGGCATGCCTTGCCCCATCCATTTGGTGATGGTGTTTTCCGTCACCTGGAAAGCGCGGGCGAGCTGCGAGCGGTTCAACACACCATCTTCAACCCCCTCGGGCAGAGGCCATGCCGACACGTCCAGCATCTCCCCATCCGACAGCGTGATGAGGTGAGACACCGATAATCCTTTCAATAACAACAACAAGTACCGGAACCTGCACCCCTCGGCAGAAATTCCGTACCAAAAGTCACGGGGCCCGAATTACCCCCGTGCACGATCCCTTCCGGAAGGACCCGAGGCGGCAGGGGCAGGCTACCCTCGCCCGCCGGCCCGCGCCGCGCGCGCCTCGATCTGGCGGCGAAGATGACCGGGCAGGCTCAGCCGGAATATCTCGTCCGCCCCGTCGTAGAAGCCGAGCCGCTTTTCGTAATGCGGCGCGGTCCGGGTGAAGCGCAGCACCTGGTAAATGATGCCATCCGGGTCGCGCTTCCAGATCCCAGCCGGCAGCCGGCTGTCCCGGCTCGGGACAAAGAACCCTGCCCGCTTCCGGTTTCGCTTGCGCGACGCCTTAGTCGTATTCGCCGTGCTGTCCCGCTGCGCCTGCACCGCCGACAGGGCTTGCGTCCGTTCACCCCTAGCCCAGTTGCCATAGGCATCGAGCTTGGCGAAGGGTGCTGGCGCGACCCCGGCAATGATCCCGTCATAGGCCAGCCGGGCGTCAAGCAGCTGCTCCAGCCCGGTGCGCGGTCGCAGGCCACCGCTTTCCTGCACCTTCAGATAATCGCGCCGCGCCTGCCGCGGCATCTCGAAGACCGAGGCCTCAAGCCGCTCGGTATGGGCCTTCCGCATCCCGAAGGCGTTCCGGGTAAAGCTGGTCGGGCGATCGAAGACCGCATCCACCCGCCCCCGGATATGCGCCAGCACATCGGCGGCGGTCAGGTCGAGCGCATCCTTGGCCGCCCATTTGACCTTCTGGGCCGAAAGCTGCGACAGGCTGTCCTGCAGGTCGCGGTCATCCAGCGCGAGCGTCAGCATGATCTACGCCCGAACAGCTTTGCCAAGAGCAAAGCACCGGGAATGAAGCAAAGTTTGCGCCATTCCACCCAACCGTCCGGACGGACCGAAGAAACGAAAATCGCCACCGGGACCGATCCGATACGCTTGCAGATAACCCGTTTCATAAACGAATCCTTGCGCAAGGAGGCCATTCCGCCGTCTTGTACCACTTGCGCCAGGTGATCACCTGGTCCCGGCGCTTGAGACGATCCGGTCCGGCACCGACCGAGGTGACACGCGACGAGAGCGAGCCGACACGCGGCGCAAGCTGCTTCAGTCGTGCCATCTACCATCCCCATATAAATGCGGGCCTTCCACCCGCTCGGCTGCCGTCGCGCGCCTGATCTCGACCGGCGCGCGCTGCACAACAACGGGGATCGGCAGCTTCCCCTGGGTATAGATCATTCCATTAACTGCACGGAACCGAAGCCAAGCTCAGGTACGTTGATCTGTCAGAAGCTCGGAAAGGAAGAGGATCATGAGGAGGGGAATCGTCGCCTGGCTTCTGGGAGCGCCAATCGCGATCATCATTCTACTCTATCTGACAGGGGTATTCTGATGAACGAGAAGCGCCCGCAAGGGTTGATCCCCGCGGGCGCACTTCTCGATAATAGTGAATTCTGTGTCACAGACGGAGGTAAGCGGTCAAGAACTTTTTGGCGGCCGATATCCGATCATGCGGTCCAGCGCGGCGCTGAGCGCCCGTGCGATAGCCCTCCGGGTTTCACCATAGGTTGACCACCCATGAGCCTGCAGTACCTGATCCAGCGTGCGACCCTTCAGGCAGACCATGTCGACCAGGACACGGTCGAGGATCGGGCCGCGCTGGCCGTCGCCGCGCGCCGTTGGCCGAACCCGGCGCACCGCCATGGCGACCCCGCTACCGATACGCGACCGCAGAACGGACAGTTCCTCCGCAACCGACAGGTGCCGATCCATCCACCCCAAACTGTCCCCGCCGCCATGGGACGCATCAAGGCTGGACAGGCGCATGCCATCCGATGCGGCGACCTCGACCATGGCTGCATAGCGGCGGGCCATGGAGATCTGGCCGTGGGTCAGAGGCAGGGGCCGCTTGGCCCGCAGAGCAGCCGCAACCATGGCATCGAACACGTCGGCGCGCCGGATTGCGGCGCGGCCACCATAGCCGCGGTGGACGGCCTCGACTTTGTCCGCGCCGACCGGCAGCAGCTCGATATTGCGGTGCAGGACAAAGCCACCGCGCGCTGGGGAAGCCAGGATGTCCGGACCGCATTCCTCGGGGATCGCGCCCGCATCCCGGATCGCGGCAAGGCGGGCCGCTTCATCGGCCTTCCGGACTTCGTTGAGTGCCTGGGCGGCTTTCACCTTGCTCTGAGCAGCATTCCCCTGATCCGAAATCAACATCTTGTGGCTTTCCTTCTTCATTTTACTGCCTATTGGGTCCGCTGTTTTCTGCTTGGGCTTGACGGGCTTGAGATTGAAAGAGATGGGCTTGAGAAAAGGCCTGATTTTCCAATCATCGATTGTTTTATATCAATAACTTAGTCCTGTTTTTTGGGCCGGAGGGGCTTGAAGGGCTTGAGAATTTACCCTTTGCGTAAGACCGTTTTCCCCCTGCCCCCTCCAGAATACGCGCGCAGGTACATGCTGATTTTTCAGGCCCGTCGCGCCCGTCAGGCCCAAAATCAGCATCTAAGCCGTTGATATCGCGCACATGCCGCCCCCTGACCCCGCCGAAATCTCAAGCCCTGCCCTTGCGTGTTTCAGGCCCGTCCGGCCCAACCACGATGCCAAGGCCCAGATGTGCGAGACGGGCCCGCAGGCCCGCCCTCTCGAATGATGGTGGTGAAGGGGGTGCGGGGTCATCTGGGGCCGCTCCATCCCGACTGGCTGTTCTGGACATCGGCCGCACGTTTCCGCGCAGAGAACTCCTCCGAGAGGCGGATACCCCGATAGCCGGTCACGCCTGACTTGCCTGGCGCAAAGGTCTTTTGGGTGTCGGGGTGTCGCCAGACCTCGGCCTTGGCCTTCATTCGCAAGGACACCCTTCGCGGACTCCAGCGGGTTTCCCCGCGCTCCTCGATCCAGAAGTTGAAGGCATCCATCAGCTCGCGCGCGGTCATGAAGTCGCGCTCGTATCCCGTGACCACCGTTGCATCCGCGAGGAAGGTGCCGATCGGGTCGCTGTCCTTGCGATAGCTATCCGTCGCGGCCATGACCTCGTCCGGCTCGCGCAGGCCGCCCTCCAGGTAGTCCAGAAGGCCCTGAACCAGCCAGTTCAGGATGCCGGCGCGCTCCTGCCACAGGATGTCGTCCAGTTCCTTCTTTGGGATCCGATTCTTTTCGGCGATCTGGACCGGGAAGTTCACCAGCATCAGGCGGCGCCAGATGCCGTCGTCCCCGCCACGAATCTCCGGAAGGTGGTTGCCCGAGATCGTCAGCTTGAAGATCGGCTGGAAGGTGATCATGTCGGTATAGAGCGCGCGCACCATCATCGGCTCGCCCCCAGTCAGGGCCTTGACCAGCCCTTCCTGCAGGCGTTCACCCTCTTCCGGTTCCGAGGTCCGGACCATGCGCGCACCAATCAGTGGGATCAGGTCCGGCTGGGAATCCGAGCCGCTTTTCTTGTTCTTGCCGGTCAGGCTCTCGATCTTGGCAGTGGTGGCATAATCACCCATCATCCGGGCCATCAGGTCGACCAGGACCGACTTTCCGTTCGCGCCGCCGCCATGAAAGAAGGCGAGCTTCTGGATATCCAGGCCGGACATGGACAGGCCGAACCAACGCTGCAGGAAGCGGCGCATCTCGATATTGGGCTGGATTTGCTGAAGGAATTCGTCGAACCGCAGGCATTTGGCTTCGGGATCGAACTCGACCGGCATGACTTTGGTCAGCAGCTGGGCGCGGTCATGCGGGACCAGTTCGACATCGGCCATCGGCGTCATGCCGTTTTTCGGATCACCTGCGATCCGCTTGAACCGCAAGACACCCGAGAGCGTGTTCACGTCCAGGTCGCCCTTGTCCATGTCATCGACGGCATGGGCCAGCATCACCCGGGCCTCGTTGATCAGGTTCGACATCGGCCCGCTGTTGCCGGCATTCTTGGCATGGGTCAGGCGTCGGCCGATCAGGCTCTTGTGCGTTTTCAGTGCGGCATCGATGCTGCGCAGCTGGCTGGCGATATGGCCAAGCTCGGTCATCAGCGCCTCGTCGCCGGCATGGCCTGGATCAGCCTCGATCTCGCCGCGCCTTTTGCGCAGCTCACGCTCTTTGGCCAGCAACTGCCGGTCGCGCTTCGACGGCTGCAGCCAATCGATCTCGCGTTCGATCAGCGCGGACATCTGGTGCGCGCGCCCCCGAACCAGCGGCGAGCAGTCACGGCTGATCTCGGGATCTCGTTTCCACCGGACACCGTCCCAGACGAACCATCCGACCTGCGAGACGAACAGGAGGTTCTCACCGAAATGGATGCGGAAGCGGTATCCGTTGCCAATGTCGTTCAGCGGTTGCCGCGAGCATTGGGACACCGGATCTTCGGGCTCGTCTTCGCCCGGCCCCTGGTCTTCCGGAGGGGGCGGCGGGGGAGCGTAATCCTCGGGAAGATCCTGATCGCCGTCGGCGCTGTCGCCCAAGCCGTCAGGCAGATCGACATCCTCGGCATTCTGCAACACGGCCCGAACCTGGCCGACTGCATCGTCGTCGCGTTCGCCTGTCATCTGCCGCTGCCCTCGATCGCGGCAATGGCCCGACCAAGCTCCTCGGCCGCGGTATAGTCGGCCGCGGACCGTGCCATCCCAAGATCAGCGGCATGATCACCCGCATAAACCAGCCTTTGCTGCGCGATGCGAGCGGCTTGGAGAAGGGTTCCGAGACGCCCGGAATCCACAATCGTTTTACTCATCTCTCTGTCCCATCAGGATGTCGTTCAGGTCCCTGCCTTCGCCGGCATGGACGATGGACCCGCGCAATCCGGGTCTCTTGATCATGGCGCGGCGCAGGCCGGCCTTGAGCTTTGCGGTCGTCAGCTTGGGGTCGCTGTCGCCGTCCTGGACGAAGACCAGGCGCTTCACCCAATCGGGCGGAAGCCACGCCTCGGAATCGTCCATGTCGGGAAGACCGGCATATTTCAGGCCCGGGCCGCGCTGCATGCGCCCGGCCATGTTGCCCAGATCGACGCCGCACCAATAGGCCGAGGCCTGCGGCGCGGGTTCCGCGATCATGGCGGAAAGGGTCGTCTCGACCCCCTCGGCCATGATC
>Ga0160446_100457_pt1 | contig 18505 bp, 16 predicted proteins | sample HID1973I_E1MG_FD_108200 | JGI IMG/M metagenome (GOLD analysis project Ga0160446, IMG submission 108200) | Enriched mosquito-associated microbial communities from UW Madison campus, WI, USA - HID1973I_E1 MG | ecosystem: Host-associated > Arthropoda: Insects > Digestive system > Unclassified ... | reverse complement strand
GGCGAACCCGAAACCGCCCCCGAGGAGGTGACCGAACCCGACCTCCAAGCCCTCACCGCCTGACCCCCCAAGAACGAAGGATCACACGATCACCGATACACCACGTCCCAGGACTTGACCCGGCGACGGCGGGGCTTTCCAGCCGAACTAAGATTGACGGGTGACCGAAACGCCCGCTGAGTCCGCAACCCCGCACGCCCCTCACGTCGAGTCAGTCGATGTGCTGCTGATCGGCGGCGGGATCATGAGCGCGACACTGGGCACACTGCTGCACGAGCTGCAGCCCGATCTCAAGATCGCGGTGTTCGAGCGGCTGAGCGACGTCGCGCTGGAGAGCTCCAACGCGTGGAACAACGCCGGCACCGGCCACGCGGCACTGTGTGAGCTCAACTACATGCCCGAGGGCAAGGACGGCTCGGTCGACCCGGCCAAGGCCATCTCGATCAACGAGCAGTTCCAGCTGAGTCGTCAGCTGTGGTCGTCGCTCGTCGACGCCGGCGTGCTCGACGCACCCACCACGTTCATCAACTCGACCCCGCACATGACGTTCGTGCGTGGCGAGAAGGACGTCGCGTACCTCAAGAAGCGCTACGAGGCGCTCAAGGACGAGCCGCTGTTCCGGGGCATCGAGTACAGCGAGGACTCGCGCGTCATCAACCAGTGGGCGCCGCTGCTGATGCAGAAGCGCCGCAAGGGCGAACCGTTCGCGGCGACCCGCATGCCGGCCGGCACCGACGTCGACTTCGGCGCGCTCACGCACCAGCTGCTCGACCGGCTCCGCGAGGCGGGTGCCGACGTGCGCACCAACACCGAGGTTCGCAAGCTCAAGCGCCTGCCCGACGGCACGTGGCGCGCCAAGTACCGCCGTACGATCGGACGCGCTCCGGGTGAGATCCGCGCGAAGTTCGTCTTCGTCGGCGCGGGCGGCTGGGCGCTGAAGCTGCTGCAGGGCTCGGGCATCCCCGAGATCGCGGGCTATGGCGTGTTCCCCATCGGCGGGCAGTTCCTCAAGACGTCCGACCCCGCGATCGTCGCGCAGCACAAGGCGAAGGTCTACTCGCAGGCATCGGTGGGAGCGCCGCCGATGTCGGTGCCGCACCTCGACACGCGCGTGGTCGACGGCGAGGCATCCCTGCTCTTCGGCCCGTTCGCGACGTTCAGCCCGAAGTTCCTCAAGAACGGCTCGTGGTTCGACATCGTCGGCCAGGTGCGGCTGCACAACCTCGGTCCGATGCTCAAGGTCGCGTGGGACAACCCGAGCCTCATCACCTACCTCGTCAGCGAGCTCGTCAAGAACCACCACCGCAAGGTCGATGCGCTGCGCGTGTTCATGCCGACCGCGAAGGACGGGGACTGGACGCTCATCCAGGCCGGGCAGCGCGCGCAGGTCATGAAGAAGGACCCCGAGAAGGGCGGCGTGCTGCAATTCGGCACCGAGGTCGTCACGGGCGCCGACGGCACCATCGCGGGCCTGCTCGGCGCGTCGCCGGGCGCCTCGACGGCGGTGTCGATCATGCTCGGCCTGCTCAAGACCTGCTTCCCCGACCGCATCGCCGAGTGGGAACCGCGCCTGCGCGAGCTGATCCCGAGCTACGGCGAGACGCTCAACCCGCGGCCTGCCGTCGCACGCGAGTCGCTGGACGAGACCGCCGAGACCCTCGCCCTCACGGCCTGATCCGAGCACATGCGGCTGTGGTCGGTGCATCCGTCGGTCCTCGATCGGATGGCGCTGGTGGCGTGCCGGCGTGAGGCGCTCCTCGCGCAGAACGTGCTGGCCGGTGCGACGCGCGGCTACACGCGGCATCCGTGGCTGGTGCGACTGCCCGATATGGCCACGTCTGCGCCGACGTTCGTCGAGACGCCGGGCGGCGTCGAACCATGGGAGCGCGGCACGCCCGCCCTCTAGGGTGGGGGCATGCGAGCACGGCTCACCTGGCGCTTCTGGGGCATCGCCATCGCCCTCGTCGTGGCGCTCGCCGTGGCGGGCGCCATCGCGGTCGTCCGAACGACCTCGGCGGCGGGCGACGGCGCAGGCGTCGCGGCGCGCGCCGGCTCGTCCGCCGCTGCGGCGCTGCGGGTGGCCGGATCCGTCGACGACTTCTCGTACGACGCGTTCGAGGCCGACTACTGGCTGGGTCGGGATGCCGGCGGCCAGAGCGAGCTGTACACGACGGAGCGCATCGTCGCGCACTTCCCCGACTTCGACCAGAACAAGGGCATCGTGCGCTGGATCCCCAAGGCGGACTCGGGCATCGCCCATGATCCCGAGGTGGTGAGCGTCACCGGCGCCGGCGGCGATCCCATCCCGTGGTGGACGGAAGAGGACGACGACTTCGTCTACGTGCTCACCGGCGACGACACGTACGTGCACGGCGCGCAGACCTACGTCATCTCGTACACGATGCGCGACGTCGTGCTGCGGTACGAAGACACCGGCGCCGACGAGTTCTACTGGGACACGGTGGGCACCGACCACGCACAGCCGTTCGCCGACGTGCGCGCGCACGTGCATGTGCTCGGAGAGGCCGCCGAAGGCATCCTCGCCGACCGCGTGCACTGCTACGCCGGGCCGGTCGGTTCGACCGACCGGTGCGACATCCAGCCTGCGACGACCGTGATCCCGCCGCCCGCCGAGGTCGTGGCATGGGCGCTCGGCCACGGCATCGCACGGGCCGAGGACCGGCAGATCGCGTTCACCGCGGCCGACACCGACCTCGGTCCCGACCAGAACGTGACCGTCGCGATCGGGTTCGAGCTCGGCACCTTCGTGGCTCCGAGCCCGCCCCCGCCGCCGCCGTACCCGTGGTGGGAGTGGATCCTGCCGGTGCTGGGACTGCTCGCAGGCATCGGCGGACTCGTCTTCGTGCTCGTCGTGAAGCGGTTCCTGCGCCGTAATCCCGATCGTTCGCCGGTGATCGTCCAATACACGCCGCCGGTGGACGAGTCGCCGACGCTCTCCGCCGGAGTGCTCGGGGTGCCGGCGAAGGCGCTCGCCGCGCACGTCGTCGACCTCGCCGTCCGCGACAAGGTCGAGATCACGGCATCCGGGGACCGCTCCGACGCCGACGACTTCCACGTGATCCTGCGCGACGCCGAGGGCCTCGAGCACGACGACCGCCGCATCGTCACGACGCTGTTCGGAAAGGATGCCGCACCCGGCGATCGCGTCGACCTCGGCGTCTTCGCCGCAAAGCCGCCGGTGCGGGCGGTGACGTACGTGCGGCGCATCGAGGACTCGACCGTCGACCGCGGATATCGCAGCCGCACGCCGGGGTGGGTGGGCGGTGTCCGCGGATTGCTGCAGTTCGGCGGTCTCGCGGTCGCGGTGGTGATGACGTTCTTGCTCGACGCGGCGCCGTCGGTGCTCACCGATCTGGGCGCGCTCGGCGGCTGGATCAACTTCTTCTCCATCGCGAGCGCGTTCGGCGCCTTCATCGTGCTGCCGTGGTTCGGGCTGCCCAAGACGACGCTCACCCTCGCCGGCGGCCGCCACCAGACCTACCTGGAGGGCATCCGGGAGTATCTGCGCCTCGCCGAGGAGGACCGGCTGCGCGCCGCCCAAGCGCCGCAGACCGCCGACCTGGTGTCGGCGGGCCGCCGCCCCTACGGCGATGCGCCCAACGCTCCCGGGGCCGACGTTGTGAACCTGTACGAGCGGCTCCTGCCTTATGCCGTGCTGTTCGGGATGCAGCGCGAGTGGGTGCGCGTGATCCGGGCGGCCGCGCCGGCCGAGGTCCCGGCGACGAGGGTCGCGCTGTTCGACTCGGTGACGTCGAACTCGCTGTCCAACGCCTCGTCGTCGATCGGCCGCCTCGCCGCCACGCCGGTGTCCAGCGGCAGCTCGTCCAGTTCGTCGGGATCGTCGTTCTCCAGCAGCTGGTCGTCATCGGGCGGGTCGTCAGGCGGCGGGTTCTCGGGCGGTGGCGGGGGCGGGGGAGGGTTCGGCGGGCGCTGAGCGGTCGGCGACCACCGACTACGCTCGATCCGTGGCCAAGCTCTACTTCCGATACGGCGCGATGAACTCGGGCAAGTCGACCTCCTTGCTGCAGGCCGCGTACAACTACGAGGAGCGCGGGCAGCACGTCCTTCTGGCCAAGCCCGCCATCGACACCAAGGGCGCCGATCAGATCGACAGCCGCCTCGGCGTGAAGCGCACGGTCGACTTCCTGGTGGGGCCCGAGGACGACATCCGCGCGCTGTTCGCCGAGCACCGTGCGCGCGTCAAGGCCGAGGCGGCCGACACCCTCGTGCCCGAAGCGCTGGAGCACGACGTCGACGTCGCGTGCTTCCTCATCGACGAGGCGCAGTTCCTCACCCGCGAGCAGGTCGACGACCTGCTGCGCATCGTCGTGTTCGACGGCGTGCCGGTGCTCGCCTACGGCATCCGCACCGACTTCCAGACCCAGGCCTTTCCCGGATCGGCGCGGCTGCTCGAGCTCGCCCACAGCCTCGAAGAGCTGAAGACCATCTGCCGCTGCGGCCGCAAGGCGCTGTTCAACGCGCGCCTCATCGGCGGCCGGTTCGTCTTCGACGGCGATCAGGTCGCGATCGACGAGCTGACCGCCGACCGGATCACGTACGAATCGCTGTGCGCCGAGGACTACCTCCGCGCATCCGGCGGGCGCCTGGAGTGATCCCGCCCCGCCCTTGCCCGGGCCTCAGGCGGTCTCGGGCGCTTTGCCGCGACGACGGCGGGGGAGCGGCACGAGCATCGACGTCGCTCGCTGGTAGTCGCGGTATGCGGGGTACTTCGCCGACGAGATCGACTCGGTGAAGATCGTCGAGCCGATGAACAGCACGCTCAGGAGCACGGCGCCGACGATCGTCCAGTTCAGCCAGCTGCCGCCGTCCGCCACGAGAGCCACCGCACCGAGCGCGTAGAACGCCCACCACTGGGCCTGCTCGAAGAAGAAGTTGGGATGCCGGCTGTAGGCGAAGAGCCCCGTCGTCAGGAATCCGGGCTCCACCGTTCCACCCGCTGCCTTCTTCGCCTGGTGGAACCGCCACTGCTGCTGGTCGGCGACGGTCTCGCCGATCAGGAACGCCACGAACAGCACCGAGAAGGCGGCATCCCATCCGTTGAACGGTGAGGGATGCTGCCACGCGATGTAGGCGGGCAGCGTGATGAGCACCAGCAGGGCGCTCTGGAACAGCACGATGAAGAACAGGTTGAACAGCTGGAACTGCCAGCGCGACATGCGGCCGCGCAGGACCGCCCAGCGGTAGTCCTCCATGCCGGTGTAGCCGCCCTTGCGGGCGAAGTTGAAGGTGAGCCGGACGCCCCACGCCGTCACGAGGATCGCCATCACGAGCAGGCGCGTCGCATCGAGCCCGCCGGCGAGGGCGGCGACCGCGAAGATCCACACGTAGATGACGGGGACGATCGACCAGATGCGGTCGATCCACGACGTCTCGTTCGTCACGAGCGAGGTGATCCAGCAGAAGGCCGCTGCGATGCCCGCGACGATGAGGACGAGGAGGAGGGGATCCATGGTGTCAGGCTAGCGCTCCCGGACGACATCCGGCGTCACACGGGTTGTCTGTGGTCGGACCACAGGATATCTTGGTCAGACCACACGGCGCGGGCGCCGTGTCCCGAGCATGGATGAGGAGATCCGTGACTGGAACCCCCACGGCATCCAGCGCGTCGCCGGTCCCGGCGGCGGCTCCGGCCGCGCGCGCCTGGCGGATCGTGCTCGAGCGGATCGAGACCGACCTGCTCGACGGCACGCTGCGCCCCGGCGACCGGCTGCCTCCCGAGCGGGAGTTGTCGGCGACACTGGGGGTCGGCCGCTCCAGCGTGCGCGAGGCGCTGCGTGTCCTCGAGGTGATGGGACTCATCCGCACCGGCACCGGCTCGGGGCCGACCTCCGGCGCGATCATCATCGCGACTCCCCGGGGCGGCATGTCAGCGCTGCTGCGGCTGCAGGTCGCCGCCCAGGGCTTCCCGTTCGACGACGTCGTCGCGACCCGCCTCGTGCTCGAGTCGGCCGTCGTCGAGGCGCTCGCCGCAGACCCTGCGCGCCCGACCGCCGACGCGCGCGACATCCTCGTCGCCATGGACGCCGACGACCTCACCGTTCCGGAGTTCCTCGCCCTCGACGCGCAACTGCACCTCGCATTGGCCGACGCGTCGGGCAACGTCGTGATCGCGGCGATGATGGCGGGTCTGCGCACCGCCATCGAATCGTACGTGCAGGCGGGCGCCGCCGGGATCGCGGAATGGGATGCCACAGCCGCACGCCTGCGCCGCGAGCACCACGCCATCCTCGACGCCGTCGACGCGGGCGACGGCGTCCGCGCGCGCACCCTCGTCCACGACCACATCGCCGGCTATTACCAGGCCGCGGGACTCGCGCCCTCGGCCGCCGGCATCCCGAACCCCACGCACCCCTGACCCATCCGGAGAGGTCCTCATGGTCACCCGACAGTTGCCCAAGCCCGCCGAGCTGCTCGAGCTGATGCAGTTCAAGAAGCCCGAGCTCGACGGGCGCAAGCGCCGCCTCGACGCCGCGCTCACGATCTACGACCTGCGCACGATCGCCAAGCGGCGCACGCCGAAGGCCGCCTTCGACTACACCGACGGCGCCGCCGAGGGGGAGCTGTCGCTCGCCCGCGCCCGCCAGGCGTTCGAGGACGTCGAGTTCCACCCCGACGTGCTGCGCCCGGCTGAGAGCGTCGACCTGTCGACCGAGATCCTGGGCGGCCCGTCGGCGATGCCGTTCGGCATCGCGCCGACCGGCTTCACGCGCCTCATGCAGACCGAGGGCGAGACGGCCGGTGCTGGAGCGGCAGGGGCCGCCGGCATCCCGTTCACCCTCTCGACGCTCGGCACCACCTCGATCGAAGGCGTCAAGGCGGCGAACCCGCACGGACGCAACTGGTTCCAGCTGTATGTCATGCGCGACCGCGAGATCTCGTATGGGCTGGCCCGCCGCGCCGCCGAGGCCGGGTTCGACACGCTGCAGTTCACGGTCGACACCCCGGTCGCCGGCGCCCGCCTGCGCGACAAGCGCAACGGCTTCTCGATCCCGCCGCAGCTGACGCTGGGCACCATCGTCAACGCGATCCCGCGGCCGTGGTGGTGGTACGACTTCCTCACCACGCCCAAGCTCGAGTTCGCGTCGCTGTCGACCACCGGTGGCACCGTCGGAGAGCTGCTCGACGCAGCCATGGACCCGACGATCAGCTACGACGACCTCGCGATCATCCGCGACATCTGGCCGGGCAAGATCGTCGTCAAGGGCGTGCAGAACGTCGCCGACTCGAAGCGGCTCATCGACGCGGGCGTGGACGGCATCATCCTGTCCAACCACGGCGGGCGTCAGCTCGACCGCGCCCCGATCCCGTTCCGACTGCTCCCCGAGGTCGTCCGCGAGGTGGGTCGCGATGCCACCGTGATGGTCGACACCGGCATCATGAACGGCGCCGACATCGTCGCCTCGATCGCCCTCGGTGCGAAGTTCACGCTCATCGGCCGCGCCTACCTGTACGGCCTGATGGCCGGCGGACGCCAGGGCGTCGACCGCACGATCGCGATCCTGCGCAGCGAGATCGAGCGCACGATGAAGCTCCTCGGCGTCTCGTCGATCGCCGAGCTGGAGCCGCGCCACGTCACCCAGCTGCAGCGCCTCGTGCCGGTGGCGGCGCCCGTCGCCGCGGCGGCCGAGGCTGCCCCGCGCCCGCGTGCCGCGCGTTCGACCGTCGCGAAGGGGGATGCCGCGGCATCCCGCCCCGCGAAGCCCGCGGCGGCACGCGCCAAGGCCTGACGCACCGCCGCCCCTGCGGGTCCTGCTCGCCTGTCACAAAGTGCCGCCGCGGGCGACCCTTTGTGACAGGTGAGCGTCTGGTCACGCTGTGGGATGGTGCTCGCCTGTCACGAAGTGCCGCTGCGGGCGACTCCTTGTGACAGGGGAGCAGCGTGGTGGCGTCGCGAGGCGGATGCCGTCGTCAGACGCGCACGGGAAGGGTGGGGATCAGCGCCTCGAGGTACGTGACGGTGTCTTCCCAGCCGTCGACCGCGTGGCAGCGCACGCCCATCGCGAGCACCGGGTAGTCGTTGCCGTCGGGGTCGAGGCGGTCGCCGACGAACAGCATGTCGTCGAGGCTGATGCCGGTCTGCTCGGCGAGCTGACGCATGCCGTAGGCCTTGTCGATGCCACGTTCGGTGATGTCGACCGACGTCGACCCTCCCGAGCGCACCTCGAGGTCGGGCAGGAGCACCGCGACGGCAGCGCGCAGCGTGTTCTTCTTCTCCCCGGTGGGATCCCAGGCCGACTTCGCGGCGACGGGAGCCTGCTGCCCGAGCGCCGAGAACGTGATCTGCGAGCCGCGGTCCTCCAGGATCTCGCCCCACGTCTCGGACTCCCACAGCCCGAGGCGGCGCGCCTCGCCTTCGACGGCTGCGAGGGCGCGGGACTTCTGATCGTCGGTCAGTGACCGCTGGTAGATCGTGACGACCGCGTCGGCCGACAGCCGGTAGTACTGGGTGCCGCACGTGGGCAGCAGGTGCAGGCGCGCGCGGGCGTCGGTCGCGGCATCCGGAAGCCGGTCGACGACCTGCGTCGTGAACTGTGCGAGCTGGCCGCCCGAGATGACCGCCACCTCGACGCGCTCTGCGAGGGCGACGAGCAGTTCGCCGATGCGTGGGTCGATCGGGCTCTTGGACGGCGCCAGCGTGTCGTCGAGGTCGAACGCGACGAGGCGGGGAACGTCTGTCACGGGGTCGGTCCTTTCATGCAAGAGGCCCCGCCTTCCGGCGGGGCCTCTTGTGTGGGTCGGGGTGACAGGATTTGAACCTGCGGCCTCTTCGTCCCGAACGAAGCGCGCTACCAAGCTGCGCCACACCCCGTTTTGCAACCCTCCGAGTCTAACCGATCGTCAGGGGTGCTGCTGACCACGCCGGGGCGTCAGCGTGAGCAGCGACGCCTCGGGACGGCAGGCGAAGCGCACCGGCGCGTAGATCGAGTGACCGATGCCGGCGCTCACGTTGAGCGGCACCGTGTGCCCGAGATGGGTCCACTCGCTCAGTCCGCGTGCCTGCTTGAGCGGGATGTCGCAGTTCGCGACGAGCGCGCCGAAGCCCGGCACGCGCACCTGGCCGCCGTGCGTGTGACCGGCGAAGATCGCCTCGGCGCCGAGGTCGACGAAGTCGTCCAGGACGCGGCGGTACGGCGCGTGGGTCACGCCGATCGTGAGGTCGGATGCCTCGTCCGCCCGCAGCTGCGCGACCGATTCGGGCAGGACCTCCAGCCGATCCCAGCCGCGGTGGGCGTCGCTCACGCCGAACGCCCCGATCCGCAGGCCGCCGGCATCCAGCGATCCGGTCCGGTTGTTGAGGTCGAGCCAGCCGAGTTCATCGGTGAGGTATCCATCGAGAGCCTCGGTGTCGAGGGGTTCCCACGTGGGGTCGATCTTCGAGGGACCCAGGAAGTACTTGAAAGGGTTGCGCGGCGATGGCGACGCGTGGTCGTTCGAGCCGTGGACGAAGAAGCCGGGGATGCCGCGCAGCGGGTCGAACGCCGTCCGAAGGCCGCGCAACCCGTCGTCGTGGCCCATGTTGTCGCCGGTGTTGACGATCAGGTCGGGCTGGAGCTCGGCGAGGGCGGCGATCCACTGCTGCTTGCGGTGCTGCCAGGGAGCCATATGCGCGTCCGACAGATGGAGCACGCGGATGGGCGTCGCGCCCTCGGGGAGGAGGGGGAGCTCATGGAAGCGGACGGTGAACAGGTAGCGCTCGATGCCGATGCCCCAGACCGCTGCGCCGACACCGACCGCCCCCACCGTGCCGAGCACGGTGAGGGCGGTGCGAGCGGATGCGGAGGGCACTAGCCGTTGCCGTTGCCGCGGCCGCCCCCGCCACCGCAGTCAGACGCGGTGTAGTCGACGGAGATCGACGTGTTGCGGTTGACGACGCTGTTCGCGGCCGGGTTCGTGCCGGTGGCTTTGGGCTCTTTCGAGTCGTCTTTCGACGCCGTGCAGCTACCGTCGCTCACGTTGCCGAAGCCGGCCGCTCGCAGCGCACGTTTGGCGTCGTCGAGGGACTTGCCCGATACGTCGATTACCGAGAGCCCCTGGCCGTTGGACGGGCTGATTGTGACTGTGCTCCCGCCTGCGATCTCTCCTGCGCCGGGGTTCTGCGCTCCCACCGAGCCGGCAGGCTGGTTGGAATCGACCTCGGGTCCGGTCTCGACCATGAACCCGGCCTCTTCGAGCTTTGCCTTGGCAGCGTCCATCGTCATCCCGAGGACGTTCGGCAACTGGATCATCTGCACCTTGGTGAGCTCGTTGTCAGGCTCGGGGAACGCGCCGCCCGGATGGGTCTGATCGACGGTGCGTTGGATCGCCTTGGACATCGCGAAGCGGATGTTGTTCAGCCCCGCTTTGAAGAGATCGCCGCCGCCGTAGGTGTTTCCGGCCCAGGTGGCGGTTGTGACGCTCGTGTTCGACTGGATCAGCCAGGTCTGGTACTCCTGATTCGTACCGGTCTTGCCGATCGTCGACGTACCGTCACCGGGGTTGCCCTGGCTTCCGCTGCCTCCGCCCTGCATGACGCCCTTGAGAGCGTAGGCTGCGGTCGCCGCGATGTTCGGCGCGATCACCTGCGAGCAGGTGCGCTGCGGCTTGCCGATCTCGTTGCCGTCGGAATCAGTGATGCGATCGATGGCCTGAGGCTGGCAGTACACACCGTTGTTCGCTACGGTCGCGTAGGCACCGGCCATCGCGAGTGGCGAGACCGCGTTCGAGCCGATGATCGATCCGAGGCCGTCCATCTCCACGTGCTTGCCGTTGGTGAGAGTGACACCCATGCGCGTTGCGACGTTCTGGATGTCGCACAGATCGAGTTTCTCGGCCATGGCAAAGAATCCGGTGTTGAGCGAATCCTTCGTGAATCGCATGGGCGTGCCCATGTAGCCCCGGTTGTTGGCGAAGTTCTTGATGAGGTCGTTGCCTGTGTTGACCCAGTCGCCGTCGCACGAATCCTTGAGCCTCTTGAACACATGCAGCGTGCCGTTGAGCGTCTCGTTCACCGAGTGGCCCTTCTCCAGCCAATCGACGAGCGTGAACAGCTTGAACGTCGAGCCTGCTGCGAAGCCGGTCGAGGTGCCGAACGTCTCGTCGCCGGCGAACACGAGCGACGAATACTCCGGGTTGCTGGCGAGGGCCGCTTCTTCGCTGAACTTGGTGTTCTGCGTGATTGAGAGGATGCGTCCGGTGCTCGCCTCGAGGCTCACTGTGGCGGCACCGAACCGGTTGCCACCCGGGTAATCCTTGGTGGGAGGCAAAGACGGGTTGGTCGGCGCGTTGTTCGTCATGGTCTCTTGCGCGGTCGCCTGGATCCGCGGGTCGAGCGTCGTGTACACATTCAGGCCACCACGCTGCAGCAGCTCCCGACGCTCGTCTTCGGTCTCGCCGAAGGCGGGGTCGTGGAGGATGACGTCCTTGACGTACTGGCAGAAGTACTCCGAGCCCTTGGCGTTGAAGCATCCGGTCTGAGCCTCGACGACATTCGGCGTGATCGGCCAGACCGCCGCTTCGACATACTGCTCGCGCGTGATCTTGCCGTCATCGAGCATGCGGCTGAGCACATAAAGCTGACGCACCTTGGTCGAGGTGTACCCGTCGGCAGCGGCGAGCTTCTGCTCCTCGGTGATCTCGCCCGACTTCACGAGGTTGTCGAGGGCGACGAGGTTCGCGCCTTCATCGATCACGCCGTCAGGCGCCTTGTTGAAGCTCGTGGTGCCGTCGAGGCTCCAGATCGAGCCGTCGGGCTTGTCGATGCGGTAGCTGTTCGGGTTCTGCACCATGCCGGCGAGGGTTGCGGCCTGGGCGACGGTCAGATTCGCGGCGGTGGTGCCGAAGTACTGGCGAGCGGCCGATTCGATGCCGTACGTGACGCCGCCCCAGTTGGTGATGTTCAAATAGCCGAGCAGGATGTCGTTCTTCGAGTACTTCTGCTCGAGCGAGATGGCATAGCGCATCTCCTGGAGTTTGCGGGTGTAGCCCTCGGCTCCGTCGGCGGTCGTCGCGTCCGACCAGCAGTCCAGTAGTGCCTTCTCGCGGCTCACCTTGACCTTCTGCGTGCCGTCGTCGTTGTAGACCGGGTTGCCGTCCTTGTCGACTTCGTACTCGGTCTTAGCCCCCTGCTCGCACTTCTGGATCAGGACGTTCTTGACGTACTGCTGGCTGATCGAGGAGGCGCCCTGTGTCTCGGCGCCGCCCTTGGCGTTCGACAGGAGCGCGCGTGCCGTTCCGATGAGGTCGATGCCGCCGTGCTGGTAGTACCGCGGGTCTTCACTCGACAGCAGTGCGTCGTACATGACGGGGTTGATCTGGTCGAAGGTGACCGGCGTGCGGTCCTGCTCCAGGAACTTCGTCATCAGTTCCGGCTGCCCCGTGTCGGGGTTCGTGTAGTAGAAGTTGCTGGGGAGCATGAGCTTGTCGAGTTCGAGGACGCTCGGAAGGTTGTCGAACATCGTGATCGCGCGCTCTGCCGCGGTGCTCGTGATCGCGACCGCGGGGGTGACGGTCGCGGCGATGAGGACACCGGCTGCGGCACTGAGGCCGACGAGCCCGGCGAGTCCGCCGAGCACACCGGTGGCCGTGCGTTTGGTATCAGGCATAGGCTTGATCGTAGGGGAGATACCTGGGCGATCCATCAAGGACGCTCAGCCAGCAGAGCTGTTTCCCAGGCTTCATCGGCCACCACTTTCCGCATACTCGAGGAGTCGCGATGACGACGTGGGAGTACCTCACCACGCCCCTTCTGATCCACAACACCGCAGCGATCCTCAACAACTGGGGCAAGCAGGGCTGGGAGCTCGTGCAGATCGTCCCCGGCCCCGAGGGCGGGCTGGTCGCGTACTTCAAGCGCCCGTCGGGCGGCGGCCAGGAGAACGCCGGACTGGATGCCGCAGCCCAGGCAGCGCGTCAGTTCGAGGGGGAGTGACCATGGCGATCAGCGAGCGCCTGGCCGAGCTCGGCATCGAACTGCCCTCCGTCGTCCCCCCGGTGGCCGCCTACGTGCCCGCCAAGGCGCACGGCGATCTCGTGTACACCGCCGGGCAGCTGCCGATGGTGTCGGGTGCCTTGCCCGCCACCGGCAAGGTCGGTGACGGTCACGGCCTGGTGCCCGCCGACGACGCCAAGGTCTACGCGCGTCAGAGCGCGCTCAACGCGATCGCCGCGGCGGCCGCCGCCGTGGGCGGGGTCGACCGTCTCACCGGCGTGCTCAAGGTCACCGGCTTCGTCGCCTCGGTACCCGAGTTCACCGGCCAGCCGGGCGTCATCAACGGCGCGAGCGAGGTGCTCGGCGAGATCTTCGGCGACGCCGGCCGTCACGCGCGCTCGGCCGTCGGTGTGCCCGTCCTGCCGCTGGACGCCCCTGTCGAGGTCGAGGTCGTCTTCTCGTTCGCCTGACCGCTGCTGCGCTTCGGTCGTTGAGCGAGCGAGGAACGAGCGAGACGAAACGCCCCGGACTTCCTGCGAAGTCCGGGGCGTTTCGTCTTCGGGCGCGAGAGCGCCTCCGCTCAACGATCCGGGCAGTGCTTACTTGACCTGGGCCGAGATGACCGACATGACGGCGGTGTCGGCCAGCGTCGTGGTGTCGCCGACCTCGCGACCCTCAGCCACGTCGCGCAGAAGGCGACGCATGATCTTGCCCGAGCGGGTCTTGGGCAGCTCGCCCACGATGTACACGTCGCGGGGGCGGGCGATCGGGCCGATCTGCTCGCCGACCCACTGACGCAGCATCGGTCCGAACCCGTCGACGGGGTTCGCGTCGAGGTGCGACTGCTTGATGATGACGAACGCCACGACGGCCTGACCGGTGGTCTCGTCGGAGGCGCCGACAACGGCCGCTTCCGCGACCGCCTCGTTGCCGACGAGCGCCGATTCGATTTCGGTGGTCGACAGGCGATGGCCCGACACGTTCATGACGTCGTCGACGCGGCCCAACAGCCACACGTCGCCGTCGTCGTCGAGACGCGCGCCGTCACCGGCGAAGTAGAACCCCTGCTTCTGGAACTTCTCCCAGTACGTCTCGACGAAGCGCTCCGGGTCGCCCCAGATGCCGCGCAGCATCGACGGCCACGGCTCGGTGATCACGAGCAGGCCCCCGTTGCCGTTGCCGACGTGCGCGCCGTCCTCGTCGACGACGTCGATCGAGATGCCCGGGAGGGGGACCTGCGCCGCGCCGGGCTTCGTCTCCGTCACGCCGGGGAGGGCCGACACCATGATCGCGCCCGTCTCCGTCTGCCACCACGTGTCGACGATCGGCGCGGTCTTGCCGCCGATGATCTTGCGGTACCACATCCACGCCTCCGGGTTGATGGGCTCGCCCACCGAACCGAGCAGGCGCAGCGACGACAGGTCGAACTGCTTCGGGATCGCGCGCCCCAGCTTCATGAAGGAACGGATCGCGGTCGGCGCCGTGTACAGCACCGTCACGCCGTACTTCTGGACGATCTCCCACCACCGGCCGGGGTGCGGTGCATCGGGCGTGCCCTCGTACAGCACCTGCGTCGCACCGTTGGCGAGGGGGCCGTACGTGACGTACGTGTGGCCGGTGACCCAGCCGATGTCGGCGGTGCACCAGTACACGTCCGTCTCGGGGTGGATGTCGTGCACCACCTTGTTGGTGAACGTCGCCTGGGTGAGGTAGCCGCCCGACGTGTGCAGGATGCCCTTGGGCTTTCCGGTGGTGCCCGAGGTGTAGAGGATGAACAGCGGGTTCTCGGCGGGGAACGCCTGCGCCTCGTGTTCGCCGGACGCCGCGGGGACGACCTCGTGCCACCAGAGGTCGCGGCCCTGCGCCCAGTCGACCTCGTTGCCGCCGCGCTTGACGACGAGCACGTGCTCCACCGTCTCCTGCACGCCGGCGCCGCGGTCGCCGAGGGCGAGGTCGACGGCGGGCTTGAGTGCCGAGACCTTGCCCTTGCGGTAGCCGCCGTCGGCCGTGATGACGAGCTTGGCGCCGGCGTCGTCGATGCGCGCCCGCAGGCTGTCGGCCGAGAAGCCGCCGAACACGACCGAGTGGATCGCGCCGATGCGCGCGACGGCGAGCATCGAAGCGACCGCCTCGGGGATCATCGGCAGGTAGATGGCGACGCGGTCGCCCTGGCCGATGCCGAGGCCCTCGAGCACGTTCGCGAGGCGCTTGACCTCGTCGGTGAGCTCGGCGTAGGTGACGCGGCGCTCGTCGCCGGGCTCGCCCTCCCATAGCAGGGCGACGCGATCGCCGTGGCCTGCCTCGACGTGGCGGTCGAGGCAGTTGTACGCGACGTTGAGCTCGCCGTCGGCGAACCACTGCGCGAACGGCGGGTTCGACCAGTCGAGTACCTCGGTGAACGGCTTGTGCCAGTGCAGCTCACGCGCCTGATCGGCCCAGAAGCCTTCGCGGTCGGCCTTCGCCTGGTCGTAGAGCTCCGCCGTCGCCACGGCCGCGGCGGCGAACTCGGGCGTGGGCGCGAAGCGCCGATCCTCGGTGAGCAGGTGGTCGATCTGGCTGCTGCCGGCGTGCGTGATCGGGTTCTGTTCGCTCATGTGAGCGCGCTCCTTTGCGGGCTTGAGGGAGGCCGAGGGATGTCGGCGAGTCTGCCAGGAAATGTACCCACGACGGCCCGAGACGACTACCCCCGATAGTAGGTGGCCCCGCCGACACGCGACACGACCGATATATCAGTGAGAATCCTCTCCTTTTCGTTTTGTTCGGACCCTTGCCTCCCCTATGCTGACCGTTGGCCGAACATTCGATTCTGGCATTGCGGCACCCGACGTCACCCCCCGAATTCGGGTCCGCGCACGGCGGCATCCCATTCCCCCCATGGGATGCCGCCTTCATTCGTCTGGGAGCGGTACCGCCGCGGTGCCCCCTTCCTCCACAGCCGGGACCTTCGGCCGGTCATCCACGGATCGCCGGATCCGCCCGCCCGCAGCCTCTTGCCGCTCCTAGCGTCGGACCATGTCCACGCCGTTCACCGTCCGGCCCCGCCCCGGCGCCGCCGTCGCGCGGTCGGTCGATGAGCGAGGGGATGCCGCCGGCCGCGCCATCCCCGTGGCGCCCGCGTCACCCGGGTCAAGGGCGGTGCCGGAGCGCGCGTCGGTCGTGTGGGTGCCGGAGCGTGGCACGTCCGTGCCCACCGCCATGACGAGTCGCGGGGCGAAGACAGCGGAGCCGTCCGACGATGCCCCGGCGCGCACGACCCCGGTGCGCACGGCCCCGGTGCGCCGGCGACCGGAGCCGACCGCGGCGGCGGGGGAGCGGCATCCCTCGCTCGTCCCCTTCGCGGCGTACCTCGACGATCCCGCGGTCACCGACCTCTTCGTGAACGGGGCTGCCGGCCTCTTCGTCGACCGCGGCGACGGGGTGGTGCCCGCGCGCGAGTGGCGGGCCACGGAGCAAGAGGTGCGCGACCTCGCGGTCTCGCTGATCGGGTACGGCGGGCGCCACATCGACGACGCCGCACCGTGCGTGGACGTGCGGCTGGACGGCGGCATCCGGGTGCACGCAGTGCTGCCGCCCATCGCCCCCGAGGGCACCGCGATCTCGATCCGCGTGCCGCGCATGACCGAGCCGAGCCTTGACGACCTGGGGCGCGCGGGGATGTTCGACGACGCCGTGCGCCGCACGCTCGACGACGCCGTGGTCCGGCGGTCGAACATGCTCGTCACCGGCGCGGCAGGGGCGGGCAAGACGACGCTGCTCGCGGCGCTGCTCGGCGAAGCGCCCGACCACGAGCGCATCGTCACGATCGAGGATGTGGCCGAACTGCGCATCGCCCACCCGCACCACGTGCGGCTCGAGGCGCGCCAGCCGAATCTCGAGGGTGCGGGAGGCATCGGCCTCGCGCGGCTCGTGCGCGAGGCGCTGCGCATGCGGCCGGACCGGCTCGTGGTGGGTGAGTGCCGCGGCGACGAGGTCCGCGAACTGCTGTCGGCGCTCAACACCGGCCATGACGGCGGGGCGGGTACCGTGCATGCGAACGGGCTGAACGACGTCCCGGCACGGCTGGAGGCGCTCGGCGCCCTGGCCGGACTCGACGACCGGGCGCTGGCACGACAGGTTGCCAGCGCCATCGATCTGGTGCTGCACGTGGAGCGCGGCGCGGACGGCGTCCGTCGGATCGCCGCGATCGGGCGACCGGCCGTCGACGGCACCGGACGCCTCGCCATGGAGCCCCTCGACGGAGGCGGATCGTGACGCCCGTCGCGCCACGGCGCATCCGCCGCGCGCGTCGGCGGGCGTCGCACGAGCCCGGGGCGGAGGTCGTCGCCGCAACCGTGCTGCGACTGGCGGTGCTGCTGCAAGCGGGCATCGCGCCGGCTCGCGCATGGACCCATCTGGCGCAGGCCGGCGACGGGGCTGCCAGGCGAGTCGTCGTGGCGCTCGAGCGCGACACCCCTCTCGCGGCGGCGATCGCGCAGATCGGCGGCGGCTCGTGGCGCGAGGTCGCCGTCGCCTACCAGGTCGCCACGATCGTCGGCGCCCCGCTCGCGGCCTGTCTGCGGAGCCTCTCCGGCGCGCTGAGCGACGCACAGGAGGCGGCGGACGACGTGCGCGTCGCGCTCGCCGAGCCGGCGGGAACGGCCCGGCTGATGGGCTGGCTTCCGTTGCTGGCGGTAGCGCTCGGAGCGGCGCTCGGGTTCGACACGCTCGGCACGCTCTTCGCGACGCCGGTCGGCATCGCCTGTCTGGCAGCCGGCGTCGCCCTCATCGTCGTGTCGCAGCGCTGGACCGCACGGCTCGTCCGCGCCGCCGGGGAGCCGAGCGGCGTCCCGGGCCTGGACGCCGAGCTCGTCGCGATCGCGCTGAGCGGCGGCGTCTCGATCGAGCGGGCGCGTGCCGTCGTGGCCGACGCGGCGGTGCTTCGTCGTCCGGCGGCTGCCTCCGTGGAGCCAGTTTCGCCCCCGGACGCGCTGGGTGACGACCTCGAGTCCGTGCTCGCGCTGTCGCACTCGGCGGGCGTCCCCGCGGTCGAGCTGCTGCGCGCCTCCGCGGCGCACGCGCGACACCGCGCCCGCATCGAGGGGCGCCTGCGTGCCGCGAAGCTGTCGTCCCGGCTGCTCGTGCCCCTCGGCGTGTGCACGCTCCCCGCCTTCCTGCTGCTCGGCGTCGCACCCATGCTGCTGAGCGTCATGTCGACCATGTCGCTGTCGCTCTGACCCTGACCGTGCCCATGACAACCTACAGAACGGAGAACCGATGTCCTCGCGACCGACTCACGCCCTTCCTCCCCTCACCCGTCGACGTGCCGAACGGCTGTTCCGGCCGCCGGTCGCGGATCGCGGACTCGCCGATGACACCGGCGCCGCGACCGCCGAGTACGCCATCGCGACCATGGCGGCCGTGGCCTTCGCCGGCCTGCTCGTCGTCATCATGCGTAGCGACGAGGTGCGCGGCATCCTCACGGATCTCGTGCGCCGGGCCCTCACCGTCGCATGAGGGCCACGCGAACCGGCGACGATCGCGGCTCGGTCGTCGCCGAGTTCGCGGTCGCGCTGCCCG
>Ga0160446_100456_pt1 | contig 18526 bp, 16 predicted proteins | sample HID1973I_E1MG_FD_108200 | JGI IMG/M metagenome (GOLD analysis project Ga0160446, IMG submission 108200) | Enriched mosquito-associated microbial communities from UW Madison campus, WI, USA - HID1973I_E1 MG | ecosystem: Host-associated > Arthropoda: Insects > Digestive system > Unclassified ... | reverse complement strand
CGCTCAACGACCGGAACCACCAATCCATTCGAAGGAAGGGATGCTTCGCCATGCCTGAAAACCACGCCATCGTCGCCCGCGACCTCGTGAAGGTCTACCCGGGCCGCGGTCGCCGGCCCGCCGTGCGGGCGCTGGACGGCCTCTCGTTCTCCGTCCCTGCGGGCCGCGTGTTCGGCCTGCTCGGCCCGAACGGCGCCGGAAAGTCCACCACCACCAAGATCCTCACGACGCTGTCGCGACCCACCGGCGGCAGCGCGACCGTCGCGGGTCATGACGTCGCCGCGGCTCCGGCGGCCGTGAGGGCCGCGATCGGCTACATGTCACAGGGTGCGAGCACGGATCCGCTCCTGACCGCCCGCGAGAACCTCGAGATCGCCGCGCGCCTGCGCGGGGTGAGTGCGGGGGATGCCCGCGGCCGCGCCGCGCGCCTGCTCGACGAGTTCGGACTGGCCGAGGCATCCACTCGTCCCGTCGGATCCTTCTCAGGCGGCATGCGCCGGCGGCTCGACGTGGCGGCAGCGCTCGTGCACCGCCCGCGGGTGCTGTTCCTCGACGAGCCCACGACCGGGCTGGACCCTGAGGCGCGCGCGGCGATGTGGGCAGAGATCCGGCGCCTGTCGGGCCAAGAAGCGCTCACCGTCGTGCTCACCACGCATTACATGGAAGAGGCCGATCGCCTCGCCGACGAGCTGCTGCTCGTCAACAAGGGACGCGTGGTGGTCCAGGGCACACCCGACGAGCTCAAGGCAGCCCTCCACGGCGACTCGCTGCGGGTCTCGCTCATCGAGCCGGACGCCGCCGCCGTACGCGCCGCGATCAGCCGCGTGGCAGGTCTGCGCGACGTCGTGATCGAGGCGACCGGCGTCGACGGGGTCCTCGCCGCCCGCACCGACGACGCCTCCGCGGCCGTCGGCGCCGTCATCGGGGCGCTGGATGCCGCGGGCATCCGCTTCGGCCAGGTCGCGGCATCCCACCCCACCCTCGACGACGTGTACCTGCACTTCGTCGGCCACACCTTCGGCCCTTCGACAGGCTCAGGGACCGGGGGCGGCTCAGGGACCGGGGCTCTCACAGAAGGAGTCGCAGCATGACCGCGATCGCTCTCACCACCGCCGCGCCGTCGCGCGCCGGCTGGTTCACCCAGGCCGGCCAGGTGCTGCGCCGCTGGCTCATCGCGACCCTCCGCCAGGTGTGGGGGCCGGTGATGTCGCTCATCCAGCCCGTCATCTGGATCGTGCTGTTCGGACAGGTGTTCCACTCGCTGGGCGCGCTGCCACAGTTCGGCCCTTCGACAGGCTCAGGGACCGGATCGTATGTCGACTACCTCGTGCCCGGCATCCTCATGATGACGGTGCTGTACTCGGGCGCCTGGGCGGGCACCGGCTACATCGACGACATCAACTCGGGCGTCATGGACCAGTACCTGACCTCGCCGGTGGCGCGCTCGGCCATCATCACGGGGCAGCTCGTGCAGCAGCTCATCATCAATCTCGCGCAGTCCCTCGTGGTGCTGGGCATCGGCTGGCTCGCCGGTGCGCGCTACCCGGGCGGCATCGGCGGCATTCTCGTGGCGCTCGGCGTCGCGACGCTGCTGGCGACGATCTTCTGCTGCGCGTCGACGGCCGTCGCGCTCACCGCGCGCAGCCAGATCGCGCTCATCAGCCTGTCGCAGCTCATCGTGCTGCCGGCGACGTTCCTGTCGACCACGATGATGCCGTCCGACCTCATGCCCGAGTGGGTGCAGGACGTCGCCCGCTGGAACCCGATGACGTGGGCGGTCGAGCTCGGCCGCGGCGGCCTGAGCGGCACCTACCCCGACAACGGCTGGTGGCAGGTCGCCGGCCTCACGGTCCTGGCGGCGCTCGCGTTCGTGTGGGCGATGCGGTCGATCCGCGCCTACCAGCGGTCGGTGTGAGCCCGCTCTCCGGTCGTTGAGCGGAGCGCGCTCTGGTGCGCGCAGACGAATGCCTCGGACCTCGCGCAAGGTCTGGGGCGTTTCGTCTCGCTCGTGCCTTGCTCGCTCAACGACCGGTGCCGCGACCGCCGCCCTAGGGTGGACCGGTGAGCACTGACCCGGTCCGCGCCATCGCGGACGCCTACGTCCGCGAACTCGCCCGCCACGAGCCCGAGGCCGCCCAGGCGCTCGGGCTCAGGGCGCGTCCGCTTCCGGACCTGTCGCCCGGGTGGCTGGTCGCCAAGGACGAGCTGCAGGCGGCGACGCTCGCGGCGCTCGACGCCGCCGGCCCGGGCGACGAGGTCCTCCGCGCCGCGCTGCGCGAGCGCCTCGAGCGCGAGCGGCTGCTGTTCGACACCGGTTTCACGCCCCGCCTTGTCGCAGGGCTCGCCACTCCCGTGCACCGGGTGCGCTACGCGCTCGAGGGGCGGACCGTGACCGCGGATGCCGGCGGTCAGGCCGTGCTGGCGACGCTGGAGGCCGCGCCGGCCGCGGTGCGCGAATACATCGCGGCGCTGCGCTGGGCCCGCGACCACAGTGAGCGCTTCACGGGCGGTGGCGTTGCGCCGGTGCGTCAGCTCGACGGGCTCGCCGCCCAGGTCGCGATGTGGGCCGAGACGGACTGGTTCGGCTCGCGCGTCGCCGAAGACGTGTATGCCGCCACCGCCGCCCGCGCGCGGGCCGCCGCCGACGAGATCGGGGTGGCGCTCGTCGAGCTGGTCACCGTGCTGCGCGACGAGCTGCGTCCCGTGGCTCCTGTCGCCGACGGCGTCGGCGACGCCGTGTATGCCGACCTCGCCGCGGGCATGCTCGGCGCGCGCATCGACCTCGATGACACGTACGCGTACGGCTGGGCGGAACTGGAACGACTGGCAGGGGAGGCGCAGGCGCTCGCTCGTGACCTGGGTGGCTCGGGGGACGACGCGGTGCGGGCAGCGGCATCCCTTCTCGATTCCGACCCGCGGTATCGGCTGGATGGCGTCGCGGCGATCCAGGCGTGGCTGACGCAGCGGGTGGGCGAGACGATCGACGCCGTCGCACCCGCGTTCGACCTGCCGGCCGCGGTGCAGGACGTCGAGTGCCTGGTGTCGGAGGCGGCGACCGGCGTCGTGTACTACACGCCCGGCGCGCCGGACGGATCGACGCCCGGGCGCGTGGTCTGGACGATCCCGAGCGGGGTGCCGGTCGCGGCGACCTGGCAGGAGGTGACGAGCGTGCACCACGAGGGCGTGCCCGGTCATCACCTGCAGTTCGTGCTGACGGCGTCGTACCCCGCGCTGCACCCGTGGCAGCGGCACCTGTGCCACATCCACGGGTACGCCGAGGGCTGGGCGCACTACGCCGAGCAGCTGGCCGATGAGCTTGGTCTGATCCGCGACCCCGCCGAGCGGCTCGGGCTGGTGCTCGGACAGATCTGGCGCTCGGTGCGCATCGTCGCCGACATCGGGCTGCACACCGGGCGGCGCGTGCCGCCGAACGCGCTCGTGCCGGAGGGGGAGTGGACGCCCGAGCTCGCGCGCGACCTGCTGGTCGACCTGGCGCTGGTCGAGCCCGCGCTCGCCGGCTTCGAGGTGGACCGCTACCTCGGCTGGCCCGGCCAGGCGCTCGCGTTCAAGGTCGGCGCGCGGCTGTGGAACGAGGCCCGCGCGGCGCGCCGCGAACGCCTCGGCGCCGCGTTCTCGCTGCGGGACTTCCACCGCGACGCCCTGGCGCTCGGACCGATGGGGCTCGACCCGCTGCGCGCGCTGCTCGCCGGCTGAGAGCGGCGGGGAGCCTGCTCAGGCCAGGGCGTCGACGATCGGGCGGAACTTGACGCGCGTCTCCAGCAGCTCCGACTCGGGGTCGCTCGCGGCGACGATCCCGGCGCCGGCGTGTGCGACGACGGGGATGGTGTCGGAGTATGCGGCGAAGCGCCGGACCGGGTCCGCGCCGATCTGGGCGCAGCGCAGCGCGATCGCCCACTCGCCGTTGCCTTCGCCGTCGACCCAGCCGACCGGCCCGGCGTAGCGGCGGCGGTCGAAGGGCTCCAGTCGGCGGATGGCCTCGAGCGCGGCATCCGTCGGCGTCCCCGCCACCGCGGCGGTCGGGTGCAGCGCCGCGACCAGGTCGAGCGACGAGGCGTGGTCGGCGAGGTCGCCGGCGACGTCCGTCGCGAGGTGCCACAGGTTCGGCAGCTTGAGGGTGAACGGCTCCGGGTCGGCGCGCAGATGGCGGGTGTGCGGCCCCAGCGCGTCGAGCACGCTCTGCACCGCGAAGCGGTGCTCGCCGAGGTCCTTGTCGCTGTGCGAGAGAGAGGTGGATGCCTCGGCGTCGTCGTGCGCGTCCGTCCCGCGGGGGATGGTGCCGGCGAGCACGCGGGCGGTCACCACGCCGTGGGAGGCCGTGACGAGCGTCTCAGGGCTCGCGCCGATGAGGCCGTCGACGGCGAACGTCCACGTGTCGGGGTAGTCGTGGGCGAGGGCGCGCACCAGGCGCCGCACATCGGCACCCACGGGGATCGTGCCGACCAGGTCGCGGGCCAGCACCACCTTGTCGAGCTCCCCGGCGCGGATGGCGTCGACGGCGGCACGCACGGCGGCCTGGTACGCGGCCGGGTCCATCGTGCCGGGGCCCAGCGTCGCCGACCAGTGCGGGCCGTATGGGGCGGGTTCGACCACCGGCTCAGGCAGATCGAACCGGGAGCGGATGCGGGTGACCCACGACCGGCCCCGATGGCGGCCGATGACCGCCTGCGGCACGATCAGCCGGCTGTTGCCCGACGACTGCGCGTCGAACACGAAGGTGCCGAACGCCACGAGACCCGTGCCGGGGAGCCCCACGGGGTCGTCGACCTCGGCGGTCGCGGCGATGTGGCGCCAGGCGTCCGCGGGCGACGGCATCCCTTCCCGATCGATGCCCGCCGGCAGCTGCGGGCCGTTCTCGTACCCGCCCACAGAGCCGATCCCGACGATGCCGTCACCCCGGCGCAGCCACGCGAGCGGCACGTCGGGGGAGGCGTAGACGAGCAGGTCGTCGACGTGCTCGATCTCGCGGGTCTCGACCACCAGCTGCGGCGGGCGGAGCGAAGATGTCACCCGTCCAGCCTAGACTCGCGAGGTGACCGACGCCGCCGCCGCACAGCCCCAGCCGACCCCTCCCGACCGGCCTGAACCCGGCACCGCGCTGCAGTTCCGCTGGCGCAAATGGAACGGCGGTGCCCACTGGGTCAACGACGAGATCTACCTGGGCAGCGACCGGTGGGGCGACTGGCTGGGCCAGCCGGCAGGGTGGCGCAACGCGCGACCGGGCCGCGATTTCCCCGCCGAGCACGACAGCATCACGCTGCTGCCGCCGAGCGGCGACTTCGTGTACACCCACAACGCGGCTCCGCACCCGACGCGCGTCTACATCGACATCGCTTGGGATGTGCGATGGGATGCCGGCGTCCCGACCGGCATCGACATGGACCTGGACGTCGTGCGGCGTGAGCCCGCGGCGTCGTACGTCGACCGCGAGGGCGTGCTGCGCAGCCCCGGCGATGTGTACATCGAGGACCGGGACGAATGGGACGAGCACCGCGTCGCCTACGGCTATCCGCTCGATCTCGTCGACAGGCTCGAAGGCCTCGCGGTCGACCTGGAGACCCGAGTGCGCGCCGCCCAGGCGCCGTTCGACGACGCGACCGCGGCGCAGTGGCTCGCTCGCCTGGCCGCCCTGCCCCCGATGCCGGCGCCCCCGCGGGTGGAGTTTCCCGACGCTGAAGGGACCGACAGTCCCGCGGCCTAGACTCGAGCGCGTGGCCCCGCACCCCTCCGATCCCGATTCCCACCGCGCCGACCTGCACAAGGACCCGTCGCGCGTGAGCGGCATGTTCGACGAGGTCGCCGCCGGCTACGACCGCACCAACACGGTGCTGAGCCTGGGCAACGACCGGTTCTGGCGGGCGGCCATGGTGCGCGCGGTCGATCCGCGCCGGGGCCAGCGCATCCTCGACCTGGCCGCGGGCACCGCGATGTCCAGCGCCGCGCTCGCCGGTCGCGGCGCCGACGTCGTCGCCGCCGACTTCTCGCCCGGCATGCTCGCCGAGGGCGAGCGCCGGTACGGTCCGAAGGCGCCGGGAGGCGGCATCCCGAATCTCTCGTTCGTCGAGGCGAACGCGACGGCCCTGCCGTTCGCCGACGACGAGTTCGACGCGGTCACGATCTCATACGGACTGCGCAACATCGACGATCCCAAGAAGGCGCTGCGCGAGATGCTGCGCGTCACCAAGCCGGGCGGCCGCCTGGTGGTGTGCGAGTTCTCGCAGCCGCCGTCGAAGCTGTTCAACGGCTTGTACCGCTTCTACAACGACCGCATCCTGCCGGTGGCCGCGCGGGCGGTCAGCTCCAACGCCGACGCCTACGACTACCTCAACGAGTCGATCCGCGACTGGCCCGACCAGCACCGGCTCTCGGCGTGGATCCGCGAAAGCGGCTGGACCGAGGTCGCGTACCGCAACCTCTCGCTCGGGATCGTCGCCCTGCACCGCGCCGTGAAGCCTTGAGCGAGCGAAGCGACGGCCCCCGGTCGTTGAGCGAGCGAAGCGACGGCCCCCGGTCGTTGAGCGAGCGAAGCGAGACGAAACGCGGCCCCGGTAGGCTGGCAGGGTGACACCGACCGTGCCGGGCTCGCGCATCGCGGGCAAGCTGGGCTTGACTGACCGCGTCTTCGCGGGCGCGCGTTCGCGCGGCCTGCGCAAGACGGTCGAGGCGGGGCTCACGCGCGTCGACCTCGCCCTGGAGCGGGAGCTGCATGCGACCGATGCCCTGGTCGACGCCACCAGCCGCTACCTGTACGACGCGGGCGGCAAGCGCGTCCGTCCCATGCTGGCACTCCTGACGGCGCAGCTCGGCGACGGTGCGACCGACGACGTGATCCAGGCCGCGACGGCCCTGGAGATCACCCACCTCGGCTCGCTGTACCACGACGACGTGATGGATGCCGCCGACAAGCGTCGCGGTGTGCCCAGTGCCCACGCGGTGTGGGGCAACAACGTCGCGATCCTCACCGGCGACCTGCTGTTCTCGCGGGCGAGCCAGATCATGGCCCGCCACGGCGACCGCGCCATCCGGCTGCAGGCCGACACGTTCGAGCGTCTCGTACTCGGTCAGATGCACGAGACCGTCGGTCCGACTGCTGCCGACGACCCCGTCGAGTTCTACCTGCAGGTGCTCTCCGACAAGACCGGCTCGCTCATCGCCGCCGCCGCCGAGGCGGGCGTCATCTTCTCGAACGGCCCCGCCGAGTTCGAGCAGCCGATGGTGACGTTCGGCGAGAAGGCAGGCGTCGCCTTCCAGCTGCTGGACGATGTGATCGACCTGTCGGCCGATCCCGGCGAGACGGGCAAGGTGCCCGGCACCGACCTGCGCGCGGGCGTGCCCACCATGCCGTACCTCGTGCTGGGGCAGCGCACGGACGCCGCCGCCGTCGCCCTGCGCGCGCGCATCGACGAGGGCGTCGCGCAGATCGCCGACGGCGCGGACCCCGCACTCCTCGACGAGCCGCTCGCGCAGCTGCGCGACCACGAAGCCACCCAGGCCACCCTCGAGCTCGCCCACACGTGGTCGCACGAGGCCATCGATGCGCTCGCACCGCTGCCGGACGGCGCGGTCCGCGAGGCGCTCACCCGGTTCGCGCAGGCCGTCGCCGACCGCTCCAGCTAGCACTCTTCCGCGTTTCGTCTCGCTTCGCTCGCTCAACGACCGGGGCCAGGGGCGAGCCCGGACCCGAAAGGACCACCATGACCAAGCTCCGACTGGCGATCGTCGGCGCAGGCCCGGCGGGCATCTACGCCGCCGACATCCTCCTGAAGGCCGAGCGCAAGTTCGACGTGTCGATCGACCTGTTCGAGCAGCTGCCGGCGCCGTACGGACTGGTGCGCTACGGCGTGGCCCCCGACCATCCCCGCATCAAGGGCATCATCACGGCGCTGCGCGAGGTGCTCGACCGCGGCGACATCCGCATCTTCGGCAACGTCCGCTTCGGCGAGGACATCACGCTCGACGACCTCAAGCACCACTATCACGCCGTGATCTTCGCGACCGGCGCGATCCACGACACCGATCTCGACATCGCCGGCATCGACGCCATCGGCTCGTACGGTGCGGCCGACTTCGTGAGCTGGTTCGACGGCCACCCCGATGTGCCGCGCGAGTGGCCGCTGGAGGCGGCATCCGTCGGCGTCATCGGCAACGGCAACGTCGCGCTCGACGTCGCCCGCATGCTCGCCAAGCATGCCGAGGACCTGCTGCCCACCGAGATCCCCGAGAACGTGCACGCCGGCCTGGTCGCATCGCACGTGACCGACGTGCACGTGTTCGGCCGTCGCGGCCCCGCGAACGTCAAGTTCACGCCGCTGGAGCTGCGCGAGCTCGGCGAGCTGCGCGACGTCGACATGGTCGTCTACGACGAGGACTTCGACTACGACGAGGCGTCGCGGGCGGCGATCGCGAGCAACAAGCAGGTCATGGTGATCGACCGCGTGCTGCAGTCGTGGCGCAAGCGCGACTCTGTCAACAACGCCGGGGGGACGGCATCCCGTCGTCTGCACCTGCACTTCTACGCCAAGCCGGTCGAGGTCAAGACCGATGCGGACGGCCGCGTGTCGGCGTTCGTGTACGAACGCACCCGCCCGGACGGCGAGGGCGGCGTCGTGGGCACCGGCGAGCTGCGCGAGGTGCTGATCCAGGCGCTGTACCGCGCCGTCGGGTACTTCGGTTCGCCGCTGCCGGGCGTGCCGTTCGACAAGAAGCACGGTGTGATCCCCAACCGCGAGGGTCAGGTGCTCAGCAAGGACTCCAACCAGCGCGTCAACGGCGTCTACGCCACCGGGTGGATCAAGCGCGGTCCCGTGGGCCTCATCGGGCACACCAAGTCCGACGCGATGGAGACCGTCCGCCACCTCATCAACGACCAGGGCACGTGGTGGCAGCCGGTCGACCCGTCGGAGGAGGCGATCCCGGCGCTCCTGGCCGAACGCGGCGTCGCCTGGACCGACCTCGAGGGCTGGCACCGCCTCGACGAGCACGAGATCGCGCTCGGCGCCCCGCACGATCGGGCGCGCGTCAAGGTCGTGCCGCGCGACGAGATGGTGACGATCTCCCGCGGAGAGTGACGGGGTCGGCGGCCTCGGTCGCTGAGCCTGTCGAAGCGGTCATACCCCGACCCCTAGGCTGAGGGCATGGCCGGGCCGTCCCTTGCGTGGGTCCCCGACATCCTGGGGGAGCCGTTCGAGCAGCTGACCATGCCGCTCGGCATCGAGGGCGCGCAGGGCGAGCTCGTCGCGACGCTCGTGCGCAGCATCCCGAACGCTCTGCAATCGCTGTTCACGCCGCTGCGGGACGTCGACGTGCTGTACGTCCACGGCTGGTCGGACTACTTCTTCCAGCGCGAGGTGGCGCAGTTCTGGACGAGCCGGGGCGCCCGCTTCTACGCGCTCGACCTGCGGCGCTACGGGCGAAGCCTGCGTGACGGCATGACGCCGGGGTACATCGACGCCCTGGCGGACTATGACGTCGACATCGCCGCCGCCCTCGATGCGATGGGGCAGGGATCGCCGGATGCCGCCTCTCCGCGTCGTCTCGTGCTCATGGGTCACTCGACCGGCGGGCTGATTCTGACGCTGTGGGCCTCGCGGCACGCCGGCCGTGCCGCCGCGCTCGTGCTCAACAGTCCCTGGCTGGAGCTGCAGCTGGGCGCGATCGGCCGGCACGCCCTTGCACCGCTGGTCGAGGTGCGTGCCAAGTGGGATCCGCGTGGTGCGCAGCCCGAGGTCGACTTCGGGTTCTACACGCGTGCCCAGCGCGAGATCGGGTCGCTGCCGACCGACCCCGAGCGGGAGAGGTGGCGTCCCGACCGCGGCTTCCCGACCGCTCCGGGATGGCTGGCCGCCGTGATGGACGGGCACCGAGCCGTCGCCGGCGGACTCGACGTCGGCTGCCCGGCATTCGTCCTGTTGTCTGCGCGCTCGACGCCGCAGATCACCTGGAAGGAGTCGATGACCTCGACCGACTCGGTGCTGGTGGTCGACGAGATCGCCCGTGCGGCGACCCGCATCGGCCACGACGTCACGATCGCGCGCATCGACGGGGCGATCCACGACGTGTTCCTGTCGCGCGCGGAGCCCCGTGCCGCTGCGTTCTCGGCGCTCCGACGCTGGTCGGCCGGCTACATCCACCACTCCTGAAGAGTGCGGTCTTGTCCCCCGAAGAGGGGACAGACTTGGTTGTACCAATCGGGTTAGGCTTGTCGCGAGGCGTCCCCAGCGCCTCAGGGAAGGGACCTCCCCAAGAATCCTTCCCACCGTCGCAAGGTGCCGTTCGCCGGGGGGTGGACGAGCGTGAACGCCTGCGACGTCAGGCCCCGGGTGTCCCCAGCACCCGGGGCCTTCTACGTTCGTGGCGGGCGTAGAGCGGAGAGTGGATGCCGCGGCCGCCGGCATCCACGTTGCTCAACGATTGCGGGACTTCTTCGGCTCGGGGCGGACGAGCGCGCGGATGATCAGGGTGTACACCGCGAGCGACAGCACGTAGCCGAGCAGGTACACGACGATCTCCTGCGCCAGGAAGCGACTGTAGTCCAGCGTGCCGTCGACGATCGCGGGGGAGGCCACGCCCACGAAGTACGCGGCCGTCTGCCCGGCGGCGAAGACCGCCAGCAGCGCGAGAGCGGCCAGGATCGCGAACCAGATGCGCGTACGCCAGACCCGTCCGGCGGAGGCCATGGCCGTGGAGGACGTCCAGTCCGGCACGTGCGGGTCCAGCGCCCCGTTGACCTTGGGGATCAGGATGATCGCGGCCAGGAACAGGCCGTTGAGCCAGGGTCCGCCGAGCGCGGCGAGGGCCGGGTCGCCCGCGCCGCCGTGCACGAGCTGCGGGATGAGCAGGAGGACGAGCACCGGCAGGGTCGCCGCGGCGGCCGACAGGACGGCCCGGAGAAAGCGCATGGGTTTGAGCCTAGGGGCACGCCGTGGACGGGTGACCGCTGGGTCGCTGCGGCCACGTCGGTCTACGCACCGCGGTGCGCTTCGACGGTTTCGAGCAGCAATGCGAGCGCCGCGTCCACCGTCTGATCCAGAACCGCTTCGGGTTCTCCCGTGAGTGTGAGCAGCCGGGAGCCGGCAGCGGCGGCGGTCGCCCACCCCAGGAAGACGGTGCCCGGAGCATGGCCGCCCTCAGGTTCGGGACCGCCGACGCCCGTGGTCGAGACCGCGATATCGGCGCCCAGCAGTCCACGGGCGCCGATCGCCAGCTGACGCGCACAGATCGCCGAGCACGGATCGACCCCCGCAGGGAGCCCGAGAAGCCGTTCCTTCACCTCCGTGCGGTATGCGACGATGCCGCCGCAGAACCAGTCCTGTGCGTCGGGGCCGCTGCCCACTGCGCTGGCGAGCATGCCCGACGTGAGAGATTCCGCGACCGCGAGGCTCAGACCGCGCTGCGTGCACGCGCGCGCCAGGTCTTCGGCATCCGTCCCCATTGTTCCTCCGATCCGTGAGGCGTCAGCAGTCGTGACGTGGCGTCACGCTACCGGGCGGAGTGGCCGCGCGACAGCTGCAGCGCGCGGCGTCGCTTGGCATCGCGGGGCTCCCGCGCCAATGAGCGCGAGAGTCGCATCGTGCGGTTGACTGTCCGACATGCGAGAACGCGTCGAGGACGTCAGCATCCGACCGGTCCGGACTGAGGACGCCGGAGAGGTGCTCACGCTGCAGCGCGCGGCGTTCGTACAAGAAGCGCTGATCTACGACTCCGTGCAGATGCCGGCGCTGACTCAGACCCTCGCAGAGCTCGAGGCTGAACTCGTAGACAACCTCGGTTGCGTTGCGCAGATCGGGGAACGGACGGTGGGTGCTGTGCGGGCCCGCCGTGACGGCGAGCTGCTCCTCGTCGGCCGCCTCGTCATCGCGCCGGACCTGCAGGGCGCCGGCATCGGCTCGCGACTGCTCGCGGTCGTGGAGGAGCGAGGTCGCGAGGTCGGCTGCCGCGTCGCGGAGCTGTTCACGGGCTCGCTCAGCGAGGCGAACCTGCGCCTGTACACGAAGCTGGGCTACCGCGAGACGGAGCGCGTCGACGGCGATGACGGGATCCAGCAGGTCTTCATGCGCAAAGACCTCGGCTGACTGAGGCGAGCAGATGGCGAGAAGCCCCCGCCGTCGCGTCAGCGGTAGTTGATGAACGGTGGGTCACGGATTGAGCGTGATGGGCGGGGGGTGAGATCCGCGGAATTCCGCGGATCTCAGGTTGGGCGCGGATGCCGCCAAGAGTGCTGGAACGGGGATTCTGCGGACTTTTTGCGGACTGGATGTCGGGTCTGGACGTCGTACTTGCACCGTGAGCTGCTCCCGACCAACAGTCGCACCGTGTCGGATATCACCTGGCCGAGCAGGGTGGTGTACATTCAAGGCTAGGAATTCTGCAGTTGCACTTGCAGGCTCGTTGCCTGGGATTCCACAAAACTAGGGTGACCCAGGTTCGAGTCCTGGCTCGGTACATGCCGATGTAGCTCAATAGGACAGAGCAACCTGTGTTCCTAGGACCAGGCCTTTGCGGTCCATGCGTTGGACGCGCGTGCTGCGCGCTCGATGACGTCTTCGGAGAGTTGCAGCGCGGCGTAGTCGACTCGAGCGAAGCCGATCAGTGCACGTCGCCACGAGCTAGAGTTCTTGGTCCTTGTGGTGGCCGCCAGAAAGTCCCTCACTAGTAGCTGTGCCCATTCGTCGGGGGACCAATGGGCTTGAAGAGCGAGATTCACTTCACGGCCGAGCCGCTTAATGATCGCAAACACCACAAACATGTGATCCAGCGCGAACGCGACCCGCCCATTCTGAAGGGCATCCGCGGGTTCCTGCTTTGCTAGCGAGCGCCACAGGTCCGAGGCCGCGGGGCTGGCGTCTTCGATCCGAGCCGTTAGTCGCGCGCTTGCGCGACCGCCAGCGTGAATCTGCGAGTTTCTCATCTCGCGCAGGATGTGAAAGACCTCTAGCGTCTCCGGCGGCGCCGTATGGCCGATCGCACCGAACAGTGCCTCATGCATCGTCGCGGGACCCAGACGCGATCCGGAAGGTGGCTCAACCGCAACGCCGCGAGCTCGGACCATCTCGACGATCTCTAACACGAAGTCTTCATGAACCGAAAGAGCGTAGGGAACACTCACTGTGGCAACATGCATGTCCGCCTGATCCAGCAGGGACTTGGCGTTCTCGGTGACGATGTTGAATCGGTCGATATTCGCAACGCTCGGAAAGATGCGGGGCAGCAACTGCTCTGAGCCAGCCGTGAGCTGGAGCGTGTGGGACGCGAGCCGAGAGCCTGCCAGAAGCGCGACCATGGCGTTGTTTACGGTAACGCGAGCCCTCGTAACAAGTCGGAACTCTTCGAAGTTTACGAGCGCCATGGCGGGGATCTTCCGGTCCACGCTCTGCTCCGTCGCCGATGTGGAAAGCTCGGTCATGCTGACGAAACCAGCCTGAGTCCGAGCGCACCGTACACGTCAAAGGGCGATGCCCACGACACCCCATGAGCGACGCACGCGTCCGGGATGAGGATGCGCTTCAGTGCCATGGGCGCCGGCTGTTCGCGAGTTACCACGGTGTGAGAACCGGCCAGGGACTCCGCAATCAACCGGTAGTCAGCGGAAGCCAAGAAGTCCGTCCGCGCGAGTTGGCTGTAGCGTGGCGCCTCCGTCATCGCCCAGTGCGCGAGTCGTTGAAGTGCCTGGACCGTTTCGGCGGTCTCTTCCAGCCAGAAGCTGTCTGGTTGACGGCGCGCCCAGTCGCTCAACTCGTCCTCCTGCTGCAGGAGTTCGTCTCGCACGGCGGGTATGGACGCCACGTCGCGCGCGTCATGGGCCGCCTCTAGCCAGTCCCAGTAACCCGGTGCGATTCCGAACGTGTAGTACAGATTCTTGGCTTCGATCAGCACGTTGGTGTCGATCAAGAACATTAGGCGACCCCGAGCGTGTTGCCGTAAGTATCAAGCTGGCTGACGCTGCGCAGGCCAAGTAGCTTAAAGGTGTCGGTGTAGCTTGCCCGGCCGGCGGCGAGTTCCGCAAGGACGACGCGAGACAGTTTCTCTCCCACTCGGAACGGTTGGTTTCGATAGAAGTCCCCGCCCTCCCGCCGTGGTTGCCGCCGCAAGATCTCGTCCACCCGATCGCGCTCGGCGGCATAGACGTCGCCGAACCCGTCCCGCGCGAGCAGCCCGGCCGTTAGGAGGCGCAACAGGACGACAAGCGTGCTGCAGTGATACCGCGCAGCGAGGCGGTCCAGTTCCGCGGTTAGATCGACTGTTGCTCGGTAGTGGTTGCGCAGGTCAGCCTCGGGGACGAGCACCTCCCCGGCCACGGCGTTGCACCATCCTTCAACTCCGGAATCGATGCTCTCGGTCGGGTCCTCGTCACTAACGCCGGACTGTCCCCGAACGACGTGGGCATACTCATGAAGAAACGTGAAGATCTGTCCGCTAAGCGTGTCGTCGTTCGTATTCACAAAGATGAGTGGCGCCACATCGTTCGCGAGCGTGAATCCCCGAAATTCGGCTCTGCTCAGCAAGCGATGCGTGTTGTTGCCGACCAAGCTTGTGAAAACTGGCAGTCCGCCAATCGCCTCGAATCGCCGCCGAAGGTGATTGCGGGCGTCCGTTCGACTCATTCCAACGCGCTGATCGACGCCGTACCCGAGTTCCTCCTCGATACCACGGGCGACCTCGGTGACGTCTGCGGCATAATCCCAACGTCGGATCGCAGCTGCGCCCACCTGATTGCGCTCGGCGTAGTCGACGAACCAAGCCTGCCGCTGGATGGAGATGTCGATCACGTCGAGGAGGTCTTGACTCGGTTCGCGCGCGTCGCCGTCAACGCCAAGACGGTAGTCGGGAATCGGAAGCTCGACCGCCGGCGGCTCGGGCAGGAAGAGAACGCCGAAGGGCAGGTGAGCGTACCGTGCGATTTCTTCGACCTGCTTCAGCGTGGGCTCCGCTCGCCCCGCTACCCACCGGTCCCAAGCTCCGAAGTGACTCTGGAAGTCGTCGGTGGACTTGCCAGACCGTTCCAGTGCCCACTCGAGCAGTCCGGGTGCAACAGGGACCCGCGTGACCATGCAGCACCTCCTCTTCCCGAGACTATTGGACTGATCGCGTCTAAGGCCGCCACGGAAACGGATGTCGCACGAGGGGCGGCAGTGAAATGCCCGAGGCTCCGAGTCTCCCACTCCTCTCGGACACGAACCCCATCGGCTACCGCGGCGGATGCACTGGGCCCACCCACCATAGGTGGCGAACCTTCGAGCCGCGATAAAGACGACAATGCACGCAGGCACCAACAGTGATTCCTAGTGGTGAATGACTAGCGATGGCGGTAGTGTGGCCGCATGCGCGGTGGTCTCGAGCGATGGAAGCGGGGCGTCGAGTCGCGGGGTGTTCGACATGCCATCGCGTACGCGTTGGAGGGTGTCTGTGATGCCCATGTGGTCCACTCACTCGGTGCTGAGGCACTCGAGTCGTACAGCGGGGCGCGCGATTCGTCTACGACGCGGTTCGTTGTGGAACAAGGAACTCTCCAGTCTGACGAACTGTCAGCCAGCGCACTGCGCGTGTGGCTAAGTGGCCGCGACCCGGTGACCGGCGAGGAACGCGGGAAGACTCTGATCCGGCCGGAGGCGGACCTGCTGTTGGACGGAACGCTGAACCATCCGAAGTCGTACAGCATTGCGGCGCTCCTGCACACCGAGCTGGCGGACGAGTTCGAAGCGCTGCAGGACCGGATCCGTGACCGGGTCATTGCGCTGTGGCAGCGCGAGTTGAACGCCCGCCGGGGTCACGGCGGCAGCATCCGCGAGTCCATCGTGCGGCTCGAAGTCGTCGAGTTACAGCACCGCCGGTCTCGCGCACTGGACCCGCACCTTCACCGGCACCTGTGGCTGAACGTGAAAGTACGTGGCGAGGACGGCAAGTGGTCGAACATCGACTCGCGGGTGGCGATGAAGTTCCACACAGTCGTCAACGCGGAGGGCGAACTGGCAGCGCGCACCGACCCGCGGTGGATCGCCGCTCTCGCCCGGCACGGGTACACGATCGGCGACGACGGTGAGATCACCGAGCTCGCCAGCGCGGTCGCCCCGTTCTCGCGGCGGTCGGCACAGATCGAAGCAAACCGGGTGCAGCTGATCGCGGAGTGGACGCGCGCCCACGCAGGTGCAACGCCAAGCGTCGAAGTGCTGCAGCAGATCGACCGACGAGCGTGGGCCGTGTCACGACCGAACAAGCCCGCCTTGCTCGACGAGCACGCCTGGGAAGCCGCGGTCCGCGACGAGCTCGCAACCATCGACCCGCAGCTGGCGAGTGAGCGTGCACCTTCCCCGATCCGACAGCTGCCCCGGGACGGTCTCGATCTCGACCTGCTGGGCCGTGCTGCCGTCGTCGACGCCGACGATCGTTCGCGAGCGTCGAGCGGTCGGTTCAGCCTGTTCGATCTGCGCGCCGGCGCGCTCCGCGCTCTTGCTGGCGCCGGGATCGTGGCTGATCGCGAGACGCTCGACGACCTGCTCGAAGACATCACAGCCAGGGCGGGCCGGCACATCATCCGACTGACCACCGAGCCCGACCCGCCCGGTCATGTCAAGAGCCTCATGGCGACCGAGACGATGCGCCTGAAGATGCGACTGGTCGGTCGCTTCGATGCCATCGCGGTCGCCGGCCAGTCGCTGCTTCCCGGCCAGCTGCGTCGAAGTGCGGCATCCGTCGAAGGGGTCGACCGGCTTGATGCGACGCAGTCAGCAGCGGCGTGCGCTATTGCCGGCACACACGGGCTGGTTGCCGTAGTCGGACCCGCCGGGGCCGGTAAGACCACGATGCTCCGCGCGGCTCACGAGGCCCTCGGCCGGCAGGGCCGACGCATGCTGGTGGTCGCCCCGACGCGAAAGGCAGCGTCCGTCGCGGCGCGAGAAACCGGTGCGGAAGGGTCCAGCCTGCACGCGCTGCTGCACGACTACGGCTACCGGTGGTCGCGAGACCCGGCCGGAGCCCAACTGTGGCGGCGGCTCGCACCAGGCGACATCGATGCGTCCACCGGACGCAGCTACGGCGGCCCGAAGCGATTCGCACTCCATCCGTGGGACCGGATCGTGGTCGACGAAGCCGGGATGGTTGACCTGCAGACTGCGGACGCTCTTGCCGAGGTCGCGCTCGAAACCGGGGCGGGTGTGGCGATGGTGGGCGATACCCACCAGGCGCTCCCGGTCGGGCACGCGGGCGCCATGGCTTCCGCGATGCGGCACGCGTCGGCATCCATCGAAATGACCTCGGTTCATCGCTTCCGCGACCCCGAGTACGCAGCGCTGACTCTCCAACTGCGGGATCCGCGCGACCGCGACCACGCGCTCCGAGTCGCCGCCGAACTTGCCGCGCGCGGTCATGTTCGACGCGTCGAGAGCATCGAGCACGCACGAACCGCCATGGTCACCGGCTACCTGGACGCAATCACGCATGGGCGTCGGGTCGCGCTCGTCTGCGGATCGAACTGTGAAGCGGACGCGATCAACACGCAGATCCAACAGCTTCGCGTCGAAGCCGGCGAACTCGACCCCGTCCACCTCGCCTGGGGCCGCAACGAGCAACGACTTCTCGTCGGCGATACCGTGCAAACCCGCCGCAACGATCCGCGAACAGGCGTCGAGAACCGCGCGCAATGGATCATCGACCGAATCAACTCCGACACGATCGACCTCGTCGCGCCCACCGACAGCGGAGAGCGACGAAGAATCACCCGTGACTACGCCCTCGACCATGTGCTGCTCGCCTACGCGTCGACCGTGCACGGCATCCAGGGAGAGACCGCCGATGAGGCCATCGTCGGACCCGACGTCGACGCCGCCGGTCTCTACGTCGGATTGACCCGCGGACGCCACCACAACGAGGCGATCGCCATCGGACGCACCGACGCTGCCGCGCGCGAGCATCTGGCCGCCACGATGCTCCGCGGCAGCACCGAGGTCACGATCAACGACTCTGTGCGAGCCGCGGAGGGTGAGCTGCGACGGGCGGCACGTAGTCAGGCATCCCAGTCGGCCGCCCCAATTGCATCCGGTGCGAGCGCCCCCTGGATCTCGTCCTAATTCGCGAGCATTGCGCAACACCGCAAGCAAGTCGGCGAACGTGCACCCGATCACACGGCATCTGCTTGTCTCTCCGAGGTCAAGCTGACGCCGAGCTGACGCACGTAGCGAGAAAGACGCCGCTCGGCGTGGCGGAGCTCAACGCTTGTCGAGGAACACCCCGATGTGGTCGCCTCGCTTCACGAATTGGATTGCGGTGTCCGGGAACGCTGCGCGCAGTTCCTCGGGCGCGTCGCTGTTGACGGCGAGCTCGATGGTGGCGGGAAACGCGCCAACGCTGCATGCGCCGTTCGAGATCCCCGACGTCGACCAAACGTCAGTGTTCTCGCCTTCCGCGGGGACGTCGGCGGTGGTGACGACCATCAAGCAGTCGTCACTCGATCCTCCGAACGTCGCGGACGACGTCTCAAACAATGTGAGCCCGTAGAACTCCCACGTGCGCGAGCTGG
>Ga0160446_100455_pt1 | contig 18565 bp, 29 predicted proteins | sample HID1973I_E1MG_FD_108200 | JGI IMG/M metagenome (GOLD analysis project Ga0160446, IMG submission 108200) | Enriched mosquito-associated microbial communities from UW Madison campus, WI, USA - HID1973I_E1 MG | ecosystem: Host-associated > Arthropoda: Insects > Digestive system > Unclassified ... | reverse complement strand
CCGAAGGCGGCGGACTGAATCATGCGCACCTTCGACGCGGTATTTTTCGATCTCGACGGCACGCTCGCCGACACAGCCCCTGACCTCGCCGCAGCCGCCAACCGGCTCGTGGTGGAGCGCGGCCTGCCGCCCGTGGCCTATGAGAAGTTGCGCCCGGTGGCTTCGCACGGCGCGCGCGGCCTGATCGGTGCGGCGTTCGGCAAGTCGCCCGAGGACCCCGAGTTCCCCGCCCTGCGCGATACCTTCCTCGACTACTACGAGGCCGACATCGCGGTGCACACCCGCCTGTTCGACGGCATGGACGAGGTGCTGGCCCGGCTGGAAGCCGCCGGCATCCGCTGGGGCATCGTGACCAACAAGATCGCCCGCTTCACGGTGCCGCTGGTGGCCGCGATCGGCCTTGCGCCGCGCGCCTCGGCTGTGGTCAGCGGCGACACCACCGCGCATGCCAAACCCCACCCCGCCCCGCTGCTGCATGCAGCCGAGGTCAGCGGCGTGGCACCGGCACGCTGCCTGTATGTAGGTGACGACCTGCGCGACATCCAGGCCGGCAAAGCGGCCGGCATGGCCACGGTGACCGCCGCGTACGGCTACTGCGGCGACGGCGAGCCGCCCGAAGCCTGGGGCGCGGACTACCTGATCCGTCACCCGGCCGAGCTGCTGGCGCTGTTCGGGAACTGAAGCCCCCGGCAGGCATCCAAAGCGAGTACAATCCGTCTCCTACATCTTCACACTGGGGCCGACCTGGTTTCGACGTGGGTTGCGAAGCAGTGGAGGGCATACCGAGGACCCGTCACCTCGTTAATCAATGGGAATGTAATAACTGCTAACGACGAACGTTACGCACTGGCAGCCTAAGGGCTAGCCGTCCTCGCACTGGCTCGCTGACGGGCTAGGGTTCGCAAGAACTTGCGAGGTCATTTACGTCAGATAAGCTTCGGGAGTGTCACGGGCCCGAGGACGAAAACCTAGTGACTCGCCGTCGTAGAGCGTGTTCGTCCGCGATGCGTCGGTTAAATCAAATGACAGAACTAAGTATGTAGAACTCTCTGTGGAGGGCTTGCGGACGCGGGTTCGATTCCCGCCGGCTCCACCAGCACACCTTCCAAGCACATGCAAGGAAGTCTAAAAAACCCCGTAGATTCAACGATCTACGGGGTTTTTTCTTTCCAAACTTGTCCGGAGAAGGCCGGGGTAAGCCCGCCGAAGTTGGGGGTTATTGTTGGGGTAAGATTTAGCCTTCTTACCCTTGATACCCCCAGATGCCTTTGACCCACGCTGCCGTGCAGAGCGCCAAAGCAACCGATAAGCCTCAGAAACTCTTCGACGGCAATGGGTTGTTCTTGTTGATTTCACCAGCTGGAGGCAAATGGTGGCGGCTGAAATACCGGTTTGGGGGTAAAGAGAAACTCCTCTCGTTGGGAACTTACCCCGACGTCTCCCTTAAGGACGCTAGGGAGCGTCGAGATGCTGCGCGCAAACAACTCTCTGACGGCGTAGATCCGGGCGCAGTGCGAAAGGCGGAGAAGCGCACGGCACGTCTCAATGCGGAGAACTCGCTTGAGGCTATTGCCCGCGAGTGGCATGACAAGTTTTCCCCCGATCTTTCGGAATCGCACGCTAGCAGGAATCTCCGACGCCTGGAGGTTCACGTGTTTCCCTGGCTTGGCGGCCGCCCCATCGCAGACATCGAGGCGCCTGAAGTCCTAGAAATCCTCCAGCGCATCGAACGGAAGGGCACGATCGAGACGGCACACCGCGTCAGGGTGCTGATAGGCCAGGTCATGCGCTATGCGATCGCCACTGGCCGCGCCACGCGAGATGTCAGCGCGGATCTCCGCGGCGCCATACCGCCGGCGAAAGTCAAACACCATGCCGCCGTAACCGAGCCAAAACAGATTGGGGGCTTACTTCGAGCCATTGACGGGTACGAAGGCACTGCGGTCGTAATCGCGGCCTTACGTCTGGCGCCCCTGCTCTTCCAGCGACCGGGAGAGTTGCGTCAGGCGCAGTGGGAGGAAGTTGATCTGGAAGGCGCCATGTGGACAATCCCGTCGGCTCGGATGAAGCGCAAGAAGGCAGCGAAGGAATTTGGGCCTGACCACATCGTGCCTCTCTCCACGCAAGCGGTGGGCATTCTGCGGGATCTCTCTCTGCTGACCGGTCGAGGTCGATTCCTCTTTCCCAGCCTGAGGGGTCCCCAGCGCCCGATGAGCGATATGGCACTGAGCGCGGCCTTCAAGCGGATGGGCTTCGACTCCGAAACCGCCCTACCCCATGGATGGCGTGCGACTGCGCGCACGCTGGCCGTCGAGGTGTTGTCCTACCCTGCCGAGATCGTCGAGATGCAGTTATCTCACGAGGTCCGCGACAGCCTTGGCCGTGCCTACAACCGGACTCAATGGCTTGACCAACGACGTGAGCTCATGCAACGCTGGGCTGACTACCTGGACACCCTGAAGGCTGACGCTGGCCTGAACTTGTGAACGATATGGACGCACCAGATTACGAACACTGGGCTAGGCTCGATACCTGGAACATGACAGAAGCAGCTCTGCTGATTGACGGCAAAGACCCCCTCGAACATAAGGGCAATGGGGCATCCGTCCGCAGCGGCGAGCCAGGGTACGAGAGAACCCACAAACTATGGGACACCTTCCACCGCACGAATTGGACGGCTATGTTTGGCGCCGATGCAAAGAAGGGCAAGCTTCCGCCACGATGGGTAGTGTCAGTCGCCAGAGAAAAGGGGTTCCCCGTTCCAAGTACGTTGCTGCAGCACCTCGCGGCTGCACCGGTCATCTCAGCATCAGGGCCTATCCAAATCTCACGCGCGTCGACTGCAGACACGAAAGAGCGCAACACCATGCTCAAGTTGATACTGGGCTTTGCGCACGCCGGTTTTGGCATCGATCTCGATGGGACCACGAACCCGAAGGCTAAGGCAATGCGCGAGGCGCTCGAGCGCTGCGGCTTTCCGCTAGACGACGCCACCATCAAGAAGTATCTCGACGAAGCCCGGCAACTCCACAGACGCACGCGGGCCGAGGACAACTCGACGAAATAAGGGACCCGTTTGACGTGCCTTCGGTGTATGGGATTCGTGTGGATGTGTGTGGAGCGGTGTGGGAGGCGTTTTGCCCAACGGGCAACACCCCCCAGCTTCCGGCTATTCCTTACTGGGCAATGAATCGCATCCGATTTCACGATTTCGCCCCATACCTTATAGTTTCCTGCTAAGCCTTATGGGATAAGGAATCGCGCCCGATTTTACAATTTCGTTGAAAGCTCGGACAGCAGTGCTGATTGCCGCTTTACGATGCTCGCCATGTTCCCGGGGAGTCCCGGGCTGTTCAGAGAGTAAAGGAACATGGCCGATCAACTCAACAATGCGCTGACCATCCTGCGCCGCAAGCAGGTCGAGCAAGAGACGGGACTTTCGCGCTCGACAATCTACGCTCGCATAAAGCTGGGCACCTTCCCTGCACCGATCCAACTAGGCCCGCGCTGCGTTGGCTGGCGTCGGTGCGCCATTGATGACTTCCTGGCCAATCCCGCCGGCTACCGTGTGGCGGAGGCTAGCGCTTGCGCTTGATGACTTCCACCACTCCCTCTGGTCCAGGCGGAGGTGTCTTCCCCTCGAGCTTATTCATAACGAGATCAAGTTTGGCGCTCAGGTGCTTGGTCTCCCTGAGCAGAAAATCGACCACTCCCTCTGCGTCACCTTTCTCAAAGCTCGCTTCCAGCCTGGCCACCACCTCGGCCGTGATTGATCTGCTGTTCGCAACAGATGCTGCCTCCAGCTTCTCCTTGAGAGCAGCCGGGATTCTGAGATTTACCTGGGGATCGGTTCTAGCCATGGACGGAAGGATAGTGCAGCACGGTGCTATGTCGCAATAAAGCACCGTGCTTGCATTCAATGAAGCACGGTGCTATATTCCATATCGCTGAAGCACGGTGCTTCATTCCGGAGGATCTATGCAAGCTTCTCGAAAGACCCCGTCCTCGCCGATCCGAATGCCTGCAGAGCTTAAGGCTTGGCTCAAGCATCAAGCGATCGACAACGGACGTTCGTTTAACAGCGAGGTTTTGGCGCGGCTGCAGCAAAGCCGCAATCAGGAAGAGGCTGAGACCACAAGCCAGAAATGAAAACGCCCCGGGCGGGGCCAACCGTCCGAGGCGCTGTATGCGAAGTGAACCCCTGAGAAGGAACACATCATGAGAAATCTTAGCACAGCTGTTGTACAACGCAACCACGGCCGCCTTGTCAATCTGACCGTCGCCGCCACGCGTCGGCGCATCGTCACCGATCCCGAAATCAGAAGAGATGGGGAGGCAGCAATCCGGAAGATCCTTGTTGCCGAGGAGAAGTCGGAGTTTCCAAATCGCTCAGCGATCGAGAGTGCCAAGTACCTTCTCGCCGATCTCGAATTGCTGCCTCCCGTTGCACAAGTTTCTCGGGAACAGCTTGTCATCTTCGCCAGCGGCCTCGCGGCGCTTTACAGGCTAATCGCTCTTCGACTGGCCGAGCGCCGTCCGGATATCGAAGCGATCTCGCGCGCATCTTGGCTTATGGCGGACCTTTCCGACGCCGTAGAAAAAGAGCTTGAACAGCACGCCTGACCACACAGCCAAGGGACGGCAGTGAACTTCTACAAGCGACACATCGGCGACTACATCAAGGATGCCGCACATCTATCGCTCCTAGAGCATGGAGTGTACGCGCGGCTGCTTGACGTCTACTACGCCCGGGAGTCCGGCATTCCTGACGGCCAGGCGGCCCGACTCATCGGTGCTCGTTCCAAAGAGGAGCAGCAGGCCGTCAAAACTGTACTGGATGAGTTCTTCCATCTGGTCGATGGTGTGTGGACACAGAAACGTTGCGAGGCGGAAATTCAAGCGGCGAACTTGCAGGGCGAGGCGAATCGACTCAATGGAATGAAAGGCGGCAGGCCGCCGAAAACGAAACCCAAGGAAAAACCCATTGGGTTTCCGTCGGGTTCTGATTCGGATAACGAAAAAAACCTTATCCAGACTCCAGACTCCATTAGTAAAGACCCCCCATACCCCCCAAGGGGGGGCGAAACACTGGCCGACAACAAAACTGCCAAGCCGAAGCGCACTGCCATCGGCCTACTGTCGTTCTTGCAGTCTTGCAAGAAATCCGGAACGAAGCCTATCTCCGAGGACGATCCCGTATTCGCCTACGCCGACCAGGCCGGCATTCCACAGCAGTTCCTGCACCTGCACTGGCTTGAGTTCAAGGCCCGGTATGGTCAGCCTGACGCCAAGCGGTACAGAGACTGGGCAGCAGTGCACCTTAAGTCCGTGCGCGGCAACTGGTTCCGGCTCTGGTTCATCGACGCTCAGGGCAACGTGATGCTCACGACGGTCGGTGAACAGGCCAAGCGCGTACACGGAGAGGCAGCATGACCGCCCCCATGCCGAACCACCGCGCTGAGGAACGTCTGACCGCAGTGGCGTCCGAACATGCCGTGCTGGGGGCATTGCTGATCGACAACGATTGCTTCGAGCGTATCGGAGACCTGCGAGCCGAGCATTTCACGGCGGGCGACCACCGCGCCATCTTCGCAGAGATCGCTCGCCAAATCGCGGCCGGCAAGGCGGCCGACACCATCACGGTCTTCGAACGATTGCAGGCGACCGGACAGAACGCAGCAGACCTGGGGTATCTCAGCTCCTTGGCGCAAAACACGCCCGGCAGCGCCAGCGTCGGCCGGCACGCCGCGATCATCCGTGAGCGAGCCATCCGACGCGCGCTGTTATCGCTTGGCGAAGAACTGGCCGACCAGGCCCGACGGTCCGCCGAGGAAGCGCCGGCATTAATCGACCAAACGACCAGTCGCCTTGAGGCGATCGCGCAGGCGCGCGTGCGCAACGAGCCGACGCACGTCCGTGACGGCCTGCCGCAGTACGTGGAGCTGCTGTCAGATCGGGAGGCCGGTGGGACGCGCGCCACTTCCACAGGCTTTCCGGACGTCGATACCCTCCTAAACGGCGGGTTCCGCGCTGGCGAGCTCGTCGTTGTAGCTGCTCGCCCGAAAATGGGCAAGACCGCATTTGCACTGAGCGTGGCCCGACATATTGCCGTCAAAAAACAGGTGTTGATCCTGTCGATGGAAATGCCAACTCAACAGTTGCACGATCGGAACACAGCTGCAATCGGCCGCATCCAGCTGCAACATCTGTTAGAGCCCTCCCAGATGCTCGACGATGAGTGGGCGCGACTGACCCATGCAATTCAGACAATGGAGCGTATGGGACTCTGGATAGACGATCAGGGTGCGTTGAGACTGCTAGATGTGCGCATGAAGGCAAAGCAGGTCAAACGTAAGGCAGGACTTGATGTCCTGGTTGTCGACTACCTGCAGCTCATGGAGGGCGACGGCGACACCCGGAACGCTCAGATCGAGACAATAACGCGCGGCCTGAAGGCGTTGGCCAAGGAACTCGAGATTACCGTTGTCCTGTTGTCGCAGTTAAACCGAGAATTGGAGCGTCGCCCAAACAAGCGACCGCAGCCGTCCGATTTGCGCGACTCCGGCGCCATTGAGCAGGACGCCGACGTGGTGATGTTCTTGTACCGTGACGAGGTCTACCATGCGGACACGATGGACAAAGGGATCTGCGAGGTGGATGTGGCACTGAACCGTCAAGGCCAGTCCGGCCGCGTTGCGTTGAGCTTCATCGGTGCCCAGACTAGGTTCGAGGCGTTAGCCACCGCTTGGCATCCGAGCGCAGCGAAACGCCATCCGCCGCCAACGCGGGGCTTTGACTGATACTTGCGCGACCCTATCCACCCGGCTTACGCTTCCGCCGGTCGTATGGACCAATGTAAGTATTTCGACGATGGGCCATTATAGTAAAGTGGCGCATTCACCTCCGCACGCACACACTTATGTCGGCCATTCTTCAGCAGTTCCTAAGCCAGGCGACGGCAAGGAGTTCGAAGTCGTCTGCGTTGCACTCCCTAATTTGGGCATTCGGCCTCCTGCTGAGCGGCGTGCCTATCGCAGCGTGGGCGACGGGCAATCCATGGATTTGGGGCCCGATACTCGTTGGGGCCGGTATCGTCCTAATCGCGATCCTTGTTGCCTACTTTTATTTCATGGTCAAAAACCCCGACGCCTTGCGTACAGAAAATTACTCGCTATCGAAGCTGGCCATGGAAAGAGGTCTTATGGGTGACAGCCTTAACGGTCTCTTTGACGGCAATACCTTGCCTTTAGCGGGGCGCCAACAACGGGCCATCACCCAAGAGGATGCAAATGGGTAAGCGCTTTGTTGCCATGATGGCGGAGGAAGTGACCAAAGAGCAACGTGACGCAATCACCGCATTCGTCAAAGCAAAGGGCTTTGGTTTCTGGCACTGGGTGGGAAACGCGTGGCTTTTGTCGACGGATGCGAAGGAATGGACTGCGGAGAAACTGCGCGACGAACTCCGGACATTAGCGTCAGGACCCTTACTTCTGGTGCTAGAAGTGAAAGGCGGTACCTGGTCGGCATTTGGAACTAAAGGACGATTCGATTGGCTTCACAAAAACTGGAAAGACGAATGAGGCGCTAGCCGCGGGCTTCGCCCCTCTTCCGAGGGATATTCACGTGTCCCCCCTCTTTCGTACGCTTCCCATCCCGACGCTACCGCGAATGCGTCGGAAATCCTATTTCGGCCAGCCCGCCAATGAGCGGGCCTTTTTTCGCACCTGGCTCTTCTGACTATGAAACTTCTCCACATAGTGCTTCCCGTTGCGGCCCTCGGCCTTCAAGGGTGCCAGAGCGTCAGCGACGTTATTCCCGCTGGCAGCGGCAACTACATGGTCGGCTCGGAGGTGCGCGGCGGCTTTTCGTCCTGGACGGAAGTACGCGCGCTCACGCTTACCCGCGCCAATGAATACTGCGCGGGCCAAGGCAAGGACATGGAACAGGTTGACAGCAAGACTCGAGGGGCCCGTGGATGGACCCCTCAGGAGGCCGAACTCACGTTCCGCTGCGTCGACAAGAAGAACAGCTGACGCGCGGCTCAGCATCTGATGATCTAATATCTTCTGGCCCTTTCGGGCGATTCGCGGGAGCGGCGTAGGGACTATTCTCGACTCGGTGGCGCAACGCTGACAGGGGGAAGACCATGAACGTCATCGAAGAGGTCGAGTGCATCTGTGGGACAACCGTGGAAATTTCCGAGTTTCACCTCGGCCTACGGGGCGAAACGATTTCCACAAGGGCACCTTGCCCGATGTGCGGGCGCACGCTGTACGAAGTAGACATCGACGGCATGGTGCTCGTCGAGGTTATCCTTCCCGGTAGCAATTTCAAGCACTCATCCTCTACGGGGCGTTGACGCGTTCAATGGACCTGCCGTTGCGTCAATCCTTGGCAGCTTTCCGCGACTCCGCCACTTTGGCGGCCACATCTTCGGGAAGGGGGATAAGCCTCTCACCAGGCGCCGGGTCTGAAGGCAAGGGCACAGGGCGCCCACTCTCAAAATAGAAGTCCATGGCCAAAGCCAAGGCGTCTGCCCCCATTTCTAGCGCCTCGGCTTCGGTGTCGCCTTGGCTGATCGCCTCGGGGATGTCGCGGAAGGTCACGACGAAGCCAGCCGGTTTGCCGTCGGCTGTGACATCCGGGGTCAGGATTGCGGGATATTTCATGGTTGATCTTCTTCGAGCTAGTGACGCGCCATAGTGTACGCCTAGGCGCATACCTGACTGTCAAGGCCCCACGAATCCCATGCGCCTCTAGACCTTTCGCCGGCACTTTGCATCTACAACACTGACGAACGTGTGGGCCTTCGGCGGCGTCAAGTCTTCGCCCTCGCCCTTCGCGTTGTCGGCGAATATATTGGCCGCTTCCCTGGCCGCCAACTCTAGAAGCTTGGCCATCATTGGGATATTCTCGCGCGCAGCGGCCCGTTCATACATGTTCTGGAGTTCCCGTAGGCGGCCTAAGTGTGTCGCAATCGGTCTCGGCATGCGCGTAGCATCTCATTTACACGGCGCACGTCTTCGAGCCACTCCGCGGACCGCAGACCGTGCTTCAAGGCGTTCTGCGACGTTATGGACTTACCCTCGTCGCTTGTCGGCCCGGTTGACTGCTCCCATGGCTTCCAACGCCTGATCGCCTCGGCCTGCTTTGCCCGACGTTCCGTTGTCCATCCGTGCGCCATTCCGCTCCTCCAATAGGTTAGTCGATCGCCCCGGTCGCTCCGCGCCCGAGCGCGTCGTGGCCTGGGATGGTGCCCTAACGCCGTTGTTCACCTGCTGCGGCCCATTCGCATTGTTCTGCTGCCGGATGAACGCCACCGCGCGTGGATTCTTAAGCTCTCCAAGCACCTTGGCCGCACCCGAGCATTGCGCCTGCGCCTTCAGTGCCAGTCGGAGAAGCGCCTCCTTGGCGGGCACGCTGGAGGTTTCGAGAGCCTTCATACTCATGTGATTAAATAGCGCGTCCAAGGTCATTGCTTGGGTCACCAGCATCGACTCCACCCCCGAGAGGTCACCGCTGGCGAAGGCCGTGGTCTGTTCGCGCAGTTTTTGCACGTAGGTGGTGATGTCTGCGTCTTCAGCTAGATATGACGTTAGCTTACGGGCCGTGATCGCGCCCCTAGCCACGGGGTTAGCTGCGGCCCTGACGATAGCCGCAGCGTCGCTTTCACCGTCCTTGCGCTCGATGCAGAGTGTGTTGTGAGGTAGACACGACGTGGCCACCGCGGCCACGTCGGCGCCCTCCTTGGTCTTCATTTTTCTTGTGGCCATTATCGCAACCCTAGATTGGTTCGCGGCCAGACGGGGCCTTTATCTCAATTCCACCTGCCAAGGCCGCAACCGAATCGGAACGCGCAAGTGTCCCCACGAATCATGCGTACTCGTGAACGATGATCACGCCGGCGGCTCCATCACCTCCGACCTGTGGGGCTCCTACGCTGGGACCAGCAAAAGCACCACCTCCGCCGGCCCCTGGCGATGTGGCGGTCTGTCCGGGGCCCGCACCGGTCGGCTGGCCAATACCGCCGCCACCGAAATAGGAACTGCCGCCCGAACCAGAGGCGGTGCTAGTGGCCTGTGCCGCCTGGCCGGGAGCGCCATCCCCGCCCCTTGAATTGATGAGATTGCCGCTGCTGCCGACACCACCATGGCCTTGAATCGAGAGGACTGGTGGTATCTGTGCAGACGCATTGGCTGCAGCGGTTCCCCCTGTCGCGGACAGAAGCGATCCGAAGGAAGTTACGCCTCCTGCGGAAACGCCCGATGCCACCCCGCCCGCTCCAACTGTCATCGCTACTCCGGAGAACCCAGACGTAAGCCGACTGCGTGCATACCCGCCGGCGCCGCCGCCACCGGCCACCGATGTTTGTCCCCCACCCGTAATGGAAGTGTTACCGCCCGCGCCGCCACCCCCGACCAGTTCCACAACCACACTCGTCGTTCCCGCGGTCGGCGTGTACGTGCCACTGGATGTAAAGCGCTGCACACCCAGGAGTCGCCCCGGGGTCGCCGCGATGAGCGAATTCACCTGCCCGAGTTGAACGGCGTGACGCGATTGGGTCGCGGTCGCTACCTGCGCCGCCCCGCCCGTAGACGACACGAGAACGAAGGTATTCAGGTCCGCGCGCCAAACCATCTCGCACCAGCCAGCGACTTCTCCGCCCTGCAAGGACGTCAGGCCCGCGCCGTTGAGTGCCTTGGTGCCGAGTCCGTTGACGTTGATCGTCGACACACCTGTGTTCACGTTCGCCGCCTTGAACCACAGGCCCATCCCGTCCGTCAGCGACGTGACCGGGAAGGGATAGTTCACGACATACGCGTTGGCGACACCGACGTCATTCGCGACGAGCAAGCTATTACCCTGCATAGCGTGCAGCAAGTCCGTCGGGAGAATCGGCGAGTTCTGCGCTTGGCTGATGTTCCCCGCCGTGATAGTCGTCTGACCATTGGCGACCGTCACCACCCAGAGACCGGTATAGCCCGCGTCGGGGGCCGGCGTGGTCTGCGTGCCGGTCGTAGCGGCGATCCCCGCCTTGGCCGAGATCGTCACAATCCCTTTGCGCGCGGTCGCTTGCTGTGCGCCGGTGTTGTTGGGGCCGGACCACGCCTGCGACGGGTTGCTGGCGTTGTAGTACGGCAGCGTGACGAGGCCGGTATCTTGATCCTGGTAGACCGCCTGAATCAGATAGTTGATGCTCTGTCCACCGGTCGCCGGCGGGGTGCACGTCAGCGTGACGGCGTCGAGGGAAATGCCTTGCTTCAGGATGTTGTGAGCATCGGCCGACAGCGACGAGTATGCCGACGCGTCCGTAGCCGCCAGGCTGTACATCTCCCCGGGGTTCACCTGTACCTGCAGCGATGCCGGCGTGGTCGGCACGCAGCCGAGGCCATTCACGACCGTGGCTGTGCCGAGAACTGCCGCGGCGAGCTTGGCCAAGCCAACCATGGCGAACTTGTTGGTGTTGAGCAGGTCGGTATCGAGCGGGATTTGCCCGGGGTAAGCGATCTGTCGATCCATTACAGCTCCTGTGAGTCTTGTTGCGTGTCGCCGGCAGCCGGCAGGCCACCGTAGGGTGTGACGCCATAGCGAGGCGCTTGGCTACCGTCTTCCAGATTGACGGTGGCCGATTCGTGCTTGGGCTCTTCGGCTGGCAAGGTTGTCGCGGTTTCGCTCATGTCGGTGCTCCTTATTGCCCGTGCTTCATTCGCAGTTGCATCTGGGCGATTTCCCGTTGCGAGAACCCTAAGCGCTCGATATACGGAGCGAACACCTTGTCCTGAGCGACGGCAAATCGCAGAATCCGCTCTCTGGGAACATCCTTAAAGGAATTCTGCGTGACAACAGTCACGAACTGAATGTTCTTGGTGGCCCATTCGAGTGACTGCCTGCCGAGCTGAATTGCTTCAGCCTCAACGGGATTCTCAGCGCGTCGAGCGTCTTCCCACACCCGCCGGAAATAGGTCTTCTCGACATCGGACTGTGGAATAGGACTACGCAAGATGGCCAGAGCCATGCGCTCGGCGTCGCTGCCTGGCTCGCGGGACTGCTCCATGAAATTCGACCGCGTTTGGACGTTTTGCCTTGCCCACCAGTCGCGGATCTCCCGGTCTTCGAGATGTGCGACGCTGTACGTTCCATCGATCTTCGGAATGCGGATGATCGCTTGCTCTCGATCATCGATTTCCCTCTCATACGTGGTGGCCAGGTTCCAGGCTCCTATCAATCGCAGATGTGCCTCCTCTGCAATGGGCAATACTTTTTCAGCTCGACCGAAGGCACTGAACCGCTGATCGCCACGCACAGCCTTTAGCTCGCTCGACCATTCATCGACAAGGCGCCACATCGACTTGCCCAACTCCAGCACTTTCTCATTGGCGCCGGTGGTGTCGGGAAACGCAGGGATGTCGAATTTGTGCCCCGAGGGAGCGATGACCGATTGGTCTTTCGAGAAGTCTTCGTAGAATTCCATGTTCTTTCTCCTGGCCGGCGGCCGTTAGCTCTTGATGCTGCGGATGATCCGGTTGTGCTCGGCCATCGCGCGGTCGACAAGGTCGCGATGCAAAGGCGCCACGTCGGAAAGGAAGTCCGTGTGCGCAAGTACTGTGGGCTGCCCCCCGAAACGCGAACTTGCAAGCAAGCCCACACTTCCGTTCGCACACGCCAAGTCATATCCTTGCAGCCTGATCCAGGCTTCTACGTATGCCCTTGCGGCGGCGGCGTACGCTTCGCCCGCCTCTCGCCGGGCGGCGATCACTTCGGTGATGGTGGTTTTCATGTCTGTTCAGGGATTGATTTCGGCGGTGGGAACCGGCGCGCACGCAGCGCGGAGCAGGAAGAGCAGCGTGGATTGCAGGTGGTCGCGATGAACGACCGTTGGGGGCTTGGTGGCGGTGTCGCTACCGACGGAACTAGAGCGGAGCTCGACCAGGTCTGGGTCGCCGCTTTGAGAAAGCACAAACTGAATCATTCGTCGCCCTCCGACAGGAGTACATACCGGGCCACCCCATGGTGGGTGTAGTTATCGCTGTCGACTGCGGTAATTCGTTCGGTACGAATGCGATGCCCTCGCGCAACAAGTTCGCGCACGCGGGCAGCGGGATGGCTGATGCCAAGTGCGCGCAGGTTGTATGTCGTTTTGGGAGAAGCCCGTAGGTGCTCGAGCACGCGTTTCCGTTGCGCTTCGCTGCTCATATCCCTAGAATTCAAGGCGGTGGTCTTTGGGGTCGCGCTCTTGCCGGAGTCGCGGCCCTTTTCGTTGGTGGTGGTCGTCATGCGCTTCAGCCTCCATTCAGGACGGTGGCGATGTCGATAACTTTCCATGCAAGACGGCTGTTAATGCGGACTGGGCGAATCGGTCCGCCCGCACTTGCCCACAGACGCAAAGTCTGTGGCGCTCGGTTCAGGACTCGAGCGGCCTCTCCCGTTGGAAGGAAATCGCGGCCGTTGGCGATGGCGGCAAGGCCAGGCGGAATAGTCGGATCAGTTGACCCGAAGCGATTTGGAAGCATCGAATTGATCTCCAAATGAAAATGCCCGCACGAGCGGCGGGCATAAAAAAACCGCCCGAAGGCGGTTGGCGGCATGCTTTCCTGAAGGCGTAGCGGCAGGAAAGCAAAAAGCCCGCACGAGGCGGGCTTGGTTCGATAGGTGTAGTGCACCTACTCTGCGCGCATGTTAGCAAAAGCGGCGCACACAGTCAATTGAAGCGAAACGAATTAGGTCAAGCAACGCCTTTCACTGCTGCACTATCTGCACGCAAGTACTGGTAGAGCGTTTCCCGCGAGATGCCCAAGTCCCGGGCGACGACTGCCTTTTTCTCACCGGCGGCAATGCGCGACTTCAATGCCTCAACTTGGTCGGCACCGAGAGACGGCCTGCGGCCCTTGTAGACGCCCTTCTCTTTCGCGATAGCAATACCTTCACGCTGACGCTCGCGGATGATCGATCGCTCGAACTGCGCGAAGCCGGCCAGCATGGTCATCATCAACTCATCCATCGGGCTATCTGTCGTGCCGGAGAACCGCATTGGCGGCTTGATGAACTCCACGGCTACGTGCTTTGCTTTCAGTTCGCGGACCATACGCAACAAGTCCTCGGTGTTTCGGGACAGGCGATCCATCGAGTGGACGACCAGCGTGTCGCCATCACGCAGGTACTTGATCGCCTCGATCAATGCAGGCCGGTTCGCGTCCTTCCCCGATGCTTTGTCCTCGAAAACCCGGTCAATCTGCTCGCCATCGAGCTGGCGCTCCGTGTTTTGGTCAAGGGTCGATACGCGCTTGTAACCAACTCGTTGATGCTTGCTCATGACCGCGCTCCCTGATCTGTGTTGTTTCGTGTTATCCGTCAGATTAGATTCTAGACGTTTCAACACATATGTCAAGAAAATCCAAAACCAATCCTATTCTGACACTTCGGCGCAGCCGTACTGACAGTCAGGAATGGGTACACCTCAAACTTACTTAGCAGGCGGCAGCAACTTCGAGATGGCCGGCTCTCGGCCCACTCCAATCTGGGCCGGGGAAAATTGCCTGTCGCAGGCAAGCATTACACGCTGGTCTGCGACAGGCTCAACGCGGCCGCGACACCAGCAAGATCGAGAGAGATCGGCTCCATAGCTACATCTCGTTTTTGGGGCGGCCAATAGTTTGTTTGACTAGGACACTTTCTCCGCGCGGGCGCACGACTGAACTGACGGACGACGTCCAACGTCGTCATTGCTGGGCAAACGTAGTCTTCCCTGGAAAGACGTATTGCTTACAGACTTTGGCGAAAGGAAAGTTCGTCTAGGGGTGCTGAACAGCGAACGAAGGCCAAGGCGTCTATTCTATGTACAAGGCTCAAGGCCGCGCATGACTTGACCGTTAGGCATAGTTCTAGGGCCCATTGAAACTTCGGTTATCATTCGCCCAAACAATCAACAAGGGAGAGCGGTATGGCTCACGTTCTAGACGTCGCAAAGTACATACTGGCGCGCCAGGGCGAAATGACAGCCATGAAGCTTCAGAAACTGGTGTACTACGCTCAGGCATGGAGCCTGGTGTGGGATGAACGACCGCTTTTCAATTCGAGAATCGAGGCTTGGGCTAATGGGCCCGTTACGCCCGACCTCTACGGTTACCACCGTGGGCAGTTCGTGGTCAGCTATCCGACGTTCACCCCCGGGAATGCCGATGCACTTGCGCCCGACGAAAAGGCAACTGTCGACGGCGTACTAAGCTTCTATGGCGACAAGAGCGCACAATGGCTCAGTGACCTGACCCATATGGAGACGCCGTGGCAACGCACCCGTGCCGAGGCCGGAATCCCCGACGGCGCTGCTAGCAGTGCAGAGATCGAGTTGGGCGCCATGCACGAGTATTACTCCGGCCTGCGCAAGTGAGGCGATGGTCAAGGAGAAGCGACTTTCACCCAAAGAGCGTCGCCTCGCGAGGGAACTAGCTGGCGTAGCTGCTGCAGCAGAAAAGCGCGCTCGCCTGCTTGCCCGCCCAGAACAGGAGCGTCGGGAGCCGCGGATCGAGAATGTTCCGGCCGCTGCCAAAGAAGCTCGCGCAAGCGAAAATCCCACTTCGATCTATGGGCTTCAAATGGAGTGGTGTCCACTTCGAAGCGACTGCGACGGCGCGTGGTCCTGGGGGCAGGAAAGAAAATGGCCGGACAAAGACTGGGAAGATACGATCGGGCCAGCGCTTTCGGATCTGGCTAAGCTGACGTGGGGTGAAATCGTTTCTCAGACTACCGGAGGGAACGAGCGCCACAAGAAGCACCACGACATGGACGTCACGGTAATCGCGGACGAAGCTCTCGCCCGTTGGATCGAGCGTGGACTTGAAGAGTACGACACCGCTTTCAGATTTCGCTTAGGCAACAAGCCCCGTCTCTGGGGATTTCGAACGGCCAGCAAATTCAATATCGTTTGGTGGGACCCTGAGCACAAAATCTACCCTGTCGAGCATAAGTAAGATGGGGGTATTAATGGGGGTATCTCTTCGAGATAGCTGACCACAACGCCCCTGCCAAGCGGCTTTGACTACCGAACCACCGTTGACGCCGGCTCCACCAGTATCTAGTCCGTCGTTGTATTCGGAAGGCGAAAAACCCGCGACAGCACTCTGCTTCGCGGGTTTTTTGTTGCCGCAACGACGCGTCGCTGTAGGACCGCGACCTATACCCCATCCGGCTATATCAGCCGAAAATGTCCCCATGGAATGGCCTTCAGACGCTTCGGCAACGAGCGAAGCTGGCGGAGCCATTCGCTCGCTTGTCAGGCGCCGCATGCATGGCCACGCAGCGTGCACTATCTTTGAATCTGCCCGCCAACCAGCGTCCACAACAACGACATGCTCGCCATTTGTGCCTTGCTCGCGTTGATCGGTCTTGCCATTTCGGTTGCCGGCAAGCTCGGGCCAGGTAATCCATTCAGCATTTTCTTCAGCTTGTGGCTGTGCATCACAGTCGGGCTGATGGCAACACGCGGGACCTTCTCTCCCACATCCCCATACATCTGGCAGTTGTTGGCGAGCATGCTTTGCGTGTATCTCGCGTTCGCGGTCGCCGCAACACGGGGCAAGCGCTGCGCCCCCGCGAGCGTGGAAATGGACTACCGCATTTACTGCCTGGCATGGGCGCAGTGGGCGGTCCTGGCAGTGGTGCCCCTGCTCTATCTGAAAGCAACGCAACTGGCCGGAGGCAGCATCTTATCCAGAACTGGCTATATCGCGCTACGCACCGCCTTGATCGAGGAGGGAGCCGGCGGATACGGTCTGCTGGCCTATTTCGTCCCGCTGGCTTTCGTCGTGGCGTCGATTCGTCTGGTGCAGTTTGTGGCAACGCGAAAGGGCGTGTTGGACTTGATCGTCAGCGTCGGCTCCGCGGTTGCCATGGCATTCCTCTGCACGGGCAGGACGTTCTTTCTGATGATGTTCTGCTTCCTGGCTTTCCCGCTGATCTCCACGGGCAAGCTCAAGCTACGCGGCGCCGTCATCCTGAGCGTCATGTTGCTCGCTTCGTTTATTGTCGTGGCGCTGCTCACGCGCAAGGGATTGGACCACCATGCCACGCTGACGGCTAACGCGGAGAGCATCCTGAAGATGCTGAAAGTCTACGTGCTGTCACCAACGATGGCGATGGCCGTGGTGGCTGACGGCAACACGGAACCGCTGGCGCTGGGCGGTTATTCGCTGCGATTTTTCCAGCTTTTGCTTACCAAGCTGGCAGGGATCGAATTCGAATCACTGCCGCTGATACGTGATTATGTGCACGTGCCGGATCGCGTAAACGTATTCACGGTCATGGATCCGTATTTTCGCGATTTTGGGGCGGCGGGCGTGGTGGGATTCGCGGTGGCCTCGGCGGCACTGCACTTCACCTTGTTCCGCCTGATGCGCAACCGCGGCGGGCCGTGGGTTTTTATTTATTCGGCGACCCTGTTCCCACTGGTCATGCAGTTTTTCCAGGATATGTACGCAACGCTGTTATCTACCTGGGTGCAGGTATTTTTCTGGTACATGCTCTTCGTCAGGCTCACGGCGACAAAGCCGCTCAGTGCACCGATTCCGCCGGCTGGCTCGCTGCCAGGCGCGCGGCATAGAAGCGGTCCAGCGCTACGTGCACGCCAAGCAGGCCGAACAGTTGGGAGGCCTCGTTCACTGATACCAACACGCCCGGCATCCACAGCCGCTGCAGGCGGCCCGGGGCCTGCCCGCTGAGGTCGGCAAACGCTTCCATGCCGTACTCCTGGATGGCCTTGAACAGCACCAGGCCTACCAGGTACATATCGCCGGAATCCAGCGCGATGGCCGCCTGCGCAGCCCAGCGCACTTGCCGGTCTTCGTGCTTCTCCGCCTCGGCAAAGCGCTCCGTCGCCGTCTGGGCGACCGCCTCACCGGGCGCTTGGAATGTGAGGCTCATTGCCAATCTCCAATGCCAGATCCCATGGATATCGGCAGATTTGCCATTTTCCTGAAGCCTTCCTCCAGGACACGAGATAACGCATGGGTCCCTTGGCCGCACGGGGCTACAATGGACGCCCGCCTCTTCCTGCCCAACTCCATGACCGACCACCCCCGCTTCACCCTCAACCGCTCCATGGTCATGCTGCTGCCCGAGCAGCCGTTCCTGGACTGGATCAAGGCCGTCGACCCGGAGCCCGTGCCGGGCCTGTCGCTCGAGGACGTCCGCGACGACGCCAGCGTCTTCCTGTTGCCGTCGGAAGTGGCGGATTCCCCGGAGACTGCTATGCGCTGGGTGGAAAAGCGCTGGCAGGCGTTCTTCGAATTCATGTTGGGCGAATGGTTTGATGATTCCATGTGGCCCGAGAATATGTCCCTGGCCATGTTCCGCGAATGGTTCACGCCGCGTTTCCATTCCATGGTGTGGGATATGGCGCCGGAGTCTCCCATCATGCATGAAGACTGGGATGACGAAGACGACGATATGCCGTCCATGCTGCACTAAATCCAACATCGGAAATTGAAACGGCACGCCCGAGGGCGTGCCGTTTTTGCTTGCGCGAACAAGACTATAAATCAAAGAAAGCGATCGAGTATTTTGCGGCTCGGTT
>Ga0160446_100453_pt1 | contig 18611 bp, 17 predicted proteins | sample HID1973I_E1MG_FD_108200 | JGI IMG/M metagenome (GOLD analysis project Ga0160446, IMG submission 108200) | Enriched mosquito-associated microbial communities from UW Madison campus, WI, USA - HID1973I_E1 MG | ecosystem: Host-associated > Arthropoda: Insects > Digestive system > Unclassified ... | reverse complement strand
TTCCGCGAGTACCCGTTCGCGTGGTTCGGCATCCTGTGCGAGGCTCCCCCGAGCGCCGACGAGCTCATCTACAGCAACTCGCCGAACGGCTTCGCGCTCATCAGCCAGCGCAGCGCCACCGTGCAGCGGATGTACTTCCAGTGCGACCCGGATGCCGATCCCGGCGCCTTCAGCGAGGCGCAGCTGTGGGACGAACTGCAGTCGCGCGTACCGGGCACCACGCTGAGAGAGGGGCGCATCTTCCAGCGGGATGTGCTGCGGTTCCGGAGCTTCGTCGCCCATCAGCTGCTCCGAGGCCGCGTCGCGCTCATCGGCGACGCCGCCCACACCGTGCCGCCGACCGGCGCGAAGGGCATGAACCTCGCCGTCGCCGACGTGCTGGTGCTCGAACGCGCGCTGCGCGCGCTGCTGCGGGAGAACGACGACCGTCTCATCGAGGAGTTCCCCGAGAAGGCGCTGCACCGTATCTGGAAGGCCCAGCACTTCTCGTGGTGGATGACGAACATGCTGCACAGTCCGGTTTCTGCGGGCAGCGCCGGAGCCCCCGATGCGTCGGACTTCGATCGCCTGCGCCAGCTCGGCGAGCTGCGCTCGGTCGTCGAGTCCGAGGCCGGCCGCCGCTTCCTCGCCGAGGCGTACACCGGCTGGCCGCTCGAGGGCCTCGCCTGATCGCCGTCCGCCGCGCTACTGCCGCTCAGCGGGAGTGAGGGGATGCCGCAGCCGCCGTCTCGGCTATAGTCCGATCCCTATGGCCCCAACGTCGCGGACTGCGCCGCCCGAGCCGTCGCGGACGGCGTCGGTCGCGATGCTGCTCGTGGCCGTGTGCCTGGTCGCGGCGAACATGCGGCCCGCGATCACGGGCCTCGGGCCCCTGCTGGACCAGATCGGCGCCGACACCGGCATGTCGGTCTCCACGCTCGGCGTGCTGGCGGCGGTGCCGCTGGTCGCGTGGGCGCTGTTCTCGCCGCTCGCGCACGATCTCAGCCGGCGGTTCGGGCAGCCGAGGGTGCTGATGTGGTCGCTCGTCGTCCTGCTGGCGGGCACGCTCGTGCGCTCGATCCCCGGCCCGATCGTGAGCCTCTGGGTCGGCACGGCGATCATCGGCATCGGCATCGCGATCATCAACGTGCTGATGCCCGCCGTGGTCAAGCGCGACTTCCCCACGCACGTCCCGGCGGTGACCGCTGCCTACACGGCGCTGCTCGCGGGACTCGGCGCGGTGTCGTCGGGCGTCGTGGTGCCGATCTCCCACATCCCGGTCGGCGGTGAACCCGCCGGCTGGCGGTTCGCCCTCCTGGTGACCGGCGCCGCGCTGCTGCCGTTCGCGATCGGCGGGTGGTGGTGGGCGCATCGCGGCGCCGCGAAGGCCCACGACCGCGCCGCCGCACCGCAGGGCCGCACCGGCATCTGGAGCGATCCGATCGCGTGGCTGGTCGCCGTGTACATGGGGCTGCAGGCATCCATGTTCTACATGTTCGTGACCTGGCTCGCTCCGTTGTCGATGTCGATCGGGCGCGCCGAGGTGGTCGCCGGCATCGACGTCATGGTCTACCAGCTGTTCTCGCTCGCCGGCTGCCTGCTGTTGCCGCTGATCCTGCGCGGCGGCCTGGAGCGATGGGCGCCCGCCCTCATCCCGTCGCTGGCGATCGTCGGCGTCGCCGGCCTCATGATCGCGCCGGATGCGGTCCTGCTGTGGGCGTCGCTCATCGGGCTGACCGGCGGTGCGACGCTGGCGATGTCTCTCACGCTGATGGCGCAGCGGGCGCGCGATCACGATGCCTCGGCCGCCCTGTCGGGGATGTCGCAGTCGGTCGGCTATGTGATCGCCGCCCTCGGACCGGTCGCCTTCGGCGCCCTCCACAGCCTGACGGGCGACTGGCTCGCCTCGCTCGCCCTGGTGCTCGCGGTGCTCGCGGCGCTGACGGTCGTCGGCGTGTTCGCGGGTCGCGATCGGTTCGTCCTGGACCGGCCCTAGTCACCCGTCCCGCCGGCGCGCCGTCCCGCCGATTCGCCTGTCCCCGCGGTTCGCCTGTCACGAACGCGGTGACATCGGCCGCATTCCCGCACTTCGCGTCCACCGAACGTGCGGGCTACTCCTCGGGGAAGGCCAGCGCCCGCAGCAGGTTGCCCAGGGTCTCGCGGTCGGCGGCGCTCAGCTGCCCGTGGACACGCTCCTCGGCGGCGCGGGCGGACTCGCGGGCGACGGCGACGAGCTCGTGACCGGGGGCGGTCGCGACCACGACGTTGGCGCGACGGTCGGACGGATCGGGCTGACGCTCGACGAGACCGCGGGCCTGCAGCTCGTCGACGAGGCTCACGACCTGGCTGGGATCGAGCCGGAGGAACTCAGCGAGCTCCCGCTGCGACGGGCGGGCGTCCCCTGACGCGAGGACCAGCACGGAGTACGACCGTGCCTTGAGTCCGTGGTCGGCGAGCGCGGCGTTGCCGGCGGCGAGCGCGATGGCGTTCGCACGTGCCAGCAGGAAGCTCACGTCGTCGGTGAGCGCCGATGCACGCAGCCCGGAGGGAGCGACGGCGTCGGCGGGTTTCGACATGACCACGATGCTAATGCACTTCATGGATGAACGGAATGATTGACTTTTTCAATGGTTGGGACTTCAATGGACCCGACACGAAGGAGTTCACGCATGTCTTCGCACGCCCCTCTCGACGGCAAGGTCGCCATCGTCACCGGCTCGGGCCGAGGCCTCGGCCTCGCCTACGCCCAGGAGCTCGCCCGCCGGGGCGCCGCCGTCGTGATCAACGACGTCGACGAGGCCACTGCCGCCGAGGCAGTCGCCTCGATCGAGGCCGAGGGCGGTCGCGCGGTCGCGGTCGTCGCACCGGTCGGTCCCACCGAGACTGCGAAGCAGCTCGTGCAGACCGCCGTCGACACGTTCGGGCGACTCGACATCCTCGTCACGAACGCGGGCGTGCTGCGCGACACCGTGCTCTGGAAGATGAGCGACGACGACTTCGACACCGTCGTCAACGTGCACCTGCGCGGCACCTTCACGTGCGTCCGCGAGGCCGCAACCTGGATGCGCGAGAACCAGGTGGCCGGACGCCTCATCTGCATCGGCTCGCCCACCGGCCAGCGCGGCAACTTCGGGCAGACGAACTACGCGGCCGCCAAGGCGGGCATCGTCGGCATGGTGCGCACGTGGGCACTGGAGCTGAAGAAGGCGGGCATCACCGCCAACGCCGTGATCCCGGTCGCCGCGACCGCGATGACCGCGACGGTCCCCTACTTCGCCGCGGCGGTCGAGGCCGACGAGGCCGGCGAGCCGATGCCCGGGTTCTTCCGGCACGACCTCGGCTTCGGCACGTCCGACGACGTCGCCGGGCTCATCGCCTATCTCGCCTCGGATGCCGCCGCCGGCGTCACCGGGCAGGCGATCGGCATCGGCGGCGACCGCCTGCAGCTGTGGTCCCACCCGGAGGCCGTCGCGACCGCGTACCACGAGGGCGGCTGGTCGTACGACGCCCTCGCCACCGGCTTCACCGAAGCGGCGGGCGCGTTGCAGACCGTGGGCGAGAAGTTCCCCCCGCTGCCCGACGAGCTCCAGCGTCCGGCGCCGACCGGTCGCTGAGCGGGCGAAGCGAGGCGAAACGCCCATGACCCGCTACGAATCCGCGATCGACGTCGACGCGATCGAGGCGATCGACGTGCACGTGCACATCGAGGTCGACCACCACGGTCACTCGTCCTTGCCCGACGACCTCCGCGATGCGGCGGCGGCGTATTTCAGCGCCGAGGGCCCCAACCCCGACCTCGACGGCGTAGCTGCCTACTACCGGGAGCGGCGGATGGCGGCCGTCGTGTTCACGGTCGACGCCGAGACGAATCTCGGCCAGTCGCCGATCTCGAGCGCCGACATCGCCGAGGGCGCGGCGCGCAACAACGACGTGCTCATCCCGTTCGGCTCCGTCGACCCCCTGAAGGCGTCCGCGGTCGACGACGCCCGCTGCCTCATCGAGGACTACGGTGTGCGGGGATTCAAGTTCCACCCCACCGTGCAGGGTTTCGACCCGTCAGACTCCGCGTACTCGGCACTGTATGAGACGCTGCAGGATGCCGGCGTCGTCGCCCTCTTCCACACCGGCCAGACGGGGATCGGGGCCGGCCTTCCGGGCGGACGCGGATTGCTGCTCGGGCTGTCGAACCCGATGCTGCTCGACCCCGTCGCGGCGCGATTCCCGGAACTGCAGATCATCATGGCGCACCCGTCGGTTCCCTGGCAGGACGAGGCCCTGTCGGTCGCGACCCACAAGCACAACACGTGGATCGACCTGTCGGGCTGGAGCCCGAAGTACTTCCCCGAGCAACTCGTGCGCGCCGCGAACTCGTATCTGAAGACCCGCGTGCTCTTCGGCTCCGACTTTCCCCTGCTCACTCCTGACCGCTGGCGCCGCGACGTGGACGCTTCGGCAGGCTCGACGACCCCGCTGTTCAAGCCCGAGGTGATGCCCGGCATCCTCAAGGACAACGCGGTGCGGCTGCTGGGTCTGGCACGCTGACATGCCCGCGCTCGAGGCGGATGCGACGTTCGGGTTCGACCCGTACGCGATCGCGGCCGCACACCTGAGCCCCGCAGGGCGGGCGGTGCTCGGGCGGCTCCAGCAGACGCTGGAGCGCAGCATCCATCCGCTCCTCGCCGAAGCGTGGGAGACCGCGACGATGCCGCCCGAGGTGCTCGACGCGCTCATTCCCCTCGACCTGATGCAGCCGGAGGGAATGGATGCCGTCGAGGCGGCGTCCTCCCTGTACTCGGGTTTTCGCAACTACGTGCTGGCCCGCACCGACGTGTCGGTCGCCACGCTCTACAACGCGCAGTCCGGCCTGTTCCGCACGGCGGTCGCGCTGGGCGGATCACCCGCGCAGGTCGACGAACTCGATCCGCGCATCCGCAGCTTCGACCTGCGGGGCGTGTTCGCGCTGACCGAGCCGGAGCACGGTTCCGACATCGCCGGCGGCCTCGCCACCACCGCGCGCCGCGACGGGGACGACTGGGTGATCGACGGCCGCAAGAAGTGGATCGGCGGGGCGGCGGCATCCGATGTGCTCGTCGTCTTCGCCCGCGACGTCGACGATCACGCGGTCAAGGCCTTCTTGGTGCCCACCGGCGCCGCCGGCGTGCGACTCGAGGCAATCACGGGCAAGGTCGCCCTACGGCTCCTGCAGAATGCACTCATCACGCTCGACGCGGTGCGGGTGCCCGAGTCGGCCCGCCTGCAGCACGTCGACGGCTGGCGCGATGTCGCCCGCATCCTGCGGGCGATGCGATCCGACGTGGCCTGGATCGCCGCGGGTCTGCAGGCCGGCGCGCTGGATGCGGCCGTGCGCTACGCGCGAGAGCGCCATCAGTTCGAGCGGCCCATCGGCGGCTTCCAGCTCGTGCAGGAGAAGCTCGCCCGGATGCTCGGCAACACCGTGGCCTCGCTGGCGCTCGTCGTGCAGCTGGCGGCGCGTCAGGACCAGGGCGAATACGACGACGCGGGGTCTGCGCTCGCAAAGCTGCAGACGGCCCGGTCGGCGAGGGAGACCGTCGCACTGGGGCGTGAGGTGCTCGGGGGCAACGGGATCCTCCTCGAGCACGACGTCGCCCGGTTCTTCGCCGACGCGGAGGCCGTCTACTCGTACGAGGGCACCCACGAGATCAACGCCCTCATCGTCGGCCGCGCGCTCACCGGAGCCTCGGCCTTCACCTGACCCGTCCCATCGAAGGAGAACAGAATGACCACCACCGTCGACTACGCCGACGTCGCCGGGCTCGCCGGCACAGACCTCGGCTGGACCGAATGGCTCGAGGTCACCCAGGACCGCGTGAACCTCTTCGCCGACGCGACCGACGATCACCAGTGGATCCACGTGGACCCCGAGCGCGCCGCGGGCGGCCCGTTCGGAGGACCGATCGCGCACGGCTTCTTGTCGCTGTCGCTGACCGTCAAGTTCTGGTCAGAGCTGTTCGACGTCACGGGCGTCACCACCCGGGTCAACTACGGCCTCGACAAGGTGCGATTCGTGTCGCCGGTCAAGGTCGGTGCACGCGTGCGCGGCGGAGCGGTGATCGCCGAGGTCACCGAGGTGGCCGGCGGCTATCAGTTCGCCGTCGACCAGACCATCGAGATCGAGGGGGGCGGCAAACCCGCCGTCGTCGCCCGCGGCCTCTACCGCTTCTACGCCTGAGAAGGCGTTTCGTCTCGCTTCGCTCGCTCAACGACCGGGACCCGGTCGTTGAGCGAGCGAGCGAAGCGACCGAGACGAAACGCCAAGAACACCACTTCCTCGAAGGAGAGGACACGCAACGATGCACAGGGGGATCGGGTTCTGGCTCGCCAAACGGCGGCTGAAGGACCCTGACAAGGTCGCCGTGGTCTTCGGCGACACCACCCAGACCTACCGGCAGCTCGCGGATGCCGCCGACCGCGTCGCCGCGGTGCTGTGGCATCGCGGCATCCGCCGCGGTGATGCCGTCGCCTACATCGGCGAGAACAGCCCGCAGTTCCTGCAGGTGATGTTCGGCGCCGCGCAACTCGGTGCCGTGTTCGTGCCGGTGAACACCCGGCTCGCCGGCCCCGAGATGCAGCACGTGCTCGTCGACGCGGGCGCACGAGCGGTCGTGCTCGACGCCGAACTGCTCGAGCGGGCGATGCCCGGCGTGGAGGCGGGGCGCATCGCCCACGTCATCGTCACCGGCGAGGGACTGCCCGAGCACCCCGGTCTCGCCCGGCTCACCGCCGACGCACCCGGAGGACACACCGTCGCCGACGTCGACCTCGACGACCCGGCCGCGATCATCTACACCTCGGGCACCACCGGCAAGCCGAAGGGCGCCGTGCTCAGCCACGGCAACCTGACCTGGGTCGCCCTCAACTGCATCGTGGACTACGACGTCGTCTCGTCCGATGTGTCGCTCATGATCTCGCCGCTCTTCCATGTCGCCTCGCTCGGCATGGGCGCCCTGCCGGTGATCCTCAAGGGCGCCACACTCGTGCTCGAGAAGGGCTTCGAGCCGGGGCGTGCACTCGCGCAGATCCAGCGCCACGGCGTCACGATGCTCAGCGGCGTGCCGACCACGTACCAGATGTTGGCCGACCATCCGGAATGGGCCGCGACCGACCTCTCGACCCTCCGCAAGCTGACGTGCGGCGGATCGGCCGTGCCCACCCGCATCCTCAATGCCTATGAGGAGCGCGGCCTCTCGTTCTCGCAGGGGTACGGCATGACCGAGACCTCCCCGGGCGCCACGTCGCTCGCCCCGTCGATGACCCGCGAGAAGCAGGGCAGCGTGGGCCTGCCGCACTTCTTCACCGAGGTGCGCATCACGGACGAGCACGGCGACGTGGTGCCGCGCGGCGCCGTCGGCGAGATCGAGATCACAGGACCCAACGTCTTCGTCGGCTATCACGGCCAGCCCGAGGCGACGGCGGCCGCCTTCACCGACGACCACTGGTTCCGCTCGGGCGACCTCGGGTATCTCGACGCCGACGGCTACCTCTACATCGCCGACCGGCTGAAAGACATGATCATCTCGGGCGGCGAGAACATCTACCCCGCCGAGGTCGAGAACCTCATCTCCGACATCGAGGGGATCTCGGGCGTGGCCGTCGTCGGCATACCCGACGAGCGCTGGGGCGAGGTGCCGTGGGCGGTCGTGACCCTGAAAGAGGGCGCCGAGGTCGACACCGAGATCGTGCGCTCGCGCCTCGACGGCGTGCTCGCGCGGTACAAGCTGCCCAAGAACGTGGTCGTCGTGGAGGACCTGCCGCGCACCGCCTCGGGCAAGGTACGCAAGGCCGACCTGCGCGCGCGGTTCGGCGAGGGCCGATGACCCGCGTCCCGCCGGTGCCGTCGCTCGTGCCGGCGTTTGAGGTCGTGGCACAGCTCGGTCCGCTGGAGGACCACGGCATGACGCGGGCCGGCCATCGGCGCATCATCCCGGTCGTCGGCGGCACCGTCACCGGCGAGTTCACCGGCGCGATCCTCGCCGGCGGCGCCGACTGGCAGACCGTGCGGGTGGACGGCTCCATCGAGATCGACGGCCGCTACAGCGCCCGCGGCGACGACGGGTCGCTGCTCTACATCCGCGCCCGCGGCGTGCGCAGCGGCGATCCCGCTGTGCTCGAGGCGCTGCTGCGCGGCGACGACGTCGAGCCCGATGCGTACTATTTCCGCGCCGCGCTCACGCTGGAATCGGCGTCGCATCCCCAGTTCGAGCGCGCCGTCTACGTCGCGTCGTACATCCGCGAGGCGAGCCGCGTCCGCTACGTCGCCTACCGCGTCACCTGACGGCCCTGTCCCGGAGGTCAGCCGACGAGCGCGGCGAAGTCCCGCACCGCGGGGAAGGCGAACTCGCGGTGGCGCTGCGTGAACAGCTCGAACGAGCGGTCAGCCGGCCAGCCCTCGCCCATGTACTGGCGGGGCAGACGGGGGTCGGCGCGCAGCAGGGCGAGCCAGTCGGCGACCAGGAGGGTGCGCGCGGTGAGCGGCGGGAGATCGGATGCCGCATCCTCTCGTTCCCAGTGCGCGATGAACTCGGCATGAGCCTCGCGGATGCGCTCGACGTCCCACGCGACGCGCACCGCCTCGACCATGGGGAACCCGACGAGCTCGGCGGCCGAGAACGCGTTGACCGACCCCGGCGGCAGGTCGGGGATGATCGCCCCCAGCGCCGCTGCGAGGTCGACCGCCCCGGGGGCGATCCACAGTCCGTCACGCAGCACGGCGAACCCCGACCACGTCAGGGCCGCGCGCAGGCGATGGCGCAGATCCCGCAGGTGCTCGGGAACGGTGAAGGTGACGAGAGTCCAGCCTTCGCCCTGCGGCTCGAACGGCGCCGGGCCGTTGACGCGGCCGGAGGCCTCGCGCAGCACCTCGCTGCCATGCCCGGTGAGGACGAATCCGATCTCACGGCCCAGGCGCTGGCGTTCGAGCAGCCCGCTGTGCACCATGCGGTCGAGGTTGGTCCGCACCGCGGATGCCGCTACCCCGGCGCTCTCGAGCGCGCCGATCAGCACGCTCGCACGCAGCGGCTCGAAGTACCGGTCGCACACGTACTCGCCGAAGAACGCCAGGAGCAGCTGCCGCGGTTTGCGCGTGAGCACCGACGTCTCCGCTGCCGAGGGCGCCGGCACCGCGCCGACGGCCCGCGCGCCTGCGACGCTCACGCGGCCTCCGGGCGCACGGCCTCGCCGCGCTTGGCGCGCTGGATCTGCTCGTACACATGGGTGCGCAGCTCGGTGAAGCGCGGCAGCGCGCGCGTCGTGATCTGGTCGCGCTCGGGCGCGAGGTCGATGGCGAGGTCCTCCTGCACCCACGTCGGCGACTTCGAGAGCACGATGACGCGCTCGCCCAGGTAGACGGACTCGTCGATGTCGTGCGTCACGAACAGGATCGACATGCCGCGATCGCGGTGCAGCGCGCGCACGAGATCTTCGAGGTCGGCACGCGTCTGCGCGTCGACCGCGGCGAAGGGCTCGTCCATGATGAGCACCTCCGGCTGGTACGCGACGGCGCGGGCGATGGCGACGCGCTGCTGCATGCCGCCGGAGAGCTGCCACGGGTAGCTCTTGGTCGCGTGCTCGAGCCCGACGGCGGCGAGCGCATCGTCGACGAGCCGATCCCGCTCGGGGCGGCTGAGCTTCTTGTGCTTCAGCGGCAGCTCGACGTTCCCGCGGACGGTCAGCCACGGGTACAGGCTGCGACCGTACTCCTGGAAGACGAGGGCCATGTTGGGCGGCGGGGCGGTGACCTTCCGGCCGCCGAGCTCGATGACACCCGACGTCGGCTTCAGCAGCCCGGCGATGCACTTCAGCAGCGTCGTCTTGCCGCAACCCGACGGGCCGACGATGCACACCAGCTCGCCGGCATCCATCCTGAATCCGATGTCGCCGATCGCCTCGACGTTGCCCGTGGACGACTCGTACACCTTGCGCAGGCGCTCGACGTTCAGCAGGGGCTCACTCTTGCGCAGCGCGTCAGGCACGCTCCACCTCCTTGATTCCGTGGTACCAGCGAAGCACGCGCCGCTCGACGAAGCCGAAGATGACGGCGAGCAGGACGCCGATCAGCCCGAGCAGCACGATGCCGCTCCACATCTCGGCGATGAGGTAGTTGCGCTGGAAGTAGACGATTCGATAGCCGAGGCCCGAAGACGAGAAGAACATCTCGGAGATGACCATCAGGATGAGGGCGATCGAGAGGCACTGCCGCACGCCCGTCATGATGCGCGGACTCGCCGACGGCAGCACGAGGTACCGCAGGCGCTCCCCCGAGGTCACGGCGAACGACCGCGCGGTCTCGGTCATCACCGAGTCGGTCGCGCGGACGCCCTCGATGGTGTTCAGCAGCACGGGCCAGATCGCGCCGGCGACGATCACGACGACCTTCATGAGGTCGTTCGCGCCGACGAGCACGGCCACGATGGGGATCAGCACCGGCGGCGGCACCGCGCGGAAGAACTCGAACACGGGCTCGAGCAGTTCTCGCAGCCACTGCACCAGGCCGATGACGATGCCCGCCGCGATGCCGAGGGCGACGGCCAGCACGATCCCGATCGCGAGCCGGCCGAGGCTCGGCAGCACATCGGCGAAGAACGCCGGCCCGACCCACGTCTCGATGAACGCCTCGGCGATCACGATCGGGCTCGGGAAGAAGGGCGCGGGCGAGATCGACGACCAGATGCCCCAGATCACCAGCAGGATGATCGGCAGCCCGAGCGCGTACGCGGTGTTCTCGCCGAGCTTCGCCCATACCCGCGACGGGCGCCGGGGCGTGATGACGGTGCTCGTGTAGAGGGTCACAGGACCTCCTCCCCTCGGACGGACTGGTGCCACGACAGCGACCGGCGCTCGATCGCCCGGAAGATCAGATTGACGAGCAGTCCGAGCATGCCGGTCACGATGACGAGGGCGTACACCGTCGTCCACTGTCCGGATTCGCGGGCGAGCATGATCGCGCGGCCCAGTCCCGGGATGCTGATGAACATCTCGGCGGTGATCGCGAGGATCAGCGCAACCGTGGCGGCGAGCCGCAGGCCCGTCATGAGATACGGCAGGGCGGTGGGGAAGACCAGGTTGACGATCCGTGACCCCCGCGACAGCCCGAAGCTGCGCGCCGTGTCACGGGCGACGGCGTCGACGTCGGCCACGCCGTAGAGCACCTGGATGAACACCTGCCAGAAGCTCGCGTACACGATGATGAGCAGCGCCGCCTGCAGCTGATAGCCGAACATGAGGATCGCGAGCGGGATGAGCGCGACCGACGGGATCGGCCGCAGGAACTCCACCGTCGTGTGCGTCGCGCGGCGCAGGAACGGCGCCAGGCCGATGATCGTGCCGAGCACGACGGCGAGCACCGTCGAGATCAGCAGGCCCCGCGCCCAGGAGGTCAGCGTCCGGCCGACGTTGCGCCAGAACTCCAGGTCGCCGAAGAGCACCAACAGCTGCAGGATGGTCTCGGTCGCCGTCGGGAAATAGGCCGGGTTGACGATCCCGAGCGTCGGCAGCAACTGCCACGTCGCCAGGAAGCCGAGGATGCCGGCCACGCCGAGCACCAGCTTGCGCATGGTGCGGTGCTGCCGGGCGCGCGGTGCGCCGGCGACGGTCGTGTGAGCGTCAGCGGTGGCGGTCACAGTGCCTCCGATCGGTGCGGGTCATGGCGTGAGGAGTCGGCGAGGACGTGGAGGGGGACGGATGCCGCGGGCCGCGGCATCCGTCTCCATCTCGTCTCGGGACCTACTGCTGCTGGAGCAGCCGGTCGAAGTCGGGCTCGGCGTCGATGTAGGCGAACTCGACCGCCAGCGCGCCGAGGTCCTCGATGCCGGCATCGGCGAGATCCCAGGTGAACGTCGGCAGCGTGATCCCGGCGGCCGCAGCATCGGGGATGTCGAGGTTCGTCGCGATCGCCGCGCGGACGGCATCCTCGTTCGACGACGCCCACTCCAGCGCCTCCGCCATCGCGGCCGAGTAGTCGGCAACGAGGTCAGGGTCGTCGTCGAGGAGCGCCTGCGTCGTGATGTTGGTGAGCACCGACAGGCCGGGAATCGTCGCCTGATACGGCGCGACGACCGAGACGCCGCCGTCGCCGAGCACCATGGCGCGGAACGGGTCGGGCGCCCACGCGGCGTCCATGGTGCCGGCCGCGAGCTGCGCGGGGACGTCGGGGAACGCGACCTCGACGAACTCGATCGTCGAGGGATCGCCGCCGTCGTCCTGCACGGCCTTGCGGATGGTCAGGTCGCCGGCGGCGCCGATGGTGTTCACCGAGACCTTCTTGCCGGCGAGGTCGGCCGGCCGGGTGATGCCGGAGTCGCCCAGAGCCACGACGGCGTTGACGTCGTCGCCCTCGGCGAGGCTGTTGGCGTAGTTGCCGACGATCACGACACCCAGGTCCTGGACGTCGGCGCGGATGGGGCCGAACGGCTGGCCGATGGCGAACTGGATGTCGCCGCTCAGCAGTGCCGGGATGGCGTTGGCGCCACCCTGTGCCGGCACCACCTCGATGTCGAGGCCGTGATCCTCGAAGATGCCCTCTTCGATCGCTGCCCACAGAGCGCCGGTCTCGGCGATCGGGAGTGCGGCGACGCGGACCTTGGTGAGCTCCCCGCCGGCGGCGTCGTCGGACGGGCCGGAGGACGGCGGGGCGGCGGAATCGGTGCAGCCGCTCAGCGCAAGCGCGGCGGCGGCGAGGACGCCGAGGACGGCAAGACTCTTCTTCATTGACGGGCCTCTCAGTGGGGGTGCGGGGTGTGGGCTGCCGCATCCGCCCGACCGAGCGTCGGAATCGGCACCGCGGCGTGCCGGACAAGGTCATGGTGCGCCACGCGACCGATCAATGTCAAGCATTCCGTGACGCCCGTCACGAAATATGTGAATGAGAAAGTCTCGCGCGGCGGCGATCCTCGGTTCGCGGCATCCGTTCAACGGAAGCAGCAGGCGCCCTGAGCGGCGACGCGATCGAAGATGGGCACCGCTGCATGACGCATCCCTATTGTCATTACCTATGGCGATAGGTATCGTGTGGTTACCGCGGCGCAGCGACGCGCCCCGGAAGAGGAGAGGACCTCGACAGTGGCACACCGCACGCTCGTCTCGCCGAAGGCGGCCGCGCTCGTGGACGGCTTCTCGCTCGAGATGACCGGCAAGGACGTCCCGGGGCTCGAAGAGGCCCGCGACACCATCCCGCAGGGCACGAGGGTCAACGTCACCTTTCTCGGCAACGAGGATCTCGACATGCGCGTCGCCGCGGCCAAGGCCGTGAAGGAGATGGGCTTCGTGCCCGTCCCGCACATCTCGGCACGGCGACTGGAGTCCCAGGACCAGCTCGAGGAGTTCCTCGGCCGGCTGCAGGAGGTCGGCGCGACCGAGCACGTGTTCGCCGTCGGCGGCGACCCCGCCGAGCCGGCTGGCCCCTATCCGGATGCACTCACGGTGATCCAGTCGGGCCTGCTGAAGAAGTACGGCGCGCGCGAGGTGTCGATCGCCGGCTACCCCGAAGGGCATCCCGACATCGCGGACGACGTGCTGTGGCGCCACCTCGACGAGAAGGCGCTCACCCTCGCGCAGCAGGGAATGGATGCCGTCCTCCTGACGCAGTTCGCCTTCGACACCGATCCCGTCATGACGTGGATCGAGGCCGTCCGCGACCGCGGGATCGACGCGCAGATCCGGATCGGCACGCCGGGACCCGCCGGCATCAAGCGACTCCTGGGCTTCGCCCGGCGGTTCGGCATCGGCGCGAACGCCATGATCGTGAAGAAGTACGGCTTCTCGCTCACCAACCTGATGGGCACCGCCGGCCCGGACCGCTTCGTGTCCGACCTCGCGGAACTGCTCGCCGAGCCCTCGACCGGCTCAGGGAGCGAGGGCGGCTCGGGCGACGTGAAGCTGCACTTCTACACGTTCGGCGGCCTGCTGGCGACCTCGCAGTGGGCGCGCGAGTTCGTCGCGGCGCAGTCCTCCGGCGCGCGGCGATGACGACGCATCTCGATGCCCGGCGCGATCATGCCTGCCTGATCGTGCACGGCCCCGACCGCTCGGGGATCGTCGCCGCGGTGACCGCGCTCGTCGCGCGCAACGAGGGCAACATCGTGACCCTCGACCAGTACTCCGACAACCCGCAGGGCGGCGAGTTCTTCCAGCGCGTCGTGTTCCACCGTCCCGACCTGCAGTCGGCGCTCCCGACGATCGAGGCCGACCTCGACCAGACGCTGACTCCCCTCCAGCTGGAGTGGCGACTCACCGACCAGTCCATCCCGAAACGCATGGCGATCCTCGCCTCCACGAGCGACCACTGCCTGCTCGAACTGCTGTGGCGACACCGTCGCGGCGAGCTGCCGGTCACCATCCCCATGGTGATCTCGAACCACACCAATGCCGCCGAGGATGTCCGGTCCTTCGGCATCCCGTTCTTCCACGTGCCCTCGCAGGGGCCTGACAAGTCCGCCGCCGAGGCGAAGATCCTCGAACTGCTGAAGGCCAACGTCGACTTCGTCGTCCTGGCCCGGTACATGCAGATCCTCTCCGACTCGTTCCTGGACGAGCTGGGCGTGCCGGTGATCAACATCCACCACTCCTTCCTGCCCGCGTTCATCGGCGCCGCCCCCTACCGCAAGGCGAAGGAGCGGGGCGTCAAGCTCATCGGCGCGACCAGCCACTACGTCACCGCCGATCTCGACGAGGGCCCGATCATCGAGCAGGACGTCGCCCGCGTCACCCACGCGATGTCCGCCGCGGACCTGCAGTCCCGCGGCGCCTACGTCGAGCGGGCCGTGCTCTCGCGCGCCGTCGAATGGCACGCGCAGGACCGCGTGATCCGCCACGGCAACAGCACGATCGTCTTCACCTGACCCCGGTCCCTGAGCTTGTCGAAGGGCTCGGCCCCGGGCATCCATCCCCAAACCCACCCCACGAACAGAGAGGTTCCCCCATGGCGAAGAATCTTCAGGAGCTGCTCGACGGCCGCAACGCCGTCGAGATGCTGCGCAACTCGCAGATCGGCTCGTACATCTATCCGGTGGTCCCCGCGGACTTCCAGAACTGGATCAAGGAGCAGAAGGCCTGGCGCGACACCGCGGTGCTCTACGACCAGTCGCACCACATGGACAATGTGTTCCTCAAGGGCTCGGATGCGATCCGGCTGATCTCCGACACGGCGATCAACTCGGTGGCGACCTTCCCGGTGAACCGCGCCAAGCAGTACGTGCCGACGACGGCGTCGGGGCACGTCATCGGCGACGGCATCCTCTTCCACGAGGCCGAGGACGAGTACGTCTACGTCGGCCGTGCTCCCGCGTCCAACTGGCTGCTCTATCACGGTGAGACCGGCGGCTACCAAAACCTCGACATCACGGTCGACCGCCGCTCGCCCTCGCGCCCGTACGGCGACGCGGTGACCCGCCGCTACTACCGGTTCCAGATCCAGGGGCCGGCCGCGTGGAACGTCATCGAGAGGCTCAACGGCGGCCCGCTCGAGCAGCTGAAGTTCTTCAGCATGGCCGAGATGCAGATCGGCGGTGTGAACGTGCGCACGCTCCGGCACGGCATGGCGGGCGCCCCCGGGCTCGAGGTGTGGGGCCCGTATGAGGACCACCACCGCGTGCGCGACCTCATCGTCGAGGCGGGGGCCGGGTTCGGCCTGGTGCCGGTGGGCTCGCGCGCCTACCCGTCGAACACGCTCGAGTCAGGCTGGATCCCCTCTCCGCTGCCCGCGATCTACTCGGGCGAGGCGGAGCGGGGCTACCGCGAGTGGCTCGGCGTCGACAGCTACGAGGCGACCGGCACGCTGGCCGGCTCGTTCGTGTCGGACGACATCTCGGACTACTACCTGACTCCGTGGGAGCTCGGCTACGGCTCGTTCGTGAAGTTCGACCACGACTTCATCGGCCGCGACGCGCTCGAGCAGGTCGACCCCGCGACGCAGCGCCGCAAGGTGACGCTCGCGTGGAACGCCGAGGACGTCACGAAGATCTTCGCCTCTCTCTTGGACACCGAGGGCGAGAGCTACAAGTTCTTCGACCTGCCGCTCGCGAACTACGGATCCGCGAACTACGACTCCGTGACGGATGCCGGCGGTGACGTCGTGGGCTTCTCGATGTTCACCGGGTACAGCGCCAACGAGAAGCGCGCGCTCTCGCTGGCCACCGTGAATCCCGACGTGCCGGAGGGCGCCGAGGTCACGGTCGTGTGGGGCGAGCCGGACGGCGGAACCACCAAGGCCTCGGTCGAGCCGCACCGGCAGCTGGAGGTGCGCGCGGTGGTCTCGCCTGTGCCGTACTCCACCGTGGTGCGTCAGAGCTACCACGGCGGCTGGCGCACCGGGTACCAGCCCCAGCCCGCCTGAGATCGATCGCCACGACCCGTCCGGTCGTTGAGCGAGCGAGGCGCGAGCGAGAAGAAGCGCGCCTGCCATCGAGGATCCTCAGGCGTTTCGTCTCGCTTCGCTCGCTCAACGACCGTGATCGCCCCGCTACCCTCGGGAAGGCGAAGGGAGTCGCATGAGTCTGCGGTACGCGTTGCTGGCGATCCTGCGGGTGGGCCCGCTGTCGGGGTACGACCTGCAGAAGCAGTTCCACCAATCCGTCGGTCACGTGTGGCATGCGCCCGATTCCCAGATCTACCCCGAGCTGCGCAAGATGGAGGAGCTCGGCCTCATCCAGGGCGAGGAGCAGACGCGCGGCGAGCGCGGCACGCGGCGGATGTATCACGTGACGGATGCCGGAGACCGGGCCTTCCTCGACTGGATGGCCGCTCCGCTCGACTACCAGCGCGTCCGTGACCCCGCCCATCTGCGTGCGGCCTACCTCGAAGCGGCGACGCCGGAGGCCGCCCGCGCGTTCCTCGATCGGCACATCGCGCAGTGGGCCGGCGAGCTGGCGCAATGGGAGGGCGAACTGGAGCGCATCGACGCGGTCGCCAACCCGATGCTCGTGCGGCGACTCGCGGTCACGCCCGACGCCGACCGCGAGCGCACGATCGCCTACAAGCGTTTCGCGTACGAGGGACTCGTCGAGCGCGCCCAGGGCGAGATCGCCTGGGCCCGCCGCGGTCTCGAACTCGTCGACCGCCTCGAGCACCGCTGACCCCGCTCGCGATTCCCTGAGGTCAGTGGGCCATCGAGGCCAGCGCCTCCGGGTCGAGCGTCGCGATCGCGCGGGTGTCCTGGAACGCGCGGACGCCCTCGATGCCCTGCTCGCGGCCGAAGCCCGACTGCTTCATGCCGCCGAACGGCGCGCGCAGGTCGAGCCGGGTCGCCCCGTGGTCGTTGACCCACACGTAGCCGCACTCCAGTTGCGAGCCGACGCGCTGAGCGGCCTCGGGCGCGGCCGTCCACACCGAGCCGCACAGGCCGCCCCAGGTGTCGTTGGCGAGGCGCACGGCCTCGGCCTCGTCGTCGAACGGGATGATGGGGATGACGGGGCCGAACTGCTCCTGCGTCACCACCCGCAGGTCGAGCGCCGGATCGATGACGATCGCGGGACGGACGAAGTTGCCACCCGCAAGATCACCCCCGGGCAGCTCGCCGAACTCACGGACGTCGGCTCCGGCATCCTTCGCCTCCTGGATGATCTCGTCGACGAAGGCCTTCTGCGCCGGCTGATGCAACGGTCCCATCGTGGTGCCCTCGTCGAGCCCGTAGCCGAGGCGTGCGGCGTCGAGGCGCGTGGACAGTCCGGCGACCAGTTCGTCGATCCGCGATCGATGCACGAAGACGCGCTTGGCGTTCATGCAGATCTGTCCGGTGGTGTCGTAGACCGCGGCGTACAGCCGGTCGAGGTGCGCGTCGTCGAGGATCGCGTCTTCGAGGAAGACGGCAGCATCGTTGCCGCCGAGCTCGAGAGTCACGCGGGTCAGCGTCTTGGATGCCATCTCCATGATCCGCTTGCCGCCGTTGACGCTGCCGGTGAAGCAGACCTTCGCGACGTCGGGGTTCTGGATGAGCCCGGCCATGTCGCGGTCGCGGCCCGTGACGACGTTGAGCACGCCCGCCGGGAGCTTCTCGGCCACGCGTTGCACCACGCGCGTGGTCGCGAGCGGGGCAGAGGGCGGCGGCTTCACGATCGCGGTGTTGCCCGCGAGCAGGGCGTGCGGCAGCGCCGCACCGAGGATGGCGATCGGCCAGTTGAACGGCACGATGACCGTCACGACGCCCAGCGGCTGGTACGACACGGCCGTCGACACCGGGATCGCACCCGGGATCGGGGGCAGGGTCTTGGACGTGTCGACGTCGTCGGCCAGCATGAGGGCGAGGTTCCAGCGGATCTCAAACACGAGGGCGTCGATCCAGGCCTCCATGCGGATCTTGCCGTTCTCCTGCGACAGGATCGCCGCGTCCTCGTCGCGATCGTCGGCGATCCCGGCGATCGCCTCGGCCATGTGCGCGGCGCGCTGCTGCGGCGTGAGCGCCGCCCACCCCGGATACGCCGCTCTGGCCGCAGCGACGGCATCCGTCACGTCCGCCGCGCTCGCGGCCGCGGCCTCGCCCACCACGGCGCCCGGCCTGCCGGGATCCGCGATCGTCAGCACGTCGTCGGTGAACCGCTCCTCACCTCCGACGAACAGTCCGGTCCGGACCGCGGTCCCCATCGCCGTGTCGCCCATGCAAGGCC
>Ga0160446_100451_pt1 | contig 18800 bp, 14 predicted proteins | sample HID1973I_E1MG_FD_108200 | JGI IMG/M metagenome (GOLD analysis project Ga0160446, IMG submission 108200) | Enriched mosquito-associated microbial communities from UW Madison campus, WI, USA - HID1973I_E1 MG | ecosystem: Host-associated > Arthropoda: Insects > Digestive system > Unclassified ... | reverse complement strand
TGGCACGCCGCGTTCGCGGTGAGGTCGGGCGCCACGTACGGCAGCCCGGGGACGTCGGGGTCGAAGCTCGCAGCGTCGCCGCCGAAGCACCGCTCGGGAACGTGCCAGAACCGCGGCGACAGGTCGTGGCCGGTGTCGAACGTGCAGAAGGCCTCGACCCCGCCGGTGCCCCGCGTGTCCCGATGAGTCGCGAGCCACACGTCGTTGCGCGTCATCGCGTCGTACATGCGTCGCAGGTAGGCGCGGGCGTCGGCGGTCCGTTCCGACCGCAGGTAGTGGTGCCAGACGCCGCGGGCGAGCGGTGTGACGAGCTGGATCTGGCTGAACGCGGCGCCGTCGGCGGTGACCTTGTACGGCAGCAGGCCGTCGTCGCGGGCGAGATCGGCGAAGAGCAGGTGGGTCGACCGCGTGACGGACGGCGCGAACCGGTCGAGGATCTCGGCGCTGACGGTGGTGGTGCTCTCCAGCCACGCGCCGGGGTACGCCCCGCCCTCGAAGAGCGCGTCGACACCGCCGAGCGTGCCGATGCGGCCGGCCAGCTCGTTCAGCGCTCGATCCCAACGGGCCTGGAGACCGCCCCCGAGAGCGACGAACGCGACGCCGTTGCGCTGCAGGCCGTCGTGCAGCGGGCTGTCGACCGGGATGCCGGCACGGGCGACGGTGCTCCCGCCGCGCAGCAGCGCCAGCGCGTGGTCGATCGCATGCATCGTGGCCTCCGGATCGGATGGTCGCGGCGCGACCGGTCGGGGAGAGGGGAGTGCGGGCGACCCGACGTGGGCCGCCCGCACTCGTGAAGGGGGTCAGTCGTTCGCCAGCGACGCCGACAGCTCGTCGACCCACTGCTGGGCGCCGTCGGCCGCAGACGTGTTGCCGAACAGGATGTCGGACTCGATCCGCTGTGACAGCTCGTTGAGGATCGCACCTCCCGACGGCTGCGGAGGTGCGACGACTCCGACATCGAGCACCGACTGCAGGTATTCGGCCGCCTGGGTGTCGGCCGGCGCGAGCAGCGGCTTGACGACCGCGAGGGTGTCGGGGTTGAACGGCAGGCCACGGTTGGCGAGGATCACCTTCGCCGGCTCGGGCTGGTTCAGCAGCCAGTCCACGAGCAGGGCCGATGCCTCGGGGTGCTTGGTGCCCGACGCGATCGACCAGAACTGCGACGGCAGCACCGCCACGCCCGAGGTCTTGGTCGACGTCGGCGGCGTGACGATCTCGACGTCGCCTCCGGCACCACCCTGGTACGAGCCGATCTGGTTGCTGTACGAGAAGGTCATCGCGGCCTTGCCGGTGCCGAACAGGGTCTGGTCCGGGGTCACGTTCCAGTGCTCGACGATGACCGACGGGTCGGGCAGGCCGCCGTCCGCGACGAGCTGCTGCTCCATCTCGTACCAGTCCTGGATCGTGTCGGCATCCACGGCGAGTTCGCCGTCCCAGTCGTAGATGCCGGTGTCGACGTACTGTGCGACGTACGTGCCGAGGATGTCCTGGATGCGCAGGTCGAGGCCGACCACTCCGTCTCCGGCCTTCGCGCTGATCTCGTTGGCCGCGTCGACGAAGTCGTCCCACGTCCAGGTGCCGTCGGGCAGGTCGACGCCCGCCTTCTCGAAGATCGCCTTGTTGACGAGCAGGCCGATCGCGTTGCCGCCGGTGGGCAGGCCGTACAGCTTGTCGTCGACGGTGGCGTTGGTGAGGGTGAAGTCGGGGTACGCATCGGTGGGCAGCTGATCCTTGACGGTCGCCAGGTCGAGCAGCGCCCCTGCCGCGCCGTACTCCTGCGGCTTGGCGCCGCCGAGGGCGAACACGTCCGGCGCGGTGCCCGATGCGAAGTCGGTGGCGAGGCGGTTGAACAGATCGTCCGGGGCGCCGACGGGCTCCTCGACCACGGTGATGTTCGGGTACTCGTCCTCGAACATGTCGATCGCCTCGGCCATGATGGCCGCGCGTTCGTCGTTGCCCCACCAGGCGATGTGGAGTTCGACCTTCTCGTCGGGGTCGAACCCGCCGGTAGGCGTCGCCTCCCCGCCGCCGGTGCCGGAGCAGCCGACGAGGGCCAGGGTGGCGGCGAGTGTCGTGCCCATCGCGACCCGTGTCGCGAGGGTTCGTGCGTTACGCGTCATTGCGTCTCATTTCTTCGTCGTGCCGGTGGGCTCCGGCATCGTGTGGCAGCGCCGGCGGCAGGACGTCACCGGTGGCGAGCAAGAAACCGCTTTCACGGAAAGTAGCAAAGCCGACGGGACGTGTCAATTGTTGTCTTCGCCTCGTTATTAAAACTTTCGAGCACGGCCGATCCGAGATGCGCACGAATCAGCGACGAACGAGAGGTTTGACGATCATGGCGGCATGGGGTAATACTGTTGGCCACGGTGAAACCGCTTTCTCGGTTTCCGGCGACGAGGAGGTCCCGTGAGCAGCATCGGCGAGCTGCGCCAGATGGCGCTGCAGGCGCGGCGCGGCAGATCCGGCGGCGAGAAGGCGAAGGCCAAGAACCCCGACAACCGCGCGGGACATCTGTTCCTGGCGCCCTGGCTGATCGGGCTCGTGGTCTTCACGATCGGCCCGATGATCGCATCCCTCGTCCTCGCGTTCACCGACTACAACCTGCTGCAACCGCCGACCTGGGCGGGATTCGACAACTTCACGCGCATGATGGGCGACGCTCGGCTGTGGAACTCGCTGCGGGTCACCCTCGTCTACGTCGTCGTGTCGGTGCCGCTGCAGCTGGCGCTGGCGCTGGCGGTCGCGGTCATGCTCGATCGCGGCATGCGCGGGCTCGCGTTCTACCGCTCGATCTTCTACCTGCCGAGCCTCCTCGGCGGATCCGTCGCGATCGCGATCCTGTGGCGCCAGGTGTTCGGCAAGGAAGGGCTCGTCAACGCGTTCCTGTCGTGGTTCGGCATCGACGGGCCGGGGTGGATCTCGCATCCGGACTATGCGCTGGCGACGATCATCATCCTCCACGTGTGGACGTTCGGGTCGCCGATGGTGATCTTCCTCGCCGGGCTTCGGCAGATCCCCGAGATGTACCACGAGGCGGCGCAGATGGACGGCGCGGGGCGCTTCCGCAGGTTCTTCTCGATCACGCTGCCGCTGCTGACGCCCATCATCTTCTTCAACCTCGTGCTGCAGATCATCTTCGCCTTCCAGTCGTTCACGCAGGCGTACATCGTCTCGGGCGGCACCGGCGGGCCGTCGGATTCGACCATGTTCTTCACGCTCTACCTCTACAAGCAGGCGTTCACCGAGCTGAACATGGGCTACGCGTCGGCGATGGCGTGGCTGCTGCTCCTGGTGATCGCGGCCTTCACGGCGATCAACTTCTGGTTCTCGAAGTACTGGGTCTTCTATGACGACTGAAGCGCCGCCGACCGAACTTCCGCCCGTCAGCCGAGGAGCACGGACCCCCATGACCGCAGCGACCGACCTTGCGACGCCCCGCGTCATCGAGTCTCAGGATGCCTCCGACCGGCGTCGGCGCAGGCTCCGGCGTCGTGCGGCCGTCCGCTCGGTGATCAAGCACGTCCTCCTGATCGTGCTGTCGATCGTGATGATCTACCCGCTCATCTGGCTCGTGGTGTCATCGCTCAAGCCGAACAGCGAGATCTTCACCGACCTCGGGATCTTCACGACAGATCTGACGCTCGAGAACTACGCCTATGGGTGGACGTCGCAGCAGCTGCCGTTCAGCCACTTCCTCATCAATTCGACGATCCTCGTGATCGGCGCGACCATCGGCAACCTGGTGTCGTGCTCGCTTGCCGCCTACGCGTTCGCGCGACTGAAGTTCTGGGGACGCAACGCGTACTTCGCGATCATGCTCGGCACGATCATGCTGCCGTTCCACGTCGTGCTGGTGCCGCAGTTCATCATCTTCCGGCAGCTGGGGTGGCTCGAGACGTTCCTGCCGCTGATCGTGCCGAAGTTCCTCGCCGTCGACGCCTTCTTCATCTTCCTCATGGTGCAGTTCATCCGAGGACTGCCGAAGGAGATCTTCGAGGCCGCCCGCATCGACGGTGCGGGGCACCTGCGCATCTTCGGCCAGGTGACACTGCCGCTCATGGTGCCGGCGCTCGCGACGACCGCGATCTTCACATTCATCTGGACGTGGGGCGACTTCTTCGGTCCGCTCATCTATCTGCGCACACGTGAGAACTTCCCGGTGTCGGTGGCGCTGAAGGGCTTCATCGACGCGCAGTCGTCGTCGAACTACGGGGCGATGTTCGCGATGTCGGTGGTCTCGCTCATCCCGCTGTTCCTCGCTTTCCTGCTCGGCCAGCGGTATCTGGTCAAGGGCTTCGCGACATCGGGCATCAAGTGAGAGGCAACGGCATGGCACGGACGAGGTACGCGCTGGTGGGCACCGGCAGTCGCGCGCAGATGTACATCGACGCGATCTCGGGGCCGCACGCCGACGTGGCGGAACTGGTCGCGTGGACCGATCCGAACCCGGGCCGGATCGACTGGCACGAGGCGCGACTGCGTGAGCGCGGGGCAGCGGTGCCGGTCCGCTTCGCACCGGATGCGCTGGCAGAGACGGTTGCGCGCTCGGGCGTCGACCGGGTCATCGTCACCTCACCCGACTTCACCCACGCCGGCCACGTCGTGACGGCGCTCGAGGCGGGTGCGGACGCGGTCGTCGAGAAGCCGCTCACGACGACCGAAGAGGGTGTGCGACTCATCGCGGATGCCGCCGCGCGGACGGGCCGGTCGGTGACGGTCACCTTCAACTACCGCTACTCGCCGCGCAACTCCGCGCTCAAGGAGGTGCTGCAGTCGGGACACATCGGCCAGGTGACCTCGGTGCACTTCGAATGGCTGCTCGACACGTCGCACGGCGCGGACTACTTCCGCCGCTGGCACCGCGAGAAGGACAAGTCCGGCGGCCTGCTGATCCACAAGGCGTCGCATCACTTCGACCTCGTCAACTGGTGGCTCGACGACGCGCCGGCGCGCGTGTTCGCAAGCGGCGGGTTGCGCTTCTACGGGGCCGGCAACGCCGCCCGCCGCGGCCTCGGGGCACGTCCCGCACGTGGATCGGAGGACTCGCCGCTGCGGGACGCGTTCAGCCTCGACCTGCGCGACGACCCCGCACTGCGCGGGCTGTACTTCGACCAGGAGGGGCACGACCACTACCTGCGCGACCGCGACGTCTTCGGCGAGGGCATCACGATCGAAGACAACCTGTCGCTGGTCGTCGACTACGCGCGCGGCGCGTCGATGTCGTACTCGCTGAACGCGCACTCGCCGTGGGAGGGCTACACCGTCGGCGTCAACGGCACGAAGGGGAGGGCCGAGCTCACCGTGGTGGAGCGCGGCGAGGTCGTTCTCGGCGCGAACGGCAGGCCGACCGCGATCGTCGACCCGAGTGCGCACCCCGACACCGTCGCCGCGGACCGGGCGCGACCGGTCAGCGAGCGCCTCGTGGTGCAGCAGCACTTCGAGCGGGCGCTCGAGCTGCCCGTCCCCGACGGCTCCGGCGCACACGGTGGTGGTGACGCACAGCTGCTGGCGGAGCTGTTCCGCGGTGCGGCGCACGATCCGCTGGGGCGCAGCGCGATGTGGCACGACGGCGTGCGCTCGGTCGCGGTGGGGCTGGCGGGCAACCGCTCGCTCGTGACGGGCCAGGCGGTGAGCGTGCGCGACCTCGATCTCGGACCGGCGTCCGCGGCGTTCGAGGGACGGCTGACAGCGCCGCCCGGATCGTCGGGTCAGATACCCGCGATCACCGCGTTGTCGAGCTGATCGGCGTCGACGCCGGGGCGGTCGGCCTGGTTCGTCAGCAGCACGTAGGCGACCCCCGCGGCCGGGTGCACCCAGAACTCGGTGCCCGCCCAGCCGGCGTGGCCGTACACGTCGCGGTCGATCAGGCCCGGTGCGCGCGTGCGCAGGTTCAACGTGAAGCCCCAGTCCTGGCCCGCCGACGCCGGGTACGGGTCGAGTCGCGGGATGTCGCCGGTCAACGGCCGCCGCATCATGGCGAGCGTGGCAGGCCGCACCGGTCCGTCGAGCGCCCCCTGTCCGACGCGCAGCAGCGCCGAGCCCAGCGCGAGCAGGTCCGCCGCGGTGCCGATCATGCCGGCACCGGGGTTGCGGTGGCTCGCGAATCCCCGCATGTCGAGTCCGAGCCGTTCGGCGTCGACGACCGTGTGCGGATCGACGCCGGGGTCCAGCGTGAACCCGGTGGCGCCGATCGCAGCCGACCACGCCGAGATGTCGGCATCCCATTCCCACCCGGCAGCGTGCCGGATCAGCTCGACGATGCCGTCGAACGCCACCGTCGAGTAGCGCGACGCGGTGCCGGCGGCGAAATCGCGGTCGGGGACGAGCAGGGCGGCGCGGAGCCCGTCGGCGGGGTCGAGCGTGGGCTCGGGGATGCCGGCGGTGTGACTCACGAGGTGCCGCAGGCGTACGACGTCATCGACGTCGCGGCCGGCGCCGAACCCTGGGATCGCATCGGTGAGCGGCGTCTCGGTCGTGAGGAATCCGCGTTCCATCGCGCGGGCCGCGGTGATCCCGGTGAGCACCTTCGTGATGGAGAACAGCCAGTACGGGTCGTCGACGCGGGTGATGCGGCCGTGCGTCGCACCGAACGCGTCGAGCGCCACGACGCCCTCGGCTGTGGCGACGCCGAGCACGGCGGTGGGCAGCCGGCCCGCCTCGACGTGTCGGCGCGCCCAATCGAATGCGGCGCCGTAGCCGGTCACGCGCGCGGCTCGTAGCGCTCAGGAGACGTGGACCGGCGCACCACCTGACGCAGCTCCTCCAGGGTCGCGTCGGGGCCGAACCAGCCGTGCGCGCGGGCCTGGACCAGCACGTTGCCGAGCGCGGTCGCCTCGACAGGACCGGCGAGGACGGCAAGCCCCGAGCGGTCGGCGGTCGCCTGGCACAGCAGGCGGTTGAGCGCACCGCCTCCGACGATGTGGATCACGTCGACGTCGCGTCCGGTCAGGCGCGAGGCTGTCGCGACGGCCTCGGCGAACGCCTGCGCGATGCTCTCGACGATCGTGCGGGCGAAGGTGGCGCGGGTCGCGGGCACCGGCGCCCCGGACTCGGCGATGACGGCCGCGATGCGGGCGGGCATGTCGCCCGGTGCCGCCAGCCGCGGGTCGTTGGCGTCGAAGAGGGGGATGCCGCCGGTCACGGCCGTGGCGTCGGCCAGCAGTGCCGGCAGGTCGATGGGCGCACCGTCCTCGGCCTCCCACGTGCGCACGGCCTCGCTCAGCAGCCACAGCCCGGTCACGTTGTGGAGGAACCGGACGCGTCCGTCGACGCCGCCCTCGTTGGTGAAGTTCGCCTCGCGTGCCTCGTCGCTGACGACCGGGGCATCGAGCTCGACGCCGACGAGCCCCCACGTGCCGCACGAGATGTACGCGGAGTCGGGGGTGCTGAGCGGCACCGCGACCACGGCCGACGCGGTGTCGTGCGAGCCGACGGCGACCACCTCGAGCGGAGCGCCGATGCGCTCGCGCGCCTCCCCTCGGAGCGTGCCGAGCACCTGGCCCGGGTCGACGAGCGGCGGCAGGAGGGATGCCGGGATCCCCAGCCGTGCAGCCAGCTCGAGGTCCCACTCGCCGGTGCGGACGTCGACGAGCCCGGTGGTCGAGGCGTTGGTGCGCTCGGCCGCACGCGCTCCGGTGAGCAGGAACGCGACGAGATCGGGGATCAGCAGCGAGACCTCCGCGTCGGGCAGCCGCTCCTCGACCGCGTACTGGTACAGCGTGTTGAACGGCAGAAACTGCAGCCCGTTGCGTCGGTACAGCTCGGCCGACGACGCGGTGGCGTGGACGGCATCCACTCCCCGCGCGGTGCGCTCGTCACGGTAGTGGAACGGTTCGCCCAGCAGCTCGCCGCCGTGGACCAGACCGTAGTCGACCGCCCACGAGTCGATGCCGATGCTCGTGATGCCCGGTTCGCGGCGCAGGGCCTCGGCGAGGCCGTCCACGATGTGGCGGTACAGCGCCGTGAAGTCCCAGTGCAGGCCGTCCGGCCCCTCGACGGGTCCGTTCGGGAACCGGGCGACCTGCTCCAGGCGCAGCACGCCGTCGTCCACGTAGCCGAGCATGACGCGGCCGCTGGTCGCGCCGAGGTCGACCGCCGCGACGACTCCGCTCGTACCGGTCATCGTGCACCCCGCGAGGGAGCGCTGAGGACCGAGACGAATCGCTCCGAACGCGGCGTCATCGCAGGAACGCGGCGGCGACGCCGGAATCGACAGGGATGTGCAGACCCGTGGTGCGGCTGAGCTCCGGGCCGGTGAGGACGTACACCGCGTCGGCGACGTTCTCGGGTACGACCTCGCGCTTGAGGATCGTGCGGTTGGCGTAGAACTGGCCCAGATCCTCCTCGGCCACGCCGTACGTGGCGGCGCGGTTGGCACCCCATCCCGACGCGAAGATGCCGGACCCGCGCACGACGCCGTCGGGGTTGATGCCGTTGACGCGCACGCCGTGCTCGCCGAGCTCGACCGCGAGCAGACGCACCTGATGGGCCTGGTCGGCCTTCGTGGCCGAGTACGCGATGTTGTTCGGGCCGGCGAAGACGGAGTTCTTCGACGAGATGTAGATGACGTCGCCGCCGAGCTTCTGCTCGATGAGGATCTTCGCCGCGGCCTTCGAGACGAGGAACGAGCCCTTCGCCATGACGTCGTGCTGCAGGTCCCAGTCCTTCTCGGTGGTCTCCAGCAGCGGCTTGGACAGCGACAGCCCGGCGTTGTTGACGACCAGGTCCACGCCGCCGAACGCGAGCACGGCGGCATCGAACGCGGCCTGGATCGCGTCCGCGTCGGCGACGTTGGCGGCCACGCCGATCGCGACGTCCGTGTTGCCCAGCTCTGCGGCCGCGGCCTGGGCCTTCTCGAGATCGAGGTCGGCGACGATGACACACGCGCCCTCGGCGGCCAGACGCGTCGCGATGGCCTTGCCGATGCCCGACGCGGCGCCGGTGACGAGCGCGATGCGGCCCTGGTGGGTCTTGGGCTTGGGCATGCGCTGGAGCTTGGCCTCTTCGAGGGCCCAGTACTCGATGCGGAACTTCTCGGCGTCCGAGATCGGCGTGTAGGTCGACAGCGCCTCGGCGCCGCGCATCACGTTGATGGCGTTGACGTAGAACTCGCCGGCCACGCGGGCGGTCTGCTTGTTGGCGCCGTACGAGAACATGCCCACGCCCGGGACGAGCACGATGAGCGGGTCGGCGCCGCGGATCGCGGGGGATGCAGGTTCGGTCGCTGAGCCTGTCGAAGCGTGCGCGTCGTAGTACGCCTGGTAGTCCGCGCGGTAGCACTCGTGCAGCTCGGCGAGGCGGGCGAGGGATGCCTCGACCGTCGCGTCCGCGGGCAGGTCGAGGATCAGCGGCTTGACCTTGGTGCGCAGGAAGTGGTCGGGGCAGCTGGTGCCGAGTGCGGCGAGCTCGGGCGCCCGCTCGGACGCGAGGAAGTCGGTGACGACGGCAGCATCGGTGAAGTGGCCGACCATGGGCTTGTCGGTCGACGCGAGCCCGCGGATCGTGGGGGCCAGGGCGGCGGCCTTCGCGCGGCGTTCGGACTCGGGCAGCGCCTCGAACCCGGCACGCACGCTGCCGAACGGGTCGGCCTTGCCGTTCGCGTCGATGTACGCCTGGGCGGTCTCGATGATCCACAGCGAGTTCGCCTCGGCCTCGTCGGACGTGTCGCCCCACGCGGTGATGCCGTGGCCGCCGAGGATCGTGCCGATCGCCTGCGGGTTCCGCGCCTTGATCGCCGCGATGTCCAGGCCGAGCTGGAAGCCGGGGCGACGCCACGGCACCCACACGACCTTCTCGCCGAAGATCTTCGCGGTGAGCTCCTCGCCGTCGGCGGCGGTCGCGATCGCGATGCCCGCGTCGGGATGCAGGTGGTCCACGTGTGCGGCATCCACGAGACCGTGCATCGCCGTGTCGATCGAGGGGGCGGCACCGCCCTTGCCGTGCAGGCAGTAGTCGAACGCGGCGACCATCTCGTCCTCGCGCTCCACGCCCGGGTACACGTCGACGAGCGCGCGCATGCGGTCCAGGCGCAGCACCGCGAGGCCCTCGGGCTTGAGGGTGCCGAGGTCGCCACCGGAGCCCTTGACCCACAGCAGCTCGACGGGCTCGCCGGTGACCGGGTCGGTCTCGGTGCCCTTGGCCGACGTGTTGCCGCCCGCGTAGTTGGTGTTCTTCGGGTCGGCGCCGAGGCGGTTCGACCGGGTGATCAGGTCGGTGACGGCCGGGTTGGTCATGGTGTCGTTCCTTCGTTCGGTGCTCACCTGTCGCTGGGTGCTCGATCGGTCGGCACGTCGTGACAGGTGAGCGGAAGTTATCTGGGTTCGCCTGTCACGACGTGCTGGCGGGGACAGCGCTTCGTGACAGGGGAGCGGTGGGTGGCGACAGAGTGGGGGCGAAGGGGAGTGCGGCGAGGCGGGTCGCGAAGCGCTCGATGGTGAGGGATGCCGCCGGCTCTTGCGGGCGGTTCAGATGACCGTGCTCGGTGCCCGGCTCGGCGACGACCTCGACGGGACGGCCCGCGGCGCGCAGCGCCGTGGCGAACGCCTCGCCCGAGACCCGGAGCTCGTCGACCTCGCCGTTGACCATCAAGGTCGGCGGGAACTGCACGAGGTCCACGGGACGGGCAAGGCCCGGGATCGCCCCGAGCGGTGCGCGGTCGGCGGGCCCGCCCAGGTAGTTCTCGTACATCGCGAGGACGCGCTCGGGCATGAAGCGATCGGCTTCAGGCTGCGCGTCCAGCGCCGCCCGCAGTGCGGCATCCGGTGCGGGCTGCACGGCGAGGAGGGTCGGGTAGGCGAGCAGCGCCAGGGCGGGCCGCACCTCGGCCCGCCGCTCGATGAGGCGCAGTGCGGCGCCCGCGGCGAGGTTGCCGCCCGCGCTGGTGCCGCCGATCGCGAGGCGCGTGCGATCCACCCGGAGGCGGTCGGCGTTGTCGACGGCCCATGACCACGCCGAGAGCATGTCGTCGGACGCCGCCGGGTAGTGGTGGCCGCCGGCGGCGCGGCCGCCGGCATCCACTTCCCATCCCGAAGGCACGGGCGCGAGACGGTAGTCGACCGACACGACCGTCGTGCCGCGCGCGGCGAGCTGGGACGAGACCCAGTCGGACTCGGGCATGTCGAGGTCGCCGAACGCGAACGCGCCGCCGTGCGCCCACACCAGGCCGGTGCCGTTCGGCTCGCGGGCGGGGTAGACGCGTACGAGTCCGTCGGCGGCGGAGTAGGGCTCGCTCATCGTGGGTCCTTCTTCTCTCAGCTCCCCTGTCACGAAGTGCTGCTCACGGCGACACTTCGTGACAGGGGAGCAGAACGGGTGTGGGGTGGGGGGCTTACGCGCCCCAGCCGGCCTGCGTGCCGCCGACGCGGTCGGCCGCGATCTTCGACTGGTAGCCGGATGCCGCATACGCAGCCATCGGGTCGGCCGAAAGTCCCCGCGACTCCCGCCACTGCGCGAGCGCCGGGCGCACGTCGGTGTAGAACGCGTCCATGAAGACGGCATTGGCGGCGAGCACGTCGTTCGACTGCTGGGCGGCAGCGAGGGCGTCGGCGTCCACGAGCAGCGCGCGGGCCGTCATCTCCTGGACGTTGAGCACCGAGCGGATCTGGCCCGGGATCTTGTCTTCGACGTTGTGGCACTGGTCGAGCATGAACGCCACGTCGGGGTTGTTCAGGCCGCCGCCGCGGATGACCTCGAAGATGATGCGGAACAGCTGGAACGGGTCGGCCGCACCCACGATCAGGTCGTCGTCGGCGTAGAAGCGCGAGTTGAAGTCGAACGAGCCGAGCTTGCCGAGACGCAGCAGCTGCATGACGATGAACTCGATGTTGGTGCCCGGCGCGTGGTGGCCGGTGTCGAGGCACACCATCGCCTTGTCGCCGAGCGAGGCGACCTGCGCGTAGGACGTGCCCCAGTCCGGAACATCGGTGTGGTAGAACGCCGGCTCGAAGAACTTGTACTCCAGCACGAGGCGCTGCTCGGCGCCCAGGCGTGCGTAGATCTGCTGCAGCGAGTCCTGCAGGCGGTCCTGGCGGGCGCGCATGTCGGCCTGTCCGGGGTAGTTGGAGCCCTCGGCGAGCCAGATCTTGAGGTCGCGCGATCCGGTCGCATCCATGATGTCGATGCACTCGAGGTGGTGGTCGATCGCCTTCCGGCGGATGCGGTCGTCGTGGTGCGTGAGCGCCCCGAACTTGTAGTCCTCGTCCTGGAAGGTGTTGGAGTTGATCGTGCCGAGGCTGACGCCGAGGTCCTCGGCGTGGCGGCGCAGGTCGGAGTAGTCGTCGACCTTGTCCCACGGGATGTGGAGCGCGACGCTCGGAGCGAGCTTGGTGAACGCGTTGACCTGTGCGGCGTCGGCGATCTTCTCGTACGGGTCGCGGGGCGTGCCGGGCGTTGTGAACACGCGGAAGCGCGTGCCGGAGTTTCCGAATGCCCAGCTGGGCAGCTCGATGCCCTGGCCTTCGAGCGTGGACAGGATGTCAGGTGACAGCGTCGTCATGATGCGGTGCTCTCGTTCTCGGATGCCGTGGCCTGCGCCGCGGTCAGTTGGTCGTGGAGGTTGAAGATCTCGGTGAGGGCGGTGGCCGCCTGGTCGGGCCGGCCCTCCAGGCCGACGAAGAACCGACCCATCTCGGCCTCCCAGCGGGCAGCGACCTCGGAGGCGGCCAGGTACGCCTGCGCGGCCTCGTCGTCGTCGGTCTCGTAGTACCCGATGAGCCGGCCGCCCTCGCCGAGGAACAGCGAATAGTTGCGGCGGCCGGCGGCGGCGATCTCGGCCAGCATCTCGGGCCATACCGGCGTGTGACGGGCGATGTACTCGTCGAGCAGCTCGGGGCGGACCACGAGCTGGAAGCAGTACCGCTTCGTCGCGGTGCTCGGCATGGGGGCTCCTGTGTGACGGGGGATGCCGGGGTGACGGCATCCCGTTCATGAATCGTTTCAACGATAGAGGCTCGCGCGCTTCTTCGCAAGTGGGAAAGCGCTCACCAGAACTCGGCGGGGACACCCCCTCGCAGCCAGTGGAGCTCGTTGTCGCGAATGAAGGTCGACAGCGTCTCGTCGGCGGACAGGCTGTGGCCGAGCCAGGCGTCGAGGATGCGGAGGAGCTCGGCTCCGGACGCGGTGTCGGGGTCGTCCACCACGCTCTGCCACGCGGTGACGAAGCCGTCGGGCGTCGAGGCGGCGCGAACCAGCTTCGAGATGTACTTCGGCCCCGGCAGCATGATGCGGTTCGCCGCGAGCGCCGCCCGGGCGGCCGCGAGGGCGAGATGCAGACCCGCGTGACGGCGGAGGAACTCGTCGCCGCGCTCGGTCGCCTGGCGCAGAAAGTAGTCGCCGTGCAGACGGGCCTGCGCGACGTGCGACCGGATCCGTTCGTCCCACACCTCACCCGGAAGCCCCGCGATCTGCGCGACGGCCTCGTCGAGACCGGGAAGCTCGCTCCATGCGACCCGCGCGCCGAGGAACGACGCCCGCGTCGGGTCGTCCGCCCGTTCGACGGCGGTACGCAGGTATGTCGGACTCGCGAGCTTGATGTCGATGTACGAGCCGGGGTAGTCGGCGTCGCGCCGCTCGACCCAGGCGAACCGGCCGCGCGCGGTCTCGGCCTCGAACCTCTCGTCGTCGACGACGAAGTACACGTCGACATCGGAATCCTCGCGTTCGCGGCCCTGCGCCACCGAGCCGACGAGCACGACACCCAGGGCGCCGGGCTCGCCGCGTACGGAATCCACGTACGCGGCGAGCGCCCGCTCCTGGTGCTCCATCAGCCCTTGACCGCTCCGCTGGTCATGCCGGCGACGATCTGACGGTTGAAGAAGATGTACATGATGAGCGGCGGGATCGTCGTCAGCAGGATGTACATGAACAGCAGGTTGAACTGACTGACGGTCTGGCTCTGGAAGTTGTACAGGCCCAGCTGCACCGTCGGGTAGTCGTTGCCGGGGAGGAAGTACAGCGGGTTCTGGAAGTCGCTGAAGACGAACACGGCCTGCACGACGATGACGGTGACGATGACGGGCTTGAGCAGGGGGAGCACGACCGAGAAGAACAGCCGCATGGGTCCTGCGCCGTCGATGATGGCGGCCTCGTCGAGTTCGCGCGGGATCGTACCGACGAACGCGCGGAACAGCAGGACGCAGAACGCGAGCCCGAAGGTGGCCTCGATGAGGATCATGCCCGGGATCGTCTTGAACAGCCCGACCCCCTGCAGCACCCAGATCGTGGGGACGACAGCCGGTGGCACGATGAGCGCGGCCAGCACCATGAAGTTGATGTACGGGTTGAGGCGGGTGCGCTTGCGCTGCAGCACGTACCCGACCATCGCGGCGAACACCACCATGATCGCGCAGCTGAACACCGTGATGACCGTGGTCCACAGGAACGCCCACAGCACCTGATAGTCGTTCTTCTGCAGCACCTCGATGAGGTTCGGCCAGAACTGCCACTCGGACGGGAGGCTGAACTGGACGAGGCCGGCCTCCTGCGACGTCTTCGCGGACTGCAGGAACACGAACACGAAGGGGACCAGGAAAACCACGACAGACACGATGATCGCGATGATCCCGACAAGGTACTTGCGGGCCCACCGGCGGGCGGTCATCGGGCGCCGATCCTCCCTAGGGCGACGGCGGAGACTTCGGGCGTCGGCGGTCGTGAGGGTCTCGGTGACGGTCACAGCTCCGCCTCCCTTCTGTTGAGGAACCACGACACCGGGACCATCACCGCGGTGACGACCAGGAACAGGATCACGTTGCCGGCGGTGGACAGGCCGAAGAAGCCGGCCTGGTACTGCTTGTAGATCACGGAGGCGATCACATCGCTGGTGAATCCGGGGCCGCCCTTGGTCATCGCCCAGATCATCGCGAACTCCCGCAGACCGCCGATCAGCGACAGGATGATCACCGTCGCGGTGGCGGGGCGGACGAGCGGCAGCGTGATGTTGCGGAACACCGACCACGCGCCGGCGCCGTCCATGCGCGCCGCCTCGAAGTACTCGTGCGGGATGGCGACGATCCCGGCCATGAAGATCAGCGTGGCGATGCCGACGCCCTTCCAGACGTCGACCCCCGCGACGGTCAGCAGGGCGAGGTTCGGGTCGGTGTACCACCCCGGCTCGGGCAGGTGGAAGAAGCCGAGCACGCCGTTGACCATGCCGTGGAACGGGTCCAGGAGCGCCTTGAACGTCAGGCCGATGCCGACAGTGGAGACCAGCACGGGGAAGAACACGACAGCGCGCAGGTAGCCGCGGCCGAGGATGGGGCCGGTCAGGAGCAGCGCGAGGGCCAGGCCGAGGATGACCTTGGCGGCCGAGGTGGTGAAGCCGTAGATGAAGGTGTTGATGAAGCCCTGGACGAGCTGGGGCTCCTGGAAGAACTGGACGAAGTTGTCGAAGCCGATGAACTGCACGTCGAACAGCGTCCAGCGTGTCAGCGAGAAGTAGAACGACGCGAACGTGGGCACCGCGAAGAACACGATGAACAGCACGGCGGCCGGAATGTAGAACCAGCTCGGGTAGGGGCTTCGGATGCCCTTGCGCTTGGCCCCGGTCTTGCTCGGCCCGGTGGTGGCCGGCGGGGCTGCGCCGGTCGGCGCTACTGCGGTCGTCATTGATCACTCCTTTGTGAAGAGGGGCCGGCGGCGCGCCGCCGGCCCCTGTGTACCTGATCTCAGCGGACCCGGGGCGGGATCACCAGCCCGAGAGTCCGAGCTGCTGCGCCTGCTTCTTCACGTCCTCGTCGTACTGCGCCGCACCATCCTCAGCGGTGGTGATGCCGGAGCCCACGGCGACCGTGATGTTCTCGAGGTTCGGACCCTTGATGGGCGAGAGGAACTCGAGCGCGGAGCCGGTCGCGTCGGCGTCGAAGTACGCCTGGATGTCATCGACCAGGTCGGGCACGTCGTCGGGCAGGGTGCACGCGCTCGTCACATACGGTCCGGCGATGGAGCCGCCCTCGTTCTGCACCTGGCAGCCCTCGTCAGAGTTGGCGAATGCCACGAACTTCTTCGCGGCGGCGAGCTTGTCGCCCTCGGTGCTCTTGGCGATGTAGATCCCGTTCGGCTGCCACATCGTGATCGCGGTGTCGGCGGCGTCATCGGCGGGCAGCGCGAACACGCCGATGTCGTTGACGTTGTCGGGGTAGTCCTGCTGCACCTGCGAGATCGTGGCCGACAGCATCGGGTACTGCGCACCGGCGCCGGTCGCGAGTGCGCCCATCGCCTGGGCGTTGGTCATCGACGCGAAGTCCTCGTTGAGGAGACCCTTCTCGAAGACCTCGGCGCCGTGCGCGAAGCCGGCGAATGCCGGCTCGTTGACGTACTTCGCCTCCGGGTCGTTGGCGGTGTACTGCTCGGCCCAGTCGGGGTTGACCTTCGAGACGTTGGCGAAGTCGCCCAGCACGAAGAGCTGGCTCGTCCAGGTGTCGCCGTACGACTGCAGGATCGGGGCGACACCGTCGCCGTCGGACTTGATCTTCTCGCTGTTGGCGATGAACTCGTCCCACGTGGTCGGAACCGTCAGGCCGAGCTGCTCGTAGACCTTCTTGTTGTAGAGCACGGCGCCGGCGAACGACGTGCCCCACGGCGCACCGTAGAGGCCGTTGTCGGTCGAGACGACGGCCTTGAAGTCGTCGGTGAGCCCGTCGACCCAGTCTTCGTCGCTGAGGTCCACGAGGGTCTGGTCGGGGTTGAGGGCCTGCAGCAGCGAACCCGAGTTGTAGTGGAAGACGTCGTTCATCGAGTCCGTCGACAGCTTGGTCTTCATGAGGTTGTCACCCTCGGTGCCGCCGGGCTGTGTCTCGAGCTTGACCGTGATGTCGGGGTTGGCCTTCTCGAAGGCTGCGATCAGCGCCTTGGCCTGGTTGGTGTTCGAGTCGTCGCTCTGGGTCAGATAGCTGATCTCGACTTTGCCGTCGCTCGATCCGCCTCCGCCGCTGCATGCGGCCAGCGGCATTGCCAGTGCCACGATGCCCGCACCCGCGAGGAGCACTCTCCTGGTCGGGGAGCTCTTCATCTTTACCTCCTTGTAAAGCTGGACGGGGGGTCCGTCCACGCTGCCGGATTCCTTGGTGCATTCGTCGAGCGGCGACCGATGCCACGGAGCATTTGAAACCATTCAACTTCTCGTAAGGTACGACGCGCCGCACGCTGGGTCAACAGTCGATGTAGATCGGTCCATCACGATTGTGTAACGGTCTACACTTTGGTTGACAGGGAACCATGAATCGTTTCAGGATGATCGAGCGGGCGGCGAAGCGGCCGCTCCGCCGAAAGGACCCGGCCATGACGGCATCCCTCCCCGCACCTTCGTCCCTCGACGACGCCACGCGCGTCGCGGACCTCCGCACCCAGCACGGGAGCGGCCTGCTCGGCGTGCCGCGCAGCGGGCTGCGCCTCAGCTGGCGCGCCGAGAGCGACGACCCGGACGCACGCCTCGTCGGATATCAGCTGGCCTCGGGCGTCGAGGGTGGCGAACTGACGGCATCCGTCCCCGTCGCAGGCCACCGCACCGTCGGCATCGCGATTCCGGACGAGCTCGCGCCGCGCGAGCGCCGGGCCTTCGCCGTGCGCATCGCGACCACCGCAGGCTGGAGCGCCTGGAGCGCGCCGCTCGTCGTGGAGGCCGGCGTCGACGGCCCCGACCTGGTCGCCGAGGTCATCGGCCTCGACACCCCGGCCGACGGCCCGGTGCCGCTGCTGCGCACCGAGTTCACTTTGGCAGCCGCGCCCGCGTCGGCACGACTGCGCCTGAGCGCCCTGGGATTGGTGGATGCCTGGATCAACGGCGTGCGCGCGACCGACGCGCTGCTCACACCGGGCTGGACGTCGTACCAGGAGCGCATCCTCGTCGACACGCTCGATGTGACCGGGCTCCTGCGCGACGGCGTCAACGTGATCGTGCTCGCGGTGGCCGACGGCTGGTATCGCGGCAGCTTCGGGTTCGCACGTCGCCAGGCGATCTACGGCGACCGCACCGGCGCGCTCGCCCAGGTCGAGGCCGACGGCCGGATCGTCGCGAAGACGGATGCCTCGTGGCAGGCCGGACTCGGCGCGATCCGCAGCGCCAGCATCTACGACGGCACGGTGACCGACCTGCGCCTCGACGACGCCGGTGTGCATCGCCCTGGCTTCGCCGGGCGGGACTGGGTCGCAGCATCCCTCGTCGAGGCCGACCTGGCGCGGTTCGAGCCGCGCTCGGCGCCCCCGGTGCGGATCGTGGCAGAGCTGCCGATGACGGCCTCGACGCGCGACGGGCGCACGCGCCTGGACGGCGGGCAGAACCTCTCCGGCTGGGTGCGCCTCGTGGTGCAGGGGCGCGCGGGCGACGTCGTGACCGTGCGGCACGCCGAGGTGCTCGAGCCCTCCGGCGACCTGCACGTCAAGGCGCTGCGCTCGGCCAAGGCGACCGACGTGTACACGCTCGACCGCGACGGCGCGCACACGCTGGAGCCGGCGTTCACGTTCCACGGCTTCCGTTACGCCGACGTCGAAGGCGCCGAGGTGGTCTCGGCGACCGCCGTGGCGATCTCGAGCGACCTCGCGCCGCGCAGCACGTTCGCCTCGTCGCACGAGGCGCTGGATCGCTTCCACTCGAACGTGTTCTGGTCGCAGCGCGACAACTTCGTGTCGGTGCCCACCGACTGCCCGCAGCGCGACGAGCGCCTCGGCTGGACCGGCGATGCCCAGGCGTTCGCCGCGACCGCCAGCACGCTCATGGACGCCGAGTCGTTCTGGATGTCGTGGCTGCGCGACCTGGAGATCGACCAGACCGACGAGGGCGGCGTGCCCGCCGTGGTGCCCGACATCAT
>Ga0160446_100444_pt1 | contig 19058 bp, 20 predicted proteins | sample HID1973I_E1MG_FD_108200 | JGI IMG/M metagenome (GOLD analysis project Ga0160446, IMG submission 108200) | Enriched mosquito-associated microbial communities from UW Madison campus, WI, USA - HID1973I_E1 MG | ecosystem: Host-associated > Arthropoda: Insects > Digestive system > Unclassified ... | reverse complement strand
CGCGCCTTCGCCGACCGAGACGATCTCGCCTTCGGCAGGTTTCTCTTTCGCACTGTCGGGGATGATCAGGCCGCCCTTGGTCTTCTCGTCCGACTGGACGCGACGGACCAGAACGCGGTCGTGCAGCGGTTTGAAAGCCATGTGAACACTCCGGTGTTACAGGTTGCTGTTTTTATTGTTGGCACTCGATCTTGGTGAGTGCCAGTGCAGCCCATCTAAGATTGCCCCCCGGCCCTGTCAACGGAGATGATGGCGAAAATCCGCGCCGAAGATGCTTGACGCAAAATCCCGCGGACGGCTACGCCTCGGGGACCGGACGGGCAGGAGCGGATGTTGGAACGGCGGATCAGGGCGCTTGTACTGGCCGAGGCGGCCAATCCCGAATGGGTATCGGTTCCACTGGTGGGCTGGTCGCTGGCCAGTGCCCTGCGCGAGGTGGCGGATGTCCATATCGTGACCCAGATCCGCAACCGTGACGCCTTTCTGCGTGCCGGGTTGGTCGAGGGGCGCGATTTCACCGCCATCGACAGCGAGAAACTGGCCGCACCGCTGTGGAAACTGGCCGAGCGTCTCAGCATGGGCAAGGGCGTGGGCTGGACGATGAAGACGGCGGTCACGACCCTGGGCTATGGCTATTTCGAGCGTTTGGTGTGGCGTCGCTTTGGCGCCGCGATCCGGGCGGGTGAATATGACATCGTGCATCGCGTCACGCCCCTGACGCCCACCGCCTCAAGCAGCATCGCGCCCAGATGCAAGGCGGCACGGGTGCCGTTTGTCCTTGGGCCGCTGAACGGCGGGGTGCCCTGGCCGAAGGGGTTCGATGCCGAAAGACGGCGCGAACGGGAATGGCTGTCCTATGTCCGGGGCGCCTACAAGGCGCTGCCGGGGCGTACATCGACGCTGGCCGCGGCCAGTGCGATCATCTGCGGCTCTGCCCATACGCGCAGCGAGATCCCCGCGCGGTTCCGGGAAAAGACCGTCTGGTTGCCCGAAAATGCCGTGGACCCGGCCCGCTTCACGCGGATCGCGCCCCAGCCCGGCACGCTTCCCCTGCGCGGATGCTTCATCGGGCGGCTTGTCCCCTACAAGGGGGCGGACATGGCGATCGAGGCGGCGTTGCCGCTGCTTCGCGCTGGCAGCATGACGCTCGACATCATCGGCGACGGCCCGCAGGCGGCGGACCTGCATGCGCTGGTCCAGCGCGAAGGCGTCGGCGAGCGGGTGAATTTCCACGGCTGGCTTGAACATGGCGCGGTGCAGGACGTGGCCGCGCAGGCGCAGCTTCTGGTCTTTCCCTCGGTGCGCGAATTCGGCGGCGGAGTGGTGCTTGAGGCGATGGCCTTGGGGGTTGTGCCGGTCGTCGTCGATTACGCCGGGCCGGGCGAGCTTGTCTCGGATGCGACGGGCTATCGCGTGCCCCTTGGCCAAAGGCCCCGGATCGTCGCCGCGCTGCGCGACAGGTTGCAGGCGATTGCCGCCGATCCCTCGGTCCTGCCGGCGCAGGCTCGCGCGGCGCGGACCCAGATTGCCGAGCGTTTCACCTGGGCGGCAAAGGCCGGGCAGGTCGAACGGATCTGGCGCGCGGTCCTGGACGGCAAGTCCCCGCCGCAGGAATTGCCGCCACCGGGTTAGGCCGCTGACCCGGGCAGGGGCGCGCTGCGGGCTGGCAAGGCTGCGACGCCCGTGCCATGCTTCCGCGATAATTCAAGGAATCCTGCCATGCGCCTGTCCCGCCTGCTTCCCGCCCTTCTGATCGCCGCAGGGCTTGCCCTGCCGGCCGCGGCGGAATGCGTCGGGCGCAACCTGCTTGAGGCGCTGCCCTCGAAATCGCAGGCCGAATTGCGCGCCGCGGCCGAGAGGGTGCCCTATCACCACGGGCTGTTCTGGCAGGCGGTCAAGGGCGACCAGCGGATCACGCTGATCGGAACCTATCATTTCGACGATCCCCGCCACGATCTGACGCTGGCGCAATTCGGGCCAGATCTTGATACCGCGGGCGCGCTGCTGGTCGAGGCCGGCCCGAAGGAGGAGGCGCGGCTGGCCGATGCGATGCGCAGCGATCCCGCGCTGATCATGGACGCGACCGGCCCAACGCTGCCCGAACGCATGTCCGAAGACGATTGGGAGGCGCTGTGGAAGGCGATGGAGGTCCGGGGCATTCCCGCCGTCGTGACCAGCCGGATGCGGCCCTGGTATGTCTCGGTCCTGCTCAGCATCTCGCCCTGCATGCTGAAGCAGGTGCGCCAGTCCGGCGAGACCGGGGGCCTTGATCATCTTCTGGTCCAGCGGGCCGAGAAATCCGGCGTTCCGGTCAAGGCGCTTGAGCCGTGGGACACCGTATTCTCGCTGTTCGACGGCATGTCGCCCGGGGAAGAGATCGACATGATCCGAGCCGCCATGCCCGCTGCGGAATATGCCGACGATTACGCCGTGACGCTGACCGACGCCTATTTCGCCGGTGACAGCTGGCTGATCTGGGAGTTCGGCCGCTTCGATGCCTATCGCAATTCGGGCCTGTCGAGGGCCGAGGTCGACCGGCAGGTCGAATTCGCGCAGCGGACGCTGATGGATCAGCGCAACCGCCACTGGATCGGGCCGCTGGAAAAGGCCGCAGCGCAGGCGGCACGTCAGGGCAAGGGGATCGTCGCGGGTTTTGGCGCGTTGCACCTTGCAGGCGAGGGGGGCGTCCTGTCGCTGCTGGGCAAGTCGGGCTGGACCATTACTCAGATCAAGCCGCAGGGAGGGCTGGCGAATGGCGGATGAGCTTTGGCGCGAGGAACGGGACTTCTGGCTGGCCGGAGTGGCCGAGGCGGTCCGCAAGCTTGACGAAACCTGCGTCATGGCCTTCGCGCCGACCGGCATCCTCAGCCGGCGCAAGGTGGTCGAGCGGCTTGGTGCGGTTCCGCGCTGGCAGGAAATCAGCATGACCGACCGCGCCGTCGTCGAGACGAACGAGGTCTGCGTCCTTGCCTATCGCGCGACGGCGCGCCGTTCGGGGGCCGATGCCTATCGCGCGCTTTGCACGACGACCTGGATCCGGCGCGATGGCGACTGGCGGATCCTGCAGCACCAGCAGACACCCGTCTGATGCTTCACGACCTGCGGCGGCATCGGCGTTTCCTGCTGAGCTTTCTGCTGGGGCTGGTCATCGGTCTTGCCGCGCACGGGTTGCAGGCGGTGGACCGGCTGCTGCTGTTCTCGGTCATCTTCTGCCTCAGCTATCTGGTGCTGACCGCCCTGCTGATGCGCCGGCTGGATGCCGAGATGCTGCGCCGCACCGCCGATGCCGATGACGAGGGCATGAGGATCATCGTCCCCCTCGCCATGATCTCGGTCGCGATCAGCCTTTATGCGATCATGCTGACTTTGCGCGCTCCCCATGCCGGGCTGGCGCTGCGGCCCGCGCTGGCGCTGGTGCTGGTCCCGCTGGGCTGGGCGATGATCCACACCGTCATGGCCTTTCACTATGCCAGCCTTTGGTATGCACGCGACCGCCATGGGGCCGAGACGCGGGGGCTTGGCTTTCCGGGACTTGGCGCGGGCGAGGATGCCGGGATCTGGGATTTCCTTTACTACAGCTTCACGCTGGGCATGGCGGCACAGACTGCGGATGTCACCACGCTGGACAGCCGGATGCGGCGCATCACGCTGGCGCATTCCGCCTTTTCCTTCTTCCACAATACGGTGCTTCTGGCGCTGGCGGTGAATGCCGGCCTGTCGCTCAGTCAATAGACATCCCTGCCGCCAAGCCCTATAAGGCCCGCGACTTTTTCCGCTCTCGTGAAGGTAGCTTCCATGATCAAGGTTCTCGGCCACAAGGCACCCGATACCGACTCGACCGGCTCTCCCGTCATCTGGGCGTGGTACCTGTCCGAGGTCCGCAAGGAGCCCGCGGTCGCCGTGCTGCAAGGCGAGCCGAACACCGAAGCCGCCTGGATGCTGTCGAAATGGGACATCGCCAAGCCCCAGATCATTTCCGACCTGGTGCCGGGCGAGAAATGCGTGATCGTCGACACCAACAACCCGGCCGAGCTGCCCGCCTCGATCAACGAGGCCGAGGTGATCGAGATCATCGACCACCACCTGCTGGCCGGCGGCATCAAGACGCGCCTGCCGATCAACATCACCATCCGTCCGCTGGCCTGCACCGCGACGATCATGCACGACCTGATCGGCGACGAGGATCTGGCGCGCGCCCCCCGCGCGATCAAGGGTGCGATGCTGACCTGCATCCTGTCGGACACGCTGGAATTCCGCAGCCCGACCACGACCCCGCATGACCGCTTCGTGGCCGAAAAGCTGGCCAAGGATCTGGGCATCTCTATCCCGCAATTCGCGGCCGAGATGTTCGCCGCGAAATCCGATGTCTCGGCCTTCTCGGAAGAGGCGCTGCTGCGCATGGACAGCAAGGAATACGAGCTGGGCGGCAAGCAGTTGCGCGTCTCGGTCCTTGAGACCACTTCGCCCAAGGTCGTGCTGGACCGCAAGGCCGCGCTGATGGCCGCCATGCCCGCCGTCGCCGCTGCCGATGGTGCCGACGAGGTGCTGCTGTTCGTCGTCGACATCCTGAAGGAAGAGGCGACGCTGCTGATCCCGAACGACTTCGTGAAAACCGTGGCCGAGAAAAGCTTCAACGCCACCGTTTCGGGCGACACGGTAGTTCTGCCCGGCATCATGTCGCGCAAGAAGCAGATCATTCCCGCCCTCTCGATCTAATCAGGCAGGCCCTCATGACGCAGATCATCAATTCGCTGGCCGATATTTCGGCCGATTACGACGTGCTGTTCTGCGACCTGTGGGGCTGCCTGCACAATGGCGTGGCGGCCTATCCGGCCGCCGTCGCAGCACTTCAGGGATTCCGCGCAAGGGGCGGGCGTGTCGTCCTGCTGACCAACGCGCCGCGCCCGTGGAAATATGTCGAGGCGCAGCTTGATCGCATGAACGTGCCGCGCGACGCCTGGGATCTGATCGTCAGTTCGGGCGATGCGGCGCAGGATGCGATGTTCGCGGGCGCGGTCGGTCACAAGGTCTGGGCCATTGCGATGGAAAAGGACGAAGGCTTCTTCGCCGACATCCCCCCCGAATGGCAGGGCGCCGAACCGATCCGCCGCGTCCCGCTGGACGAGGCCGAGGGCATCGTCTGCACCGGTCTTTTCGACGACACCACCGAGACGCCCGAGGACTATCACGCCCGTTTGATGATCGCGAAGCAGCGCGGGCTGAAACTGCTTTGTGCCAACCCGGACGTGATCGTCGACCTTGGCGAGACGCGGCTTTACTGCGCCGGTGCCCTTGCCGAATATTATGAGCAGATGGGCGGCACCTCGCTTTACTTCGGCAAGCCCCATCCCCCGATCTATGACCTTGCGCGCCGCAAGCTGGGGCTGGAAGCGGATGCGCGCATTCTTGCGGTGGGCGACGGGATTGCGACCGACATCCTTGGCGCGGCGGGCGAGGGGATCGATGCGATCTTCATCACCGGCGGTCTGGCCTTCGACCAGTTCGGGGTGGATGTCGAGAACCCGGAACATCCGCTGTTGCTGGACTGGTTGAACCAGCGCGGGGCTGGCCCGCGCTACAGCATGGGTCGGTTGCGCTGACGCCCCGGTAACATCTGCGACGAATTTCCTATTCTGACGTAATATCCTTGCGCGTCAACCGCGATGCTGCTATGCAGCGGAACGGAGAGGCGGAGGCGTGGATGATGCTGGACAATCAACCCCGTGGCACAATCGTCATCGAGGATCTTGAGATCGGGATGTCGCGGTACCTGCTGAAGGTGGTGACCGACGAGGATATCGAGCTGTTCGCTCAGGTCTCGACCGACCACAACCCCGTGCATCTGGACGAAACCTATGCACGCGACACCATCTTCGAGGGGCGGATCGCGCATGGGATGCTGACTGCGGGCCTGATCTCGGCCGTGATTGGTGAACAATTGCCCGGTCATGGCACCGTCTATCTGGGGCAGACGCTGAAATTCATGGCTCCCGTCCGGCCCGGCGACATGGTGCGCGCCGAAGTGACAGTCGAGGCGATCGAACATGCGCGGCGGCGCGTCACCCTTGCAACCCGGTGCCTCGTCGGCGATACGGTCGTGCTGAAGGGCGAGGCGCTGGTTCTGGCGCCAAGCCGGAAATTCGACTGACCGGGCCATCTGCTGGCCCATCGGGGGCCTGATTGCGCATCCATCACGACTGGAAGGGGCTGCCGCTTGCGGCCCGTGGTGCAACCGTCGCCATGGGAAACTTCGACGGCGTGCATCTTGGACACCGTTCGGTGATCGATGCCGCGCGCGCCGCCGCCGATGCGCCACTTGGAGTCATCACCTTTGAGCCGCACCCGCGCGAGGTCTTTCAGCCCGATTCTGCCCCATTTCGCCTGATGAACGCGGAATCGCGCGCGAACCGGCTGGCCCGGCTGGGGGTCGAGCATCTTTACGAGCTTCCCTTCGACACCGTGCTGGCGGGCCTTGCCCCCGAGGATTTCGCGCGCGAGGTGCTGGTCGACGGTCTGGGGGTCAGCCATGTCACGGTTGGCGCGGATTTCTGCTTTGGGCGCAAGCGGTCCGGCAATGCGCAGACGCTGACGCAACTGGGGCGCGAGATGGGCTTTGGCGTCACCATCGCGCCGCTGATCGGTGACGGGCAGGACGAATACAGCTCGACCGCGATCCGCACTGCGCTGACCGAAGGACGGACCCGCGACGCGGAACGGATGCTGGGCCATTGGCATCGTATCGATGGCGAGGTGCTGCATGGCGACAAGCGCGGGCGCGACCTTGGCTATCCGACCGCGAACATGGCGGTCAGCGGCCTGCATTTGCCCCGTTTCGGCATCTATGCGGTTCAGGTCGACGTGCTGACCGGTCCCGAACGCGGCAGCTATGCCGGGGTTGCCAATCTGGGCGTGCGGCCGATGTTCGGCGAGAACCGCCCCAATCTTGAAAGCCATATCTTCGACTTCAAGGCCAACCTTTACGGCGAACACCTGTCCGTTGCCCTGGTCGAGTTCCTGCGCCCGGAGATGAAGTTCGACAGCCTTGAGGCCCTGATCGCGCAGATGGATCAGGACAGCGCCCGCGCGCGCGAGATTCTGGCGGTGCGCTGATGAGAGAGCGTTTCTGGGAATTGCCGCTGAACCGCCTGAAGCCCGACGAATGGGAGGCGCTGTGCGACGGCTGCGGCAAATGCTGCCTGAACAAGATCGAGTATGAGGATACGGGCGAGCTGGCCTTTACGCGCGTCGCCTGCAAGCTTCTGGACGGGCATAGCTGCCAATGTTCGAACTATGCCGAAAGGCACAAGTTCGTGCCCGATTGCATCGTCCTGACGCCGAAGAAGCTGAAAGAGATCGCATGGTGGCTGCCCGCAACCTGCGCCTATCGCCTGCGGTCCGAGGGGAAGCCGCTTTATCCTTGGCATTACCTGATTTCGGGCGACCGCGAATCCGTCCATCAGGCCGGGATCAGCATTCGCGACCGCACGGTCAGTGAGCTGACCGTGACCGAGGACGATTGGGACGATTACATCATCGAGGATCTGGCATGAATTTCGCATCGGACAATGTGCATGGCGTTCACCCGAAAGTCCTTAAGGCATTGTCCGACTGCAACGATGGCGCGATGGGGTCCTATGGCGCGGACCCCGTGACCGCGCGCGCCGAGGCCGCCTATCGCGAGCTTCTGGATGCGCCCGATGCGGTCATCCGCTTTGTCGCGACCGGGACCGGAGCGAACGCGCTGGTCTGTGCGCAGCTTTCGCCCAGCTATGGCCGGATCTATTGCCACGACAGCGCCCATATCCATCGCGACGAATGCGCCGCGCCGGAGTTTTACAGCCACGGCGCGAAGCTGGTGCCGTTGGCGGGCGAAAACGGCAAGTTCACCCCCGACACCCTGGCCGAGGCGATCCGCTTTGGCGCCGCGGGCAGCCTGAACGACGGACAGAACGCGATGGTCTCGATCACCAACGCGACCGAATGGGGGACCTGCTATGCCCCGGACGAGGTCGCGGCATTGGCCGGGATCGCGCATGACGCCGGGCTGAAATTGCACATGGACGGCGCACGCTTCGCCAATGCGGTTGCCGGTCTGGGATGCGACGCCGCAGACTTGACCCTGCGCGCCGGCGTCGATGCGCTGTGCTTCGGCGGCACCAAGAACGGCGCGCTTGCCGCCGAGGCGGTCGTCTTTTTCGACCCGGCCGATGCGAAGGGGTTCGACTACCGTCGCAAGCAGGCCGGGCAGGTCTATTCCAAGCAGCGTTATCTGGCAGCGCAAATGCTGGCGCTGGCCCAGGACGGGTTGTGGCTGGATCTGGCGCGCCACGCGAACGCGATGGCCAGCCGCCTGGGGCAGGGGATCGAACAGGCCGGGGGCACGCTCATGGTTTCGGTTCAGGCGAACGAGGTCTTTGCCCGGATTCCTGCCGCGGCCCATGACCGTGCGCGGGCGCATGGCGCTGCCTATCACCTGTGGCAGGATCGCCCCCCCGCAGCCGGAGAGCCGGTCACCGTGCGTCTGGTCACAAGCTGGGCCACGCATGAGGACGATGTGGGTCGCCTGATCGACCTGCTGCGCGGGGCCTAGCCCCGCAGCGCAGCCGTCAGCAGTCGCAGCGCGTGATCGACGGTCGCGGCACGCACTTCGGCACGGCCGATGGCGCCGAATTCGATGGTCTCGGTCCGGACGCCCCAGGCATCGGCAATACCGAAGCAGACGCGACCTTCGGGCTTGTGTTCGGACCCGCCGGGCCCGGCGATGCCAGTGACCGAAACGGCAAGCCCCGCTTGGGACCGCGCCAAGGCCCCTTGCGCCATCTCGGCGGCGATTTCTTCGCTGACAGCGCCATGCGCCTCAAGCGTCTCGGGGCGGATACCCAGCATCTCGATCTTGGCCGCGTTGGAATAAGTGACGAAGCCGCGCTCGACCACGTCCGATGAACCGGCGATGTCGGTCAGCCGCCCCGAGATCAGCCCGCCGGTGCAGCTTTCGGCGGTCGCGATCATCACCCCGCGCGCGCGGGCCAGGTCCAGGACTTCGGCGGCGGTCACAGCATCGGCTCCAGCAGCCCGTGATACAGCCCGGCAAGGATCACCGATACGACGCCCGCGAACAAGCCCGCCCACAGGTCGTCCAGCATCACGCCCGCGGCGTCCCCCCTGCGATCGGCGCGCCCGACCAGCCACGGCTTCCAGATATCGAACAGCCGGAACAGCAGGAACGGCGCGACGAAGCCCGGCCACGCGTCCAGGATCGACACGCCGTGCCGCCACAGCGGGATGACGGTGAAGCACATGGCCAGCCATTGCCCGGCTACCTCGTCGATGACGATTTCGGACGGATCCTTGTCCGCGCTGGCGGCGGTCACGCGGGGAACCGCCCAGAAGCCCAGCAGCGTCGCCAGGACGACACCCACGGGAACCAGCAGCGATGCACCCAACTCGCAGGCAAGGACGGCCAACGCGACCGCCGCCGCCGATCCCCATGTGCCGGGTGCGGGGCGCAGCAGGCCCACGCCGAAGAATGTCGCGATCTGGCGTTCCATGTTCACCCCTTGACCAGCGTGGCCGTCGCGATCGAGGCGATGCCTTCGCCGCGCCCGGTAAAGCCTAGCCGTTCCGAGGTCGTCGCCTTGACGCTGACACGGTCGGGCGTGATCCCGAGGATCTCGGACAGACGCAGCTGCATCGCGCCGGCATGGGGGCCGACCTTCGGCTGTTCACAGATCAGCGTCACGTCGGCGTTCGAAATGGTATAGCCCATCTCGCGCGCAAGCTCGCCCGCGTGGCGCAGGAAAATGTGGCTTTCCGCCCCCTTCCATTGCGGGTCCGAGGGCGGGAAGTGGCGGCCGATATCCCCCTGCGCCAGCGCGCCATAGATTGCGTCGGTCAGTGCGTGCATCCCGACATCGGCGTCGGAATGACCCAGCAGGGCCTTGTCATGCGGGATCCTGACCCCGCAAAGCCAGACATGGTCCCCTTCGGTAAAGGCATGCACGTCGAAACCGTTGCCCAGGCGAATGTCCATAGCGGCCCCCAGAATGCGTTCGGCGCGCCGGAAATCCTGCGGCCAGGTCAATTTCAGATTGTCTTCGTCCCCGGCGGTGGCGGTCACGGCCAAGCCGGCGCGCAGCGCCAGTTCGACATCGTCCGCCCCGCCTTCGGGAAATGCGCGATGCGCGGCAAGAATGCTGGCCAGACGGAAACCTTGGGGGGTCTGCGCGCGCAGCAACCCCTCGCGGCTGGCGGTGCCAGTGACATGTCCGCCCTCGGCCCGCCACAGCGCGTCGGTCACGGGCAGGGCGGGTGCCGCAGCCTCGGCCCCAGCCTCCAGCGCGGCGACGACGCCCTCGATCACATGGGGCGGGACCAGCGGGCGTGCGCCGTCATGGATCAGCACATGGGTGACGCCGCTTCCGTCCAGCGTCTCAAGCGCGGCACGGATGCTGGCGCTGCGCGTCTCGCCCCCGGCGACCAGCACGACGGGACCGGCCAGTTCGGCGACGCCGCGGGCCATGTCATCGGGCGGCAGGGTGACGACGATGCGGGGGAATTCCGCGAAAGCCGCGATGCTGCGCAGGATGACGCTTTCCCCGGCAAGGTCGCGCCATTGCTTGGCGACATCACCGCCCGCGCGCGTGCCCCGGCCCGCGGCCGTGATGACCACGGCATATGTGTCAGGTATCTTCATGCCGGCATGATTAGGCGAGCCCGCGCCCCGAGGCAATCGCGCCCACGTCGCAGGCGAGCGGCCCTTCGGGTGTTTTTTCGGCGCGCGGCAGTTGGCCCGCAGGCGGGCTTCTGCGTATAAGGATCGCGACTGCCCGCATGGGCCAATCCCTGCAACAGAATTCCCGCCTTCGGAGCTGCCGCCATGACCGACCCCGCAACCATCGATCTTTCCAAGGACGCCGCCGCCCGCGCCGCCGTACAACTGGTCGAGAACGGCATGAAGCTTGGCCTTGGCACCGGCTCCACCGCCAAGGTCTTCGTTGACCGCCTGGCCGAGCGCGTCCACGCCGAGGGGATGGACCTGCGCTGCGCCTCGACCTCGAAGGCGACGGCGGACCAGGCCCGCGAACTGGGGCTGGTGGTGATGGAGCTGGACGATCTGGGCTGGCTTGACCTGACCATCGACGGCGCGGACGAGGTCGATCCCGACCTGAACCTGATCAAGGGCGGCGGTGCCGCGCATCTGCGCGAAAAGATCGTCGCCACCGCCTCGGACCGGATGGTGGTCGTCGCCGATCAGGGCAAGGTCGTGGACTGCCTTGGCAAGTTCAAGCTGCCGGTCGAGGTGATCCCCTTTGGCTGGCAGTCGACCCGCACCCATATCGAGCGCGTGCTGGAGGAGCTGGGCATGGCCGAACGCCCGGCGATCCTGCGCGAAAGGGATGGCAAGCCCGTCCTGACCGACGAAAGCAACCTGATCCTCGACCTCGCGCTGGAGCAGATACATGATGCCCGCGCGCTGGCCCGCGGACTGTCCTCGATCGCGGGGGTGGTTGAACACGGGCTTTTCCTGAATATCTGCAGCCTTGCCATCATCGGTTGTCCCGATGGCTCGGTCGTCGAGTTGCGGCGTGAGGATCTGGAATGACTTTCGATTATGATCTGTTCGTGATCGGCGGGGGTTCGGGCGGGGTCCGCGCCGCGCGGATTGCGGCCAGCGAATACGGCGCCCGCGTCGGTCTGGCCGAGGAAAGCCGCATGGGCGGCACCTGCGTCATCCGTGGCTGCGTTCCGAAAAAGCTGATGGTCTTTGCCTCGCAGGCCGAGGCGCTGGCGACCGAGGCGCGCGGCTATGGCTGGACCACCGCCAGCGCCGGGCCCTTCGACTGGGTGATGTTCCGCCACAAGCTGGACGCCGAACTGACCCGGCTTGAGGGGGCCTATACCGGCGGGCTGGTCGCCGCCGATGTCGAAATCCACAAGCAGCGCGCCCGCCTGCACGACGCGCATACGGTCGAGCTGGCCGATGGCACCCGTGTCACCGCCAAGCATGTGCTGGTCGCGACGGGCGGCCACCCGCAGCGCCCCGGCATTCCCGGCGAGGAGCTGGGGATGATCTCGGACGACCTTTTCCTGATGGAAAGCCTGCCAGGCCGGGTGCTGGTGGTCGGCGGCGGTTTCATCGCCTGCGAATTCGCGACGATTCTGGCCGGGCTGGGGGCCGAAACCGTGCTGACCTATCGCGGCGACGCCGTGCTGCGCGGCTTTGACGAGGAACTGCGCCGCCACGCGACCGAACAGTTGCGCGTGATCGGGGTCGAGCTGAAGCTGGAAACCACTCCTGCGGCGCTGGAAAAGGACGGCGACAAGATCCGCGTCCTGTGGCCCGATGGCAGTGCCGAGATCTATGACGCGGTCATGTTCGCGACCGGTCGCGTGCCGAACACCAAGGGCCTTGGACTTGCCGAGGCGGGCGTCAAGCTTGGCCGCAAGGGCGAGGTGCTGGTCGATGAATGGTCGCAAAGCTCGGTCCCTTCGGTCTTTGCCGTGGGCGACGTGACCGACCGCGTGAACCTGACCCCGGTTGCGATCCGCGAAGGCCACAGCTTCGCCGACACCGTCTTCGGGGCCAATCCGCGCAAGGTCGATCACCGGCTGGTTGGCTCGGCCGTCTATGTCCGCCCGCACGAGGTCGCGACCATCGGCTTGACCGAGGAAGAGGCCGCGGCAGCCGGTCCGCACAAGGTTTATCTGGCCAGCTTCCGGCCGATGCGGTCGATCTTTGCCGGATCGGATGCGCGGGCGGTGATGAAGCTGCTGGTCGATGCCGAGACGGACAAGGTCGTCGGTTGCCACATCTTCGGACCCGAGGCGGGCGAGATGATCCAGCTGGTCGCGATCCCGATGGGAATGGGCGCCAGCAAGGCCGATTTCGACGCCGCCATCGCCGTTCACCCCACCCTGGCCGAGGAAATGGTCACGATGCGGCGTCCGGTGCGGCATATCGGCGGCGCACATGCTGACAAAACCGTTGGTTCGGCTTGATTATTTGCCGTCCGGCACCAGTTTGAACCTGAAACAGTCGCAAGAGTATCAGACGAGGCAAGAGACGCATGGCGGGACAAGGCCCATGGGGCAGCGGAGGAGATGACGGCAAGGGGGGCAACGAGCCTCCCAAAGGGGGCCAGCGCCCCTGGGGCAATGCCGGCGGCAACCGGGACGAGGAGCCGCGCGGCCCCCGTCGCGGCGACCAGCAGATGCCCGAGATCGAGGAGTTGGTCCGCAAGGGCCAGGACCGGCTGCGCGTCCTGATGGGCGGCAAGGGCGGGCAGGGTGGCGGTGGCGGCCCCCGCGGCGGCGGTCCGCGCCGTTCCGGACCGCAACTGTCCATGAGCCGGGGGAGCTGGGGCCTTGTTGCCCTTGGCGCGGTCGCGGTCTGGGCATTCATGTCCTTCTACACCGTCAACCCCGAGGAACGCTCGGTCGAGCTGCTGTTCGGCCGTCCCTTCGCCACCGGTGAAGAGGGCCTCAACTTTGCCCCCTGGCCGGTCGTCAAGGCCGAGGTCGTTCCGGTTTCAGCCGAACGCACGACCGAGATCGGGACCGGCCGCGCCGGACCGATGGACAGCGGTCTGATGCTGACCCGCGACCAGAATATCGTCGACATGGCCTATCAGGTGGTCTGGAACATCTCGGACCCCGAGAAATACCTGTTCAACCTGGCCGATCCGGACGACACCATTCGCGCCGTCGCTGAATCGGCGATGCGCGACATCGTCGCGCGTTCGGAACTGGCGCCGATCCTGAACCGCGACCGCGGCACCATCGGCGAGGACCTGAAGCTTTCGGTGCAGAACACGCTGGACGCCTATGAGGCCGGGATCAACGTGGTCCGGGTCAACCTTGACCGCGCCGACCCGCCGCGCGAGGTCATCGACAGCTTCCGCGAAGTGCAGGCCGCCCAGCAGGAACGCGACCGGCTGGAGAAGGAAGCGGATGCCTATGCGAACCGCGTCCTTGCCAGCGCGCGCGGCGAAGCCGCCGCCGTGATCGAACGGTCCGAAGCCTATCGCGCCGAAGCCGTGAACACTGCCCAGGGTGAAGCCGCGCGCTTCAACTCGGTCTATGACGAATACATCAAGGCGCCCGACGTGACGCGTCGCCGCATGTACATGGAAACGATGGAGAAAGTTCTGGGCCAGGCCAACAAGATCATCCTGGACGGAAATGCCGGACAGGGCGTCGTGCCCTATCTGCCGCTTGACCAGCTGCGTCCCCGCCCGACCACGAATTCCACGACCACCACCACCGGCAGCGCCGGCACCGCCACCGGGGGGAACCAGTAATGCAGCGAGCGCTTTCCATTCTGGTCCTGCCCTTTGTCGCGGTCGTGGTCCTGATCGCCTCGGCTTCGATCTATATCGTCGATGTGCGCGAAAAGGCCCTTGTCATGCGCTTCGGCGAGGTGGTCGACGTGCGGGAAAACCCAGGCATGGGCCTGAAGGTGCCCTTCATCGACAACATCGTGCGCTATGACGCGCGGATCCTGGGCATCCCGACGCCCCCGATGGAGGTGACGCCCCTGGATGACCGCCGGCTGGTCGTCGACGCCTTTGCGCGCTGGCAGATAACCGATGTCGTGCAGTTCCGCCGCGCCACCGCTGCAGGCGGCATCCAGTTCGCCCAGCAGCGTCTGGCCGATATCGTGACCAACGCCATCCGTCAGGTGCTGGGTTCGGTGCCCTCGACCACGGTGCTGTCCGACGACCGCACGCCGCTGATGAACCAGATCCGCGATCTTGCGCGCGAAAACGCCAAGGATCTGGGCGTGCGCGTCATCGACGTCCGCCTGACCCGCACCGACCTGCCCGAGCAGAACCTGACCGCGACCTATGCCCGGATGCGTGCCGAGCGTGAGCGCGAAGCTGCGGACGAGATCGCTCGTGGTGGTGAAGCGGCGCAGCGCGTCCGCGCCGCTGCCGACCGGACCGTGGTCGAGCTGACCTCGGAGGCGCGCAAGAAGGCCGAGATCGTCCGTGGTGAGGCCGATGCCCGCCGGAACGCGATCTATGCGGAAGCCTTTGGCCGCGATCCCGAGTTCTTCGCCTTCACCCGCTCGATGACGTCGTATGAGCGCGCGTTGAAGGGCGAGAACAGCTCGCTTGTGATCCAGCCCGAGGGGCAGTTCTTCGACTATCTGCGCAATGACGGCGCGGATCGCGCGAACCCTGTGCCGGGTGCCAGCACCGCCGCGCTGTCGGTCGTCACCGCCATCCCCTCGGTCGAAATCGCCGCGCCCGAGGAAGAGCCTGTGGCGCCGGACGAAACCAACCGCGAGGGCCAGCCCTTGGGCGAGAACGCGGGCGTCAAGCTGACCCCGATGCCGGAATCCCTGGCCAGCCCGCCCCAACCCGAAAGCGTTGTGCCGGCGACCCCGCCAGCCAACTGAATGGGGCCAGAGACAATGGAAAAGGGGCGAAGCATCGGCTTCGCCCCTTTTTCGTATGTCCAGTGTCGTCCTGCCTGCGGTCAGGCGTGGCGCCGGTCAGCGGGTGGCTTCGGTCTCAGCTACGGGTTGGTTTGCCAGCCTAAGCTCGTCCTCGGAAATCTCGCGCTGCCATTCGCGCCAGATCGAGACCAGCAGCGCCATCAGCACCGGGCCGACGAACAGCCCGACGATGCCCATGGTCTTCACCCCGCCGATCAGGCCGAAGAAGGTCGGCAGGAACGGCAGCTTGACCGGCCCGCCCACCAGAAGCGGGCGGATGGTCTTGTCGACGACGAAAAGTTCGCAGGTGCCCCAGATGAACAGGGCCAGCCCCGCCACCGGATTGCCGCTGGCCGACAGATAGATCGAGACCAGCGTGAAGCACAGCGGCGCGCCACCCGGAATCAGCGCCATGAACCCCGTGATCACCCCGAACGTGACCGGAGAGGGGACGCCCGCGATCCAATAGGCGATGCCCAGCACCAGCCCTTCGCCAATGGCGATCAGGGTCATGCCGGTGACGGTCGAACTGATCGTGGCCGGAACGACGCGGGACAGGCGGTCCCAGCGCTCGGGCAGGATGCGCGCGCCGACGCGGTCAAGCTGCGCCACCAGTCTGTCGCCGTCGCGATACAGCACGAACAGGGTGATCAGCATGAACAGCAGCGTCAGCGCCAGGTTGAAGGCCAGGGATCCCGCCGTCACCGCGCCGCGATAGATCGTGCCGATATTCGAACCCGAGATCGCCTGAACGATCTCGCTGATCCCGCCGGGGTGCCCGATATAGGTGCGCCAGTTCTCGTCCAGCCAGGGGCCGATCTGCGGCAGTTCGATCATCCAGTGCGGTGTCGGCGCGCCCGCCGCGTTGACGAGGATGGCCCAGCTGATCCAGTCCCGCAATTCGCGGAAGGCATAGACCAGCGCCATCGCAATGGGGATGACAAGGAAGCAGACCAGCACCAGGACCATCACTGCCGCGGTCATCGTGCGGCCCGAGCCCAGCTGGTGCACGCCCTTGTTGCGCAGAGGCCAGCTTGCCAGCGCAATGACCGTTGCGGCCAGGACTGGAACCAGGAACCCGTGGAAGAAATAGATCGAGGCCAGGACGATCGCCAGCAACAGCCATCGCGCCGCCGAGATATTCGTCAGAAGCGGCTGTCGATGTGGTCGAAGCCCGGTTGCCCGCGTTGTCCCCGAAGGGATGCGGGCCTTGGTTGAATTTCTGTCGGCTGCCTCGGCTGTGCTCATTTATCTCGTCCGGATACGCCGTTTTACATCATAACAGATCGCCCAGGGCTTCAAGCCCGGATTACCCGCGCCCGCGCGCAGTCGGGCGCTTCGCTTAGGGTTCGGGAAGGGCGTGACATGGCGATGACGATACCGCGAAAAGGCGTTGTTCAGGCGCTGACCGTGCTGGATGCGCCCATATGTGCTGTCGCCAGCGCAAGTCCGTCGACGACGGCGGTGAATGCCTCGGACCGCATCAGCTGGGCGGTCGGGCAAAGCTCGGATGACATCTGCGTGACCAGACCCAGCAGGCTGGAACCGCCGACCAGGATCACGCTGTCGATCGCCGGGGCCGCGACGCCCGACATCTCCAGCGTCTCGGCCGCCGCGGTCAGCAGGTCGGCGCGATACTGGGACAGAGCGGCGTCCAGCGTTTGCGGCGTGACCGGACGCGACAGGCCCGGTTCGATGAAGCCCATCGCGATTCGGGCCTGGCCGTCACCGCCATTGGCGGCGATTTTTCCATGCTCGACCGCGAATGCCAGTTCGTGACCCAGTTCTTCGTCCAGAACGGTGGAAAGCCGGCGCAGTGCGTCGCGGTCAACTGCCAGTTTGACCATGTCCTGAACCATGCGCCGTGTTTCGGGCGTATAAAGGAACGGGATGCGCGCCCAGGTCGCCAGTTCGGCAAAGATTGCGTTCGGGACCGGCAGCAGGCCGTCCCCCATCTCGCGGCGCAATTCGCCACCATGGCCAAGGGTGGGCATGGCGTGGGTCATCGATACGCTGTGGTCGAAATCGGTGCCGCCCAGGCGGATCCCGTGATTGGCGAGGATATCGACGCTGTTGCCCGTGCTGCGGAACACAGAGAAGTCCGAGGTGCCGCCGCCGATATCGACGATCAGTCCCAGCCCCCCGCTGCGGCCCAACCCGTGCGAGGCGATTGCCGCCGCTTCGGGTTCGGGCAGGAACGCCACATCCTCGAAGCCCGCGGCCAGATAGCAGCCGCGCAGGTCCGCCTCGGCCTGTGCATCGCGTTCGGGGTCGCGGGAATGGAAATGGACCGGCCGCCCGGACAGCGCGCGCGAAAATCGCCGCCCCGTTGCCTTTTCGGCCCGCGATTTCACCTCGGCCAGGAATTCGGCGATGATTTCCGCGATGCTGCGGCGCTTGCCGCCGATCAGGCGTTTTTCGTGAACAAGCGAGGTGCCCAGCACGCTTTTCAGGGCGCGCATGTAGCGGCCTTCCTCGCCATCGATCAGGGCTTCGGCTGCGGCCGAGCCGATCTTCATGGTGCCGCCCCGGACTGGAAAGAACACGGCGGTCGGCAGGGTCTCGGCCCCGTCCTCGATGCTGATGCGGCGGATGTGGCCGTCCTCGACAATGGCGGCGGCGCTGTTCGACGTGCCGAAATCGATGGCGAGAATGTCGTCCTGCATGGCGCGGCCCCTTATGTCGGAAAGCCGGGGCTGATACCGCCTTTCCCCGCGCGCGGCAAGGTCTTCGCGCCGATCGCCGTTGTGAAACCCGGATCCGCACCAAAACGACGGCTGGACAAACGAGAAAATATGGAATAATTGCTGACCTATCTGGATTGAGCTAATTCCCTTTCGCAATCCGGCTATGCAAACGCAATTTTCTGACCGCCGCCGTGTTTTCATCCCGGCGGTGATCCGCTATGGCGCGCGATGGCCGCGTCGCGTGCGATGCTGGCACCCCCGGAAATTGCGGACAAGAACATGACAGACCAGACATACGGCGCGACGCCATCCGCGCGCGCCAAGCCCGTCAACTCTCCAGCACGCGTCCTGCTGGCCAGCCTGATCGGCACGACTATCGAATTCTTCGACTTCTACGTCTATGCCACGGCCGCGGTGCTGGTCTTCCCGACGCTATTCTTCCCGGCCGAGGATGCGACGACGGCGCTTCTTGCCTCGTTCGCGACCTTCTCGATCGCCTTCTTCGCGCGACCCTTCGGCGCGATCGTGTTCGGCCATTTCGGCGACCGTATCGGGCGCAAGGTGACGCTGGTCGCCGCGCTGCTGACGATGGGCGTTTCGACCGTGATCATCGGCCTGCTGCCCTCCTATGCCCAGATCGGCGTTGCCGCGCCCGCGCTGCTGGCGCTGTGCCGCTTTGGTCAGGGCTTTGGCCTTGGCGGCGAATGGGGCGGTGCGGTCCTGCTGGCGACCGAGAACGCGCCCGAAGGCAAGCGCAGCTGGTACGGGATGTTCCCGCAGCTTGGCGCGCCCGTCGGGCTGTTCCTGTCTTCGGGCTTCTTCTGGGTGCTGCTGCATTTCATGTCTCAGGAAGATCTGCTGGCATGGGGCTGGCGCCTGCCGTTCCTGGCCTCGATCCTGCTGATTGTGCTGGGCCTGTGGGTGCGGCT
>Ga0160446_100439_pt1 | contig 19139 bp, 14 predicted proteins | sample HID1973I_E1MG_FD_108200 | JGI IMG/M metagenome (GOLD analysis project Ga0160446, IMG submission 108200) | Enriched mosquito-associated microbial communities from UW Madison campus, WI, USA - HID1973I_E1 MG | ecosystem: Host-associated > Arthropoda: Insects > Digestive system > Unclassified ... | reverse complement strand
GTGAGTGTGGGCGTGGTGACGTTCAGCGAGGGCTACGTCTTCCGCGGTGCATCCACGACGGCGCAGCACGAGGGCCGTGCGAACACGATCCTGCACGAGATGGCGCACATGTGGTTCGGCGACCTGGTGACGATGCAGTGGTGGGACGACCTGTGGCTCAAGGAGTCGTTCGCGGACTTCATGGGCGCCCACGCCGCCGTCGTCGCAGGAGGGTTCCCGGATGCGTGGGTGACCTTCGCGAGCCGGCGCAAAGGCTGGGCCTACGTCCAGGACCAGCTGCCGACGACGCACCCGATCGTCGCCGACATCCCCGACCTGGAGGCGGCCAAGCTGAACTTCGACGGCATCACCTACGCCAAGGGCGCTTCGGTGCTCAAGCAGCTCGTCGCGTTCGTGGGGGAGGACGCCTTCTTCCGCGGTGCGCAGCGCTACTTCGCCGACCATGCGTTCGGCAACACCACGCTTCCCGACCTGCTGTCCGCGCTCGAGGCGGAGTCCGGACGCGACCTCACGGCGTGGAGCCGAGCCTGGCTGCAGACCAGCGGCCTGTCGGAGATCGCCGTCGAACGCGACAGCGCGCAGGCACTGGTGCTGACCCAGACGGATCCGCGCCCGCACCGGCTCACCTGCGGGCTCTTCACCGTCGCCGACGGGCGCCTCGCCCGGCGGGGCGGAGTCGAGGTCGATGCCGCAGAGGCGCGCACGCCCCTGGTCGGCGTCACGGGAGCGGAGATCGACCTCGTGCTGCCCAACGTCGACGACCGCACCTACGCGAAAGTGCGCCTTGATGACCGGTCGACCGACGCCGCCGCCGCGCACCTCTCCTCGATCGAGGATCCGGTCGCGCGCGCCGTGATCTGGGCCGCCCTGTGGAACGCCACGCGAGACGGAGACCTGCCGGTCACGCGCTTCGTGGAGATCGTCTCACGGCACGCGCCACACGAGTCGAACATCGCGCTGGTCACCGACGCGCTCACCCACACCGGCGTCGCGATCGGGCGCTATGCCGCTGCCGACGCGCGCACGGCCCTCGCCGACGCGTGGCTCGAGACCTGCTGGGCCGCACTGTGGGCGGCCGAACCCGGCTCGGACGCCCAGCTGGCATGGGCGCGGGCGGTCGGCACCGCGGCGGCACGATCTGCGAACCGCGCAGGAGAGATGCGGGGAATCCTCGCGCGCGCCGTTCCTGCTCCCACCGGGCTCGCCCTCGATCCCGAGCTGCGTTGGGCGTGGCTCGTCGCGCTGGCGGCGACGGGACACGCGTCGGCCCACGATGTCGACGCCGAGCTGGAGGCCGACCCGTCTGCACAGGGACACACCGCGCACCGGACCGCCCTGGCCGCCCGTCCCGACGGCGCCGTGCGTGCGGCGGCCTGGCACGCCGCCTGGGATGACGAGAGCCTGACCAACGACCACCTCGCGGCAACGATCGCCGGGGTCCGCGCCGGGGATCGGCGGGACCTCGTCGCGAGCTTCGACGACGAGTACTTCGCCCGGATCCGCCCGACGTGGGCCGCCCGCAGCATCGAGATCGCGCGACGACTCGTGGTCGGGCTGTTCCCGTCCTCGGACTCGCTCGACGACGTCGACACGTGGCTCGCACGGAATCAGGACGCGCCCGCCGCCCTCCGCCGGCTCGTGATCGAGCAGCGCGACGGCCTCGCACGGGATCTTCGCGTGCGCGCGGCCCAGCCGACCGCGCCGTAGGCGCGAGCGGCGCCGTGAACGCGAGCGACCCCGGGCGCAGGCCCGGGGTCGCTCGCGTGTCGGAAGGTGTCAGCCGCCGATGCCCGTGATCACGGGGTGGTGGAAGGTGTCGCCGAACACGCGGTCCGAAGCACCCTCGCGGTCGAGGTACGGCGACGCGCCGCCGTCGATGAACGGCCAGCCGGCGCCGAGGATGAGGCACAGGTCGATGTCTTCGACCTCGGGCACCACGCCCTCATCGAGCATGAGCTTGATCTCCTGTGCGAGCCCGTCCTGCACGCGACCGAGGATCGTCTCTGCGGACGCCGGCGACGAGCCCACGACGGGCTTGAGGAGCTTCTCGGCCGGCTTCGTCCAGCCGGTCACACGGCCACCCTTGTCTTTCTCGACGACCTCCGGCAGCTCCGCGAGCGCGTGGAAGTTCTCGTTCGCGTAGAACCGGTCGGGGAAGGCGTGCACCATCGTGTCCTGCACGTGAGCGGCCACCTTCCAGCCGACCAGATCGATCAGCTGGAACGGCCCCATCGGCAGACCGAGCGGTGCGAAGGCCTTCTCGACGTCGGCGATCGGCGTGCCCTCGTAGACCGCGCGAGCCGCCTCGCCCATGACCTTGGCCAGCAGGCGGTTCACGACGAACCCGGGGGCGTCGGCGGTGAGCACCGCGTTCTTGCCGAGGTTCTTCGCGACCACGAACGCCGTCGACAGCGCTGCGTCGGAGGTGTGCGGCGTCTTCACGATCTCGATGAGCGGCATGACCGCCACCGGGTTGAAGAAGTGGAAGCCGACGAGTCGCTCGGGGTGGGCGAGCGCGGCGCCGATCTCCTCGACCGAGAGCGACGACGTGTTGGTGGCGAGGATCGCGTCCTCGGCGATGATCTGCTCGATCTCACCGAACACCTGCTGCTTGACGCCGACCTCTTCGAACACGGCCTCGATGACGAAGTCGCAGTCCGCGTAGAGGCTCTTGTCGGTGGTGCCCGTCACGAGCGCGCGGAGCCGGTTGGCGCTGTCGGCGTCGAGGCGGCCCTTCGCCTGGAGCTTGCCGATCTCGTCGTGGATGTAGGCCACGCCCTTGTCGACGCGTGCCTGGTCGAGATCGGTGATCAGCACCGGCACCTGCAGCTTGCGCACGAACAGCAGCGCGAACTGGCTCGCCATGAGCCCGGCGCCGATGATGCCGACCTTGGAGACCTTTTTGGCGAGCGCCTTGTCGGGCGCGCCGACAGGACGCTTGGCGCGCTTCTGGACGAGGTCGAAGGCGTACATGGATGCGGCGAACTGGTCGCCGGTGACGAGCTCGGCCAGTGCCTCGTCCTCACGGGCGAAGCCCTCCGCCTTGGTACCGCTCTTCGCCTTGTCGAGCAGATCCAGTGCCGCGTACGGCGACGTGGGGACCGTGCCGATCTTCGACTCGAGCATGCCGCGTGCCATCTTGATGGCGATCGGCCACTTCGTGAGGCGCTCGATCTTGCCGGGCTCGTTCTTGCGCTCGACCTTGATCTTGCCGGTGAGCACACCGTCGGCCCAGTTCAGCGAGTCCTCGAGGTAGTTCGCCGCCGGGAAGATCGCGTCGACGATCCCGTAGTCGAACGCCTGCTGGGGCTTGAGCATCCGGTTCTGCTTGAGCGGGTTCGAGATGACGACCTCGAGGGCGTTCTCGATGCCGATGAGGTTCGGCAGCAGGTAGGCGCCACCCCAGCCCGGAATGATGCCGAGGAACACCTCGGGCAGCGCGATCGCCGCAGCAGAGGCATCCACCGTCCGATACGCACTGTTCAGCGCGATCTCGAGTCCGCCGCCGAGCGCGAGGCCGTTGACGAAGGCGAACGTCGGCACGCCGAGGTCGGCGAGCTTGCCGAACACTTTGTGCCCGAGCTGCGCCACCAGACGTGCGTTGTCCTTCGAGCCGACCTTGGTGATGTCGCTGAGGTCGGCGCCGGCGGCCAGGATGTACTGCTTGCCGGTGATGCCGACGGCCTGGATCTCGCCCGCCGCAGCGCGCGCCTTGAGGGCGTCGATCGTCTCGCCGAGCTGGAACATCGTGGCAGGGCCGAGCGTGTTCGGTCGCGTGTGGTCGCGACCGTTGTCGAGCGTGATGAGGGCGAGCACCTTGCCCGAGGCGAGGCGGATGTCACGCACGCGCGAGTGCGTGATCACCTCGCCCTCGGTGAGCGCGAGGATCGGCGAGAAGTCGATGTCGTCGTAGTTGGTCATTCCTGCTTACTTCCGCTTCTTGCCGTCGTAGAACGGGTTCTCCCAGATGACCGAGCCGCCCTGACCGAGACCGACACACATCGCGGTGAGGCCGTAGCGGACGTCGGGGCGCTCGGCGAACTGTGCCGCGAGCTGGATCATCAGACGCACGCCCGAGGCGGCCAGCGGGTGTCCGAGCGCGATCGCGCCGCCCCACTGGTTGACACGGGGGTCGTCGTCGGCGACGCCGAAGTGATCGAGCAGCGAGATCACCTGGATGGCGAACGCCTCGTTGAGCTCGAACAGACCGATGTCGTCGATCGTGAGGCCGGCCTTCTTGAGGGCCTTCTCGGTCGAGGGGATCGGGCCGATGCCCATGATCTCGGGCTGGACGCCCGCGAACGCGAACGAGACGAGCTTCATCTTGGGTCGAAGCCCCAATTCCTTGACGGCTCCGCCGCCGGCCAGGAGCGACATCGTCGCCCCGTCGGTCAGAGGCGACGACGTGCCCGCCGTCACGCGGCCGTGCGGCCGGAACGGGGTCTTGAGGGCCGCGAGGTCCGCCATGGTGGTCTGGGGGCGACGGCCCTCGTCCGCCGTGGCCAGGCCCCACGAGCCCTCTGCGTCCTTGATCGCGACCGACACCAGGTCGGGCTGGATCTTGCCCGCGTCGTACGCCGCCTGCGCCTTGTGCTGGCTCAGCATGCCGAACCGGTCCGAGCGCGCCTTGGTCAGATGCGGGAAGCGGTCGAAGATGCGCTCGGCCGTGACGCCCATGTTGAGGGCGCCGGGATCGACCATGCGCTCCGCGACGAAGCGCGGGTTCGGATCGGCGTTCGCGCCGATCGGGTGGTGCCCCATGTGCTCCACACCGCCGGCGAGGGCGACGTCGTACATGCCGACGCCGATCGATCCCGCCATGGTGGTGACGCTCGTCATCGCGCCCGCGCACATGCGGTCGATGGCGAAACCCGGAACCGTCTGGGGGAGCCCGGCGAGGATTGCGACACTGCGCCCGAGGGTGAGTCCCTGGTCGCCGGTCTGCGACGTCGCGGCGATCGCGACGTCGTCGATGCGGTCCTTCGGAACGTTCGGGTTGCGTTCCATGAGCCCGATCGTCGCCTTGACGGCGAGGTCGTCCGCTCGGGTGTTCCAGTACATGCCCTTCTCGCCGGCGCGCCCGAAGGGGGTGCGCATTCCATCGACGAAGAAGACGTCCGAGATCTCGGCCACTCTGCCTCCAAAAATAGGGATGCCGCCAGCCTAGGAGGGGGCGCAGAGGCACGGGAATCGGGTGGCGGAAACCTACGAAGCGGCTTCGGACGCCCTCGAGGCGTCTTGCACGGAATCCACAAAGGCATCGGCGATCACCTGTGCAGTCTGGTCAATCTGCCACCGGCGCGCACCCAGTTCGCCGAGAGCCTCGCCGATGGATGCCGCCGACAGCGGCTGCGGCGGCGCCCAGGCCACGCGCCGCAGCAGCTCGGGCGTCAGCAGGTTCTCGGTCGGCATGTGCAGCTCTTCGGCCCGATGCTCGACGACGGGGCGCGCCGCCTTCAGTCGTGCGTCCGCCTCGGGATTGCGGTCGACCCAGGCGCGCGGCGGCGGGAGCGAGTCACCTCCGCTGGCGCGTTCCAGCGGGAGCTGCGTGACGGCTCGGCCGGCCTCGATCGCCGCCCACCATCGGTCGAGCTGCGTGCGGCTCGCACGCCCGGTGAAGTCCTTGACCGCGGCCAGCGCGCTCTTGGACTTCGGGTCCGCGAGCACAGCGGCCACGAGCGCGCGATCGGGCACGAGGCGGCCCGGGGCGATGTCCTCCGCGCGCGCGAAGTCCTCGCGCGCGATCCACAGCTCACGCGCCACCGCGAGCGCCTTGCGCCCGCGCACGGTGTGCAGGCCGCTCAGTCGTCGCCACGGCTCTTCCCGCGGGGGCTTCGGCTCGCGCTCGAGCACCGCCTGGAACTCCTCGGCCGCGAATTCGGTCTTGCGCTGCTCGTCCAGTTCGACCGCCAGCTTGTCGCGCACGTCGACCAGGTGCTCGACGTCGAGCGCGGCGTACTCCAGCCACGACTGGGGGAGCGGGCGCGTCGACCAGTCCGACGCGGAATGCGCCTTGGCGAGGGTGATTCCCAGGGTGTCCTCGACGACGGCGCCGAGACCCACACGCTCGTGTCCGAGAAGTCGTGCGGCCAGCTCGGTGTCGAAGATGCGCGGCGGTTCCAGACCCAGCTCCCGCAGCGACGGCAGATCCTGGCTGGCGGCGTGCAGCACCCACTCCTCGCCGCCGATGGCGTCCTCCAGCGGCCGGAAGTCGCCGATGGGCGGGGGGTCGAAGAGGAACACCCCCGCGCCGCGGCGATACACCTGCACCAGGTAGGCCCGCTGGGAGTAGCGGAAGCCCGACGCGCGCTCGACGTCCACAGCCACCGGTCCGGTGCCGTCGGCGAGACGACGAGCGGCTTCTGCGGCGCCACCGGCCTCATCGATGACGTCGTAGTCAGCCACGTGGCGACCTGTGCGAATCGAGCATCGCGATCCCTTCCGAGCCGGGCGGAAGACCCGCCAGCATGCAAACCAACTCCGCCCATGCTTCCACGTGCGGAGCGATCGCGCCCTCCGGCGACCAGGACGCCCGCAGCTCGATCTGGGCGCCGTCGCCTTCCGCTGCCAGGGATCCGAAGCCTTTCGACAGTGTCTTCGTCGCCGTGCCGGAGGCCGAGTGGAAGGCCGCGCGGTGGGACTCCAGTGCGTCGGTGAGCCACGTCCACGCGACGTCGGCGAGCAGGGGATCGGTGCCGATCTCGGGCTCGAGCGGAGCCTGGGCGAAGCACACGATCCGCCACGCACCCAGCCACGGTGCCGGCTCCTCGGGGTCGTACAGCAGCACCAGGCGTCCGGTGCCGTACGGCGAGTCGGTGTCGTCCGGCCCCGACCGCACATCACCGGCGATCGCGATGGCATGCGGGGCGATACCCGCGGGCGCCGCGATCTCGCGGACCGTCAGGTCGCTGCGGAACACCGTCGCGCGCACCGCCTCGGCCGCCTGCTCGAACGAGCCAGGTGCCGCGGGGGGACGCTGGTCAGCCACGCGGACAGACTAGAGTGATGCCTCGATGGTCGCCTCCAGGCGCGCCGCGAGAGACGGCGCAATACCCACACGCAGCCGGCTGAGGGCCTCTCGCCCCGATCGGTCCTCGCGCGCACCTGCCTACGTCCTCGGCGTGAAGGCGGCGCTCACGGTGCTGAGCCTCGGTCTCGCCGCCGCACTGGGCGCACTTGCCGCGGGCTCGGTGGTCATGGCCCGCCGGGTCGTCACGCCGGCCCGGCGCCGGACCGACACGCGCATCCTCGCCCTCGACACGGCGGCGCAGACGATCACCCTGTCACGGACGCCCGACACCGAACTGCCCGGGCGCTACGGGCTGTTCACGACCGGCACCTCGGAGTACGTGAAGCTCGGGTCGGTGCTCTCGGAGGACGCCACGAGCGTCAAGCGCAAGCTGCTCACGCACGTCGGCGTCGATGCCCGCCTCGAGCCGGAAGCCGCCTTCAGCGGCTGGTACTTCGACCGGCCCGAGCAGCTGCATCTGCCGTTCACTCCGGAGCTGATCGGCTCGACCGTCGGCCCCTGCCCCGCGTGGCTGTTCCCCGCCGGCGACGGCGAGACATGGGTCATCCAGGTGCACGGTCGCGGCACCACGCGGGCCGAATGCCTGCGCGCCGTGCCGGTGTTCCACGGCCTCGGCATCACCTCGCTCGTGGTGTCGTACCGCAACGACGGCGAGGCGCCGCGCAGCCGCACCGGGACGTACGCGCTGGGCGACACCGAGTGGCGCGACGTCGAGGCCGCCGTCGGCTTCGCCCGCCGCCGCGGTGCCGGTCGGATCATCGTGATGGGCTGGTCGATGGGCGGGGCGATCGCGCTCCAGCTCGTGCTGAACTCCGCGCACGGCGATGCGATCGCCGGGCTGATCCTGGAGTCGCCTGTGGTCGACTGGCGCGTCGTCCTGGAGTTCCAGGCTCGGGCCGAGCGGGTGCCCGGCGCCGTCAGCCGGTTCGCGATCGGTGCGCTGCAGTCGGAGTGGGCGGCGCCGCTGGCGCGCACCGGCGGCGCGATCGACCTCGACCGGCTCGACGTGGTCTCTCGGGCGGCCGAGCTGCGGCATCCGATCCTCATCCTGCACAGCGACGACGACGGATACGTGCCGTCGGATGCGTCGCACGACCTGGTCGCGGCACGACCCGATCTCGTGGAACTGCAGGTGTTCGAGGTCGCACGCCACACCAAGCTGTGGAACTACGACCAGGAGCGGTGGTCGCAGAGCATCCGCTCCTGGCTGGAGCGTCAGGGCCTCGCGGCCGGGTGAACGGCGTGGTTCAGGCCGCGGACTTCGCGCGCACCTGACGCTGCGCACGCAGGAGCATCCCGGTCATGCCCGAGATCCGCAGCGGCGACACCACGCGTGTGAGGCCCAGCGACTGGGGGTAGTCGCCCGGGACGGCGAGCACCTCGGCGGCGGTGAGACCGGTGAGCCCCTGCGCGAGGATGCTCGCGAACCCCCGTGTCGTCGGCGCCTCTGCGGGAGCCGTCGCGTGCATCGCGACGATGCCCTCGGCGTCGACGTCGACGATGATGTACACCGGCGACTGGCATTCGACCACGCGCTCGGCCAGCTCGGGGTGCCCCTCGTACTCGGCCGGCACGGCCGGCAGTTCGTACGAGTACTCCAGCAGCAGCTGCAGCCGGTCCGGTTCGGGGAGCTCGAGGAACTCGTCGCGGATCTCGGCGAGGCGTTCGGGAAGGACGTCAGTCATCACGTCCAGTCTCCCACGAGTGGATGCCGCCGGTCAGCGTCCCGGAAACTCGCCGGGCTCGGCACCCGTGACGATCGGCACGCGCACCGCGCTGCCCCATTCGGTCCACGAGCCGTCGTAGTTGCGGACGTTCTCGAAGCCCAGCAGATGCGTGAGCACGAACCACGTGTGGCTCGACCGCTCCCCGATGCGGCAGTAGGCGACGATCGTGTCGCCGTCTTCGAGCCCGGCCTGGCCGCGGTAGATGTCATCGAGCTCGGCGCGCGTCTTGAACCCGCCGTCCTCGGCGACTGCGCGCGCCCACGGCACGCTCTGCGCGGTGGGGATGTGCCCGCCGCGCAGCGCGCCCTCTTCCGGGTAAGCGGGGGCGGAGGTGCGCGAGCCGTCGTACTCCTCGGGGGAGCGCACGTCGATGAGGGGACCCGCGCCGAGGTGAGCCAGGACGTCCTCCTTGTACGCGCGCAGCAGCGAGTCGTCGCGCTCGACAACCGGGTACTCGGTCGGCGCCGGGGTCGAGGCACCCGTCGTGATCGGCCGCCCCTCGGCGATCCACTTGTCGCGTCCGCCGTCGAGGAGGCGCACGTCCTGGTGGCCGAACAGCGAGAACACCCACAGCGCGTACGCGGCCCACCAGTTGTTCTTGTCGCCGTAGATGACGACGGTGTCATCGCGAGAGATGCCCTTGCGGCCGAGCAGCGCCGCGAAGCCCTCGCCGTCGACGTAGTCGCGCACGACGGGGTCGTTCAACTCGGTGTGCCAATCGACTTTCACGGCCCCGGGGATGTGTCCGGTCTCGTACAGCAGGACGTCCTCGTCTGATTCGACGACGACGAGCCCCGGTTCGCCCAGCCGCGCCTGCAGCCAGTCCCCGGTGACGAGGCGGCCGGGCTCGGCGTACTCGGCGAACTTCTCGGACGACGTGTCGATCTCGACGGGCATGGCTTCTCCTGCGGTTCGAGGCGTCGGGATGGCGACGCGCGTGCTGACGATGAGCACAGGGCTGACAGTTAGGGTTGAACCGTCGATTCCGACCTTAGATTCCCCCGTGCCCGCGCAGGGCTGAGACGTAAGACTCCGTCACAGCCCTGAACGCAAGACTCCGTCGCCGGCTCGAGGGAGACCGCGACAGAGGACCCGCATGACCGTCTCCGCCACCCGCACCGGCATCGTCCATCTCATGGAGCGTGCCCCGCAGCTCACCGGCGCCGAGATGGTCGCGGCGCTCGTCCCGCCGCCCCAGTTCGCGAACGCGACGTTCGACACGTACCGCGCCGACCCCGCGTACACGTCGCAGCAGGAGGCGAAGGACCTGCTAATCGCGTTCACCGGCGGGGGAGCGCCGGCGAAGGGCGGCCTGTTCCGGCGCGCCAAGCGGCCCGAGATCAAGCCGGGCGTGTATCTGGACGGCGGCTTCGGCGTCGGCAAGACGCACCTTCTGGCATCCGTCTACCACGCCATGCCTGCGCGCAGGAAGTACTTCGGATCCTTCATCGAGTACACCGCACTCGTCGGCGCGCTCGGGTACCAGAACACCGTGGAGCTGTTCCGCGGCTCCGATCTGCTGTGCATCGACGAGTTCGAGCTCGACGACCCGGGCGACACGATGGTCATGACGCGACTCCTCGGCGAACTGGTCGCCTCGGGCACGCGACTGGCCGCGACCTCCAACACGCCGCCCAACGCGCTCGGCGAGGGGCGGTTCGCCGCTCAGGACTTCCTCCGCGAGATCCACGCCATGGCAGCGAGCTTCCAGACCGTACGCATCGACGGCACCGACTACCGCCACCGCGCCGTCGACGGCCATGCGGCCGTGCTCGCGGCTCCCGCATACGAGGCGGCGATCGCGGATGCCGCCACCACGGGTCTCGTGTCGGACGACGACTTCGACGGGCTCGTCGCCCATCTCGCACACGTGCACCCCTCGCGGTACATCCGGCTCATCGACGGCCTGGCCGTGGTGGGACTGCGCGATGTGCGGCCCTTCACCGACCAGTCGGCCGCGCTCCGATTCGTCGCGTTCATCGACCGTGTGTACGACGCCCAGTTGCCGATCCGTGCGACGGGGACCTCTCTGGACCTCGTCTTCCCCGACGAGATGCTTACAGGCGGCTATCGCAAGAAGTACCTGCGCGCCATCTCGCGTCTGGTCGCTTCGACGCTCGCCTGAGCGCACGACACCCTCGCTGCAGTTCACTCCCGCGTGATTCACGGGCCGCGTCCGGCCCGCCGAAACACGATGTTTACGTGCCAGGCCCCGCCGTAACGATCGCGAAACACGACCCGCACGGCGGGTGAAACCCGCACTCGCAAAACTTGCGACAGCACGAAGCCGACCCCCGTGACGCCTCGTGTCCCTGTCACCGACCCGATGCGAGGTATCACCCCATGGACGCACCCGGCAACATCGCCTGGGCGGTCACCGCGACCGCTCTCGTCCTCTTCATGACGCCAGGCGTGGCGTTCTTCTACGGCGGCCTGGTCAAGGCCAAGAGCGTCGTCAGCATGATGATGATGAGCTTCGGAGCTCTCGGCCTCGTCAGCGTGCTGTGGATCCTGTACGGCGCCAACATGAGCGTCGTCGACGGCACCTGGAGCTTCTCCGGCAACCCCTTCAGCGACTTCGGCCTCGCGAGCCTCGCGTCCGGCGACGGCTCCAACGTGGGCCTGCTGGGCACCGCGTACGGCGCCACGTTCGCGATCATCACCGTGGCCCTGATCTCTGGCGCCATCGCCGACCGCGCCAAGTTCGGCGCCTGGATGATCTTCGCGGGCGTGTTCGCGACGCTCGTCTACTTCCCCGTCGCCGCGTGGGTGTGGGGCGGCGGCTGGATCTACAACCTCGGCACGACGATCTTCGGCGAAGACAGCGGCGTGGCGGTCATCGATTACGCGGGCGGTACCGCCGTCCACATCAACGCCGGCGCGGCGGCCCTCGCCCTCGCGCTCGTCCTCGGCAAGCGCATCGGGTTCCAGAAGGGCATCCTCAAGCCTCACAACGTGCCGCTGACGCTGCTCGGCGCGGCGATCCTGTGGTTCGGATGGTTCGGCTTCAACGGCGGCGCCGAGTGGCTGTCCGAGGACATGGGCGGTGTCGGACTCATCACGATCAACACGCTGGGTGCCACGGCTGCCGCGGTCATCGGCTGGATCGTCATCGAGAAGTTCAAGGACGGAAAGCCCACCTCGGTCGGCGCCGCGTCCGGCGCTGTCGCGGGTCTGGTCGCCATCACTCCCGCCTGTGCGAACCTGACCCCCGGTTGGGCGCTCCTGCTGGGTGTCGTGGTCGGCGCGGTGTGCGCCCTGGCCGTGGAGCTGAAGTTCAAGTTCGGCTTCGACGACTCGCTCGATGTGGTCGGCATCCACCTCGTCGGCGGCCTCATCGGCACGCTCTTCCTCGGCTTCTTCGCCACCGGAACCGGCCTGTTCCTCGGCGGCGGCCCCGCTCAGCTGATCGTGCAGGCGATCGCCGCGATCGGTGTCCTCGTCTACTCGTTCGCGGTGTCGTTCGCCATCGGCTTCGTGATCGAGAAGACGCTCGGCTTCCGCATCAAGAACGAGGACGAGCTGGCCGGCGTCGACACCGTCGTGCACGGCGAAGAGGGCTACCTCCTCGACGAGCGCGTCTGATCCTCCCGGCTCCGAAGGGGCGTCGCGGTTCCCCCCGCTGCGACGCCCCTTCGGCGTTCCCGCTTCCTGGAGAGAAGAATGGATGCCGCCCACGGCCGTTATCGTGATCCCGTGGCTCGCGGCATCCTCTCGTCCCTCCTGAATCTCTTCCGCCCTTCTCGGCGCCCGTCCGCGACACAGACGCCCTCAGCGTCGGCGGAGGCCGTCCCGGGGAGGTACGGCGGCACCGCGACACGCGAGATCGACCCGCCGCGCAAGACCGAGCTGCGGATCACGTACAAGCCGGTCCGCGACACCGACCCCGACGCCGGCGAGATCGTCTGGACGTGGGTGCCGTACGTGGAGCGCGACGGCCGGGGCAAGGACCGCCCGGTGCTGGTGATCGGGCGTCGCGACGCCGACACCGTGTACGCGGTGAAGCTCACCAGCAAAGCGCATGACGGGCAGCGCGATTTCCTGCCGATCGGATCGGGTGCGTGGGACACGCAGGGCAGGCCGTCGTGGGTCGACATCGACCAGTTCTACCTCGTGCATCGTGACGGCATGCGTCGTGAGGCGGCAGCACTCGACCTGGAGCAGTTCGTCCGCGTCGCCGACGCCCTCCACCGCCGCTATGGCTGGACCGTCGGAAACTGACGCGCAGAACGACGAAACCCCCGGTATGGCCGGGGGTTTCTCATGGTGGGCGATACCAGACTCGAACTGATGACCTCTTCCGTGTGAAGGAAGCGCGCTACCAACTGCGCCAATCGCCCAAGCCCCACAGGGGGACGAGTATCGATAGTACCGGATGCCGAGGCGTGCCTCGAACCACAACGGTGTGACACGCGCGGGGCGCGCCTGGTTTTGCATGCGGCCGAGGATCGGATAGAGTCTTTCAAGTGCCCGGAGCGAAAGCGAAGGGAACGAAATGCGGATGTAGCGCAGTTGGTAGCGCACAACCTTGCCAAGGTTGGGGTCGCGAGTTCGAGTCTCGTCATCCGCTCTAGTGCAGGGATCCCCTCCAGGGATCACGGCACGTGGGGTCAAACCACACGCGGTGGCGTGGCCGAGCGGCTAGGCACCGGCCTGCAAAGCCGTTTACACGGGTTCGAATCCCGTCGCCACCTCGCCGACAACTTAACAGCCTCTTTAGGCGCGATTGGCGCAGCGGTAGCGCGCTTCCCTGACACGGAAGAGGTCACTGGTTCGATCCCAGTATCGCGCACGGACGAAAACCCCTGAGAGATCAGGGGTTTTTTGCATGCCCGGCGCCGGGTACCGTGAACGCGTGGTCCTCGTCGACGATATCCGTGCCGCGCTGCGTGAAGCCGCCGATCCCGAGCGCGCACCCGGCCAGCAGGCGTACATGAAGTCGGCCATGCCGTTCCTCGGCGTCCGGGTGCCCGATGCCCGTCGCATCGCACAGCAGTCGGCGAAGGGGATGGATGCCGCCGCCCTGCGCACTGCGGCGCTCGACCTGTGGGATGCCGCCGAGCACCGCGAGGAGCGTTATGCCGCCATGGCGCTGCTGTCGCTGCGGCCCGTGCGCGCCGACCCGGCGATGATCCCGCTCGTGGAGCACATGGTGCGCAGCGGGCAGTGGTGGGACTACACCGACGAACTCGCCCACCGCCTGGCCTACCTCCACGACGTCCGGCCCGTCGAGACCGCGACCCTCGTGCGCGAGTGGGCCGGAGACCCGGACCTGTGGATGCGGCGCATTGCGATCCTGTCGCAGCTGGGGCGCGGCATCCGTCTCGATCCGGCCGTACTGGTGGACACGATCGCCCCGAACATCGGCGACCCCGAGTTCTTCATCCGCAAGGCGATCGGCTGGGCGCTGCGCGAGTACGCGCGGATCGCTCCCGAGTGGGTGCGTGCCTATGTGGACGCGCACGAGTTCAGCCCGCTCACCCACCGCGAGGCGCTCAAGCACCTGGGCGCAGGCTCCGCCCCGGTCACTGGGTAGAATCGACGCGTGGAACTCGTCTGGTCGACCGCCGCAGCGGCACACAAGACCGACACGCGAACGCTCGGTGCCTGAGCGGGCGGGGCGCGGCGCGCGCCCGAAGCTGAGTAGCCTTTGAACCGAGCCATTCCCAGGAGAGTTCCGTGACTGACGCTGTGCCATATCCCGCTGACGGCTTCGCCCTGTTCCCCGACCGATCCGTGGTCGCACTGAGGGTGAACGGCGAACTGAAAGACCTCGCGACGGTGGTGACCGAGACGGATGCCGTCGAGCCGGTCACCATCGGCAGCCCCGACGGGCTCGCGATCCTGCGCCACTCGAGCGCGCACGTGCTCGCGCAGGCTGTCCAGCGCATCAACCCGCAGGCCAACCTCGGCATCGGCCCACCGATCACCGACGGCTTCTATTACGACTTCGGCGTGGAGCATCCCTTCACCCCGGACGACCTCAAGGCCATCGACAAGGAGATGCAGCGCATCGTCCGCGAGGGCCAGCGCTTCGTCCGCCGCGTCGTGACTGACGACGAGGCACGCGCAGAACTGGCCGCAGAGCCGTTCAAGCTGGAGCTGATCGGCCTCAAGGGCGGCGCTTCGACAAGCTCAGCGACCGTGTCGAAAGTCGAGGGAGCCTCGGTCGAGGTCGGAGCGGGCGAGCTCACGATCTACGACAATGTCGACCGTGACGGCCAGACCGTGTGGAAGGACCTGTGCCGCGGCCCGCACCTGCCGAACACCCGGCTGATCGGCAACGGGTGGGCGCTGCAGCGCGTCGCCGGCGCCTACTGGCGCGGCAGCGAGAAGAACCCGCAGCTGCAGCGCATCTACGGGACCGCGTGGCCGACCAAGGACGAGCTGCGCGCGTACCAGACCCGCCTCGAGGAGGCCGCCAAGCGCGATCACCGCAAGCTCGGCAAAGACCTCGACCTGTTCTCGTTCCCCGACGAGATCGGATCGGGCCTTTCGGTGTGGCACCCGCGCGGCGGCATCATCCGCGGCGAGATGGAGCAGCACGCACGTCGGCGGCACATCGCCGGCGGCTACACCTACGTGTACACGCCGCACATCTCCAAGCAGGACCTGTTCCTCACCTCGAACCACCTCGTCACCTACAAGGAGGGCATGTTCCCGCCCATCGTGATGGACGAGGAGCGCGATGAGCACGGCGAGATCACGAAGCAGGGTCAGGACTACTACCTGAAGCCCATGAACTGCCCGATGCACATCCTCATCTACAAGGAGCGCGCGCGCAGCTATCGCGATCTGCCGATGCGCCTTGCCGAGAACGGGACGGTGTACCGCAACGAGCTCTCGGGCGCGCTGCACGGCCTCACCCGCGTGCGCGGCTTCACCCAGGACGACTCGCACCTGTTCGTCACCCCCGAGCAGCTGGAGGGCGAGGCGACCCGCGTGCTCGAATTCGTCATCTCGATGCTGCGCGACTTCGGCCTGGACGACTTCGAGCTCGAGCTGTCGATGCGCGACGACGAGAAGGACAAGTGGATCGGCTCGGACGAGTTCTGGGAGTACTCGACCAACGCGCTGCGCAACGTCGCGGTCGCCAGTGGGCTCAAGCTCACCGAGGTGCCCGGCGAGGCGGCGTTCTACGGGCCGAAGATCGACCTCAAGACCCGTGACGCCATCGGCCGCACGTGGCAGCTGTCGACCGTGCAGGTCGACCCCAACCTGCCCGAGCGGTTCGAGCTGGAGTACACCGACCGGGACGGCCAGAAGAAGCGGCCGATCATGATCCACCGCGCGCTCTTCGGCTCGATCGAGCGGTTCTTCGCGATCCTGCTGGAACACTACGCCGGCGCCTTCCCGGTGTGGCTCTCGCCGGTTCAGGTGGTCGGCATCCCCGTCGCCGAGGAGTTCGCCGACTACCTCGGCGAGGTCGTCGACCGGCTCAGGGCCGAGGGCGTCCGCGCCGATCTCGACCACTCGGACGACCGCATGCAGAAGAAGATCCGCACGCACACCACTCAGAAGGTGCCGCTGCAGCTCATCGCGGGCGCACAGGACCAGGCCGCCGGCACCGTGTCCTTCCGCTTCCGCGACGGCTCACAGGAGAACGGCGTGCCGATCGCCGACGCGGTGCGTCGCGTGCGCGAGGCGATCGCCTCGCACGCCCTCGTGAACACCGCGGAGGACTTCGCGTGAGTGACGACCCGCTTGCGGGGAGTCGCGAACGCGAAGTCACGGTTCCTGAGCCTGCCGAAGGACGCGTGAGCGACGACCCGCTTGCGGGGAGTCGCGACCGCGAAGTCCCGGTTCCTGAGCCTGCCGAAGGACGCGTGAGTGACGACCCGCTTGCGGGGAGTCGCGAACGCGAAGTCACGGTTCCTGAGCCTGCCGAAGGACGCGTGGGCCCCGGCGGGGAGGGCGGGTCGGGTGCGGCCGAACCGGATGCCGCCGACCCTGCCCTCGTCGACGCCGCGACGCTCGTCGGGGTCCCCGACGAGTTCCAGCGACTGTGGACCCCGCACCGGATGGCGTACATCCAGGCGGGTCCCGAGGTGCTGCGCAAGGAGTGCCCGTTCTGCGAGGCGCCGCGCAAGTCCGACGAGGACGGTCTGATCGTCTTCCGCGGCCGGACCGCCTACGCGCTGCTCAACCTGTTCCCGTACAACTCCGGCCACCTGCTGGTGTGCCCGTACCGTCACATCGCGACGTACGATCAGGCGACCGACGAAGAGGTCGCCGAGATCGCCGCGCTCACCCAGCAGGGCATGCGGGTGCTGCGTCAGGTGTCGCGCTGCGACGGCTTCAACATCGGCATGAACCAGGGCCATGTCGCCGGCGCCGGTGTCGACGAGCACCTGCACCAGCACATCGTGCCGAGGTGGGCGTCCGACGCGAACTTCTTCCCGATCATCGCGCGCACCAAGGCGCTCCCGCAGCTGCTCGGCGACGTCCGTCGCGCGATCTCGGACGCCTGGAACGTGTGAGAAGTGGATGCCGGCGCCACCGGCATCCACTTTCCACGAAGTCTCAGCGCACCTGCTGGACGGCGAACTGCAGACGCGGGTTCGCGTAGGCGTCCTGGGATTCGACGAGCTGCAGCTCGCGCTCGCCCGACGCGTGCGTGCGCTCGAGCAGGTCGTACACGCTCGACGTGGTGCGGGCGAGGGCATCGGCCGCGTCGCCGGTGCGACGGTAGTGCGCGGTGAAGAGCGCGGCCGTGACGTCGCCGGAGCCGTTGGCCTTCATCGGGATGTGCGGCGTCTGCACGATCCACGCACCCTCGTCGGTGACGGCGAGCATCTCGATGGTGCCCTCGGCGCGGTCGGGTCGTTCGACGCTCGTGACCAGGACCGTGCGCGGCCCCATCTCACGCGCGAGATCGGCCGACGCGAGGGTCGACTCGAGGTCGGCGGGGTCGGTCTCGGTGAGGAACCCGAGCTCGAACTGGTTCGGCGTGATGATGTCGGCTGCGGGCACCACGCGGTCGCGCAGCAGCACCGGGATGGCCGGGGCCACGAAGCAGCCCGACTTGGCGTTGCCCATCACCGGGTCACAGGCATAGACGGCGTCGGGATTGGCGGCCTTCACGCGCGCGACGGCGTCGAGGATCACGTCGGCGATGCCCTCGCCGCCCTGGTAGCCCGACAGCACCACGTCGATCTGCGGGAACGCGCCGCGCTCCTCGATGCCGAGGATCACCTCGCGCACGTCGTCGGGGCTGATCATCGGACCGCGCCACGCGCCGTACCCGGTGTGGTTGGAGAAGTTGACCGTGTACACCGGCATGACCTCGACGCCGATGCGCTGGAGCGGGAACACGGCTGCCGAGTTGCCGACGTGGCCGTAGGCGACCGCCGACTGGATCGAGAGGATCTTCACCGGTCGATCATCCCACTTCCCGCAGGCGCGCCCTGCCGCCGGCGGCGGTCACCGCGGCGGCCAGGTCCGCGGCGAGCTGCGCGGCGGCGGGGTCGTCGAGGTCGTGCACGGTCAGCCGCAGCCGATACGAGGACTCGTCGCCGGCGAGCACGAACTCGTCCCCGGGCCGGGCCAGCCAGCCACGTCGCATGAGCTGCTCCGACACGGCACGGGCGGGCACGGGCAGGCGCAGCCAGAGGTTCAAACCGTCGCCCGCCTCGGCATCGAGCCCGTTCTCGCGGAGCAGCGCGACGAACGACGCGTTGCGCGCCGCGTAGTGGGCACCGGCCCGTTCGATCGACGCGGCGGTGGCGGCATCCGTCACCAGTGCGTGCGTCAGCCGCTGCAGGAGGTGACTGACCCACGTGGTGCCGGGAGTCAGGCGCATGGCGAGCCGCTCCGCCGTCTCGGGATCGGATGCCGTCACGGCGAGGCACATGTCGGGCCCGAGGAACTTCGACACCGAGCGCACGAGCGCCCAGCGGCGGTGGTCGGGCGAGATGAGCGAGTGGAAGGGCTGCTGCGACAGCATCGAGAAATGGTCATCCTCGATCACGAGGACGTACGGGTGATCCCGCAGGACGGCGCGCAGCTGCTCGGCCCGCGCCGCTGACAGGCTCGCGCCGGTCGGGTTCTGCGCACGCGGCGTGTGGACCACGGCCCGCACGCCCTGCTCGAGCGCGGCACGGAGTCCCGCGACGGTCATGCCCTCGTCGTCCACGGGCACCGGCACGGGTCGGTACCCGCCGATGCGGACCGTGTGGATGCTCGTGAGGAAGCACGGGTCCTCCAACGCGACTGCGTCGTCACGGGTGAGGGCCTGGGCGAGCAGCCGCTCGACGGCGTCGGCCGCACCGCTGGTGATCGTCAGACGCACGTCGCGCGCCGCGAGCCCGTCGGTCATCCACGAGAGGGCCCATCGCTCCAGGCCGGGGTCGATGACGGGCTCGCCGTACAGGACGGGACGC
>Ga0160446_100438_pt1 | contig 19153 bp, 15 predicted proteins | sample HID1973I_E1MG_FD_108200 | JGI IMG/M metagenome (GOLD analysis project Ga0160446, IMG submission 108200) | Enriched mosquito-associated microbial communities from UW Madison campus, WI, USA - HID1973I_E1 MG | ecosystem: Host-associated > Arthropoda: Insects > Digestive system > Unclassified ... | reverse complement strand
GCTGCGCCGCGGCACCCGCCGAGCCGCCGGACAACCCTCGTCACCGAGAAGCACGTCGAGGGAACAGTTCCACACCGCCCCGAGCGGCGACCGGGCACGTCAGCCGAGCATCAGGCTTCGGATCCCGTGCCCGCCTCGGCGCGCCACACGAGACGGAGAACGTCGATGACTTCGTCGGGGTCGACGCGGGCAGCCATGGCCTCGGCGACCAGATCACGGACCTTGCGGAGGACCGGAGCGGCGAGCACCGCAGCGGAAGGTGCGACCCGCGTGCCGGCGGCGGTGCGGGTGACGACGAGCCCGTCCTGCTCGAGTAGCTTGTAGGCCCTGGCGGCAGTCCCTGGCGCGACGCCGAGATCGCTCGCGGTCTGCCGCACGGTCGGGAGGCGCTCGTTCGCGCCGAGCTGCCCGGAGACGATGAGCCCCCGAAACTGCCGGTAGATGTCGAGCGCCGGGCTCGCCTCATCGGTCGCCGCGAGGCCCGACTGCGTCGTCATCGCGCGGCCTCCACCGCGCGGGCCTCGGGCTCAGCGGATTGCGGTGCGACCCCCTCCTTGCGCAGCATCCGCGCGCTGACGAGCAGCAGCAAGACGAACGCCACGACCTCCAGTGCCGGTGCACCCCACCCGGCGGCCACCGCGAACTCCGCATACCGCCAGGCGGCCTCATAAGGATCGCCGTCGTTCTGGCCGAGGATCGTGAGGCGCGAGCCCGACCCCGCGTCGGAGATGAGCCGCCACGCACCCGACAGGGCGAGCAGCATCCCCGCCGTCGCCAGGTGCACGACCGACTGCGCAAGGTCACGACGAGCGCCGCCCTCGGCCGACACGGTGTCCGGCCGGACGTAGGGGCGCACGGCGTTGGCGCGGAGCGCCGCCCACGCCACGACCGCCAGCAGCACGGCACCGACGAGCACGGGGATCCCGTATGCCCAGCCGAAGAACACCACGCGGATCGGATCGATGTCGGCCTCGTTCGGAACGGGGATGACGAGCCATACGAAGCGCCCCTCGCCGTCGGGTGACGAGGCCAGCCCGGCCGCCACGGTCGTGATGACCAGAGCGATGAGCGCCACGAGTCCGGCCGCGAGTCCGGGGCGCGGTCCGAACGACAGCCAGGTGCGGCGCGTCCCTGGCAGGGTCGGCGACTCCGGCGGCCTCGTCCCGCGGAGCACGACCAGGCCGAGCACCACCGCGACCCCGAGGCTCGCCCAGGCGAGCGGCGCAGCGTGGCGCCACCATGCCACTGCCCCGGAGAGGTTCACGATGTAGCCGAGCACGACGTTCTGCGTCGCGAAGAGCACGATCATGGCGATGGCCGCGACGCCCGCAGCTCGGTGTTCCGGGACGTAGCGCGCCGCAACGGCCGGCGGTGCCGTCGACTCTCGGTCACCGCGCCCACTCGCCACGAGGAGGATGCAGCCGGCGACCAGAGCCGCGATGGCCAGCGACACGAGCGGCTGCGAGAATGCCGCGCGCACGAGGCCCCCCGGCTGCCACACTGCCATGAGCTGAAGCATGCGTTCTCCATCCGTCAACTTGTGCCACCTTTCTAGCACAACTTGTACCCACACACTGCCACAACAATGGATGCCGGGCGCCCGGCATCCCCTCGTCAGGACCGACCCGGGCTCACCGCTGCCAGGCGCCGAGCCACTCGTCCCAGTCCGGGCCGTCGGTCAGCACGACGCCGGCGCGGGCCTGCTCGCGCAGACCGTGCGTCACGAGCGCGAGGTAGCGCAGGTGGAGCGCGTCCGTCCGAGCCTTCGGGAACGGGAGCGCCGGGCGCAGGTGCTGCTGCAGCTGCATCACGTCGGCCGGCGTGAAGCCCTCGGGCACGAGGCGGCGCGCGCGATCATGCGCGATGAGACGGACGAGGCCCACCCGGAGGTCCTCCGACGCCGCAGCAAGCTCCGGTGCGAGCACGCCGGGGTTGCCCGCCGGTCGGAGCAGCGGCCCGGTCGCACCGGCGATCTGCCGAGCAAGGAACGCGGCCACCGCGCCGGCATCCACTTCCCCCGGCTCGGCTGAGGAGGCGTCCGGGTCGGGTCCCTGCGGCGGAGCGCCCGCCACCCCGTCGAACTCGGCGACGACCTCGGCGACGAGGGCAGCGGATTCGCGCACCGCGTGAACGTGGAGAGCCTCGACCAGCGCCGTCTTGGTCGGGTAGCGCCGATAGATCGACGCGACACCCACTCCGGCGTGGTGCGCGACGTCCGCCATGGAAGCGCCGGGGCCTTGCGCGGAGAAGACTTCGCGTGCCGCGGCGAGGACGGCCAGGTCGTTCGACCGGGCCTCGCGCTGTCGACCGGGCAGGGGGCGATCGGGCAGGGGGCGATCGGGGGCATCGACCATGCCCTCACTGTAGCTGCGGCGAGGGTGATAGATTAATCGGAACGGATATTCCGTTCCGATAGCTCCCCGAACCCAGAGAGCGAGGACCGCGTGTCCCCTGCCCCCACCGCCACCGCCGAGCCCACGCCGACCGCCTCGACACCGATGCCGGTCGACCGTGCACCCGCGGAGTCCCCCGCCGGCGTGCGGCGCCCGCGCCTGTTCGTCTTCGCACTCAGCGCGGTCGTGTTCGCGTTCTCGATGATGCAGACGCTGGTCGTGCCCGCCCTGCCCACGCTCGGACGCGACCTGGGTGCGACCGGGCAGGCGACCGGGTGGATCCTCACCGCGTTCCTGCTCGCCGGTGCCGTGCTGGCGCCCGTCGTCGGCAACCTCGGCGACCGGTTCGGGCACCGGCGCGTGCTGCTGATCGTCGTCTTCGTGTTCGCGGCGGCGACGATCGGGGCAGCTCTCGCGCCGAGCCTCGGCGTCCTGCTCGTGGCGCGCGTCGTCCAGGGCGTCAGCACCGCGACCTTCCCCCTCGCGCTCGCGCTGGCCAGGGGCATGCTGAGCGGACCGCGGCTCACCGCCGCGTTCGGCTGGATCCCCGGCATGATCGGGCTAGGCGCCGGCGTCGCCCTGGTGGTCGGCGGCGTCATCGTCGACGCGCTGTCATGGCGGTGGCTCTTCGCGATCGGGGCCGCGCTGATCCTGGCATCCGCGCTGATGGTCATCGCGTGGGTCCCCCGCTCGATCGCTCCGGCTGTGAAGCGTCGTACCGACTGGCCCGGCATCGCGCTGCTCGCCGGCGGACTGGTCGGCGTCCTGCTCGCCGTCTCTCAGGGCGGTGTGTGGGGATGGGGATCGCCAGCGACCCTCGCCGTCGGCGCTGCGGGCGTGGTCCTGCTGGTGCTGCTGGTCGTCGTCGAACTGCGCACCGCCGCACCGGTGGTCGATGTGCGCACCTTCCGTCACGGGCCGCTGATCCTCATCAGCCTGCTCACGGTCGCCGTCGGCTTCGTCCCCTATGTCTGCTACATCGCCCTGCCGCTGCTCATGCAGGCCCCCGCGGCCACCGGCTACGGACACGGCATGAGCGTGACGGCATCCGCGCTGGCCATGCTGCCGAGCGCCGTCCTGGTGTTCGTGGGCGGACGCCTGACGCCCGTGCTGGTCACCCGGTGCGGCGCGGCGGGAGCCGCGATCATCGCCGCGGCCGTGATGGCGGTCGGAGCGGTGTGCCTCGCGCTGTGGCCGACGACGCCGTGGGCGGTCATCGCGGGCTTCTCGGTGCTGGGCCTGGGCAACGGCATCGGCTACGCGATCTGCGCGCAGCTGGTGATGCTGTGGTCGCCGGCGGATGAGACCGGCGCCGCGACGGGGCTCAACAGCGTCGTGCGCACGATCGGCTCGGCCGCCGCGGCACCCGTCGTCGCCGCTCTGCTGGCCGCCGGGGCCGTCACCGGCGCCGAGGCCGCGCTGCCCTACTCCCTCGCGTTCTGGGTCGCGGCCGGGGCGAGCCTGCTCGGCGTCGCCGCCGCGTGCGCCCTGCTCGCACGCCCGCGCCGGACCGCCTGAACGAAGGAAGTGGATGCCGGGCCGTGCGTCGGCGGCACCGCCGGCATCCACTCCCTCACCTGATCCGGAGCGAACCGGTCTGCAAGCGGTCCGCCCCGGAACCCTGCGCCATGCGCGCCCTGCACCTCAGGCGTGCGCGTGCGCCTCGCGACGCCCCTCCTCGCGTGCCCGGGCGATGAGACCCTCCACGCGCCGAGTCCTGCGCCGACGCCGCCACACCAGCGCCGCCACGATCAGCGCCAGTCCGATGACCACGAGCAGCTGCGGCCACGGGATCGCCCACACCGTGACGGTGTGGACCACCGGCTCGAGCGACTGCTCGGTGCCGTCCGGAAGCACGAGCGACCGCGTCACCGTCACGGGAACGGTCACGACGCCGATCGGCCATACCCCCGCGACCCGGATCTCGTGCGAGCGCACATCGCCGGGGAGGAGTTCGGTCGGGCCGGCCGCCTCGTCGGCATCGTCAGCGGGCCGTCCGTTCTCGGCCGTCGCATCGGCCCGGAGGCGGACGTTCCCCGTGTTCGTCAACGTGGTGCTGAGCACGATCGCGCCGGGATCGAAGGGGTTCCAGTCCGTGATGTAGACCCCGGATGCCTCGACCCCGAGCTGCGGCGTCACCTCGCCGTCGACGCGCACCATCACGCGAAAACCCACGCGGCTCTCGACCGCCACCCTCGCACCATCGTCGCTGCCCTGCGACAGGAGCGACGCGGCGATGCCGGCGGCGTGATCCCCGGGCGTCGCGTCGGAGGGGACTTCGACCTCGAACGGCACCACGACCGTTCCGCCCGCCGGGACGGTGACCGCGGACGCGACTGTCAGCCACGTGCCGGCATCCACCGACTTCTCCGATGAGGGGAGCATGTTGAAGCGCCCGGTCGGGGTGAAGTAGCCGTCTGCGCCTTTGACGGCGAACGTGACCTCGCGGTCGCCGAGGTTGCGCACCGCCAGGTGCTCGGTGGCCGACTGCCCCGGCTCCAGTTCCAGCTCGACCCACGAGCGCCCGTCCGGGGCGGTCTCGTCGGCGGGACTCACGGACCAGCTGACGGTGTCGGACGCGTCGTCTGCGGCCGCGTCGCCGTCAGCCGCCGATGCCGCGGTGACCGGCAGGACGGCCGCGATCACCCCCGCGGCGAGGATCATCGCCCAGGGCGATCTGGCGGTTCTTCCGAGTCGGATCATGGCGTCGTCACCTTTCGGAGAGCGAGTGTAGGGCGGTGCGGGAGGCAGATGCCCGCCGACGCCCGTCGGTGAGCTCGTGCGCGGCCCTCGCACCCGCGTCTTCACTGGCGACAAGGCAGATGTGCGGAATTGTTCGTTTGTGTCCTTGTTCATTGCGATGCCGGGAACGCGTCCCTTTCACTGGTCGCAATCGCCTTCGCGTTCAAGGAAGAAACCGCACGATGCGCCGACCCAGTGTGGGGCGGACGCAGAGGAGTTCTCATGCAGCTGTCGATATTCACCCGTAAGCCTGTCCTGCTGACCGGCGCCGTCATCGCCGTCGCCGCCCTGCTGGGCGGCGTCCCCGCCGCGGCGTCGGCATCACCGCCGTCCTCGGCGGCGACCTCCGTCACCGCATCCAGCGCCCCGCAGATCGACGATCTCGGTCCCGCCGTCGTCCAGTTCTCGTTGATGAGCTCGGTGACCATCGGAGACACCGTGTACGTGGGATCGCGCAACGTCTCGCCCACGCGGATCGTCGCTCTCGACATCCCGACCGGCAAGGTGACCGCGGTCACCTATCTCGACACGGGCGTCTCGGTGCAGGCGATCGCCGCCGACCCCAGCGGACGGTACGTCTACGCGGGCGTGCTGCAGGATGTCGCCGGGCCGCAGCCCAACCTCTACCGGTGGGACGTCACGACGCCCGACCAGCCCGCCGTGCCGATCGGCCGTATCGGCGACCGCAACGTACGCGCCATCACCGTCGCCCCCGACGGTCACGTGTTCGCGGTCGGCGACGGTGGATCGACGCCGACGCCGCTGTGGGAGTACGACCCCGCGACGGAGCAGGTGACCAACCTCGGCGCCCCCGACCCGGCGGCAACCGGTGCCCGGGCAGTGGCTGCCACCGACACGACCGTCTTCTTCGGCGGCGGAACGCTGTTCGGCGGCGGCGCCGCGCGCGCAGGCCTGTATGCCTACGACCGCGCCACCGGCGTCTCGCGCAACGTCACACCCGCCGAGATGCAGAACGACCCCAGCATCCGCGAGCTGGCCGTCTTCGGCGACAAGCTCCTGGTGGGATCGGCTGCGTCCACCGAGCAGTCGAAGGTCGCCGCCCTGGATCTCAACGATCTCTCCAGCTACTCGATCGCCACCTCGATCGGCAAGACCGCCAAGAAGTTCGCCATGATCGGCGACACCGTCTACTTCGCCAACGAGAGCGGAATCGTCTCGTACTCGCCTGCGACGGGCGCGCTCGAGCAGCTCGCGTTCGATGGTCCCTTCCTCGGCGAGATCTGGGGGATCGACGCGAGGGGCGGCACGCTCGTCGTCACCTCGGCGTTCGGCTTCGTCGCCCAGATCGACCCTGCGGCGGGCACGTCCGTCGTCACAGACCTCGTCTCGGCCGGTGCGCCGGCCTCGCCGCAGGCCAGCATGGGACTGGCGGCCGGGCATGGCACCGTCTATGTCGGCGGGACCGGCGCCGTCGCGCAGCACCATCTCGCGGACGGATCCGTCGACTATCTGCGCGCGCCGGGTGAGGCCAAGGACGCGATCGTCGTCGACGACGCGCTGATCACCGGACAGTACAGCTCGCAGGGCATCTGGAAGTACGACCCGAACGACGGACTCCCCTTCCGGCAGGTGGCGGAGTTCCCGGGTGAGCAGAATCGCCCGCAGGACGTGCAGTGGGACGACGTCAACAAGCTCGCCCTCGTCGGCGCACAGTCCGACACCGTGGGCGGCGGCGCCCTGTGGACGTACGACCCCGTCAGCGGCGGGTCGAACATGTTCGTCAACCCCATCGACACCCAGCAGTACGTCCGCGCCGTCGCCACGCGCGACGGGGTCGCCTACCTCGGCGGCGGTCTGCAGAACACGGACGGTCCCGGCACCGTCGTCGCCTTCGATCCGGTGAATGGCCAGGAGCTCTGGCGGATCGCCCCGCTCCCCGGCGCCGGCATCTCCGCGCTCGCGGTGCAGGGCGACTACCTGTACGGGTTGACCCGCAAGGGCGGATTCTTCGTCGTCGACCTCGTGCAGCACTCGGTCGTCCACACCGCCGATGTCAGCTCGGTCGCCACCGGGTTCGCCGCGCTGGTGGTGAACCGCGGGGTCGTCTACGGCGTGTCCGACACGGACGTGTTCCGGTTCCACCCGACGACCTTCGCCCTCACCGAGGTGGTGCCCGACATCGACGGCGCCTGGTACAGCGGTGCGCACATCACCAACGACGAGCTCGGAAACCTCTACACGCTGCAGGGCCGCAACCTGGTGCGCATCGACGATCGACCGATCGCGGTGGACGTCGACGCAGAGGCCCGATGCCTCGGGGCGAAGGCGCACGTCATGGTGAAGGCGACCAACACCGAGGCCGAGCCGATCTCGCTGACCATCTCGACCCCTTACGGCGAGAAGGTGTTCGCGTCGGTGGCTCCGGGAAAGAGCGCCACGGCGACGTTCAACACACGGGCGGCGAGCGCGTCCGCCGGCGCGGTGACCGTGCAGGCGACCCGCGCCTCGGACGGGATGGTCACCTCCAACCCCGCCGTCTTCGACGCCACCGCATGCCGCTGACCGAGCCCACCCGAACACGAACCCGAACATCGAACTGAGAGGAATCATCGAAATGAGAACCCACAAGAGCGCCTTCTCCGGTCTGCGACTGGCAACCGCGGGCTTCGGCGCGCTGATGCTCACCGTCGTCGCCACGGCGGCGGCCACTGCCGCCGACCCGGTCGGTGACGACAGCGACGTCGACGTCAACGTCTCGATCGCCGAACTGACCGAGCCCGGCGTGCTCGCCATGTCTGTCGCCGGAACCGCCACGACGCTGACCGAGAGCGACTCCGCAGACCCTCTCGTGCGCGAGTTCACCGGACAGCTGCCGACGGTCACGGTGACAGACACCCGCGACGCCGACGAGATCCCCGCCGACGCCGCCTGGTACGTGCTCGGCACGGCGAGCGACTTCGTCGGCGACGCCGGTCAGGCGCCGATCGGCGCCGGGCACCTCGGCTGGGCGCCGCACCTCATCGACGGCGGCGACTCCGGCCTCGTCGCCGAGGGCCCCGAGGTGGCCACGGTCGTCGACGACGACGCGGCTCCCGACAACGTCGGCCTCGTCGACAAGGAGCTCCTCGCCAACACGTGGAACTCGGGCGAGGTCGCCCCCGAGGGGTCGTGGACCGTGACCGCCGACCTGTTCCTGCGCACCGACACGACCGTCGCCGCCGGGGACTACTCGTCCACGCTGACCCTGTCGCTGTTCGAGTAGGCCCCGCGGCATCGCGAGACAGAGGGAGCCCTCGATGACGAACAACCACCTCACGCGACGGCAGATGCTCATCGGCACGGCGTGCACGGTCGCGATCGGCCTGGCGCTGCGTCCGGGCGGCGCGGCATGGGCCGACGCCCGGATGCAGAGCGGCGACGGCCCCGAACCCGGCGAGGTGCGCATCCGCGACCTCGGACCCGGCGTGGTGCAGTTCCCGCTCATGAGCAGCCTCGTCGTCGGCGACACGCTCTACATCGGCTCACGCAACCTGACACCCGCGCGGGTGATCGGCTTCGATCTGACCACCCGACGGGTGGTCAGCCGCACCGATCTCAGCTCCGGCTACGCGATCCAGGCCATGGTCGCCTCGCCGGACGGCGCGACGCTGTACATCAGCACGCTGCGCAAGGACGACGACACCGGCGCGAGCGTGCACCAGTGGGATCTCACCACACCGTCCGTACCCGCCACCGCGCTGGCCACCACCGGCGACCGCGACGTGCGTGCCATCGCCGTCGCACCCGACGGCAAGATCTACGTCGCCGGTGGCGGCGAGCCGCCGAAGCCGCCGTCGCTGTGGGAGGTGGACCCGACGACCGGCGCGGTCACGAACTGGGGCACGCCGGACGAAGGGGCCTCCATCGCCCAGGCGGTCGCGGCGACCGCAACGACCGTGTACTTCGGAACGGGGTCGACGCTCCCCGGCGGTGCCGGCAGCCCCGCGAAGCTCTTCGCGTACGACCGCGCGACCCGCACCCCGGTGAACATCCTGCCGAGCGAGGTCGCGACCGCGGTCTCGGTCACCTCGCTCTCGGTGCTCGACGATCTGCTCGGCGTCGGACTCAAGCACCCGGGCAAGTCGCTGCTCATGAACCTCGCGACCCCGTCGACGTACGAGGTCATTCCGCAGACCGGCGTGCAGCTGCGCCGTCGGGGCACCGACATCTCCTACGTGAAGTCGCCGAGCGTCGCGACCTACTCGCGCACCACCAAGAAGATCACCAACCTGCAGACGCGTGACCTGGGCATGCTCTGGGGACTCGATCTCGCCGGCGACCGCCTGGTCGGGGCATCCGAATACGGATTCGTCGCCGAGGTGTACCCGGCGACGAAGACGAGCACGGTCACCGAGCTGCTCGATGTCGGCGCACCCGCCGACGCGCAGGCTGTCATGGGTATCGCCGCCGGGGCCGGATCCGTCTACGTCGGCGGCACGGGGGCGATCAGCCGACTAGATCTGGCGACCTCGACCGTCACACGCATACGCCTGGGAGGCGAGGCCAAGGACGGTGTCATCGTCGACGGCGTGCTCTGCACCGGCCAATACAACTCGCAGGGGATGTGGCGCTACGACCCCGCGTCGGGGCAGCCGCCCGCCCAGGTCGTCGCGCCCGTCACCGGCCAGAACCGGCCGCTCGACGTGTGCTGGGACGCGGTGAACGGCCTCGTGCTGCTCGGCGCGCAGAACGACACCGGCGGGGGCGGCTCGTTCACCACCTACCGCCCCGCGACCGGTGCCGGCACGACCACGGTGAATCCGATCGACACGCGGCAGATGGTGCGAGCGGTCGCGACCGCCGACGGCGTCGCCTACCTCGGCGGCGACAATCTGTCTGCGGACGGACCGCGCAGCACCGTCGTCGCGTGGAATCCGGTCGCCGGCACCGAGCTCTGGCGCGTCGACCCTGGACTGCCCGCCGGCATCGCGGCCCTCGCGACCGACGGTCACTTCCTGTTCGTGCTGGGCAGGGCCGCGAGCGGGCTGGCCGTCATCGACCTCGCCAGCAGGGCTGTCGTCCGCGTGGTCGATGTCAGCGGTGTCGCAACGGATTTCGGTGCGCTCCACTGCTTCGACGGCACGGTCTACGGCGTGTCCGACACCACGCTGTACCGGGTGGATGCCGCCACCCTGCGGCTCTCGACGGTCGTCGCCGACATCGACGGCGGCTGGTACAGCGGCCCGCACCTCGACATCGACGAGAGCGGCGTGATCTACACGATGCGAGGGCTCAACCTCGTCGCCGTCGAGGACGGCGCCCGCCCCCGGGCCATCGCGGTGGATGTGGTCGCCGAGACGCGGTCCATGGGGTCGTCGATGTACATCTCGGTGAAGGTGACCAACGCGGAGAGCGGCCCGGTCTCGGTGAAGGTGACGACGGCGTACGGCCAGAAGGCGTTCGCGAGCGTCGCCGCGGGCAAGAACGCCGTCGCGAGCTTCAACACCCGCCAGCCGTCGATCCCCGCCGGCACCGTCGCGGTGGAGGTCACGCGTGCCGCCGACGGGGCGAGCACGACCCGCACCGCCGCGTACGGCGCCGCGAGCACCGGATGAGCTGAACGAACGAACGAGCGCCGTGGACCCCGCTATCGGGGGTCCACGGCGTTCGCGTCTGCATGACGTGCCCGGAGCGCCGCCAGGTGATCGCGAGCGGTGATCGCGGCGCCCACGACGCCGGCATCCTCACCACAGCGCGCCGAGAGCACGAACGGGCGCCGATGGAACGAGAGCAGCTGATCGAGCTGGGCCCGCAGCGGACCGATCAGCTCCTCGCCGGCCTGTGCGAGCCCTCCCCCGACCACGACCGCGTGCGGGGCGAACGCCGCGACGAGGCGGGCGATCGCCTCCGCGAGCGCCGTCACCGCCTCGGCCCAGACGGCCGCGGCGTAGCGGTCACCGCGCTGCGCGGCCTCGAGCACCTCTCGTGCGCCGCGGACGGCGCGCCCCGAGGCGGCGGCGTAGCGTCGAGCGATGGAGGATGCCGAGGCGATGGTCTCAAGGCATCCGATGGCCCCGCATGGGCAGCTCTCGCCCTGCGGATCGGCCATCGCGTGCCCGATCTCGCCGGCGTATCCGCCGCCGGAGTAGGGGGCACCGTCGATCACGAGCGCGCCGCTGACGCCGGTGCCGATCGCGACGACGAGCGCCGACGCGTGTCCGTAAGCCGCCCCGATGCGGCTCTCGGCGAGCGCCGCGGCTCTCACGTCGTGTCGCACGGCGACCGGGAGGCCGAGCTCGTCTTCGAGCAGCCGCTGCAGGGGCACGTCCTGCCAGCCCAGATTCGAGGCGTACCGCACCAGACCGCGCTCTTCATCGACGAGACCCGGCACGCCCACTCCGACGCTCCGCGGGCGCAGGTCGGGGTCGTCGCCGGCGTGCAGGCGGGCGAGGCCGACGAGCGTGGCGACCACCTCCCCGGAGCCTCGTGGTGTCGGGGTGCGCCTCACCGCATGGATGCGACCGCGACCGTCGAGGACCGCGGACTTGATGTGCGTTCCGCCGATGTCGAACGCGAGCGCGGCATCGCCCGCCCCGAGAAGCCGGACCGCGGACACGGGTGTGCGCGTCATGGTGAGCCCTTCGATCGATGGACGGATGCCGCGGCCTGCGGCATCACGCGGTGATGGCGAACCGCTCCCGGGCCAGCTCATGGGCGAGGGGATCGCCCGCGGTCAGTCGTCGCAGCTCGTCGAGCACGGAGCCGGTCAGCCGGCCGAGCTCGGTGCCGAGCGAACCGGCGATGTGCGGTGTGAGCAGCACGCGGTCGGACGTGTACAGCGGGTGGCCGGGCGGCAGCACCTCGGGGACGGTGACGTCCAGGACCGCGTACAGCTCGTGATCGACCACTCGAGCGGTCAGGGCATCCTGGTCGATGATCTCGCCGCGCGCGGTGTTGATGAGCGTCGCGCCGTGGCGCATCAGCGCGATGCGTCGCGCGTCGATCATGTTGTCGGTCGTCGGGAGCGACGGCGCATGGACCGAGACGACGTCCGAGGTGGCGAGCAGTTCGTCGAGCTCGACCGACGTCACACCGAGGTCGGCGGCATCCACGACCGTCAGGAACGGGTCGTACACCACGACTTCGAGCGAGTACGAGCGCAGCAGCTCGATCACCTTGCGGCCGATCGTGGACGCACCGACGATGCCCACCCGCTTGCGGTAGTTGCCCATGTCCGGAAAGTCGGAGTCCGGCTGCACGTCGTCCTGCAGCGCCCGGTACCGGGCGGCGGCCGGCAGGACCGCCTTGTTGGCCAGGACGATCATCGCGACGGTGTACTCGGCGACCGGGATCGCGTTGGCCACGGCGGCCGAGCTCACGCGGATGCCCCGGGCCAGCACATCCTCGGTGAGGTACGGCTTGACCGACCCCGCGGAGTGGAGGATCGCCTCCAGCCGCGGGGCCGCCGCGAGCACGTCGGCGTCGATCCCCGGGGCCCCCCAGCCGGTGATCAGCACGTCGACGTCCGCGAGTGTGCGGCGGGCGGCATCCGATCCGAACTCGTGCAGGAACCCGGCCACATCGGCGACCTGTGCGAACTCGGCGACGCGCTCCGCCGGGTACATACGAGGGCGCACCGACTCTGCCATCGCGAAGGCGATGCGCTTGCGGCCGGTCACTTGACGCTTCCCGCCGACAGGCCCGATCGCCAGAACCGCTGCAGCATGACGAACGCGATCACCAGCGGAAGGATGGAGATGAACGATCCGGCGATCACCAGCGTCGAGAATTCGGGGTTCTGCTGCACCTGGCTCTGCCACAGCGCGATGCCGACGCTGGAGGGGAACAGGTCGCGGTTCTGCAGCATGATCAGCGGCAGCATGAAGTTGTTCCAGATGCCCACGAACTGGAACAGCGCGATCGTCACGAACCCGGGCGTGAGCATCGGCAGGCCGATCCGCAGGAACGTGCGGACCGTGCCCGCACCGTCCACGCGCGCGGCCTCCAGCGTCTCGTTGGGGATGTAGCCCGCACTGTAAACGCGGGCGAGGTAGACGCCGAACGGATTGCACAGAGTGGGGATCAGCACCGCCCAGAACGTGTTCGTCATGCCGACGGCCGCCGCGAGCAGGTACAGCGGGATGACCGTGGCGGTGTTGGGGATGAGCACGCCGACCAGCACGGCCCCGTACCAGGCGTTCTTGCCGCGGAACTCGAACTTGTCGAACGCGTACCCGGCCATGAGGGCGATGAAGCCGCCGATCACCGCGCCGAACCCGGCATAGAGGATGCTGTTGACCAGCCACCGCAGGAAGATCCCGCCGTCCTGCGTGAACAGCTGCGCCATGTTCGCGAAGAATGCGCCGCCGAACGCGAACGCTTCGCCCGAGTACAGGCCCTTCGCATCCTTGGTGGTCGCGAACACGAGCCACAGCAGCGGCAGGATCATGTACGCCGAGCCGACCAGCAGCAACCCGTTCACGCCCGCGATGGCGGGCAGCCGGCGCAGCAGGTGGCGGCGCGGCCGCGGCGCGCGGGCCGACGTGCCGGCGGGATCGGATGCCGCGGCCCGAGGCGTGGGCGTGGGCCGGGGTGCCGGCGTGTCCAGGACGGCGCTCATCGCGTGGGCTCCTTCGAGGTGAATCGGGTGACCGCCCACGAGAGCGCGCCGGCCAGCACCGCGAGGATGATCGACGCGGCGGCCGCCTGCGGCAGGTTGTTGCGGTTGAAGGCGGCGTCGTAGGCCCACATATTGGGCACCCAGGTGCTGGTGACGGCCGTCGTCACCGACGACAGGATCTTCGGCTCGGTGAACAGCTGCAGCGAGCCGATGACCGTGAACAGCAGCGCGACGCCGAGCGCCGGCCACACCAGCGGCGTCTTGATCGACAGCGCGGTGCGGATCTCACCGGCGCCGTCGACGCGGGCGGCTTCGAGGATCTCGCGGGGCACGGTCTGCAGCGCCGTGAACAGGATGATGACGTTGTAGCCCGCCCATTCCCAGACCGCGATGTTCACCATCGAGGGCAGCACCATGTGCACGGAGAGGAAGTCGATCTCGATCCCGCCCGAGGCCAGCGCCCGCACGATCGGGCTGACGCCGGGGGTGTACAGGTACGCCCAGATCAGGGCGGCGATCACACCGGGCACCGCGTGCGGCAGGAACAGCAGCAGCTGGAAGGCGCGCCGCGCGTAGGTGACCGCAGCGTCCAGCAGCAGCGCGAGCGCCAGGGCGACCACCAGCAGGGTCGGCACGTACAGCAGGCAGTACATCGCAAGCCGTGCGAACCCCTCGAGGAACGCGCGGTTGGACAGCACGTCGAAGTAGTTGCCGGCGCCGACGAACTCGACGGTGGCGCCGCCGAAGCCCAGCCCGCTGCGCTTCTCGGCGAACAGGCTCATGCCGACCGCGTAGACGACCGGTGCGATCATCGTGAGCGCGAACAGCGCGAAGAACGGGATGAGGAACACCGCCGCCGAGCGGCCGCCCGTTCCCGGGATGCTGCGCCGACGGGTGGTCGCCCGGTCTGCGCGGATCTGGAGTGCCATGTGCGGAACCCTTCGAAGGGGCCCTCGGCCGGGCGGTCCGCCCGGCCGAGGGTCCGTCGGACTACTGGGAGATGTCGAGGCCGAGCTTCTCGAGGCCGTCGACCGTCGCGGTCTGGGTCTGCTCGAGCGCCTCACCGAGGGTCGGCGCCGTCGTGACGGCATCCTTCATCGCGGTCGCGGTGATGTCGTAGCTCGGACCCCACGCCCACGATCCGAGGTTCTGCGACGCCTCGTCGAAGACCTGGTAGATGTCGTTGGCGTAGTAGTCGACGGGAGCGACCGAGGCGGCGACGTCGTTCAGGCCCGGGTAGGCGAGGTAGGCGGTGCCCACCGCGCCGCGCGCCGTCACGGCGTCCGGCGACGTGGTCAGCCACTTCAGGAACACCGCGGCCGCCGCGGCGTTGTCGGTGTTCTTCGTGATGGCGAAGCTGGTGCCACCGCTGAGCGCGCCGCTGGGCTTGCCGTCCCACGACGGCGGCGCGGCCGCGATCCACTTGCCGGCCTGCCCCGAGCCCTCGGTGCGCGTCTTCAGTCCCGACGCGCTCCATGAGCCGCCGACCCACGCGTTGATGACGCCGTTGTTGAGGTCGGCCGTCCACTCGTCGCTGAAGCCGAGCTGCTTCTTCACGAGGCCCTCGTCGATGAGGTGCTGCCAGTAGTCGGCGACCTTCATCGAGTCGTCGCCGTCGATGTCGACCTTCCAGTGGTCATCGTCGACGCCGAACCACTGCGCACCGGACTGCCACGACAGCGGCGCCAGCTGCGGCTCGTTGGTGAAGAAGCTGGTGAGGTACGCGTCGGGGTTGACGGCCTTGACCGCGCGGGCGGCGTCCTCGAACTCGTCCCACGTCTTCGGCACATCGACGCCGGCGGCCTCGAGCACGTCCTGCCGGTACCAGATGACCAGGGGCGGCGCGTCGTACGGCATCGCGTACGTGGTGTCGCCGAACGAGACCAGCTGGCTCACCTTCGGGTCGAACTTCTCGAGCGTCTTCGCGTCCACGAGGTCGTCGATCCCGACGAGCTGGTCCGAGGCGACGAACCCGGGAAGGTGGTCGTACTCGATGCCGGCGACGTCGGGCCCGGTGCCCGACTCGATGGCGGCCGAGAGCTTGGTGTACCCGCCGTTGGCGCCGTTCGGGATCTCTTCGAAGTTCACCGTGATGTCGTCCTGGCTGGCGTTGAACGCGGCCGCGACATCGGCCATGCCGCTCAGCGACGACCAGAACGTGATCGTTCCGGTGGGTGCTTCGGAAGGGGTGGATGCCGCCGGCTCGGGGTTGCTGGACGAGCATCCGGCGATCAGCACGCTCGCGCTCAGCAGCGCGGCGGCGGCGAGTGTGGTTCGACGCAGGGACATGATCGGGTTCTCCTTTGAATCTGCATATGAGCTGCAAAACCGTGCGAACCGATCTTCCGTCCGTGTGCGTCTTCCACAAAGCAAATTCTGCTCAAACGCACATTTCCGCACACGATCACGTGCGGACGGTCGAGTCCCGCACGACGAGGGTCGGCAGCAGCGTCATCCGCACGATGGTGTGCGGAGCGCCCTCGGGCTGGCGCAGCCGGTCGACGCACAGCCGCACCGCCGCGTGGCCGAGCTCGTGCTTGGGCGGGGCGACCGCCGTCAGCGGCACCGCCGCGAGGGCGGAGATCTCGTCGTCGTAGGCGACGACCGCGAAGTCGTCGGGGATCCGCAGTCCGCGCTCGATCACCCGGTCGGTGAACGCCATCGAGTCCGCGTCGCCGAGGATCACGGCGGCGGTGACCTGCTGCGCGATGCAGTCGTCCAGCAGCGTGTCCAGCTCGGCGATCGTGACGTTCTCGCCGATGCGCGGCGTCGACAGATCGCGGCGCAGCGTGTGCCCGTCGCCGTTGAGCCGCCGCATGGCACGGTCGAATCCCTCGTGCAGGCTCGCCACCGTCGCGGCCGGCCGCGCGGCCAGCGCGATGCGGCGATGCCCCTGGTCCAGCAGGTGGCGCACGGCCATCTCGGCGCCGTAGACGTGATCGGATCGCACCCACTCGAACCGGCCGGCAGTGCTCTCTTCGACGGACCGCTCCACGAGCACGATCGGGATCCGCGCGGACTCCAGCAGCTCGCGCAGCGGCGAGACCTCCTCGCGGATGGCGTCGTGGGGCGTGATCATGAGCGCGTCCACACCGCCGGCGATCAGCCGCTCGGCCTGGCGCAGCTCCTCTTGGGGCGAGTAGTTCGTCGCACCGACCACGAGACGGCAGTTCAGCTCATGCGCGGCCTGACTCGCCCCGCGGATGACCTCGGGGAAGTAGTAGTTCGCCGTCGGCACGATCATGCCGATCGTCGCCACCGGACGCACCGGGACCGACGGCTTGCCGGCGCCCGTACGAGCCTGCTGCTGGGCCTGAGCCACCGGCGGCGACATCGCGCCGCCGTGGACGCGGACGATCAGCCCGCGCTGCTCGAGCTCGAGCAGGTCTCTGCGCAGCGTCATCTGCGAGACGCCCAGTCGCTCGGCGAAGGACGTGTTCGACAGCGAACCCCGCAGCTCGAGTTCGCGAAGGATCGCGTCATGCCGTGCGGATGCGATCATCTTCGACTCCGATGCGTCTTCGCCTCAGTGCGTACGAACGAACGCACAAATACGAACGTATCAGAGCCGCGGGCCATGCCGGGCTCGCGTCAGCGGGTCGAGAAGAGCTCGCCGATCAGTGCGTACCCGGCGCCTCGCGCGAAGACCTCGCTCTCGGCGGGGATGACGATCATCTCCGGCGCGCGGTCTTCGCCGAACTCGTACTCGCGCGCATAGGCGCTGCGGCACGCGTCCTCGAATGACGCCGCACGCACCTCGGGCGACAGCGCGAGCACCACACGCTCGGGGCCGAACATCTTGCCGGCGTTGGCGATCGCCAGACCGAGCCGCGCACCGCCCTCCGTGAGCACCTCCTCGGCACCAGGGGACGTGAGCTCGGCGGCTGCGCCGGCGCGCCGCTGCCACTCCTGCGCCATCCCCCACGCACTGCTCCAGGTCTCCAGGCAGCCGACGTCGCCGCAGTGGCACACGCGGCCGCTGTCGTCGGCCGTCGCCCGCGAGTGCGCGAAGCCGCCGGCGGAGCCGTTGTGACCACGGTGGATGCGCCCCTGGACCACGATCGAGGCACCGAGGCTCGCACCGACGCTGCAGACGATGACGTCGCGCTCGGCCAGTTCGGGATCCAGCAGCAGCAGACCCTTCGTGAAGCTGTTCACCAGGCTGTCGATCACGACGCGTCCGCCGGCACGCTCGGCGATGAGGTCGGCGAAGGGAACGTCCTCCCAGCCGAGCGCGCCGCTGTGGCGCACCAGCCCACCCCGCTTGTCGACGATGCCTGACACCGCCACGCTCACGCCGCGCAGCGCGGTGCGCGGTCGATCCGTCATCACGGCGTCGATCCCGCGCACGATCGCGTCGGCGGCATGCTCCGGCGCAGTGGAGACCAGCGGCTCACGGCCGACGCCGATCACGTCGCCGCGCAGATCGACGACCGCCACGTCGGCGTGCGACTGCGACAGCCGCACCCCGGCAGCCACCACGGCGTCCCTCCCCAGCTCCAGCAGCCGCGCCGGCCGCCCGCCCGTCCCGCGCAGGACGTCGGTCTCGCTGAGCAGACCGCCTGCCACAAGCTGTCCGGTGATGCCGGTCACGGTCGCCGCGCTCAGCCCGGTCAGATTCACGATCTCGGCCCGTGACGTCGTTCCCCGCCGACGGACGACGTCCAGGACGATGGCTTCGTTCATCTCGCGGATGAGAGCCTTGCTGCCGATGCGCGCTGCGCCCGTGTACAACGTCTGCGTCATGTGTGAGTCCCGTCTCCATCGGTGGGTGCCCTCAGTCTATTACTTTTGTCATTGACAAAACGATTAGCGGTTGATTTACTTCTGGGCATGTCGAACAACGTCGTCCGTGACGATCCGGCCGTGACGCCGGCAGGGGCCCGCGTGCTGCTGGGCATCGCCGCCCCAGAGCGCACGGCGTTCTTCCCGCCCGACACCCTCGCCTCGCTCATCACGCTGGCCGGCGAGATCGTCGTTGCCGAACCGGCGGCCATCGAGACCCGCGACGACCTCGACACCTTCGACATCGCGATCGTCGCGTGGGGGTTCCCCCACCTGACGGCGGAGCTTCTGGCCCGTCTCGAACGCCTCGCACTCGTCGCGAACGCCGCGTCGTCGGTGCGCGCACTGGTGAGCGACGCGTTCTGGGATGCCGGCATCCCGATCACTCAGGCGGGCGCGGCGATGGCGCCCGCCGTCGCCGAGATGTCCCTCACGATGACGCTGTCGCTGCTGCGGCGCCTGCACCGGATGGACCACGCACTGCGAACCGGCGCGGACTGGATCGCGGCGCGCGACATCGATCGCGCCCGCGAGATCGCCGGCACGCGGATCGGCGTCGTCGGCGCCTCGCGGACCGGACGAGAGTACCTCCGCATGTGCGAGGCGCTCGGTGCGGACGTACGCGTGTACGACCCCTACCTTCCCGACACGGATCCGCTCAGCGCTCACTCGG
>Ga0160446_100428_pt1 | contig 19412 bp, 18 predicted proteins | sample HID1973I_E1MG_FD_108200 | JGI IMG/M metagenome (GOLD analysis project Ga0160446, IMG submission 108200) | Enriched mosquito-associated microbial communities from UW Madison campus, WI, USA - HID1973I_E1 MG | ecosystem: Host-associated > Arthropoda: Insects > Digestive system > Unclassified ... | reverse complement strand
CGAGGAGTCCGCGCGCATCGACCTCACCGTGTCGTTCGACGGCACGACGGTGCTGGTCAAGGCGCAGGTGCGGGTGCGGGTGCGGACGACCTGACGCATGCCTGAAGTCAACCCGATCCCGCTGTCGCGGCTCACGACGCTGCGCACCGGCGGCACCCCCGAGCGCATGATCGACGCGCACACGGCCGACGAACTGGTCGAGGCCCTGCGTCAGGTGTGGGCCTCGGGCGACGAGTGGCTCGTCCTCGGCGGCGGCTCCAACCTGTTCGTGGGCGACGAGCCGTTCGAGGGAACCGTCGTGCGCGTGCTCACGAACGGCATCGAGCGGATGCCGTCGCCCCTTCCCGGCCGTGCACGCATCCGTGTGCAGGCCGGCCACGACTGGGACGCGGTGGTCGCGTACGCGGTGGCCGAGGGGCTCGGCGGCATCGAGGCGATGTCGGGCATCCCCGGCACCGTGGGCGCCGCGCCCGTCCAGAACATCGGGGCGTACGGGCAGGAGATCGTGCAGACGCTCAGCGAGGTGGAGCTCCTGGACCAGTCCACCGGCGACGTGACCACGGTGCCCGCGCCGGAGCTGGGTCTCGGATTCCGCACCTCCGTGCTGAAGCACCACTACGGCTCGGCGCCGGCTCGCCGCGCGGTGATCCTGTCGGTCACCCTCGACCTCCCCGAGGTGGGCGCCGGGCCGCGCCGCATCGCCGGCGACCAGCTGCGCTCCGCACTGCGCCTCGCGCCCGACGACGAGGTGACCCTGGAATGGGTGCGCGAACGCATCCTCGAGACCCGTCGCAGCAAGGGCATGGTGCTCGACGCCGACGACCCCGACACGTACAGCGCGGGCTCGTTCTTCCAGAACGCCGTCGTGTCGGCATCCTTCGCCCGCACCCTCCCCGACGAATGCCCGCGCTGGCCGGTGCACCCCGACCTCGATCCGGTGCTCGTGATCCCGCTGAAGGACTTCGACGGCTACGTGCCGATGCCGGCCGCCGTGGAGTCGGACGTCAAGGTCAGCGCCGGATGGCTGATCGAGCACGCCGGCGTGCGCAAGGGCTTCAAGCTGCCGCGCTCCCGCGCCGGCCTCTCGAGCAAGCACGCCCTCGCGCTCACCAACCGCGGCAGCGCGACGGCGGGCGAGCTTGCGGAGCTCGCCCGGTTCATCCAGGGCCGCGTGCAGTCCGAGTTCGGCCTGATCCTGCAGCCCGAGCCCGTCCTGGTGAACGTCGAGCTCTAGTCCCCTCGTCCCTTCTGGGTTCAGCCTCTCTCAGGGCGGTCTCTCTCAGGGCGGTCTGCACCGCGCCGATTCCGGCGAGTCGCCAGAATCGGCGGTCGTCAGCGTCATTCTTGGCGATTCGCCAGTGCGGGACTCCGCTGATAGCAGTGACATTCTTGGCGAGTCGCCAGAAGTGCGCGGTGCAGAAGGTCGTTCTTGGCGACGCATCGTGGGCGGACGCGCACGACCGCTGCTCGCGCGGCCGGGCTGTATCCGCAACAAACGGACGGATGGATGCCGGGCGCCCGGCATCCACCGTCCGCGCAGGTCGCGGCACGCAGTGCTGTCGCGGCACCCGTCGGTGTCGGAACGCATCAGGACGCGAGGAGGAGCCGGAGGATACGGGCGGCCAGGCCCTGGAGATCGTCGAAGTCGCGGCGGGTGACGACGGTGACCCGGTATCCGAGCGACTCGAGTTCGGCGCGGCGCATCTCGTCGCGGCTCCATTGGTCTGCGTCGCGGTGGTAGTCGCCGTAGTACTCGACGATCAGCTTCTGCGCGGGATAGATGATGTCGACACGGGCAACGAACCGGGCACCGTCGTAGATCTCGACATTGCATTCGGGACGGGGAAGCCCCGCCAGCTCGAGTACGCACCGGAGTTCGGACTCGCGCGGTGACTCCGAGTTCTCTGAGCAGAGTTCGAGTGCGCGTCGACGATTGTGCGCGCCCGGCGCGCGGGGCGACGCCGCGTGCACCGCCGCCAGCTCGTCCCGCGTGCATCGCCGTCGTCGTCGCGCGATCAAGAAGTCCGTGGCCGCCACAAAAGCAGGCAGGTCGAGCTCGGCGGAGAGGTCGAGCCAGGTGCGCGCGGCGCTCGTCACGCGGATCCGGCGACGTATCACCAGTTCTGACTCTGCAATCCGCAGCGACCGCCCGCGCACGCCGCGACCGCGGATTCGATTGCGCGGGTACGAGACGGCGATGGTCGGCCGACCGAACGCGTCGCGCTGGACCGCGGAGGGAACAGGAATCCCGTGTACGACCGCGGCCGTCGGCCCGCACGCGAAGGTGTGCACCGGCAAGGCGCGGGCCAGTAGTTGCAGTCGTTGCCAGTCGTCGATCTTCCGCACCGCGCGGGTGCCGTGGAAGGGACGCTCGAGTTCGCGGCTGCGGAGGTCGCGGGCATCAACGGCCGCGTCGCGTGCCTCCGCGAGGGTGAATGCCGGCACGAGGTGCGGGGGGATCGACGTCAGCTTCATGTCTTGATCGTCGACGTCGCCGTACCCGAAGAACGGCAGATGGCGCCCGTCTGGGGACAACTCGCGCCGGCGACCGCCTGGGGAGGAGTGGCGCCCGACCGTGCGGAGCCGCGTCGTCGATTCTGGCGACTCGCCAAGATCGGCGTCTTTGATGGTGATTCTTGGCGACTCGTCGGGGTCTCCACGTCTGCCTATGGCCGACGGCCTTTGGCGAGTCGCCAAGAACGGCGTCCTCAGCTGCAGTTCTTGGCGACTCGCCAAAACCGGATCGCGGGCGGTGCCGACCCCCGAGCCCCAAGCCCCGCGCCCCGCGCCCCGAGCCCCGAGCCCGCGGCTCGGGCGCTGCGCACAGCGGAACGTGGATGGCTCGGGCCGAGGCATCCACGTTCCTCACCGTCTGCGCGTCAGGAGGCGAACAGGCGCTGCAGGCGCTGCACGCCCTCCAGCAGGGCGTCGTCGCCGAGGGCGTACGAGAGGCGCAGGTAGCCGGACGGGCCGAAGGCCTCGCCCGGGACGACCGCGACCTCGGCCTTGTCGAGGATCAGGTCGGCCAGTTCGAGCGAGGTCGTCGGCGTGACGCCGGCCCACTCGCGGCCGAGCAGGCCGCGCACATCGGGGTACGCGTAGAACGCGCCGAGTGGTGTGGGCACCTCGACACCGTCGATCTTCGACAGCTCGGCGACGATCAGGCGGCGGCGGCGGTCGAAGGCCTGACGGAACTGCTCGGCCTCGTCCTGCGGGCCGTTCAGGGCGGCCGCGGCGGCGAGCTGCGCGACGTTGTTCACGTTCGAGCTGAGGTGCGACTGCAGGTTGCCGGCGAGCTTGATCGCGTCGGCAGGGCCGACCATCCAGCCGACCCGCCATCCGGTCATGGCGTAGGTCTTCGCGACGCCGTTGACGAGGATCGTCTGAGCGGCTGCGGCCGGGACCGCCTCGACGATCGAGACCGCCTTGGTGCCGTCGTAGACGAGGTTCTGGTAGATCTCGTCGGAGATGACCCAGATGCCGTGCTCGACGGCCCACTCGCCGATCGCCTTCGTCTCTTCCGGCGTGTAGACGGCGCCGGTCGGGTTCGACGGCGACACGAACACCAGCACCGTGGTGCGCTCGGTGCGGGCGGCCTCGAGCTGCTCGACGGTCACCTTGTACTCCTGGTCGGCGCCGGCGAACACCTCGACGGGGATGCCGTCGGCCAGACGGATGGCCTCCGGATAGGTCGTCCAGTACGGCGCGGGCAGCAGCACCTCGTCGCCCGGGTTCACCACGGTCTGGAACGCCTGGTACACGGACTGCTTGCCGCCGTTGGTGACGATGATCTGGCTCGGCGACACCTCCAGGCCCGAGTCGCGGAGCGTCTTGGCGGCGATGGCCTCGCGCAGCACGGGCAGGCCCGCAGCCGGCGTGTAGCGGTAGTTCTTGGGATCGCGCAGCGCCTCGGCGGCGGCATCCACGATGAACGAGGGCGTCGCGAAGTCGGGCTCGCCCGCGGCATAAGAGATGACGGGGCGGCCGGCGGCCTGCAGCGCCTTCGCCTTGGCATCGACCTTCAGGGTCGCGGACTCGGCGATGGCACTGAGCTTGTGGGAGAGCGTGGGCTTACGAGAGAGCGGTGCGCGTTCGGTCACGCCTCGAGCGTAGTCCGCGTGCGGCGTCGGGTCAGCCGCCGATCGGCCTCCCGTGGCCCGCGATGTGTCGGAACGTTCGCGGGCGAGAAGACAGTCCGCCCGCGGGAACGCTCGGGAGCGGGTGGATGCCGCCCTCCACCGAACGGGGGATGCCCGATCCTGCGGACGACGGCTGGGGGCGGCATCCCCCGCTCGCGACGCTGGAGACATGGACACACAAGCGGTGCGGGTCGAGGACCTGCGCAAGACCTACGGCGATCGCACGGTCGTGGACGGGGTGTCGTTCGACATCGCCCGCGGCGAGACGCTCGCCCTGCTCGGGCCCAACGGGGCGGGCAAATCCACGACCGTCGAGATCCTCGAGGGGTTCCGGCGGCGCAGCGGTGGGCGCGTCGAGGTGCTCGGGGCCGACCCCGAGACGGCGGGCCTCGACCACCGGGCACGCCTCGGGATCGTGCTCCAGTCGACCGGGCGGACCGGTCCGCTGACGGTGCGCGAACTGCTGCGGCAGTTCAGCGGCTTCTTCTCGCATCCGCGTGACGTCGACGAACTCATCGCCGCCGTCGGGCTCGTCGACCAGGCGCGACTGAGGGTGTCGAAGCTCTCCGGCGGTCAACGGCGTCGGGTCGACGTCGCGCTCGGCATCGTCGGGCGGCCGGAGCTGCTGTTCCTCGACGAGCCCACCACGGGCTTCGACCCGCACGCGCGGCGAGAGTTCTGGGCTCTCATCCGTCGCCTGCAGGCCGACGGCACCACGATCCTGCTGACCACGCACGACCTCGACGAGGCGGCGCAGCTGGCCGACCGCGTCGCGGTCATGGTCGCCGGTCGCGTGCGGGCGATCGGCCCGGTCTCGGACCTGGGCGGAGAGGAGGCCCGCCTGCCGATCGTGCGGTGGAGCGAAGCGGGGCGGCCCCGCGAGGAGCGCACCGCCCGGCCGTTCGTGCTGGCCGAGTCGATCGCCCGACGTCTGGGATGCCCGCCGGAGGACGTCGAGATCGTCCGTCCGCGCCTCGAGGACGTGTACCTCCGTCTCGTCGGAGAGCCGGCGTTCGTCGAAGGGACTGCGCGATGAGCGCCGTGACCGACGCCGAGCCGCGTACCCGCGGACTGCTCGCCGTCGGCGTGCGGCAGGCGCGGTTCGAGCTGCTGCAGTATGTCCGCTCGGGCGACACCATGTTCTTCACGTTCCTGTTCCCGGTGTTCATGCTGGGGCTGTTCGCCGTCGCGTTCGGTTCGGCCGGTGACGTCGAGCCCGGACCGGGGATGCCGGCGATCTCGGTCGCGGCGATGTTCCTGCCCGGGATGCTGGCCTCCGGGCTGCTGCTCTCGGGGTTCCAGAACCTCGGCATGGACATCGCGGTGGAGCGCTCGGAAGGGATGCTCGCCCGCTACGGCGGTACACCGCTGTCGCCGGTCAGTTACTTCGTGGGCAAGGCCGGGCAGGTCGCCGTGACCGCGGCACTGCAGGCCGCGCTGCTGTTCGTGTTCGCCGCCACGGTGCTGCACGTCGCGCTGCCGGCCGACGCCGGTGCGTGGCTGACGTTCGCGTGGGTGTTCGTGCTGGGCATCGTGACCTCGGCGCTCCTCGGCATCGCCGTCTCGTCGCTGCCGCGCAGCGCGAAGAGCGCGGCGGCGGTCGTGGTGCCGATCGCGCTGGTGCTGCAGTTCGTCTCGGGCGTCTACCTGACGTTCTGGCAGCTGCCGGAGTGGCTGCAGAACGTCGCGGGGCTGTTCCCGCTCAAGTGGATGGCGCAGGGGATGCGCGCCGTGTTCCTCCCCGACCAGTACGCCGTGCTGGAGCAGAACGGCCAGTGGAACCTCGCGGGGGTCGCGATCGCGCTGGCGGTCTGGCTGGTCGTCGGGCTCGTGCTGGTGCGCGTGACGTTCCGGTGGATGCGGCGCGGAGCGTAGCCCGAGTCGGTAGCCTGGCGGGGAGGAGCCACATGCTGAGCACGCGCGGATGGGACGCCGTGGTCACCGTCGCGTCGGTCGTGATCGCGGTGGCCCTCGCGCTCTTCTTCCCGCCGACGAGCGGGCTGCGCATGGCGGTCGCGCTCGGCGCGATCGCGCTGCTCGCGCTCGGCTACCTGCTCGTCGGCCGCGCCGCGATCGAGCCGCCGCGCGCGGCGTGGCGATACCCCGTCTTCCTCGCCGTCGCGACGGCGGCGGTGGCGGTGGGCGCGGGCGCCGCGCCGTTCCTGGCGATCCTGCAGACGCTCGCGTATCCGCTGGTGTGGGTGGTGGGCGACTCGCGCCGCCGCGGCCTGTGGGGCTCGGCGATCATCGCCGCAGGACTCTTCCTCGGTGTGTGGGCCGGGTACGGCCTCGATGTCGACTCTGCCGTGGCCGGTGCGACGACGGCGGTGTTCTCGTTCGCGCTGTCGGCGGCGCTCGGCCTGTGGATCACGCGCATCGCGGCATGGGGCGAGGAGCGTGCGCGTCTGCTCGCCGAGCTCACTGCGGCGCAGGGGCAGATCGAGGCGCTGAGCCGCGAGCGGGGTGCCGCGGCCGAGCGGGAGCGCGTCGCCCGCGACATCCACGACACTCTTGCACAGACGCTCGCCGGTCTCGTGATCTTCGCCGAGCGCGCGGGCGGCCAGTCCCGCAACGGTCAGCCGGATGCCGCCGCCGCGACGATCTCGACGGTCGAGCAGGTGGCGCGCGATGCGCTCGCCGAGGCGCGGGCGCTCGTCGCCCGCACCGCCGCCGTGCCCTCCGAACCCGCGTTCGGCGCGGCCGTGGAACGCCTGGTCGAACGGTTCCGTGCGCACGGCGCGAGGATCGTGCTCGAGCTCGGCGGCGGTGAACCCGCGCTCGACCGGGAGGCGCAGGTCGTGCTGCTGCGGTGTCTGCAGGAGGCGCTGTCGAACGCGTCGAAGCACGCGGCGGCCTCGCGCGTCGACGTGCGGATCGCCCTCGGCGCCGACGGCGGCGTCGACCTGCTCGTCGCCGACGACGGCCGCGGCTTCGACCCGTCGGCGGGCGGCGAGGGCTTCGGCCTGGAGGGGATGCGCGACCGCGTCGCTCTGGCCGGCGGCGACCTCGACGTCTCGTCGGCACCGGGCCGAGGTACGGCGCTGCGTGTGCGGCTTCCGGCTGCGCGGACAGGTGTGAGGCGTGATCCGGCCGCTGTGCCCGGCAGCGCCGTGCCGCGCGGGAAGGACGGCGTCGGATGATCCGCCTGCTGATCGCCGACGACCACCCGATCGTGCGGGCGGGACTCGTGGGGCTGCTGTCGGACGAGCCCGGCCTCGAGGTCGTGGCCGAGGCATCCGACGGCGACGAAGCCGTGCGCCTCGCGGCGGCGACCCGTCCGGACGTCGTGCTGATGGACCTGCGCATGCCGACCGTCGACGGTGTGACCGCGACGGCCCGCATCGCCGGGGGAGAGGCAGGCGACCCGTCGCCGCGCGTGCTGATCCTCACGACGTACGAGTCCGACGACCAGATCCTCTCCGCGATCGAAGCGGGCGCCGCCGGCTATCTCCTCAAAGCGGCGCCGCAGGCCGAGATCGTGGCCGGCATCCGCTCGGTCGCCGCGGGACAGTCGGCGCTGTCGCCCCAGGTGGCGGTGCGGCTCGTCGAACGGATGCGGCGTCCCGAGCCCGAGACGGTGCTCACACCGCGCGAGCTCGACGTGCTGCGCCTGGTCGCCACCGGCCACAGCAACAAGCAGATCGCGGTGAGCCTCGGCATCGGCGAATCGACCGTCAAGACGCACCTGCTCAAGGTGTTCGACAAGCTCGATGTGGCCGACCGCACCCGCGCCGTGACGCTCGCGATGGAGCGCGGTCTGCTCGCCTGATGCCGATTCGTGTCAGTGCGTCGACAACAGGCGCCGCGGCGGCCCCTCCAGTCTGGCGATGCTGAGCTTCACTTCGACGAGTTCGTGCTCAACGCCCGAGATCCTGTTCTCCAGCCGCTCGAACTGCGCGTCGGTACGACGGATCATCCATGCGAATGCGCCGAAGAAGCTGAACAGCATCGTGACCAGCAGCCCTGCAGCGCTGATCACGATCGCGATCGTCTCGGTCGACACGTGCACCCTCCTATTGTGGAGCCCAGTGCCGTCAGCATGCCAGTCTTCGTCATCCATGTGGTGCCAGTGAGGGTGCTGTGGGGCAAGGGGTACGACGCCGATCAGCCTGCGTCGCTGGAGTGGCTCGCCGACGTGCCCGTGCTGTACTGGGGCGACCTCGACACGCATGGCTTCGGCATCCTGAACCGCGTGCGGGCGTGGCTGCCACACGCCGAGTCGGTGCTGATGGACCGAGAGACGCTCCTCGCGCACCGCGACCGCTGGGGGAGCGAGAGTACGGCGACGAACGCGGCGCTGTCGCGACTGAATGCCGGCGAAGAGGCGCTGTACGACGATCTGGTGACCGACCGGCTCGGTCCCTCGGTGCGCCTGGAGCAGGAGCGCATCGACTGGGACTGGGCGCTTGCGCGGCTGACAGCGCGGTTCGGCTGAGCACTTCGCGACGGGGCCGCGGGGCAGCACCCAGCAGGATGACAGCATGGCATCAATTCACATGACGCTATGCTGTCGGCGTGCGCACAACGGTCACTCTCGACTCAGACACGGAGGCCGCGATCCGACGCCTGATGGCGCAGCGCGGGATCTCGTTCAAGCGCGCGCTGAACGACGCGATCCGGGCGGGCGCGATCCGCGGGTCGCAACAGGCCAAGAGCTACACGAGGCCGCGCGACCTGGGGGCGGCCGCCATCGATCTCATCCACGCGAACCGTGCGCTCGCCGACCTGGAAGACGAAGAGCTCGTTCGGCGTCTGCAGGTCGGGCGATGAGGGTCGTCGACACGAACGTGCTCGTCTACGCCGTCGATGCCCGCAGCATGCAACACCGGGCATCGCTCGCCTGGCTCGACTCCGCGCTCGACGGTGCGGACGATGTCGGATTCAGCTGGAACGCCCTGCTCGGGTTCGTCCGGCTGACGACCAATCCTCGGGTGTTCCCCTCGCCGTTGACCGCTGCAGAAGCGATGGCGCAGGTCCACGACTGGCTGGCCGCACCGAGTGCCCATGTACTCAGCCCCGGGCCGCGGCATCCCGAGATCCTCGAGCGGCTCCTGGCCGCACGGGGGACCGCGGCGAACCTCGTCAACGACGCGCACCTCGCCGCGCTCGCGGTCGAGAACCGCGCGAGCGTCGTCACGTACGACTCCGATCTCGCGCGCTTCGAGGGCGTCCGGGCCATCAGCCCCGACGACCTGACGGTCGACGTCCGGTGACACGGATCGGGGGACGGATGCCGCGGCATCCGTCCCCCGATCGCCGCGGTCGGCGGCACCCGTCGATCAGCCGAACTGGTTCATCGTGTTGTGCTGACCACCGGCCTTGAGGGCGGCATCGCCGGCGAAGTACTCCTTGTGGTTGTCGCCGATGTCGCTGCCGGCCATGTTCTGGTGCTTGACCGTGGCGATGCCCTCGCGGATCTCGCGACGCTGCACGCCCCTCACGTATGCGAGCATGCCCTCGTCCCCGAAGTAGCCCTTGGCCAGGTCGTCGGTCGACAGGGCGGCCGTGTGGTACGTCGGGAGCGTGATGAGGTGATGGAAGATCCCGGCGCGTGCCGAGCCGTCGCGCTGGAACGTGCGGATCTTCTCGTCGGCCAGGCGCGCCAGCTCGGTACCGTCGTACGCGACGCTCATCAGGTCGCCGCGGTCGTAGGCCGAGACGTCCGCACCCTGCTCCACGAGCAGGTCGTACGCCTGCTGGCGGAAGTTGAGCGTCCAGTTGAACGACGGGCTGTTGTTGTAGACGAGCTTGGCGTTCGGGATCTCGGCGCGGATGGCATCCACCATTCCTGCGATCTGCTCCACGTGCGGTTTCTCGGTCTCGATCCACAGCAGGTCGGCGCCGTTGCGCAGCGACGTGATGCAGTCCAGCACGACCCGCTCCTCGCCGGTCCCGGGGCGGAACTGGTAGAGGTTGCTTGCGAGACGCTTCGGGCGCAGCAGCCTGCCGTCGCGCTTGATGACGACGTCGCCGTTGCCGAGCTGTGCTTCCGAGATCTCCTCCACGTCGAGGAAGGAGTTGTATCGGTCGCCGAGGTCGCCGGGCTCGTGCGTGACGGCGAGCTTCTGCGTGAGGCCGGCGCCGAGCGAGTCGGTGCGGGCCACGATGATGCCGTTGTCGATGCCGAGTTCGAGGAACGCGTAGCGGACCGCGTTGAGCTTCGCGATGAAGTCCTCGTGCGGGACCGTGACCTTGCCGTCCTGGTGGCCGCACTGCTTCTCGTCCGACACCTGGTTCTCGATCTGGATGGCGCACGCGCCGGCCTCGATCATCTTCTTGGCGAGCAGATACGTTGCCTCGGGGTTGCCGAAGCCCGCGTCGATGTCGGCGATGATCGGCACCACGTGGGTCTCGTGATTGTCGATCTGCGACTGGATGAAGTCGACCGCGGTGTCGTCGCCGGCGGCGCGGGCGTCATCGAGCTGCGTGAAGAGCAGGTCCAGCTCGCGGGCGTCGGCCTGGCGCAGGAACGTGTACAGCTCCTCGATGAGGGCCGGCACCGCCGTCTTCTCGTGCATCGACTGATCGGGCAGCGGGCCGAACTCCGAGCGGAGCGCGGCGACCATCCACCCCGACAGGTAGAGGTAGCGCTTGTTCGTGGTCTTCAGATGCTTCTTGATCGAGATGAGCTTCTGCTGGCCGATGAACCCGTGCCAGACGCCGAGCGACTGGGTGTACACCGACGAGTCCGCATCGTACTCGGCCATGTCCGCCCGCATGATGTCGGCCGTGTACTGGGCGATCTCCAGTCCCGTGCGGAAGCGGTTCTGCGCCCGCATGCGGGCGACGGACTCGGGGTCGATGGCATCCCAGCCCGAGCCGTTCTGCTCCTTGAGCGCGCGGGTGGCGTCGATGTCGTCGTTGTAGGCGGTCATGTCTGTCTCCTTCTTCGGGGAGTCGGTCACTCGGAGTCGGTCAGGTAGCGCGTGTAGGCCGGCAGCGTCAGGAAGGCGGGGAACTCCTGGCCGAGGGCGACCTCGCGGAAGATCTCCGCCGCGTCGTCGAACCGGTCTCCGTCGGTCCCTGAGCCTGTCGAAGTGCGCTTCACCTCGTCCAGCACCTGCGTGATCAGGCCCTCGACGTAGTCGCGGGTGATCGCGGTGCCGTCGTCGGTGGTGCGGTCCTGATGGATCCACTGCCACACCTGGCTGCGGCTGATCTCGGCGGTGGCGGCATCCTCCATCAGGTTGTCGATCGCGACGGCACCCAGGCCGCGCAGCCACGCCTCGAGGTACCGGATCGCCACCGACACGTTCGCGTGCACGCCCGCCGCCGTGATCGGACGCCCGATGTGCACGTCGATCAGGTCGGCGGCGGTGACCCGCACCTCGGGACGCTGACGCTCCAGCTGGTTCGGGCGGTCGCCCAGCACCGCGTCGAACTCGGCCTGCGCGGTGGGGATCAGGTCGGGGTGTGCGACCCACGTGCCGTCGAAGCCGTCGCCGGCCTCCCGCTTCTTGTCGGCGGCGACCTTCTCGAACGCCCGCGCCGTCACCTCGGGGTCGCGGCGGTTGGGGATGAAGGCGCTCATCCCGCCGATCGCGAAGGCGCCCCGCTTGTGGCAGGTCTGCACGAGCAGTTCGGTGTAGGCCCGCATGAACGGCACCGTCATGGTCACCTCGCTGCGGTCGGGCAGCACGAAGCGGGCGCCGCGGCCGCGGTAGTTCTTGATGATCGAGAAGATGTAGTCCCAGCGGCCGGCATTCAGGCCCGCGACGTGGTCGCGCAGCTCGAACAGGATCTCCTCCATCTCGAACGCCGCGGGCAGCGTCTCGATCAGCACGGTCGCGCGGATCGTGCCGTGGGGGATGCCGACGTACTGCTCGCTGAACGTGAACACGTCGTCCCACAGCTTCGCCTCTTCGCTGGATTCGAGCTTGGCGATGTAGAAGTACGGTCCGCGCCCGTTCGCGATCAGCGCCGCAGCGTTGTGGAAGAAGTACAGCCCGAAGTCGACGAGCGACCCCGAGGCGGCCAGTGTCCGGCCGGTGCGGTCGGTGAAGCGCAGGTGCTGCTCGGGCAGGTGCCAGCCGCGCGGCCGCATCACGATGGTCGGCGTCTCGGCCGCGGTGACCTCGTACCGCTTCCCCTCGGGGCTCGTGTACTCCAGCTCTCCCCGGATCGCGTCGCGCAGTGACAGCTGGCCCTCGATGACGTTCTTCCAGGTGGGGCTGGTGGCGTCCTCCTGGTCTGCCAGCCACACCTTCGCGCCCGAGTTCAGCGCGTTGATCGTCATCTTCGGGTCGGTCGGGCCGGTGATCTCGACGCGGCGATCCTCGAGTCCGGGACCGGCGCCGGCGACCTGCCAGGTCGCGTCCTCGCGGATGTGGCGCGTGTCGTCGCGGAACTGCGGGTCGTGGCCGTTGCCGATCTCGAACCGGCGGCGCATGCGGTCGGCGAGGCGATCGTGGCGGCGGGCGCCGAAGCGGTGGTGCAGCTCGATGAGGAACGCGATGGTCTCGGGCGTGAGGATCTCGTCGTAGCGCGGGCCGAGGCGGCCGGCGATCTCGAGCATCGGCTGGTGGGTCCCGGTGCCGAGGGGCCCAGTGGGGATCGGTCCGGTGCGGGTGCGCATCGGGGTGGCGGTTGCAGGTGTCATGTCCCTGCCTTCCTGTGAGCGACTGCTTTTGCGAGTGGGGGAGGGATGCCGCGTCCCGGCGAGTGCGCCGGGTCCGGGCATCCCGTGATCCGCGTTCTGGATCGATCGGGGTGTTCGTAGGTCCACTATCCGGTGAAGTTCAGCGGCTCAACCGACCAAATCGGGTGTGAAGTTTTCAGAGATTTCTGTTTTCGTGACAGAATCGGGCCATGACGACGCTGACGAGTACCGATCGCCGCGCAGAAGGACCCGACGATGGAGAGGTGGACCCCCTCACCATCGGCCGGCGCATCCGGCAGCTGCGCACCGACCGCGGCATGACCCTCGAAGAGCTCGCGAGCGCCGTGGACCGCGCACCCAGCCAGCTGTCGATGATCGAGAACGGGCGTCGCGAGCCGAAGCTCTCGCTGCTGCAGGCGATCGCCCGGGCGCTCGGCTCGTCGATCGAGGCGATCCTCGAGTCGGAGCCGCTGGACGAGCGCGCGACGCTCGAGATCTCACTCGAGCGCGCGATGCGGGGCCAGACCTTCCAGGCGCTCGGCATCCCTCCCTTCCGCATCGGCAAGACGGTGCCGACCGAGGCGCTCAAGGCGATGATCGCGCTGCAGGGCGAGATCGAGCGGCTGCGCGACGAGCGGGCGGCGACGCCGGAGGAGGCACGTCGGGCCAACGTCGCCCTCCGCAAGCTCATGCGCACGCAGAACAACTACTTCCCCGAGCTCGAGGAGCAGGCGCGCCGCATCCTCGACGCCGTGGACCATCCGGGCGGACCCCTCACCCAGCGCACGGCATCCGACATCGCCGCGCATCTCGGGTTCACCCTGCACTACGTGCCCGACCTGCCCCAGACCACGCGCTCGGTCGCCGACATCAAGAACGGGCGCCTGTACCTGTCGAGCCGGCTCACCGCGAAGGGCGACCCCCGAACAGCCGTGCTGCAGGCGCTGTCGAGCCGCATCCTCGGGCACCGCGAACCGACCTCGTACGCGGACTTCCTGCGTCAGCGCGTGGAGACCAACTACCTGACCGGCGCGCTGCTCATCCCCGAGGCGCACGCCGTGCCGTTCCTGCAGGACGCCAAGAACGACCGTGCGATCTCGATCGAGGACCTCCGCGACGCCTACTCGGTGTCGTACGAGAGCGCCGCGCACCGGTTCACGAACCTGGCCACGGTTCACCTCGGGCTGCCCGTGCACTTCCTCAAGGTGCACGAGTCGGGGGTCATCACGAAGGTCTACGAGAACGACGACGTCAACTTCCCGACCGACCGCCTCGGCTCGATCGAGGGGCAGATGTGCTGCCGCAAGTGGACCTCTCGCGTCGTGTTCGACGTCGACGACCACTTCAACCCGTACTACCAGTACACAGACACCGGCAACGGCACGTATTGGTGCACGGCCCGCGTCGAGATGTCGAGCGAAGGTGCGCACTCGGTGTCGGTGGGCGTGCGCTTCGACGACACCAGGTGGTTCCTCGGACGCGACACCCCGAACCGCGGCGTCTCCAAGCACTCCGTCGAGGTGTGCTGCCGCCGTGCCCCCGCCGAGCTCGAGTCCTCGTGGCGCGAGCAGTCCTGGCCCAACGTCCGCACGCCGCGCACGCTGCTGGCGACGCTGCCGACCGGATCGTTCCCCGGCGTCGACACGACCGACCTCTACGAGTTCCTCGAGGCCCACGCCCCGCGCTGAGCCGGATCGATTCTCCCGTCGGAGCAGCGCCCGGGCGTCAGGTCGCTGAGCGCGTCACGTCGGCGTTCGCCGGCCGCACGGCCCGGCGGCGGTAGGCGACGAGGAACAAGGCGATCGCGCCGGCCGTCGCGAGCGCTCCCGCGAGGGGGATGAGGACGGCACCGCCGACGGCGTCCGCGACGTTGCCGAGCGGCGGCGCGATCGCGATGCCGAGATACATCGCCGTCGAGAACCACGACATCGTGAAGCCGGCCGACTCGGGCGCGAGCGCCACGAGGCGGTGCTGGATCGGGATGGTGACCGCGAAGGCCGCGGCTCCCCACACCGCGAACGCGACGAGAAGCCCGACGTACGAGGCTTCGAGGGGCGCGATCGCGACGAGGCACACCAGCTGCACCGCCAGAGCCGCGAGCGTGGCCGCGCGGCTGCCCAGCCGGTCGGTGATCCCGCCCGCGATCGCGTTGCCGATCACGCCCGCCGCGCCGTACACGAGCAGGAGGGCCGCCAGCTGCGTGCCCGATCCGCCCGTCGCCGGCGCGGTGACGGCGGCGCTGAAGATGTACACGATGTTGAAGGCGGCGACGGTGAGCACCACAGCGCCGAGCGTGAGCACGACCCGGGTGTCGGCGAGCGGTGAGAAGCGGGCGCGAAGCGTCCCGACCCCGCCGCGAGCGGGCAGGCGGAACGCGGCGAACAGTGGCACCGCCCACGCCAGGCCGGCCACGGCGAGGATTCCGAGGGGAACGCGCCAGCCGACGCCGCTGCCGAGCGCCGTGCCGAGCGGCGCGCCCAGCGCGGTGGCGAGCGTGAAGCCGACCCCGACGATGGCGAGCGAGCGGCCACGGCGGTCTGCCGGTCCGAGCTGGGCGGCTACGGCGGTGGCGGTCGGCACGAGCGCGGCGCCGCCGAGCGCGGCCACGATGCGTCCGATGGTGAACCACTCGATGCCGGTGCTGAGGGCGGTGACGGCCGCCCCGGCAGCGAACAGCAGCGCTCCGCAGGCCATGAGCACGCGCTGGGGGAGGCGGGGCAGCAGCACCGCGATGGCGGGTGCGGCCAGTGCGACGACGAGAGCGTAGGCGGTGACGGTGTAGCTCACCGCGCTCTGTGTGGCGTGCAGTGAACCCGCGATGCGGGGGAGGAGGCCCGCGATGACGAAGGCGTTGGTGCCCACCAGGAAGGTCGCGCCGGCGAGCAGGATGAGCCTGCCGAGGGTTCCGCGGTACGATTGTTCGATCGTTGTCATACGATCACCGTAGATTATTGTTCGATGATCGTCAAACAATTTGGAGGATGCCGTGTCCGCCGACGCCGTCGACCCGTATCCGGCGCCCGACATCGCCGACGTCGACCTCGTCGGGGTGCTGCGGGCGCTCGCGGATCCCGCGCGGCTCGCGATCCTGCGGGTGCTCGCCGACGGTGAGCCCCACTCGAAGGGGTACGACGTGTGGGGGCTCGACATCCAGAAGTCGACTCTCTCGCACCACTTCAAGACCCTGCGCGAAGCGGGCCTCACGCGCACCATCGTGAGCGGCCGCACGCATGCCATCCAGCTGCGCCGGGTCGAACTCGACGAGAGGTTCCCCGGCCTGATCGAGGCGCTGCTGCGAGACTGAGGCGACGCCGTCAGTGGCGCCCGGCGACCCGGTCGGCCACGTGCGCCGGCCACGCGGTGCGTGACGAACGCGTGGATGCCTCGGCCCGATCGGCCATCCGGTACGCGGTGTAGATCGCGTTCACGGCCGTCCAGCGCAGCGGCTCGAGCTCCCAGCTCTTGGCCCGGTGACCCACCCAGGGCAGCCGCGTGAGCTCGGTCTCGCGATTCAGAACGAGGTCGGCGAGCGTGCGTCCGGCGAGATTCGTCGCGGTCACGCCCGTGCCGACGTAGCCGCCCGCCCAGCCGAGCCCCGTGGCGCGGTCGTGCACGACCGCGGCCGACCAATTGCGGGGCACACCCAGCACTCCGGCCCAGGCGTGCGCGATCGGGGCCTCTGTGGCATCCGGAAAGAAGCTGCGCAGCAGGCGCGTGAGCGATGCGATCGTGCGCTGCGGGGTCGTGCCGTCGGTGTCGACACGAGACCCGTAGCGGTAGGGCACCCCGCGTCCGCCGAACGCGATGCGGTCGTCGGCGGTGCGCTGCGCGTACATGTACACGTGCGCGAAATCACCGAGGGTGTCGTGGTCGTCCCAGCCGACGGCATCCCAGAATCCCGCGGGAAGCGGTTCGGTGACGACCATCGACGAGTTCAGGGGCAGCCACGTGCGGTGCTCGCCGCGCAGGTCGGCGGTGAACCCCTCGGTGGCGCGCAGCACGTGCGCGGCCCGCACGGTGCCGTGGTCGGTGATCGCACGGCCGGGAGCGATCTCGGCCACGCGGGTCTGCTCGTGGATCGTCACGCCGAGCCGCTCGACCGCAGCAGCGAGCCCCCGCACGAGCTTGGCCGGGTGGATGCGCGCGCAGTGCGGGTGCCACACCGCGCCGAGCGCGCCGGAGATACGGATCCGGGATGCCGCGGCCCCGGCATCCATCAGCTCCACGTCCGTGTGCGGCCAGGCCTGCTCGGCCGCGGTGAACGCCTGCAGCCGGGCGAGCTGCGCAGGGGTGCGCGCGACCTCGAACTCGCCGCCCTTGACGATGTCGGCGTCGATGCCCTCGCGTGCGGCGACCGCGATGACCTCGTCGACGCTGTCGTTGAGCGCGCGCTGCTGTGCGATGGCGGCGTCGCGGCCGTGCGTCGCGGCGTAGCCCTCGCGGCCGCCGGTGACGGAGTTTGTGAGCCAGCCGCCGTTGCGGCCGGACGCGCCGAACCCGGCGAAGCGCTGCTCGAGCACGACGATCCGCAGGTCGGGCTGCGCGCGCTTGAGGGAGTAGGCGGTCCAGAGGCCGGTGTAGCCCGCGCCGACGATCGCGACATCGACGTCGAGGTCGCCGGCCAGCGGCGCGCGCGGCGTCGGCATGCCCCCGAGGCTGCGCCACCACCACGACACCTCGCCGTTGCGTACGGCGGCGTCGGGCGTGTGCTCGCTCATGCGCTCATCCTGCCGTGCCCCGCAGGCCGCTCGCCGACACGGACTGTGCGCGAATGCCGCGCGGCCGCACCGTCCGTGCGGGTGTGTGCCGATTCCCGCGATGAGCGTCGCGGCCCGCCGCGACGCGTCACACGTCGAGCGCGCGCAGCGCCGCCCACAGCTCGGCACGGGTCGCGAACGACGACAGGTCGCGCCCCAGGACGCGCTCGGCGAGCCCCAGTCGCGTGCGTACGGTGTGGCGGTGCACGCCGAGAACCTGAGCGGATGCCTCGTGGGAGCAGTCCTCGTCGAGCCAGACCTGCAGGGTCTCGACGAGCCGAGTGCCCTGCGACGCGTCGTGGTCGTAGAGGGGTGCGAGTTCCGCGCGCGCGAGGGACCGCGCCTCGTCGGTGAACGCCGACAGCACGCCGGCGCGCGACACGTCCGCGAACGCGGTGACCGGGCCGATACCGCGGTCGCGGGCGACGCGTGCCTGGCCCACCGCCGTGGCGAAGCCGTCGTAGCCGCTGGGGTCCGACAACCCGATCCGCAGGTCGAATCGGCTCGCCAGGTCGCGCACGACCGACAGGTCGCCGGCGGGGACGACGAGCACGAGTCCGTCGTCGGTCCGCCCGAAGAACAGGGCGCCGCGCCGCTCGTCCGCCCACAGCTCGAGCAGTTCGGTGATGCCGTCGACACGTGCGGCGGCGGCATCCGTCACCCCCACCGTCACCGGTGCGGGCGGAAGCGGACCCCACAGCTCGCGCGACGTGCGCCGCGCGAGCGCCGGATCGCCCGCCAGCATCGACTGCACGAGACCGGCGCGCAGGGCGCCACGCGCCCGCACCAGCCCCTGCTGCTGCTCCAGCGCGAGACCGGCCATCGCGATGACGGCCGTCACGACGACGCGTCCCTCCTGGTCGAGGTCGCCCGCGGCGATGGCGATGACCCCGCGCAGGTGGCCGCCGCGGCCGAGCGTCTGAAGCGTGAAAGGCGTGTCGCCGATGCGCAGCGACGAACCGGCGCGCGCGCCGCGGTGCAGCACCGCGGTGACCTCGCGCTGCAGCGCCGCGGCGGTCTCGGGGGCCAGTCCGCCCGGCGGGTGCTCGCGCGCCGGCTCGCCGGCGGCGTCGAACATGCCCACCCACGTGTCGAGCTGCTTGGCCAGCTCGGCGACGGTCGCGCCGAGGCCGTCGGGCCGCAGCGCCGCGAGCGCGATCGCACGCTGCGCCGCGAGCGCCCAGCTGCGCCGGGCGTACGCCTCCGCCGCGATCGCCTCCGCGTTGGCGCGGGCGACGGCGATGAACGGGGTGCGGTACGGCACCTCGAACAGCGGCATCCGCTCCTCGCGGCACGCGTCCACGAGGGCGGGAGGGATGCCGTCACGCACCACCTCGGTCCCGAATCCGAGGCCCACCACCCCGCGGGCCGCCAGCCGGTGCACGTAGGCGCGGTACAGCTCCGACGCGTCGGCGCCGTCCCCGCCCGGGAACTGCGTGCCGGTCGTCAGCAGCACCAGCCCTTCCGACAGGAACGGCGTCGGATCGGCGAGGTCGGAGCTGTGGACCCACCGGATCGCACGGTCGAGGGCCGCCGGGTCGACGTCGTCGACAGCCAGGGACAGCTGCAGGTCGCGGCGTGCGAGGAGGGCACGCAGCGTGGGGGCATCGTCGGCGTCCATGGTGCTCCGAGTGTACGGGTCGTACAGCCGGCCCGACAGAATGTACGTGACGGCGGGTGCGGGCGGCCGGAGCGTCGACATACGCTCCCGAGCATGAGCAGCGCAGCCGACATCATCATCGAAACCCCGCTCGGCGGTCCGTCCCTTCCGCAGGAACGGCGCCTGGTCACCAGCATCCCCGGTCCTCGTTCGCAGGAACTGCTGGACCGCAAGGCCGATGCCGTGGCCGCGGGCGTGGGGCACACCGTTCCCGTGCAGGCCGTGGCCGCGGGCGGCGGGGTCATCGTCGACGCGGT
>Ga0160446_100421_pt1 | contig 19819 bp, 11 predicted proteins | sample HID1973I_E1MG_FD_108200 | JGI IMG/M metagenome (GOLD analysis project Ga0160446, IMG submission 108200) | Enriched mosquito-associated microbial communities from UW Madison campus, WI, USA - HID1973I_E1 MG | ecosystem: Host-associated > Arthropoda: Insects > Digestive system > Unclassified ... | reverse complement strand
GTGGTGTCGCGTTGGGTGTGGGATGCGGCAGGTGGGGGCCCCTCGGGCGAGCGCGCAGGGCCGGTCAGCGCTGGCAGGCCGGGCACCAGAAGACGACACGCTCGCGCGTCGGGTCGGCGCCCAGCGCGGTGCGCCGGATGAGGGTGCCGCAGCGACGGCACGGGCGTCCTTCGCGCCCGTACACCCAGGTGGTGCGGCCGCGGCGCGCGTCGCCGGTGAAGGTGCGGTCGACGCGATCGCGGTTGGCGCGGATCATGCAGGCGCCGAGGTCGACGAGGGCCGCGGCATCCACCTCGTCCGCCGGCGTGAGGGGAAGGATGCCGCGCACGAACAGGATCTCGTTCGCATACTCGTTGCCGAAACCGGCGATGCTGCGCTGGTCCTGGATCGCGACGTGGACGGCGCGCGTGTCGGCGTGGAGGCGTCGCGCCGCCTCGACCGGGTCCCACGTGTCGGAGAGCGGGTCGGGGCCGAGGTAGCCGACGAGCTCGTCCTCCGAGGCGGTCGGCACAATCTTGATCTCGGCGAGGTCGAAGCCGACCGTCTCCCACTCCGCGCCGTCGGGCGCGGTGGCGCCGATCACCGCACGGGCCCGGAAGCCCGGCGCCCGCCAGCGCTCGCCGCGGCGGTACACGTGCCATTCGCCCTCCATCTTGAGGTGCGAGTGCAGCGTCCACGCGCCGATGCGGTGCAGCAGGTGCTTGCCGCGGCTCACGACGTCGTGCACCGTCTCGCCGCGCAGATCGACCGTGGCCGCCTGCGGCACCCGCAGCTCGAACCGCGTCACCGCCGCGCCCGCGAGCGCCCGGTCGAGGCGACGAGCGGTCTGGAAGACGGTGTCGCCCTCAGGCACGGTCTTCGTTCCCGGTCGCCGGGCCGGCGCCCTTCGGCAGGGTCAGGAACCGCGAGCGGCGAGGCGAAACGCCCCGGGTGCACGGACGGTCCAGGTCGCCCTCAGGCACGTGCGGCACCGCGCACGGCGTCGCCGGCGGTCACTCGGCGCAAGGTGAGGCCGCGAGGAGACTCGACGAATCCGGCATCGCGCAATGCCCTGCCCACGCCCGTGCCGTAGACGAAGGCGCCGTTGACCTGCTCGATCGTGAGGGTGTCGAGTCGCCGGGCATTGGCGGTCGCGGCGAGATCCCGGGTCGCCGCGGCGAGCACCGGTTCGTCGCCGGTGAAGGCGAGGGCCGACTTGCCGCCGCGCTCCAGGTAGAGCGCCAGCGCGCCGTCGACGAGCACGACCAGCGCACCCGCCTTGCGGCCCGGCCGGTGGCCGACCCCCTCGAGCGGGGGCCACGCGAGCGCCGCGCCGTACGGATTGGCGGGGTCGGTGGCGGCGAGCGTCACCCCCCGCAGCGGGGGCGGATCGCTGAGCCCCGCGAACTCGCGCAGCCGGTCGACCGTGGCCGACGCGGCGAACTGTGCGGCGCCGAGCTTCTCGATCACGTACCCGCGGCGGCAGTGCCCGGCCTCTTCGAACCCTGCCAGCACGCGATAGGTCTGCGCGAACCCGCCGGGCACGCCCTCGGCCTGCACCGCGCCCCGCGTGACCACGCCGTAGCGGTCGAGCAGCAGGCTCGCGGTGGCAGTGGCGCGCAGCGCCGGGTCGACCTCCGGCGCGGGCAGCAGCGACCAGCGTCCGCCGACGGACGGTGACCGGGCGGGGAGGGATGCCGTCACCGACCGCATCGCCACGCTCATGCTGCCGGGGGTTCCGCGGTAGAGCCGGGCCCGCGGCGTGCGCCTGCTGACACGGTGGGCCTGCGATCCGCCCGAGACGAGCGAGCGCACCGGCGCGAAGGTGTCATTCGTGACGAGTCCGGCCCATGCCAGCCGCCACAGCGCCTCGATCACGGACTGCTCGTTCTCGGCCCCCGTGATCTGGCGCAGCTGCGCGGCGAAGTACGCACCGCCGCCGTCGAGCGCGGCCACCAGCTGCGCGTCGAGCGAGCCTGATGCGGGAGCGTCGACGTCGTCGGGCGGCGCGAGGGTCAGCGGCACCGCGTCTGCCGGATGCAGCGCGATCCATCCGTCCCGTCCCGGAAGACCGCCGTGCCCCGACCACACCACCTCGCCGGTCGAGGTCAGCTCGTCGAGCATCGCCGGCGTGTAGTCCGACACCCGTGCGGGAAGGACCAGCGACTCCCACGCGCTCGCCGGGATCGGCACGCCCGCGAGCTGCTCGACCACGGCGGCCACGCCGTCGATGCCTTCCAGCGGCCGCGTCACGTGCTGCCACACCGGCAGGAACCGTCCGTAGGCGTGCTGCGGCACGGGCTCGACGCTGCCACGGATCGCCGCGAGCGACCGCATCCGCAGGCGTCGCAGCACTTCGCTGTCGCACCATTCGGCCTCGTCGGCGGCCGCGGTCCGCCCGGCGCCTGAGCCTGTCGAAGGGTCGGGCAGGAAGTACCCCGAGGCGACGCGTCCCTGCGACTCGAGGCGCTGCAGGGTCAGGCGCGCGACCGCGATGCCGACGCCGAAGCGGTCGGCCGCGGCATCCGCCCGGAAAGGGCCGTGCGTTCTGGCGTGGCGCGCGACGAGATCGCCGAGCGGATCGGCCACGGGTTCGAGGAACGCCGTCGGGATGCCGACCGGCAGCGCTACCCCGAGCGCATCGCGCAGGCGCCCGGCGTCTTCGATCGCCGCGAACCGACTGACCCCCGCAACGGTCACCGGGATCGCCCGGCGCGACGCGATGAGCGCCTCGAGATGAGTGGATGCCTCGGCCACGGTGGCTGCATCGGCTCCGTTCTCCGGTCGCCCCGCGACGGGCGCTCTGGCACCCGAAGACGAAACGCTCTCGTCTTCGGGCGAGTTCGGACCGAGGCCGTCCGCGGGGTCGAGGCGTTTCGTCTCGCTCGCGGTTCCTGAGCCTGTCGAAGGTCGCTCGCTCAACGACCGGAAATCGGGGTCTGCTGCGGTCGCTGAGCGAGCGCCGGCGAGACGAAGCGTGTCATCGGGGTCGGTCTGGTGGGTGGGGTCGGAGCGATTCGTCTCTGCGTTTCGACTCGCAAGCTCGCTCAACGACCGGGAATCGGGGTCTGCTCCGGTCGCTGAGCCGGTCGGTGCAGCGGGCTCCAGACGGGCGGCGACCTCGGCGGCGTCGAGCGGTCCGAGCTGGCGCAGCAGGTCGGCGACGCCCTCGACGCCGCGGGCGCGGCGCTCGGGGTCGAGGCGCTGCGCCTCACGCTCGAACTGGACGATGATGTCGGGGTCGAGCAGCTCGCGCATCTCGACCTTGCCGAGCAGCTCCGACAGCAGCGCGGGGTCGACCGACAGCGCGGCGGCGCGACGCTCGGCCAGCGGCGAATCGCCCTCGTACATGAACGCGCCGACATACCCGAACAGCAGGTCGCGGGCGAACGGGGAGGGCTGGGCCGGCTCGGTCTCGACGAGGCGGATGCGGCGCTCGCCGATACCGCGCATGAGCCGTAGCAGCGAGGGCACGTCGTAGACGTCCTGCAGCACCTCCCGCAGGGTCTCGAGGATGATCGGGAACGTCGGGTAGCGGCGCGCGACTTCGAGCAGCTGCGCCGATCGCTGGCGCTGCTGCCACAGCGGCGTGCGCTTGCCGGGGTTGCGGCGGGGCATGAGCAGGGCCCGTGCCGCGCACTCGCGGAACCGCGACGCGAACAGCGCCGACCCGCCTACCTCCTCGGTGACGATCTGGTCGAGCTCTTCGGGGTCGAAGACGAAGAGGTCCGCACCCGGTGGCTCGGCGGTGGCATCGGGGATTCGGGCGATGATGCCGTCGTCGCTGGCGACCGCCGAGCCTTCGACGCCGATCCGCTCCCGGATGCGTGCGTTGACGGCTAACGCCCAGGGCGCGTGCACCTGCATGCCGTACGGGGAATGCAGGATCACGCGCCAGTCGCCGACCTCGTCACGCCCGCGCTCGACGGTCAGCTGGCGATCGGTGGGGAGCGTGCCGGTGGCCTCGCGCTGCTCGGCGAGGTAGGCGAGCAGGTTGTCCTGGGCGAACTCGTCCAGTCCCGCGTCGCGCAGGCGCGCCTCGGCCTTCTCCGGCTTGGCAGTCGAGACCTCGCGCGAGAACCTGCCGAGGGCCTCGCCCAGCTCGGCAGGGCGCCCGATGCCGTCGCCATGCCAGAACGGCACCTTGCCGGGCTGGCCGAACGCGGGCACGACGTTGACGCGGTCGTGGGTGATCTCGACGATGCGCCAGCTGGTCGTGCCGAGGGTGAACACGTCGTTGACGCGCGACTCGTACACCATCTCTTCGTCGAGCTCGCCGACGCGCGCGTTCTGCGACTCGCCGGCGACGAACACACCGAACAGGCCGCGGTCGGGAATCGTGCCGCCGCTGGTGACCGCGATGTGCTGGGCGCCGGGGCGACCGGTGAGCACGCCGAGGTCGCGGTCCCACACGACGCGCGGGCGCAGTTCGGCGAACTCGTCGGAGGGGAACTTTCCGGCGATGAGGTCGAGCGTCGCCTCGTACGCCGAGCGGGGGAGCGAGCGGAACGGGGCGCTGCGCTTGAGTGTCTCGTACCAGCCCTCTACGTCGACCGGCCCGACGGCGGCGGCGGCGACGGTGTGCTGGGCGAGGATGTCGAGTGGGTTCTGGGGGATCGCGATGGCCTCGATCTGCCCGGCCAGCATGCGCTCGGTCACGATCGCCGTGTGCAGCACGTCGCCGCGGTGCTTCGGGAAGAGGGCGGCCCGGCTCACCTCGCCCACCTGGTGCCCGGCGCGTCCGATGCGCTGCAGACCCGAGGCCGCGCTCGGCGGGGCCTCGACCTGGATCACCAGGTCCACGGCACCCATGTCGATGCCCAGCTCCAGGCTCGAGGTCGCCACCACACAGCGCAGGACGCCGGACTTCAGCTCTTCTTCGACCTGCGCGCGCTGCTCCTTCGACACCGAGCCGTGGTGCGCCTTGGCGAGGACCGGTTCGGCGCCCGCGGTCGCCCCCGCCTGCGCCATCATGGCTGCGGGGACGGTCGGATCGGGGAGGTCGAGCCCGAGCCGCTCGGAGTAGATCTCGTTGAGCCGCCCGGTCAGCCGCTCGGCCAGACGCCGCGAGTTGCAGAACACGATGGTCGACCGGTGCTGCAGGATGCGGTCGACGATCGCCTCCTCGACGTGCGGCCACACCGAGCCGGTCATCTCGGTCTCGCCGGATCCGGACGCGCGCCCGCCCGCACCCGCCGAGCCGTCGGCGAACCAGTCCTCGTCGATCGCTTCGACAGGCTCAGCGACCTGTTCCGACGCCGGTCCCTGAGCTTGTCGAAGGGCATCGCCCGAGGTGTACGCGCTCGGCGGAGGCGGCGGGTTGAGCATGTCGCCGATCGGCACCACGACCTTCATGTCGAACGCCTTGGTCGCACGCGGCGCGACGATCTCGACCGGCTCGGCGCCGCCCAGGAACCGGGCCACCTCGTCGATCGGGCGCACCGTGGCCGACAGGCCGATGCGCTGAGCGGGCGGCACGTCGGGGGCGAACGATCGTCGCAGCGCGTCGAGACGTTCCAGGCTGACCGCCAGGTGGGCACCGCGCTTGGTCGCCGCGACGGCATGGACCTCGTCGACGATCACCGTGTGCACGTCGCGCAGCGTCTCGCCGGCGCGGCTGGTGAGCATGAGGTACAGCGACTCGGGCGTCGTGATGAGGATGTCGGGCGGCCTCTGCACGAGCTTGCGCCGGTCGCCCGCCGGTGTGTCGCCTGACCGCACGCCGACGGTCACGTCGGGGACGGTGAGGCCGAGCCGCCGCGCTGACTGGCCGATTCCGACCAGCGGCGACCGCAGGTTGCGCTCGACGTCGACGCCCAGCGCCTTCAGCGGCGAGATGTAGAGGATCCGCGTGGCCGGCGGCGCGGCATCCCCCCGCTTCTTCTTGCGTGAGGGATCGATGGAAGTGCTTCGTCTCGTCGCTTGCGCTCCTCGCTCAGCAACCGCCTCCGTCGCGGCCTTGTCGTGGAACACCCGGTCGATCGCCCACAGGAACGCCGAGAGCGTCTTGCCCGATCCGGTCGGCGCGACGACGAGGGCGTGCTTGCCCGCCGAGATCGCCTCCCAGGCGCCCTTCTGCGCCGCGGTGGGGGTAGGGAAGGCGCCCCGGAACCAGTCCTGCGTGGCAGGACCGAATCTCTCGAGGACGTCGCCCATGCCTCCATCTTCGTCGCCTGCGCCGACATCGGGCCAGGGCGTCGCGCGAGCCGGTCGCGTAAACTCCCCGGCGCGTGTTCCCCCGCACGCGTTCGCCGCCGAGGAGCGTGATGGAGCCGACGCCTTCGAGCGGGTCGGAGCCGGTCGCGCCGCCCACCTGCCGCGCCGCCGCCGTGCGTGCCGCCCACGGGCTGTCGCGCTCGCGCCGGGTGCAGACGTTCGGCCTGGGCATCCTGTGCGGAGCGCTGGGGCTGTCGTTGCTGATCGTCGTGACGACGATCTTCGCGGTGTCGCAGCGGCCCGGACAGCTGCCGGCCGATCCGGCACCGGTGTCGGAGGAGCGCGTCGCGACGCCGACGCCCGCAGGCTCGACGCCCGCGCCGACTCCGACACCCGAACCGACCGTCGAGCCGGTGGACGAGGTGGATGCCGCACCCGGCCCCGACGCCCAGCCGGCGCCGCCGCAGACCGATGCGCCCGCGCCCGCGCCGGAGCCCGAACCCACGCCGACGGCGACAGCGCCCGGCAACAGCGGGAACGCCCCGGGGCACAAGCAGAAGAAGCCCTGACCGGGGCGGAGGACTCGTCGTGTCCGAATCGTTGTGAGACCGGGGAGGACACGGCCATCGCCCGCCGATAGAGTCTCGGGACTGCCCCTTAGGAGACGCCGTGCGACGACCCCTTGCCCTCGCCATCGCTGTGCTCATACTCGCCAGTTCGCTCAGCGCGTGCGCCTCGGCTGCCGAGCCGGACGCGGACCCGACGCCCAGTGCGAGCGTCGCCCCGACCCCGACCCCCACGGCGGAGGAGCGGGTGGTCGGCCCGGGCGACAAGCCGCCGACGGTGTTCGACGGTGACTGCGACAGCGCGCTCGCCGCGGCAGACCTGCAGGGCGTCATCGGTACGCCGCTCCCACTCGCCTCGTCGTCGAGCGACGGTGCGGTGGGAAACGTTGGCGGTCTCGCGTGCAGCTGGGAGGCCGGGGGCGCCGCCGTGCGGCTGGAGATCCTTCCCCGCGACGGTCTGCGCGACACGCAGTTCCCGGCGGACCAGGCGGCGTTCTACTTCGAGGACTGCGACGCGCAATGGGTGTGCGCGGGCGAGGCCGACGACGGCGACCTCTGGATCGGGGCCTCGTTCCAGTCCTTCGCCGAGGCGGACCGCAACCAGATCGACGACTGGACCACGGCGATCACCGACTTCGTCTTCCGCGACTTCGCCGGCTCGGGCGCGGAGCCCTGGACGCGGGACCGGACCGGCTGGTGGGGCGAGCTCGACTGCGCGGCACTCGCCCACACCATGGCTCGTGACCTGGGGGCCGACTTCGCCGGGGAGCAGGGTGGTTTCATCGATCCGCCGCTGCCGGGCGTGGTCATGGCCACCACCGCTTCGAACTGGTCGAACTGCTACCTGAACGACGGTGCTCACACGTTCGAGGTGTACTCGGCGGCAGGCGAAGCCTGGACGCTTCCCACCGACGGTGACGAGCCTGTCGACACCGGCGTACAAGGTATCTCGGCCTGGCTGTCGTCGGACTACCAGTCCACGACGTCCGTGGGTTACACGCTGACCGACGGCATCAACGCCTTGACCGCCTCCATCGCGACGGACGCGACCTGGACCGCGGAGCAGGCGCTCACCGCACTGGCGACCGCCGCCGCGTCGGGCTGGAAGTGACCCGAAGGGCTCAGGCCTCGTTCGGGATCAGGATCCACAGGATGATGTAGGCCCACAGCGACAGGCCGAAGAAGATCACGGCGATCGCGGTGAGGATGCGCACCAGCGTCACGTTCCAGCCGAAGCGGTTCGCGACGGCGGCGCAGACGCCGGCGATCAGGCGTCCCTGGCGGGGTCTCATGAGTGCGTTCATGTCTTCCATCCTTCCCGCCCGGGCCGGTTCGCACATGGGGGAGAACCCCCAGATCCGCCGGGGCTCAGGCCGCGGCATCCACTTTCCGGAGAAGGGATGCCGCGACCCGTGCTCACCGCTCGGTCAGCTGTCCCTCGCGGTCGAGCTCGAGCGTCAGGGTGACGCCGATGCGCCCGAGGAACGCGTCGTCGTGGCTGACGACCAGCACCGCGCCGCGATAGGCGGCGACGGCGTCGACGAGCTGGTCGACCGTGTCGAGGTCGAGGTTGTTCGTCGGCTCGTCGAACACCAGCAGCTGCGGCGGCGGGTCGGCCAGCATGAGCCGCGCCAGGGCGACGCGGAACCGCTCGCCCCCCGACAGCGTCGCGACCGGACGTTCGACGGCGGCACCCCGGATGAGGAACCGGGCGAGCCGGTTGCGCAGCTCGACCATCCCGACCTGCGGTGCCGCCCGCGCCACGTTGTCGAGCACGGAACCCGCCTCGTCCAGCCCGTCGACCCGCTGCGGCAGGTAGCCGACGCGGTCGGTGTGGAGTGTGCCGTGCGCAGAACTCAGGAAGACCGGGCCATCGGCGTGCCGTTGCGGCCCGTCGACCGGCGTGTCCGCTGAATCTTCGACCGGAGCTCCGACCAGACGCTCCAGGAGCGTCGTCTTGCCGGCGCCGTTCGGTCCGATGAGGGCGACCCGCTCTGGGCCCTGGATCACCCACGACCGGGAGCCGTCGCCGATGGTGGCGATGCGGCGGCCCGCGGGCACGCCGGGGTCGGGCAGGTCGATCTTCATCGTCGCGTCGTCGCGCACGCGGCGGCCGGCGGCGTCGAGCGCATCGCGGGCGGATGCCTCGCGGTCGGCCTTCTCGCCGCGCAGCTTTCCCGCCGAGACCTCCGCGGCCATGCGCCGTCCGTTTGCCACGATCTTCGGCACGCGTTTCTCCACGAACGCCTTGTCGCCCATGGCTTTGCGGCGCGAGATCGTGGTCTCGGCCTCGATGCGCTGGCGCTTCTCGCGCTTGAGCGACTGCTTCGCGGCGCGCTCGGCGTCGCGGGCGGCGTCCTGCTCGGCATCCAGCCACGCCCGCCATTCCGAGTACGGGCCGCCGAAGACCGACAGCTCGTTCGCGTACAGCTCGGCGGTGTCGTCCATGAGCTCCAGCAGCGCCGTGTCGTGGCTTACCACGACGAGCGCGCCGCGCCACGAGCGCACCATGTCGTGCAGGCGCCCACGAGCCTCGCGGTCGAGGTTGTTCGTCGGCTCGTCCAGCAGCGCGATCGGCGCGCCGCGCAGGCGGATGCCGGCGATCGCCGTCAGCACCGCCTCACCTCCCGACAGCTGCCCGACGCGGCGGTCGAGCATGTCGGGGGCGAGCCCCGCCTCGGCAAGAGCCACGTGGGCGCGCGCTTCGACATCCCAGTCCGACCCGACCGCGTCGAAATGGCGGGGGTCGACGTCGCCGGACTCGATGGCTCGGAGGGCTCGCAGCGTGTCGCCCACCCCGAGCAGATCGGCCACGGGCCGGTCGACGTCGAGAGTCAGCCGTTGAGGCAGGTAGGCGGCATCCGCGGTCCGGGTGATGTGCCCCGCCGAGGGCGTGAGGGCGCCGGCGACGAGCCGCAGCAGCGTGGATTTGCCGGAGCCGTTGCGTCCGACCAGACCCGTACGGCCGGTGCCGAACGAGCCCGAGACGTCTGAGAGCGCGACGGTGCCGTCGGCCCAGGCGAAGGAGACGCGATCGAGGACGATCGCGGGAGTGAGGGTGTTGGTGGGCATGAAGCCTCCTGTGTCAGTCGTGCGCTGACACCGGGGGGCCGGGGATCTCGTTCGTCACCGGACATGCCGGAGCGGAACGAGAAGCGGCCGATCGACGGGCCAGCGCGAATTCATCAAGCGCTGGTGCGTCGAGGTACGACGGATCAGCGCGATTACCGCGCGGTCACGTCGAGAAGCTTCAAGGGATTTCCTCACCGAGGGAACAAATGCCTTGGCCACGATAGCGGAAGGTGCTGGATGCCGCCAGTGAGTCATCGTGGGGGTGCCATACGGCCGTTCGTGCTTGACGACGAGTGGTCAACGCGAGCAGGATTGTATCGATTCACTCAGAAAGCGCTTTCCGTATGCTGTGTGCATCACCCCACACCCGGCCGACGTCGGCGTCGGCCCGATCGAAGGAGATCCCGTGCGTTCCCGATCGCCCCTGTCCCCCTGGCTGCGCCGTCTCGCAGCCGTCACCGGCGGCGCCGTCGTCGTCGGTGTGCTGGCCACGGCCGCACCGGCCACGGCCGCACCGGCCACGGCCGCACCAGCCGCAGCCGCACCCGTCGACCTCGCGTTCGACTTCGGCGGCCCGTCGACGCCGGTCGTCGACGGCTGGATCGGCGTCGACCCCGGCACCGCCTACTCCGCGACGACCGGCTACGGCTTCACGACCGCACCCGCATCGAATGGATTCCGCGACCGCGGCGGCGACAACGTGGTCGGCCGCGACTTCACGATCGGCAACGGCCAGGCGTTCGCCGTCGACGTGCCCGACGGCACGTATGAGGTGACGACCTGGGCGGGCGACCTCATCGCCAGCAACAACACCAGCTGGGACATCGAAGGCACCGCGTACGCCGGCCCTCGCACCACCACCGGCGTGATCGACGAGCACTACTTCCCAGCGATCACCGTCTCGGACGGCCGGCTCGACATCCGCGTCACGAGTGGCGACGGACGCGTCAACGGCATCCGCGTGCAGTCCCAGCTCGCCGCGCCGGAGGGCCTCGCGGTCACCGGCGTCGACGCGGTGGGCGACCTGGCGGTCGCGCTCTCGTGGGATGCCGTCGACGTCGCGGACGGCTACGTCGTCTACCGGGCGGCTCCGGGGGGCGACCTCGCCGAGATCGGCCGCACCACCGATGCCACGACGTTCACCGACACCGATGTCGCCCTGGGCGAGACGTACGACTACGCCGTCGCCACCGTCGACGGCGACCGCACGTCGCGGCAGGGCGACCGCGTGCAGGCTGCGGTCGTCGACGATTCCGTCGCGAAGCCGGCCACGCCCAGCGGCATCAGCACCGCGTCCATCGAGCGGAACGCGCTGACCCTCACGTGGACCGACCCCGGCGACGCCGTGCAGTGGAAGGTGTACCGGTCCACTCGAGCCGACCTGCCGTACGAGCTCGTCGCGACCCTCGACGAGCCGACGTACACCGACGGCGACGTGCTCACCACGCGTCCGTACCTCTACAAGCTCGTCGCGCTCAACGCCGGAGGATCGTCAGCGCAGTCCGAGGTGTACAGCACCGCCGTGGCGACGACGCTCGTGCGTCAGGTCGAGTACCTCGACCGCGCGCCCGTGGCAGTGAAGGTCGAGCAGGGCGTGTACCTCGGCTGGCGTCTGCTCGGCCTTGACGACCGCGACCTCGGCTTCCAGGTCTACCGCGACGGCGTGCGCATCACCGATCAGCCGATCACGGGCTCGACGAACTACGTCGACGCCGACGGCACGGCGGACGACACCTACTTCGTGACCGCGCTCGTCGGCGACCGCGAGGTGACCGTCACCGACGAATTCGGCGTGCAGCCCGACCAGTTCTTCGACATCCCGCTCGACAAGCCCGCGCCGGTCACGCTGCCCGACGGACAGACCGTCACCTACGCGCCGGGCGATGCCAGCGTCGGCGACCTCGACGGCGACGGGCAGTACGAGGTGGTGTTCCTGTGGTCGCCCTCGATCTCGAAGGACAACTCGCAGTCCGGCTACACGGGCCGCGTCTACATGGACGCGGTGAAGCTCGACGGCACGCGTCTGTGGCGCATGGACCTCGGCGTCAACATCCGGGCCGGCGCGCACTACACGCAGTTCATCGTGTTCGACCTCGACGGTGACGGCCGCGCCGAGGTCTCGTTCAAGACCGCCGACGGCACCACCGACGGCACCGGAAAGGTCATCGGCGACGCGAACGCCGATTACCGCAACTCGTCCGGGTACATCCTGAGCGGACCCGAGTACCTCAGCGTCTTCGACGGGCGCACCGGCGGCGTGATCGACACGGTGTCGTACGATCCGCCGCGCGGCAGCGTGAGTGCGTGGGGCGACGCCTACGGCAACCGGGTCGACCGGTTCCTCGCCGGCGTCGGCTACTTCGACGGCGAGCACCCGAGCCTCGTGTTCAGCCGCGGCTACTACACCCGCACCGTCATCACGACGTGGGATCTGAAGGACGGCCGCCTGGTCGAGCGCTGGAAGTTCGACTCCGATGTCGCGGGCAAGCAGTACGAGGGCCAGGGCAATCATCAGCTGGTGACGGCCGACGTCGACCGGGACGGACTCGACGAGATCGTGTTCGGCTCGATGACGATCGACGACGACGGCACGCCGCTCTACAACACCCGGCTCGGACACGGCGACGCGCTGCATGTGGGCGACTTCGTCACCGACCGTCCCGGGCTCGAGGTGTTCGCGGTGCACGAGGACGTCTCGGGCAACGGCGGCATCGGCGCGACGATGCGGGATGCCGAGACCGGCGAGGTCATCTGGAAGACGGCGGCCACGACCGACACCGGGCGCGGCGCCGCCGGCGACATCGACCCGACGAGTCCCGGTGCCGAGGCGTGGAACATCGGCAGCAACGTGTGGAACTCGCCGACCGGGTCGCTGAAGTCCGAGCACGGCGATCTGCTGTCGACCGACATTCCCGCGGCGAACTTCGTCATCAACTGGGACGGCGACCTGTCGCAGGAGATCTTCGATCACGACTACTCCGACGCCACCGCGACGGGTGTGCCGACGATCTCGGAGTGGAACCCCGCCACGAAGAAGCAGGAGCTGCTGGCCCGCCTCGACGGCACGCTGACGAACAACACGACGAAGGGCAACCCGTCGCTGCAGGCCGACATCCTCGGCGACTGGCGCGAGGAGCTCATCGTGCGCACCGACGCGGGTGACGCGCTGCGCGTGTTCACCACGACGGATGTGACCGACGAACGCATCCCGACCCTGATGCACGACTCGCAGTACCGGCAGTCGATCGCGTCGCAGAACAGCGCGTACAACCAGCCGCCGCACACCAGCTACTACCTGGGCGAGGGCATGGGCGCGGTGCCGCAGGCGAGCATCGCGTACACGGCGGCGCCGGCGGGCGACGAGACGGCCCCGGTCGTCGAGGGTCTGCCGCAGGGGACCGTGGTGGCAGACGCGCCACTGCAGCTCGCGATCACCGCCGAGGACCCGGAGAGCGGCATCCGTTCGCTCGAAGTCACGGTCGCGGGGGAGTCTGTGGAGCCGGATGCCGCGATCGACCTCTCCGGCCTCGCCGGCGATGTCGTGGTCGCGGTGAAGGCGACCAGCCATGCCGGCCTCGTGACGGAGGCGTCGTCGACGATCCTCGTCGTGCCGGCCGATTCGGCGAAGGCGAAGCCGGGGGCGGGCACGCTCTCGAACACGAGCGGGTGGGCGTACGGCCTGCACGACGGCGACTACGACGTCGTGATGAACCTGTGGTGGGGCACGCCGGGCAGCATCTTCCGCCTCTACGAGAACGGGACGCTCGTGGCGACCAAGGTGCTCACCGCGACGGGCACGTCGCAGACGACGGGCAAGGCGTTCACCGGCAAGCCGAACGGCACGTACGTCTACACGGGCGAGCTGATCAATGCGCAGGGCGCGACCCAGACGTCGTCGACGACCGTCACGGTGACCGCGGCCGCGCCGGGCAAGCCCGTGGTCAGCCACGACGATCACGACGGCGACGGCTCGTTCACCGCGACAGCGGACCTGTGGTGGGGCACGAACGCCACCGGCTACCGGTTCGAACTGGACGGCGCGGTCGTCGGCAGCGGATCGCTCACCGCCGCCACGCCGAGCGCCCAGAAGGCGTCGGTGGCACTGACCGGCGTGCCGATCGGGACGCACACGCTCGTCGCCGTGTTCACCAACGCCAACGGCGAGACGGCGTCGTCGCCGGTGACGGTCGACGTGACGAAGTAGGAGCGGACGGAGGGGTCGGATGCCGTCGGCCCGGCCCCTCCGTCAGTCCGAACTGCGGAGGTCTTCCAGGCGCTTGTCGAGGAATGTCCGCACGTCGGCGAGTTCGGCCTCCGAGACGCTGTGCGTGAGGCCCTGGTACACGCGTCCGCTGAGGTCCGCGCGCTCGGGGAGCCACTGGGTGGTGTGCTCGACGAGGAACTCGGGGATCACGTCGTCGTTCGTCCCGCGACCCCAGAACACCGGGGGACGCAGTTGCGCGAGCTCGGCATCCCGCGGCAGCTCACCCGGCGTGACATATCCCGACAGGTTCACCGCGAACGCGAACCGCGCCGGATCCAGCCGCATCGCCTGCAGCGACACCGCGCCCCCTTGCGAGAAGCCGAGGAGGCCGATGGATGCCGCCGGCGCGGCATGTGCGTCGACCCAGGCGATCACGGCCTCGGCCGCCCGCGTCACGTGCGACGGGTCGCGGCTGTCGAGCCCCTCGATGGGGTACCACGAGCGGCCCGGAGCCGGCCATGGCGGTGCCAGCGGGGCCGCCAGGCTCGCGACGACGAGATCCTCGGGCAGATAGGCGCGCAGCGGGTAGAGGTCGTGCTCATCGGCCCCGTAGCCGTGCAGGAGCAGCAGCAGATGTCGTCCCGCGAGGGCCTGGGGATCGGCCGACCACAGGACGGCGTCGGCGTCGAGCACGAGCGCTTCCGTCATGCCGACATCCTCGCATCCGGCGGCGACAGCCGGGTGGTGTCAGATCTTGACGGGGAAGGTCAGCAGGATGCCGATCGCGACGATCCCGACCACGATCGCGAGACCGAGCAGCACCCGCCCCACCCACGTCTTGCCGTCGCGTTGCGACATCGCCGTCAGAAAGAGGACGAGGGCGAAGAGAACCGTCAGCAGTGAGTAGTCGTCGCCGCGTTGATTGTTCACCAGCGCCTGCGCGAACTTCTTGTCGGCGCGGGTGTTCAGCTTCGCCGCCTCGGCCTCGCCGGGCGGCACGTACTCGTCTCGGACGAACGGACCGTTCTCTTGCATGCCGTCGGCCTGCCACGCGTCGAACGCGACGGTGAACCACGGCTGGAACCGAGCCTGGATGTAGTCGGCGAGTTGGGTGTCGCCGTCGGCGGTCGCCACCACCCACTGCGCGTACACGGTGAGGTCGAACTGCTGTGCCGACCGCGCCTGTGCCTCGGCGCTCGCCGCCTGCACGCGCGCCGACGAGGCCTGGCTGAACGCGATCGACATCTCGCCGCCCCATTTGGACGACTCGAAGCCCGCCCATGCGGTCAGCACGGCGGTGATCGACAACAGGAAGACCGCGACGATCTCCTGCGTGCGGGACCAGCGGTCTCTCGGTTGCTGCTCGGCCATTTCGTCCTCCCGGGTGAGCACAGACTAGCCAGCGGATCGGCGGGCGCGTCGTCAACGCGGCGTGAAACGGAGCGAAAGGGTATACAGGAGGCATGTCCGTGCGCACTCCTGACCCCGAACCTGCGGGCGACGAGCCGTTCGGCCCGCCGGCAGGCAACATCTCCAATCCCGCGTGGCTGAGCGACATCGAGCTCGAAGAGGCCCGTCGCCGGCTGCCGATGCTGTACGTGGAGGGGGTGCCGGTGCGCACCGACGGCATGGGGCAGGTGACCGCGGTCGGCCTGCTGCTGCGCGCCTCGCCGCTCGGCGAGATCAGCCGCACGATCGTGTCGGGCCGGGTGCGCTACGGCGAGACCGTGCGTGACGCGCTGTTCCGGCACCTCGAGAACGACCTCGGACCCATGGCGTTCCCGCTGCTGCCGCCGCAGCCGACGCCGTTCACGGTGGCGGAGTACTTCCCGCTGCCAGGGATGAGCGCGTACCACGACGACCGGCAGCACGCCGTGTCGCTCGCGTTCGTGGTGCCCGTGACCGGCACGTGCGAACCGCGCCAGGACGCCCTGGAGGTGACGTGGCTGACGCCCGAGGAGGCGTCGTCGGATGCCCTCGCGGACGAGATGGAGGGCGGCCGCGGCACGCTCGTCCGACTCGCGCTCGCGAGCGTCGGCGCGTTGCGCTGACGATCCCCCGCGTTCCTCGCGGCGCACCGGGCAGCCGCATAGGCTCGCAGGGTGACCCCCGAACCCCTTCCCCTTCCCGCTGACGCCGCCGGCTGGGCGGCCTTCGCCGCCGAACGTCCCGCCGCCCGAATCGCGTCGGTCCGCGAGATCGACGAGCGCCTGCGCGGCGACACGGGCCTGGGCGCCGCAGAGCGCCTCGACCTGTGGAACGACGCCGATATCGCGCTGCTCGAGGCCATGAACGAGGCCTACATCGTGAGCGAGGCGCATCCCGACGCGGATGTGCGCGACGTCGCGGAGCAGCAGGTGCAGGCCGTCGAGTCCTTGTCGGCCGCACGCCTGCTCGACCGGGAGCTCTGGCGCGGATTCGCGGATGCCGGGGCCGAAGGCCTCGAGCCCGATCAGGCGCGGCTGCTCGCACATGTGCTGCGTGACTTCCGGCGCGGGGGAGTGGAGCTGGAGGATGCCGACCGCGAGCGCGTGCGGTGGCTCGCCGATCGCGACACCGAGCTGGCGCTGACGTTCTCGCGCAACATCCGCGACGGCCGCCGTGAGATCCGGGTCCCGGTGGCCGGGCTCGCGGGGATGCCGCAGGACTTCGTCGACGCGCACCCGGCCGATGACGAGGGCATGGTGACCCTGTCGACCGACTACCCCGACCTCATGCCCATCCGCGAGTACGCGACGGACCGCGCCACCCGGCTCGCGCTGGTCGGCGCCTACAACGACCTCGCGTGGCCCGAGAACGACGCCGTGCTCGCCGAGCTGCTGGAGGTGCGTGCCGAGCGGGCGCGCCTGCTGGGCTACGCGGACTGGGCCGACTACGAGACCGAGACGCGCATGATCGGCTCCGGCGCCGCGATCCCGCAGTTCCTGGAGCGCCTGGACGAGGCATCCCGATCCGCCGCCGCGGCGGAGTACCCGGTGCTGCGGGAGCGGCTGCGGCGCGATGTGCCCGACGCCGACGAGGTGACGATCGCCGACTTCTGGCACCTGCTGGGTGCGATCAAGCGCGAGCAGTACGACGTGGATGCGCAGGTGGTGCGCTCGTATCTGCCGTTCGACCGTGTCGCCGCCGGCGTGCTCGACGTCACCGGACGCCTCTTCGACGTCGAGTATGTACCCGTCGATGCGCCCTCCTGGCATGAGGACGTGCGCACCTACGACGTCGTGCGCGCCGGCGACCGCCTCGGTCGCATCCACCTCGACCTGCACCCGCGCGAGGGCAAGTTCAGCCACGCGGCTTGCTTCCCGATCGCTCCCGGCGTCACCGACCGGGTGCTGCCCGAGGCGGCCCTGCTGTGCAACTTCTCGCGCGGCCTGCTGGAGCACGACCAGGTCGTGACGTTCTTCCACGAGTTCGGCCACCTCGTGCACGACATCCTGGGTGGACGCCATCGCTTCGCGCGGTTCAGCGGCGTCGCCACCGAGTGGGACTTCGTCGAGGCGCCCAGCCAGCTGCTGGAGGAGTGGGCGTGGGATGCCGGCGTCCTGGCATCGTTCGCGGTCGATGCCGAGGGCGAGCCGATCCCGGCCGACCTGGTGGCGCGGATGCGCACGGCCGACGCCTTCGGCCGCGGGCTGGAGGTGCGCCGCCAGCTCGGCCACGCGAACGTGTCGTACCGCCTCCATGTGGACCGTCCTGCAGACCTGCAGGCCGAGACCGAGCGGCTGTACGCCACGACGAGCCCCGTGCAGCCGCTGTCGGGCCTGCACCCGTACGCCGGTTTCGGGCATCTGACGGGGTACGGCGCCTGCTACTACACCTATCAGTGGAGCCTCGTGATCGCGCGGGATCTACTGAGCGGATTCGGCGCCGGACTCATGGACCCCGAGGCCGCGCTGCGCTATCGGACCGAGGTGCTCGAACGCGGCGGCATCCGTGATGCGAACGACCTCGTCGAGGCGTTCCTGGGGCGTCCGTCGACGTTCGACGCGTACCGGGACTGGCTCGCCGGCGACTGACCCACCCGCCTGTTTCGCGGACGCAGCGGAGCGAGATAGGGTTCAGCTACCCGATGCGCAGTCACCCTGCCGACACAACCCCCCGGTGTCGTCGAGGGCGAGGCGGTCTTCGCTGCTCGCGCGCCGGCGACGAGGTCGCCGGCGCGCCGAGTGGGCGGTGACCTCGTCGCTTCCGCCGAACGCTCGCCGACGCCGCGACAACTCACCGCGATCAGCAAAGAAGCGAAAGACACAAGATGTCCGACAACTCCGCAGGCGTCCAGAGCTCCAGCTCCGAAGACCCGTCCCCCTTCGACAGCCTCATCAGCGAACCGACGACGACGACGACGTTCGGCTCGGGCTTCACCACCACGTTCCGCGGGTACGACAAAGAAGAAGTGGATGCCGCGATCGCCGGCCTCGACGCGCGTGTGCGCGCCGCGTCCGACGAAGTCGCCCAGCTCAAGCAGCACCAGCGTCGCGCGGGCGCCGCGGTCGCGCAGAGCCGCGCCAAGGCCGAGCGCCTGGAGGCCGAGCTGCAGGCTGCCGCCGAGCGCCGCCAGGCCGAGATCGACGCGGCGATCGCCGCGCGCCAGGCCGAGATCGAGGCGACGATCGCGGCACGCGAGGCCGAGATCGAGCGCCTCCAGACCTCCCTGGACGAGGTGGACGCCCGCCACCGCGATGAGCTGCAGCGGGCCGCCGATCAGGCCGCAGCCGCGCGCGCGGAAGACGGTGACGAGACCGAGCGGCTGAAGGCCGAGCTCGAAGTCGCCAACGCCAAGGTGGACGACGCCGAGAAGCGTGTGCAGGCGCTCACCGACGAGCTCGTCGGCGCCACCACCGAGTCGCCGAACCGCCAGAAGTTCGAAGAGGTGCTGCGCGTCGCCGAAGACCAGGCGAGCCTGCTCATCCGCAACGCCAGCGTGCAGGGCGACCGTCTGCTCGAGGCCGCGCGCGAAGAGATCGCCAACCGCCGCACGACGGCCGTCACCGAGGCCGAGGCCATCGTGTCGCAGGCGCAGCATGACGCGCAGCAGGTGCGCCTGAAGATCGACACCGAGCTCACCGCCCATGAGGCGCGCATCGAGCGCGAGACCGCGCACGCCGCCGAGAGGGTGTCGCAGGCCGAGCGCGAGGCGGCGGCCATCCGGTCCGAGGCCGAGAAGGGCGCGGCGATGCTGCGCTCGACCGTCGCACGCGAGACCGCCCGCGACCGCTCCGAGGCGGAAGAGGCGGTGCGCGAGCTGCGTCTGCGGGCGCTCGAGTTCGAGGCATCCCTCACCCGTCGGCAGGACGACGCGCACCAGGAGTTCCTGGTGCTGCACAACCAGGCCGTCGCCCACGCCGAGCGCATCACGCAGGACGCCAACGAGCAGGTCGCCGCATCGCTCGACCACGCCCAGCGCGTGTCGGTGAAGGCCGAGGACTTCGAGCGCCTCATGCGCGCCCAGTCGCAGCAGATCGAGGCCGACGCGCAGCTGCGCGCCCGCGAGCACCTCGAGCAGGCGCACGTCAAGGCCGAGCGCATCATCGACCTGGTCACGACGCACTCGCAGTCGGTGCTGCGCGACGCCGAGGACCGCACGCGCCAGCTGCGCTGGCAGCAGCACCAGCTCATGAGCTTCATGGCCGAGGTGAAGGAGCTCATCCGCCCCGAGGGCGTGCTCGGCGCTGCCGCATCGGCCGGCCAGCCCGTCGAGCTCGACGACGCGTCGCCGGCGGATGCGTCCGAAGAGACCGTCGAGGCGTCCGAGCCGGAGGCCCCCGAGGCTGAGGCTCCCGAGGCTGAGGCTCCCGAGGCTGAGGCTCCCGAGGCTGAGGCTCCCGAGGCTGAGGCTCCCGAG